>WNGG01000265.1_pt1 | contig 54614 bp, 52 predicted proteins | sample 5400661 | NCBI WGS metagenome assembly WNGG01 (sample SAMN13153372, study PRJNA577476) | soil metagenome | isolation source: 100 cm soil or saprolite under Garry oak tree replicate 1 | place: USA:California | collected 2016-06-15 | reverse complement strand
AGCCCTCGTTGAAGACCAGGTAGATGACGTCGAGAATGGCCGGCAGCCGGGCGCCGACGTACGGCTCGTCTTCCAGGAAGCCAGCCCCCTGCTCCCGCAGCACCCGCTTGGCACGCACGATGCGCTGGGCCACCGCGGTGGCCGGCAGATGGCAGCCGCGGGCGATCTCCTCGGTGGTCAGGCCGCACACCATCCGCAGCGTCAGCGCGACCTGCGCGTCCACCGACAGCTGCGGATGACAGCACGCAGCGATCAGCCGCAGGCGGTCGTCGGCGATCGCGCCGAGTCCGGCCTCCTGGCCGGGGTCGCTGGCCGCGTCGGACGACAGGGCGGCGATCGCACGGCGCGCCCGTCCGCTGTCGCGGACCAGGTTGCGCGCCCGGTTGCGGCACCCGGTCATCAGCCAGGCGCCCGGTCGCTCTGGCACGCCCTGGAGCGGCCACCGGTCGAGCGCGGTCAGCAGCGTCTCCTGGACCACGTCCTCGGCGGTCTGCAGGTCGCCGACGACCCGCATCGCGGCGCCGATGAGCAGCGGCCACTCCTCGCGGAACACCTCCGCGAGCGCCGCCTCCGCGAGTGCCGCCTCCGCGAGCGCCGCCTCCGCCTGGTTCAACGCCTATCCCCGGCCTGGCCGGCGGTGCTGAGCCGCAGCACGGTGACGCGGTAGCCGCTCCTGCGCCCCACTCCCCCGCGAGCCGGTCCGCCGCCGCGCGCCCGCTGGCCCGGATGATCAGGCACGCCCGCAGCCCCGTGGTCGAGTCGTGCCGCAGCGCGAACGCCCGCAGCAGGCCCCACCTGCGAAGCTGCTCGTGCCAGGCGGTCAGGGCGGCCACGTCGCGCGCGGCCAGGCGCGGCGACGTCTCGCCGCCGCCCGGCGACCGCGCGCCGAGTAGCAGGAACTCGCTCATCCCATCGGCACGATCTCGCGGACCTCGACCGAGCCGAACTCCGCGTTCGGGCAGCGCGCGGCGATCGACACGGCCGCGTCCATGTCCGGCGCCTCGATGATGAAGTACCCGGCGATCACCTCCTTGCTTTCGGCAAACGGCCCGTCGAAGACGCGCTGCCTGCCCGCACGGGTACGGACCTTCCTCGCCTCCCGCACCGGGTGCAACGGGGCCCCGCCCTTCAGCACGCCGTCGCCCACCAGGCCCATCGCGAACTCACCCACGCGCTGCACGGCAGCCTGGCGGTCATCGTCGGTGGCCACCAGATCGGGATCCTCGGCCAGGATCAGCATGAACTGCATGTACCGCCCCTTTCGCTGCTGGTATCCGCTCTCACCTGTACGACACCAGCGAGCGCCGCGAGTCGACACGCGAACCGCAGCACCTTGCCGTCCCGCAGGTCAGGCAGGCGGCCGGCAGGGGCCGGCCCGCCGGCTAGCGGACGTGCGCACGACGCGGATGACGAACACGGTGAGGCCGCCGAGAAACGCCAGGACCATCAGCGGCACCGCGGGGACGACGATGCCGACGATGCCGCGCGCGATGCTGCCACCGGTCGCCAGGTCGGCGCCGGTGACCGGGGCGCCCGCCGCGCTGACCTTGAACCTGCCCGGATGTCTGATGTTCAGCGTGAGGACCGCGCGGCCGTGGTGCGAGCCGACGTTGTAGGTCACCGACGTCCGGTACTGGCTCAGGCTCGCGACCGACGCGCCCGGCGACGCCGGCGTGACGTGGACGTCGAAGGACGGGATGTTTCCGCTCTGCGCACCCGGGCCCTCGTAGTAGACGGTGTAGCCGCCGCCGTGGCCCAGGCTCACCGTGCCGCCGGCGGGCACCGGCACGCGCTGCAGGCCGTTGACCGTCCCGGCGAAGGAGAAGATTCCGTAGATCAGCCAGGCGGCCGCGGCCGCGAAGACCACCAGCGCCGCCAGGTACCAGACCCGGCCAGGCCGCAGCTTCCGCGGCGATGGCGGGGCGTAGCTCATGGGCGGCGGCTGAAATCCGCCTCCTGACGCGTAACCGCTCATGGCTGCGGTGTCCCCTCGCTGGCGGGTCCTTACCCGCGCGAAGCGCGGTCGGGTCACCGGCCGGACGACTCACGATAGCGAACGCCTGAGCGCCGCACCGGGTCCGGGGCCTGGGCCTGGCCGGGTACGCCGCTTACGGCACGGCCTACGCGCTCGCGTCGCCCGGGTGCACGCTGCCTGTGTTCCTGGCCGTGGTCGGCACCTCCCTGCAGGTGCACGGGCTCGCGGCCGCCGTCGGGCAGTTCCTGCTGTTCGGCCTCGGCATGGGCACGGTACTGACCGCGCTCACGATCGCCACCGCGTGGTTCGGGGACTCCCTGATCAGGCACGCCCGCCGGCTCGCGCGGCACGTCGGGTGGGTCAGCGCCGTCCTGCTGTGGGCGGCCGGCGCGTCCGTCCTCTGCTACTACTGGCTCGCCTACTACTGGCTCACCGCGATCCGGCCGCTCCAGCAGCGGGGACGCCGCGGCCGAGATAGGCGGGCCGGTCCAGGCCCGCGTGCGCGGTCAGCAGCGCCAGGACGGCGGCCCACCGGTCGGGCGGCATCGCGGTCACCCGGCCCGCCGCATCGTCGACGTGCAGGTACAGGTGCTCCCCGGTCGCGACGAGCGTCCCGTCGAGCCTGGCCAGCGCCGTGTGCACGTGCAGCCTCTTGGCATCGGCGCTGACCAGGAGGCTTGCCGCCGCGAGCCGGTCGCCGAGCCCGCACTCGGCGAGGTAGCGGATGTGAGCCTCGACCGTGTACATCGCCCGTCCGGTGCGCGCCCGGTAGCTCGCGCTCAGGCCGAGGTCGTCGAGCAGCACCTCGTTCGCCTCGCTCAGCACGATGGCGTAGCCCGCGTCGTGCAGGTGCCCGTTGTAGTCGATCCACTCCTCCCTGACCTCGGTCCTGTACCGCGCGAAGGGGACTGCCGGTGCGCCAGCGTCGGGAACCAACCGAACCTCCGGCCTGCCGAGCTCAACCACTTGGTACGCGCATTATGAGCTAGTTCCGCACTATGCGCAACGCCGTGGCCGCCGTGATGTCGCGCCAAGGCCCGCGGCCGCCCGGTCACCCAGCCCATCATTCGACGTACAGGGCCGCCGCCACCGATGCCGCCGCGTCGATGGCGACCGAGCCGAGCGCCTCGAGGCGCGACCGCGGCACCCGGTCGGCCGGCCCCCAGATACTGAAGACGGCGATCGGGCGCCCCTCGCCGGGCCGCAGCACCGGAGCCGACACGCCGTAGAGCGCAGGCTCGAGCTCCCCGGCCGACACCGCGTACCCGCGCGCACGAGTCTGCGCGAGCTCACCGAACAGCCGCCCGATGTCCGTGATGGTCGCATCGGTGAACCCCTCAAGCACCGGGCCGACCACGCCGCGGGCCTCGGCCTCGGGGAGCCAGGCCAGCCACGCCTTGCCTGTCGACGTGGCGTGCAGCGGGACGGGCCGCGCCAGCCAGTTGACGGTCAGCACCGACGCGGGCGCCACCTCGTCGACGTACACCAGGCCCGAGCGCCGCGCCAGGGCAAGGTCGGCGGCCTCGCCGGTCTGCGCGCAGACCCGCTCGAGCACATGATGGGCGCGCCGGACCAGCCCGTCCGCGCCCGAGGCCGCTGCGAGCCTGGCGACGGTGTAGCCAATTTGGTAACGGCTCGTGACCGGATCTCTTTCCACCATGCCGCCGGCCTCGAGCGTGGCCAGCAGCCGCCACGCGGTCGCGCGGTTGATGCCGCACGCCAGCGCGAGCTCGGCCACCGTCTGCCCGGGCGGCGAGCCGATGGCGATGGCGTCAAGCAGCGCGATCGCGCGCTGTACCGACTGCACCCGGCCGCGCCTGGCGTGGTCACCGGCGAGATCTGGTGCGCTCACGTCACGTCCTGTCCGGTTGACGGCTCTTGCCGTGCTTGCCTATCGTCGCATATTACGAATATCCGTCGCAGGCTTCGAATGCCGCGACGCTCAGCTGCGGGGGTGGCCAGGTCATGATCGACGCGCCGCTCTCGCTGCACAGGGCCACGGTCCCCGCACAGTGGCTCGACTACAACGGCCACATGAGCGAGTGGTGTTACCTGCTGCTGGTGGGCGACGGCGCCGACGCCTTCTTCCGGTATGTCGGCATCGACGAGGCCTACCGCGCCGCCGGCCACTCGCTCTACACCGCCGAGACCCACCTGCATCACCTGCGCGAGGCGGCGCTCGGCGACCGGCTTGCCGTCCCGTTGCAGCTGCTCGACGTCGGGCCGAAGAGCCTGCATCTGTTCCATACCGTGCGCGACGAGGTCACGCACGCCGATGTCGCCACGGCCGAGCAGCTGCTCGTGCACGTCGATATGGCCAGCGGCCGGGTCGTCCCGATGCCGGACGACCTGCTCGGCCGGCTCGAGGCGATCACGCAGGCGCACGCCGTGCTGTCCAGGCCGCCGGCCGCGGGGCACGTCATGGGCATCCGCCGGGCGCGTTAGACGCCGAGGCTGGGAAAGGGGCGCCATGGATTTCGGGCTCAACGACGAACACCGCGCCATCGTGGCGACGGTAAGCGACTTCGTCCGCCGTGAGCTTGTCCCCCACGAGGACCTGGTCGAGCGCCTGGACGAGGTTCCGGCCGAACTGGCCGCGCAGATCAGGGGCCGGGCCATCGCGGCCGGCCTGTACGCCGCGAACTTCCCCGCCGAACTGGGCGGCGGCGGCCTTGATGAGCTGTCCGTCACGCTGGTTGAGCGAGAACTCGGCTGGACGTCTTACGCGCTGCACGCGCTCGTCGCCAGGCCGAGCAATATCCTGCGGGCCTGCCAGGATGACCAGGTCCAGGCCTACCTGCTGCCCGCGATCCGCGGCGAGCGCGTCGACTGCCTGGCCATGACCGAGCCGGGCGCCGGCTCGGACGTCCGCTCGATGACGACCAGGGCCAGGCGGGACGGCGCCGACTGGGTGATCAACGGCGCCAAGCACTTCATCAGCTATGCCGATGTCGCCGACTTCGTCATCGTGTTCGTGGTGACCGGAACCGAGCGCGGCCCGCGCGGCGAGCGCTCGGCGATATCGGCCTTCCTGGTCGACCACGACACGCCTGGCCTGCTGGTCGGTCGCGGCGCCTCATCGGTCTCCCACCGCGGCTACCACCACTGCGAGCTCTCGTTCACCGACTGCCGGATACCAGGCTCCGCGCTGCTGGGCCGCGAGGGGCACGGGTTCGACCTGCTGACCGAGTGGCTCGGCGCCAGCAGGCTCACGGTGGCGGCGACCAGCGTCGGCCGGGCCAGGAGGGTGCTTGACCTGAGCACCGAATGGGCCGCCACCCGCGAGCAGTTCGGCCAGCCGATCGGGAGGTTCCAGGGCGTCGCGTTCGCCCTCGCTGACATGGCGGCCCAGCTGGAAGCGGCCGAGCTGCTGACGCTGCGCGCGGCGTGGCGGCTGACGCAGGGCACGATGAGCGACGCGGACGCGGCGATGGCCAAGCTCTTCGCGTCGGAGATGCTGGGGACCCTCGCCGATCAGGCGGTGCAGATATTCGGCGGCACGGGCTTGATGAGCGACTTCCCGATCGAGCGGTTCTGGCGCGACGCGCGGGTCGAGCGGATCTGGGACGGGACCAGCGAGATCCAGCGGCACATCATCTCGCGTTCCATGCTGCGCGAGCGGGGCGCCTGACATGTCGCAGGGTCCCGAGATGCCCGCGAACACAGCGCCGGTCAGGACCGGGGCGACGGGCGGCGGACCGGTCAGGACCGAGTCGGCGGGCGGCGTGCTCACGATCACGCTCGACCGGCCGCGCGCGAACGCGGTCGACGTGGCCACCAGCCACGCGCTGTACGAGGCGTTCGCCCGGCTGGAAAGCGACGCCGGCCTGCGGGCCGGGATCGTGACCGGGGCCGGCGACCGGTTCTTCTGCGCCGGATGGGACCTGCGGGCCGCGGCGGCGGGCGAGGCGGTCGACGCGGACCACGGTCCCGGCGGGTTCGCCGGGCTCACAGAGCTGCACGGGCGGACAAAGCCGGTGATCGCCGCGGTCAACGGCATCGCCGCGGGCGGCGGCTTCGAGCTGGTGCTCGCGGCCGACCTCGTCGTGTCCGCCGAGCATGCCGAGTTCAGCCTGCCGGAGGCCACGCTCGGCATCATCCCGGACGCCGGCGGCGTGCTGCGGCTGCCGAGACGGCTGCCGCGGCCGCTGGCGGTCGAGCTCTTGCTGACCGGGCGCGCGCTGTCCGCGCGGGAGGCGCTCGGCCACGGCCTCGTCAACCAGGTCGTGCCCGCCGACCAGCTGATGCCCGCCGCGCGGGCGCTCGCCGGCCGGATCGCGGCGTCGGCGCCGCTCGCGGTCGCGGCGGTGCTCGAGGTTCTCGACGCGACCGAGGCGGACTCGGTCCGCGCCGGCTACACGACGCTGCGCTCAGGACGGCTGCCCAGGTACGCCGCGATGCTCGCCTCTCAGGACGCGGCCGAAGGGCCGGCCGCCTTCGCCGAGCGACGGCCGCCGGCCTGGAAGGGCCGCTGACGGGACCGCGCGCCGGCCAGTTCCCTGGTCATCGACCCCGGCGGCGAGGATCCTGCGAGCACGATCGCGCCAGGTGGTCCGTTACGCCCAAGGTTATGCTGCACCTGTGCCAAGCCCGTCAGCGCCCGCCCCCGGGCCGCTGCAACGTGCGGACCAGGACGCGCAGCCGGCCGACGCGAGCGCCGGCGCCCAGCGCATCCAGGCCGTCGACCGGGCCGTCGCGCTCCTGAAATCCGTCGCCGCCAGCGCGACGCCCCCGACCGTGCTCGAGCTCGCCAGGGAGTGCGGGATCAACCGGAGTACCGCCTGGCGGCTGCTGCGGACACTCGAGCACCATGGGTTCGTCGACCGCGATCCGATCACCCAGCGGTACACGGTCGGCTACGGCGCGGTGTCGGTGGCCGCCGTCGTCACCGACGATGCGCTGGTCCGCCGCGTCCGGCCGCTGCTCGCGAAGCTGGCCGACGCCACAGGGGAGTCGGTCACGCTCGCCGTGGCCAGGCGGTTCAACCTCGTCTACGTCGACCAGGTCGACCCGCCGCGGGCCGTGGTCCCCAGCTGGCTCGGCAAGCCGCTTCCGCTGCACGCCACGTCGGGGGGCAAGGCGTTCCTGGCCTGGCTGCGCCCCGACGAGCGCGATGCCATCCTGCCGGCCGAGCTGCCACGATACACCGCCCGCACGATCACCGACCGGGACCTGCTCGAGCGGGAGCTCGCCGAGGTCCGCCGGGTCGGCTACGCGCTCTGCAACCGGGAGTACGAGGAATTCTCCGCTGGCGCGTCGGCGGTCGTGCTGACCACCATGCGGTACCCGATGGCCGTGATCAACGCGTGGGGCCCGGCGCCACGCAACCCGGCGAGGAAGCTGCGCGAGATCGGCATCCAAGCGGCGCAGATCGCTGGCGAGATTCGCGCGCTGCTTGACTGATCGCATACTGGTCCGCGCCGGGGAACGATCGGTGTCTTGACCGGCCGCGAAACGCGCTGGTAATCTGCGCGATAGTAACAAAAAGTTCACATAGTGAACGGCGACAGGAGGAGGGCCGCAACGATGGCGGGCCCCCAGAAGGTCATCATTACGTGCGCGCTCACCGGCTCCGGGCACACCCCGTCGATGTCGCCGCACCTGCCCTACACCATCGAGCAGGTCGTCGAACAGGGCGTGGCAGCCGCGGAGGCCGGCGCCGCGGTCTTGCATCTGCACGCCCGTAACCCCAAGGACGGCAGCCCGACCGCCGATCCCGGCGTGTTCGCCGAGTACGCCAGGGGCATCAGGCAGGGCAGTGACGTCGTCGTCAGCATCTCCACCGGCGGCGGCACCGGGATGACCGTGCGGGAACGCCTGCAGGGCGTGCTTGCGCTCAAGCCCGAGCTGTGCACGCTCAACCTCGGGACGATGAACTACGGCAGCTTCCCGATGATCGACCGGTACGCGGGAACGTTCCGGTTCGGCTGGGAGGAACCGTACCTGGAGAGCACCAGGGCCGAGCCGTTCGTCAGCACGTACTCCGATATCGAGTACATGCTCAAGGTCGTCGGCCCGGAGACTGGCACCCGCTTCGAGGCCGAGGCGTATGACGTGTCGCACCTGTACACGCTGGCCTACTACCTCGACAAGGGCCTGGTGCAGCCGCCGATCTTCATCCAGACGATCTTCGGCACGATGGGCGGAATCGGCCCCGATGTGGACCACATCGTGCACATGAAGCGAACCGCCGACCGGCTGCTCGGCGATGCGTACCAATGGTCCACCCTCGGGGCGGGCCGCTATCAGATGGGCATTGTCACCGCCGCCGCCATCATGGGGTCGCACGTCCGGGTCGGCCTGGAGGACAGCCTCTACCTCGGCAAGGGCGAGCTGGCCGAGTCCAATGCCGACCAGGTACGCAAGATCCGCGGCATCCTGGAGGCCCTCTCGCTCGAGATCGCCACTCCCGAGCAGGCGCGCACGGCGCTGGGCCTCAAGGGCCTGGACAACGTCGGCTACTGACTGGCGCCAGAGTCGGCCACGCGGCCCGCGGACCCGGGAGAGCTGATGCGGCAGGGCGAGCACGCGGGCATCACCGGCGTCACCTTCGGCAGCGACGGGCAGACTCTGGTCGGAGTGCTCTATCTCGCCCGCGGCGGCGCGCCGAAGCCCACCGCGCTGCTGCTGCACGGCTGTCCCGGCCTGGAGCAGAACCGCGACCTCGCCGCCGCGCTGCGCGACCGCGGCTGGAACGCGCTGGTGTTTCACTACCGGGGATGCTGGGGCAGCGGCGGCCGCTACGACCTGCGGACGATCCCGCGGGACGTGGCCGCCGCAGTGGACTACCTGCGGTCCGGCGAGCATCCGAGCGTCGATCACGACCGGATCGCCGTGGTCGGGCACAGCCTCGGCGGCTGGGCCGCGGTGCTCGCGGCCGCCGGCGACCAGCGGCTGCGGGCCGCGGCCGTCTGCGGCGCCGTGACCAGCCTCGCCGCGATGGAACTCGGCGCCGCTGATGTCCGGCGGGAGATAACCCGCTTCGTCGCCGCCGAACCCGAGGAGTTCGAGCGCCAGCGCGACGAGGTCGCCGCGCGGCCGCAGCCGCTCGACGTGGCCGGGTCCATCTCGCCCAGGCCGCTGCTCGTCGTGCACGGGTCGGACGACGAATGGGTGCCCGCGGCGCACGGCTGGGCGCTGTACGAGCGGGCAGGCGAGCCGCGGCGCTACGTCGGGATCGAGGGGGCCAACCACTCCTTTTCCTGGCATCGCGAGCAACTGCGGGAGCTGATAACGGGCTGGCTGACCGCGGCGGACGTCTGAGGAGGGGCACGTGAGCGCAGTTGCGGCTGACCGGGTGCGCAGGGTGGGGATCGTCGGCGCGGGGGTGATCGGCGGCGGCTGGGCGCTGCACTACCTGCGGATGGGCCTCGACGTCGACGTCTACGACCCGGGACCGGGGGCCCGCCGCGAACTCCTCGCCGCGCTGGAGGAAAACTGGCCGCTGCTGGAGCGGATGGGACTGCGTCCAGGGGCGAGCCAGGAGCGGATCACCTTCCACGCCGCTCTCGCCGCCGCGGTTGCCGACGCCGACGTGGTGCAGGAGAACACTCCAGAGGACGGCCAGGCAAAGCGCCGCGTCATCGCCGAGATCGGCCGCGCCGCCCGGCCGGACGCGATCATCGCCTCCAGCACGTCGGGGTTCGCCATGACCATGCTGCAGGCCGACTGCCCCAGCCCGGAGCGGTGCGTGGTGGGCCATCCCTTCAACCCGCCCTATCTCATCCCGCTGGTCGAGGTGGTAGGCGGCGAGCTGACGGATCCGGCCGCCGTGGACTGGCTGGCCGCGTTCTACGCCGCTGTCGGCAAGCGGCCGCTGCGGCTGAGCCGCGAGCTCCCCGGTTTCGTCGGCAACCGGCTGCAGGAGGCGATGTGGCGGGAGGCGCTGCACATGGTCGCGGCCGGCGAGGCGACGGTCGAGGAGATCGACGAGGCGGTCGCGCACGGACCCGGGCTGCGCTGGGCGCTGATGGGACCCTGCCTCACCTTCCACCTCGCCGGCGGCAGCGCGGGAATGGCGTACATGCTTGATCATTTCGGCGCCGCCCTGCTCGAGCCGTGGACCAGGCTGCAGGCGCCGCCGCTGACGCCTGACCTGCGTGAGCGGATGGTGGAGGGCTGCCTGCGCCAGGCGGGCGGCCGCTCCGTCCCCGAGCTTGAGCGGTGGCGTGACGAGTTCCTCGCCGAGCTGCTCGCGCTGGTGGACCGGTTCGCCGTCGTACCAGAACCGCAACGAGGCGCCGTGATCTATTGACAGTGCCCGCACGGCGTCCCTACACTCCACCAAACCGCATAATGCACGCATCGTTCATATCGTGAACCGAATTGGCCGGATGAGTTACATCTGACGTCCGTATCGGCTCCGCTGGCGCCAGTCGGGAGCGAGACATGGTGTTAGCCGCAGGGGTGGCACGAAGCAGACGAGAGCGTGCGAGCCGATCTTCAGGCCGAGGAGCTGAGCCGTGCTCGGCCTCTTTCCCGCCGGTAAGGGCCGCACGCGTCATGACCGCCCGCGTCACGGCCGCGCGCAGCGTGCGGCGCCGCGGCGGACGCAGCTTGCTCATCATCCGCAGCTCGTCATCTCACCGCGGCCACGTCCGCGGGCTCGGCACCGGCCGGGCGACAGAAGGGTCAAGACATGGCAGACATCTCACGACGGCAGCTCATCGGCGGTACGGCCGGAATCGTAGCGGTCGGCGGCCTCGCCGCCGCCTGCGGCGGCTCGTCCGGCGGGACCAGCCAGGGCCCCGGCGGGAGCGGCGGCGGGACCCCTAAGCGGGGCGGGGACTTCAAGCTGGGAGTCACCGGCGGCGGGTCCAAGGACATCATGGACGGGCAGAACATCATCACCAAGCCCGACCAGGCCAGGCTGGTCAGCGCCTTCGAGACGCTGCTGCTGTTCGACGACAACTACCAGCTCACCACCGACGGCCTCGCGGAGAGCTACACCGCGGACACCCCGACGCAGTACACGATCAGGCTGCGCAAGGGCATCGAGTTCCAGAACGGCAAGACGCTGACGGCCGACGACGTCATCTACTCGCTGCAGCGGATCGGGACGAAGGGCAACGGCCTGACCGGCTATGCCGCCACCGCGACGATGGACGTGGCCGGCATCAAGAAGCTCGACAAGTACACGGTGCGGCTCCCGCTGAAGTCGCCGGACTCGACGGTCCCGCAGACCCTGGCCAGCTACACGTTCGGTATCGTGCCGGCCGGGTACAAGGCCTACCCGGCCCCGCAGGTCGGCACCGGCGCGTACAAGCTCAAGTTGTTCACTCCCGGCCAGCAGAGCGTCAGCGAGCGCAACCCGAACTACTGGCGCAGCGGCGAGCCGTACTTCGACACGGTCACGATCATCGACTTCAGCGACTCGACCGCCCAGGTGAACGGTCTGCTCGGCGGGCAGATCGACGCGATGACGGACCTGCCTGCCTCACAGGTGAAGGTCATTGAGTCACGCCAGATGCACGCGCTGGTCTCCCATACGGGCGGCTGGCTCCCGATCTGCATGGCGATCGACATGCCGCCCTTCGACGACGTCAGGGTCAGGCAGGCGATGCGACTGCTCGTGGACCGGCCCACGATGATCGAGCAGGTCCTGTCCGGCTACGGCTCCCTCGGCAACGACCTGTACGCGCCGTTCGACCCCGGATACCTAGGGCCGCCCAGCGTGCCGCAAAGGCACCAGGACATCGCCGAGGCCAAGAAGCTGCTCAAGGCGGCCGGCCAGCAGAACCTCAGCTTCGACCTGCACACCACGAACGGGGCGGCCGGCATGGTCGAGCTCGCGACCGTCTTCAAGAGCCAGGCCGACGCGGCCGGGATCAAGATCAACGTCCGCAACGACCCCAACTACTACGGCGACCAGTACCTCAAGCTGGCCTTCTCGGTCGACTTCTGGGGCACAAGGAGTTACCTCAACCAGGTGCAGCAGGGGTCACTGCCGACCTCTCCCTATAACGAAACGCACTGGCCGCCCAAGTCAGGAACCGGGTCGAACTTCATCTCGCTGTACAACCAGGCGCTGGCCGCGACGGACGCGGGCAAGCGGATCGAGATCGAGCATGAGATGCAGAAGCTCGAGTACGACATCGGCGGGTACATCATCCCGTTCTTCGGTGACCTGATCGACGGCTACTCGGGCCAGGTCAAGGGGCTGCGGTCGAGCAAGGGCACGCTGAACCTGGACTACTTCGGCCACGGGTTCCGCACGATCTGGTTCGGCTAGGCCGGCTCGGCCGTGAACATGTTCCGATCGGGCGGCGTCCCGGGCTTCGTGGTCCGGCGCGTGCTGCTCGGACTCATCGTCCTTGTGATGGTCTCGCTCGTGGTGTTCGCGGCGACCCAGGCGCTGCCCGGTGACCCGGCCCGCGCCATCCTCGGCAGGTCGGCGACCCCGCAGAGCCTGGCGGCGCTGCGGGCTCGCCTCCACCTCGACCGGCCGGTCATCGAGCAGTACCTGACCTGGATCTCCGGGTTGCTACACGGCAACCTCGGGACATCGCTGGCGGCACAGGAACCGGTGAGTACCCTGCTCGCGCCGAAGCTGGTCAACTCGGCCGTGCTGGTCGCGATCTCCGCGGTGGTCTCGATTCCGCTGTCGGTCGCGATCGGCTCGTGGGCGGCGCTCAAGCGCGAGAAGGTCTTTGACACGCTGAGCTCGAACCTGCTGCTGGTGCTGGCGGCGCTGCCGGAGTTCGTGGTCGCGGTCGTACTGGTCATCCTCCTCGCCACCACGGTCTTTCCCAACGTCCTGCCGGCGATCAGCAACGTCCCGCCCGGGTCGCGGCCGTGGGACAACCCCAAGGCGCTGGTCCTGCCGGTGCTCACGCTGGTGATCGCCGTCGCGCCCTACGTTTCCAGGATCATGCGCGCCTCGATGGTCGAGGTGCTGGAAAGCGACTACGTGGAGATGGCCAGGCTCAAGGGCCTGCCGGAGCGGACGGTGCTGGTCAGGCACGCGCTGCCGAACGCGCTCGGGCCGGTCTTCCAGGTGATCGCGCTGAACCTCGCGTACCTGGCCGGCGGCATCGTCGTGGTGGAGTACGTGTTCGCCTACACCGGCATCGGCAGCGCGCTGCAGGACTCGGTCGTCAACCACGACCTTCCCGTCGTGCAGGCGCTCGCGATGCTGATCGCCGCGGTGTACGTGGCGCTCAACCTGCTCGCCGACGTGGCCACGATCGTGGTCACGCCGAGGCTGAGGACCAGGCTGTGATCCCGGGGACCGGCATCGTCGCCAGCCCGGCGCTGGATACGGCCCCGGCTCCGGTCCGCGCGTCGTCGCTGCTGCGACGCTCGGTGCGGCTCTGGCGGACGCGGATCGGGTTGATCCTGGTCGGCGCGCTGGTGCTGCTGGCGATCGTCGGGCCGTTCGTCGCCCCGTACGGCCCGAGCGCCCCGGTCCCAGGCCAGGCGCCCAACTCGCTTCCGAGCGGGGCCGCCGTGCTCGGGACGGACTATCTCGGCCAGGACGTGCTGAGCAGGCTCTTGTACGGCGGCCGGAGCATCCTGGCGACGGCCCTCATCGCGACCGCCGCCGGGCTGATCGTCGGCGTGGTGATCGGGCTGGTGGCGGCCTACGCGCGGAACGCCCTCGACGACGTCCTCATGCGCATCATGGACGTGATCCTGGCGTTCCCGCAGATCATGCTCGCGCTGGTGGCCGTCGCCGTGATCGGGCCGCACGCCTGGGTGATTGTGGTCGCGATCGCGCTCACGACCGTGCCGCGGATCGCGAGGGTGGCCCGCGGTGCCGCGCTGCCCGTCGTCGAGCGTGACTTCATCGCCTGCGCCGAGGCGATGGGGGTGCCGAGGTGGCGGATCCTGTTCGTCGACCTGCTGCCGAACACGCTCGGGCCGCTCATGGTGGAGGCCAGCCTCCGGATGACCTACTCGATCGGGGTCATCGCCGCGCTGGCCTTGCTCGGGCTGTCGACCGACCCCAACGCTGCGAACTGGGGCACGATGATCCAGGAGAACAGGATCGTGCTGGCGGTGCAGCCGTGGGGGGCGCTCGCGCCGATCATCGCGATCGCGCTGCTGACGATGGGAACGGGCCTGATCGGGGACGGCATAGCGCGGACCGCGGCAGGCATCGACCGGGCCAGGGGTGACGAGTGAACATGCCCGAGCCCGCCGGACGCTCGTCCGAGCCGGTCCGGCCCGCGGTCGCCGTCGCCGGCCTGGACATCGCGGTAGCGGCTACCGGCACGCCGGTCGTCAGCGACGTGTCCTTCGATATCGCCCGCGGCGAGATCCTCGGGGTGGTGGGCGAGTCAGGGTCGGGCAAGACCACGGTCGGCCTGGCGCTGCTCGGTCATGCCAGGCGCGGCCTGCGGATCGCCGGCGGGTCGGTGCTCCTGGGCGGCCGCGACATCCTCACCCTGGGCGACGCCGATCTGCGCAGGCTGCGCGGCTCGGCGGTGTCGTACGTCCCGCAGGACCCGGCCTCGTCGCTGAACCCGGCGCTGCGGGTCGGCCTCCAGCTCAGGGAGGTACTCGAGGCGCACACCGGTGACCAGGACGGTGCCAGCCGCGACAGGGGCCACTCCGCGCGCATCGCGGAGATTATGCGCGAGGTCGCCCTGCCCGACGACCGCGGGTTCCTGCGGCGTTACCCGCACGAGCTGTCCGGCGGCCAGCAGCAGCGGATCGGCCTGGCGATGGCCTTCGCGAACCGGCCCCGCCTGATCGTCCTCGACGAGCCGACCACCGGCCTGGACGTCACGACCCAGGCGCACGTTCTGGCCACCGTCCGCGAGCTGGCCAAGCTGCACGACGTCGCGGCCCTGTACGTCAGCCACGACCTCGCCGTCGTCGCCGCGCTGGCCCGCCGGGTCGCGGTGATGTACGCCGGGCGCCTGGTCGAGGTCGGGACCGCGGAGGAGCTGTTCACGTCCGCCGGGCACCCGTACACCAGGCGGCTGATCGGCGCCATTCCCCGGCTGACCGGCGGCCGCTCGCTCGTCGGCATCCCCGGCCATGCCGCCTCGCCCGGCCATCAGCCGCCTGGCTGCGCGTTCGCGCCGCGCTGCAGCTTGCGGATCGAGCAGTGCGACGAGGCAATCCCTGAGCTGCGGCCGGTCGGTCCCGACCACCGGGTGCGCTGCATCAGGGCCGAAGAGGTGCTCACCCAGGAACAGCGCAGGGTCGGCGACCCGATCGAGATGCCTGCCGCCGCCGAGTTGGCGGCGCTGCGCCTGGAGGACGTCGTCGCGTCGTACGGCCGGCACGAGGTGGTTCACTCGGTGAGCCTCAGCCTGGCCGCGCACGAGTGCCTCGCGCTGGTCGGCGAGTCCGGCTCGGGCAAGACCACGATCGCCCGCGCGATCGCCGGGCTGCACCGCAACTGGACCGGCACAATCGCGCTGGGCGATCTCCCGCTGCGGACCTCCGCCCGGCGCCGCGACGTCGACACCCGCCGCCGGATCCAGTACATCTTCCAGAACCCCTACGGGTCGCTTAACCCGCGCCGCAGCGTCGGTGACATCATCGAGCAGCCGCTGCGGGTCTTCGGCACGGCCACGGGCCGCGAGGCCAGCATGCGGGTCGCCGAGATGCTGGAGCGGGTCTCGCTCACCGCCTCGTATGCCGCCCGCTACCCCGACCAGCTCTCCGGCGGTGAGCGGCAGCGGGTCGCGATCGCCAGGGCGCTGGTGTGCGACCCCGCGGTGCTGGTCTGCGACGAGGTGACGTCGGCGCTGGATGTCAGCGTCCAGGCGGCGATCGTCGAGCTGCTCGGCAACCTCCAGCGGGACCTCGGGCTGTCGATGCTGTTCATCACGCACAACCTGCCGCTGGTGCGGTCGATCGCGCAGCGCGTGGCCGTCCTGCACCAGGGTGCCATCACCGAGCTTGGCGAGGTCGGCCAGGTGCTGGGCTCCCCCGGTCAGCCGTACACCCGCCAGCTCATCTCCGACACCCCGTCACTGGAGACCGCGACCGCCGAGGTCGGCCTCGGCGAGCCGCCGGCCGACGCCGCGTCCGCAAGCTGACCGTGCCAGCGCGCCGACGGCCCGACCTGCTCGTCATCATGGCCGACCAGCTTGCGCCGTCGGCGCTGCCGTTTCACGGCAACCGGGTCACGCGGGCGCCGGCGATGTCGTCGCTCGCCGGGTCCGGCGTGGTGTTCGACGCCGCGTACACCGCGAGCCCGCTGTGCGCACCGGCCCGGGCGTCGCTGCTGACCGGCCTGCTGCCGTCGCGCACCGGCGTTTACGACAACGCCGCCGAGCTCCCCGCGCATGTCCCCACCTTCGCGCACTGCCTGCGCAACGCCGGCTACCGCACCGTCCTGGCCGGCAAGATGCACTTCTGCGGGCCCGACCAGCTGCACGGGTTCGAGGAGCGGCTCACCACCGACATCTATCCGGCGGACTTCGGCTGGACCCCGGACTGGGACCACCCGGATGACCGGCCGAGCTGGTATCACGACATGTCGTCGGTCACCGACGCGGGACCGTGCCTGCGCTCCAACCAGCTCGACTACGACGACGAGGTCGCGTTCGCCGCCGAGCGGTCGCTGTTCGGCCATGTCCGCTCGCGCGACGAGCGGCCGTTCTGCTATGTGATCTCGTTCACGCACCCGCACGACCCGTTCGTCATCCCGCGGGCTTGGTGGGACTTGTACCGGGACGCGGACATACCGATGCCGCACGCCGGGCCCGCGGGCGCCGGGTTGCACCCGCACGAGCGCCGGCTCCGCGCCGTCTGCGCGATGGACGGCATGCGGATCACCGACGACCAGGTCCGCGCGGCCAGGCGCGCCTACTACGGCGCGGTCTCCTACGTCGACGACCGCATCTCCCGGCTGCTCACCGTGCTGCGCGACACCGGCCGGCTGGACAACACGGTCGTCGTGGTCACCAGCGACCACGGCGAGATGCTCGGCGAGCGCGGAGCCTGGTACAAGATGTCGTGCTACGAGGGTGCGGCTCGGGTACCGCTGATCGTCTGGTCGCCCGGGCTGTTCCCGGCCGGCCGGGTGCCGGCCGCGGTGTCGACCATGGACCTGCTGCCCACCCTGGCCGACATCGCCGGCCTGGCGGACCTGGCGGGCCTGGCGGGCCCGCCCGGCGACGAGAGCCCGCCGAGCCTGGTCGGCCCGCTCGACGGCCGCAGCCTGCTCCCGCACCTGTCGGGCAGCCCGGACCGGGACGAGGCCGCCGCCGAGTACCTCGCCGAAGGCGCGATCGCTCCGATCGTCATGATCCGCCGGGGACGGCACAAGTTCATACACTCCCCGGCCGACCCCGACCAGCTGTTCGACCTGGTGGCCGACCCGCACGAGCGGGTCAACCTGGCCGACGACCCGGCCTCGGCCGGCCTCGCCGATGACTTCCGGCGGGAGATCGCGGCGCGGTGGGACCTGCGGGCGCTTGACCGGGACGTCCGGCTGAGCCAGCGGCGGCGGCTGGCCGTGCGCCAGGCCCTCGGCACGGGCGCCCAGACCCCGTGGGACTTCACCCCCGCCTACGACGCGTCGCAGCGCTACATCCGCAGCCACATGGCCCTCGCCGACCTCGAGCGCCTCGCCCGCTTCCCGCCGACGGGGAACGGCTCCTGATCGAAATGGACCACGCCTGGCCGGTCGGTGGTGAAGCCGGCCGCGGCCGTCGGCTTATGTCCGGTGGGCAGCGTCCTCGTTGAGCCGCAGCGCCCGCTTGACGCGGCGCAGTGCCCGCCGTGGAGCCCATACCGCGAGTACAGGCCCACCCACGACAAACAGCAGACCGTACGCCATTAAGCACCAAAAGGGGAGTCCGCCCGCGGCGCGTGTGACGAAAGGCTCGACCATCGCGAGGGTGGTATACGCCAGGCCAAGTCCAAACATTGTCCCGGCCCAGGCCTGCTGCGGGGCGTAAGGCTTGAGCTTCCCGCTCAGCACCTCGGCGGCTAGCTCGTGCGCAGCGTTCCTCAATGTCGGATCGCTCAGCGCCGTCGGCGTGACGAAGACCGCCTGCGCCACCTTCTGGCGATCCAGGACGCCGAGGTGGTAATGGTCGAATAGCCAGCGGCCGACACGGTCGAACCGCCGTGGCCGGCTGCCGAACGGCGGACCGCGGGGCTTCAGGTTGCGGCTGAGCCACCAGGCAGCCACAGGCAAGCCGACGGCGATTGCCGTGATCAGGCCCCACGCCCAAAGCATGGCGCTGTCCTACCCCATACGAGGCCCATGACCGGATGCGAGCCGGAAGACCCCGGCCTCGCTGCAGACCGGTTCATCCGCGGACACGGGGAACGGTCGCCGCACGTTCTTCTTCTTCGTCAGGTAGCTTGCCGCGCGCCTCAGCCGCAGTTGGGTGAGGTGGGTCATGGGCCGGCCGGCGCCAGATGAGGGCGGCTTCTGAGAGCTTTCCCTCGTCGGGCCGGCCAAGCGGAGGTGATCAGGCCTGATGGATGGCACTTCGATCCGGAGAATCGATGATGCATGTGCCATCCATCGGGCGGCCGCGCTGGCGGCCATCGGCGGGTGGCAGGGTTTTCGTCGCCGTTGACCGGTTTGAGGCCATACCGGGCGGCCTCGGCTAGACCGGCGGCCAGGCCGGCGGCCAGCCCGGCGGCAGAGAGCGGAACCCGCCGGCGGTCACCCGTCGTCCAAGGGGCGTCCGAGTGCACGTGGAGGATCGATGGCACCAGATTCCGGCACTTCTCGTCACGGCATCCGCGCGTTCAGCCGCGTCACTCCGCGGCTGGTGGTGAGCGCTGCCGTTGCCTTGCTCGTGGCCGGCGGCGGCCTGGCCCTGTCCGCCGCGCTCGGTTCGGCGCCGAGCAGTGTGACGATCGTGCGCGCTGACGCCAACGGCGCGACCGTGCACGTCGGAGTCGGCGATCGCCTTGAACTGATCCTGTCCAGCGACTACTGGCACGTGCACGGCAGCTCGTCGGCGGCCGTGCTGACCCAGGACGGCTCCGCGCGCTACCTGCCCCGGCCGGGCAGTTGCCCGGACATTCCTGGCCTGGGCTGTATTCCCATCCAGACGTCGTTCACCGCGCTCGCCCGCGGAACCGCCATGATCACCGCGAGCCGCACGACGTGCGGCGAGGCCCTCCGCTGCCTGGAATCGCAGCAGCGGTTCACGGTCACCGTCGTCGTCCGCTGACCGGCTCGCTGAGCGCGCTCTCCTGGCGCACCGGGTCGCGCCGGCGGGCCTGGCCACGGCGGGATCCGGCACGTCCTGCTGATCTCGGTGGACGGGCTGCATCAGCAGGACGTGGCCTGGTACGCCACCCACTTCCCGGCTCCGCTCTCGCCAGGCTGGCGGCCGGCGGGATCGAGTACAGCAACGCCCAGACGCCGGCGCCGTCCGACTCGTTCCCTGGCATGGTCGGGCAGGTCACTGGCGGCGACCCGGCGTCACCGGCATCTACTACGACGATCCCTGGAACCATGACGTGTTTCCCGCCGGGACGACGCACTGCGCCGGACCGCCGCCGGGAGGCGAGGTCGCCTACACCGAAGGCGACGACCTCGACCAGAGTTCCCTCTTCCCGGGCCGCTGCTGGTGCGCGCGCTCAACTACGTGAGCAGCGCGATCGGCGCGATGGCCGCCGAGATCAGGGCGCAGGGGCTGGCCGGCCAGACCGCGATCATCGTCTCGGCCAAGCACGGGCAGTCACCGACCGACCCCAACGACCTTGCCCGGGTTCCCGGTGGCCCGATCATCGACGGCATCAACGCGGCCTGGACGGCCGCGCGTCCGGGTGCCAGCGATCTCGTTGCGTTCGCCACCGACGACGACGTGATGCAGTTGTGGCTCAGCGACCGGTCGCAGGCCGCGGCCGACTTCGTCAGGAGCTACCTGGTCACGCACTCGGCGTCAGGCAACGATGTCAATGGCAATCCCGTCTCCGTGCCAGCGTCTGGCCTGAAGACCGTCTGCGCGGGGGCCGCGTCCGCCGCCTACTTCGGCGTCCCGGCCGGTGACCTCCGCCATCCCGACGTCTTCGGGATCGTCAGGCACGGCGTCGTCTACACCGGCGGCACGGGGAAAGTCGCCGAGCACGGCGGCGCGGACCGGCAGGATCGGAACGTCCCGATCCTCGTCGTGCTGCCCGGCCCGAGGGACGGCAGGGTGGTCGGCGCTCCGGTCGATACCACGCAGATCGCGCCGACCATACTCGACCTGCTTGGCTTGAGTCCGCGGGATCTGCAGGCCGTGCGGATCGAGCCCGGTCCTGCCTGGCCTCGACCCGGCGGCTGCCCGGTCGTAGCGGCGGGAGAGCCATGGCCCACCTGGCCGGCGCCGACTGCTCGCTGCTGGTCGAGCTGGTCAGGGACAACTTCGACCTGCGCCCGGCCGCCCTAGTCGAGCACCTGGACCTGCGCAAGCCCAAGTACCGGGCGACGGCCGCCTACGGCCACTTCGGCGGGCACGAGCCCGGCTTCACCTGGGAGCGAACGGACCGGGCCGCGGCACTGAGGAGCCAGGCTGGCCTGGACTGAGGCGGAGACGACGCGCCCGGCGGCAGGCCGTGCAGCACCCAGCGGGCGAGAGTTCATATCATTACGTCAGGTCAAAATGGTGTCCGGCTTGTGAGCTTTGCGGAGCCACAACTCGTGACATGTGGGATCGCGCGGCCCCAGCAGCCGTGACGTACTGAGCAGCATGGTCATGGCGAGCGCGGCGAGCCGCCTGGGCAGGTCCGGCCACGGCTCGGGGTAACCGTGCTGCAGGACGGTGCCACAGCGGCCCGGATCTGCGACTTGCGGTCGGCCGGTCTGCGCGATGCCGTGCCGCTCGCGGCCGCCCTGTCGATACCGCTGACCGCCAAGAGCGGCGCTCCGCTGCCGCAGCGCGACCTGATCCTGGTCCTCACCACCGCGGTCATCGTGATCTCGCTGATCGTGCAGGGCCTCACCCTGGAGCCGCTGGCCGGTTCGCCGGCATCACCAGGCCGCACGAGGCCGGCCACGAGGAAACCGTTGCCCGGCTGCGGCTGGCCGATGCCGGCCTGACCAGGCTCGAGGAGCTGGCCGACACCGACGCCGCGCCCGACGACGTGATCGACCGGGCGCGCGCCCGCCTCGAGACCCGCCTCGGCCAAGCCCGTGCCGGTGCCGCGGGCAGCAGCAGGCCCGAGCCGGACGGCCTGACCGAACGGCAACTGCGCCGGGAGCTCATCGCGGCGCAGAACGCCGAGCTGGTCCGCCTCTTCGACGGCGGCCAGGTCAGCGACGCCACCCGCCAGCGGCTGCAGCACAGCCTGGACCTGGAAGCCGCCGGGCTCAGCGACGACCAGGTGTGAGCGCGTCCGGCTGCTACGCGCGCACCGGCCCGCCGCCCGCCTGGGTGCCGCCGCGCCGCAGCACCTCGGCCGGGGTCAGAGCCCGCCTGCGGAACGCCCACGCGAACCGAAGCCGCCGGACGTCGCGGGCGAGTTCGGGCGGCGGGACCAGGACGACCGGGCAGCCGGCGTGCGCGGCGCAGTAGCGGCTCACCCGGCAACTGAGCATCCGCCCCAGCGCGCCACGCCGGCCGGCACCGAGCACGAGCAGGTCGTCGGGCTGGGACGCGATGCTCGTGAGCACCCGGCCCGCGTCCCCGCGCTGCACCGCCGGACGCACCTCCGCATCGACCGGCGCCTGGCCCCACGCCGCGGCCAGCGCGTCGCGCAGCCGCTCGCAGGCGGCCTCCTGCCACAGCTGGCGCAGGTGCATGGACGGCTGGCCCCGGTCGGCGCTGTCGCCGCCCGGCGGCACCCACGCGATCACCGGGACCAGCACCGCGTCCCAGGAACCTGCCAGCATCTCCGCGTAGCGCAGCGCCCGCAGGCTCGCGGGCGAGCCGCTCACGCCGACGATCACGCGGCCCGGGCCGGGCACGGCTGAACTCCTTCCGCGGCTCCGGCGACCGATGCGACGGGGGTCCCCGGCGGGCATCGCGCGGCATCCATGACGCGAGCGGCGGGTAAAGCTCTCTGGCACGTCATCGTTACCCCAGGCGGCGGCCGGTCACGGCCGGTTTCGGTCGGTGCCGACCAGGTCTCCCGGCGCGCCCCGAAGTCAGGTTAGTCCCAGCCGCGGCGCCGGACAAGGCCGCGGACCTAGACTGGGCTGCCGTGCTCACCGAGCCCGGCGTCTGAGTGATGCCCGCAGCACTGGCGGCGCCCGCGTTTCTGGTCGGGACGGCGGTCAGCCTGCTCACGAGCCTGGTACTGGTGTCACGGCTGGAGCGGGTGGGAGAGCGGCTCGGCCTGTCCGAGGCGCTGCTGGGTATCGTCGCGGCGCTGGCGGCGGACGCGCCGGAGGTGACCGCCGCCGTCACCGCGGTCGCCCACCACCAGCAGCGGGTCGGCGCCGGCGTCATCCTCGGCTCCAACGTGTTCAATCTCGCGGCGCTGCTCGGCCTCGGCGCCGTGGTCGCCGGGCGGATCGGCCTGCACCGCAAGGTCGTGCTCCTCGGCGGCACAGTCGCCGTCTGGGTGGCGGCGGTGAGCCTGCTCATGGTGGTCGGGGCGGTGCCCGCCGTCTGGGGGCTGGCCCTGGCGGGCGGCGTGGTGGCGTTCTACCTGGTCATACTCGGCCGGGAGGGCAGGGGCCTGGAGCGGCTGCCGATTCCCGGCCGGTGGGCGGCCTGGCTGCGGTCGGCCATCTCGGAGGAAGAGCTCGAGCTTGAGGAGGCCATCCGCCCCGGCAGGGGCCGGTGGACCGACGCTCTGACCGCCTTCATCGCGCTGACCGTGGTGATCGCGGCGAGCGTGACGATGGAGCGGGCCGCCTCGGTGCTCGGCGCCCGCTGGGCCGTCCCCGAGCTCGTCACCGGCGGGCTGGTGCTGGCGGCGGTCACCAGCCTGCCGAACGCCGTGGCGGCCGTCTACCTGGCGGGTCGCGGCCGCGGCGCCGCCACCCTGAGCACCGCGCTGAACAGCAACACGCTCAACGTCGTCGTCGGCCTGCTGATGCCGGCCGCGGTGCTCGGCCTGGGCAGGCCGTCCGGGCAGGCGGTCCTCATCACGGTCTGGTACGTCGCGCTGACCCTGGCGGTGCTGGCCCTCGCCTGCCGGCACCGCGGCCTGCGGCGCGTCACCGGGGCGCTGATCATAGTTGCCTACGCCGCGTTCGCCGGCTCGGTCCTGGCGGTCGGCTACGCGATCGCGGCGGCCGGCGCAATCGCGGCCGTGCTCGGCGCCGGAGCGGCCTGCGCCCTGGCGGCGGGCTGGCCAGCCAGGAACGGCGGCCGTTGAGTCCGCATCGTCGGCTGCGGCGGAGCCGGCCAGGGACGGCAGTCCCCCGCCCACGACAGTCGCCACGTATGTCTCGTTATAGGGAAAAAAGCAGATTGTTCACGCTGAATCCTGGCCCGGCATTGGCCGCAGATGGCGGCGTGTGACCGCGGTGCCACGATGGGCTAGATGAGGGGTGCACAGGATCCGGGCAGGCCGGACCGGCTCGTCGCGGTCGCCAGGGATGCGCTGCGCTGGGTTACCGACGCGGCCGTAGCCACCGGTGACGGCCTGAGCTGGCCGGAGACCAGGGCGCCAGGGGAGCCGCTCACCGACGACCTGTATGCGGGCACCGCCGGCGTGCTCATCGCTCTGGCGGAGGCACGCCTGGCCGGGCTCAGCGAATTCGATGACCATGCCCGGGCCGCGGCCGGCCGGCTGCGGGGCCTGGCCAGGACCGACCTGGACGCCTGGCGGACCGTCGCGGCCCGCGAACCGGCGGGCGAGGAGTACGGGCCCGATCCCGGGCTGTACACCGGCCTGGCCGGTACGATGACGGCGCTGGACATCTGGGGGCAGGCCAGCGGCGACCTGGCGGCTCGGCAGGCCGCACGCGACACCGCGGAAGGGCTGGCGCGGATCGCGGCGGCGCGGCCGGTCAGCGAGTGGCGTGACCTGCTCTGCGGCGAGGCCGGCGTGCTGCTGGCCCTGATCGCGTTCGGCGGGGAGAGCGCGATGCCCGGCGCGTCGCGGATCGCGGACCGGCTCGTCGCCGGGGCCGAATGGGTCGACGGGCTGCCCGACTGGCACGCGCTGCCCGGCGACCGGGCGTTCTTGCCGAACTTCTCGCATGGCCTGGCCGGCATCGGCTACGCGCTGGCCGCCGCGAGCGGACCGCTCGGCCGGCCGGAGCTGCTCGAGCTCGCGCAGCTGGCCGGCCGGCGGCTGGTCCGGCTCGGCAGCCGGCCAGACGGGACGCTGGCCGTGCCGCACAGCATCCCGCTGGCCGATCCGCGGGCACCGGTGAGTTTCGGCTGGTGCCACGGGCCGGCCGGCACGCTCCGCCTGTTCCGGATCCTGGACCGCGAGCAGCCCGGGCATGGCTGGGCGGGCTGGGCGGGCGCCGGCCGGCTGGCCGTCCGCCGCAGCGGCCTTCCTGCGCGCCGGTATCCCGGATTCTGGGACAACATCGGCCAGTGCTGCGGAACGGCGGGCGTGGGCGAGATGGCCCTCGACCACTACCAGGACTCCGCCGACCGTCAGTGGCTGACGTGGGCTGCGACGCTGGCCGGCGACGTGCTCGACCGGCGCATCGCCGACGAGTCCGGCGTCCGGTGGTCGCACACCGAGCACCGGGTGAGCCCGCCGGAGCTCGAGCCCGCCGTCGGCTGGATGCAAGGCGCCGCCGGCATTGCGGGCTGGCTGCTGCGACTGGCGCGGGTGGAAAGCGATGGCACGAGTGCCGCTCGGACGCGCTGGCCCGACCAGCCGGCGCCGGCCCGGCGCGGGCAAGGAAGCCGCGCCGGCGCACGTGATTTACAAGACGCAACTATACCGTCACTGACAGTAGTGGATAGTCTGTAACGGATGGGAGCGATCCAGTGCCGCGTCCTGGTGGGGCGGCAAGCCGAACTCGGCGCGATGACCGCGTCGCTCGACCGGGCTGATCAAAGCGGGGAGATGGTCTTCCTGGTCGGCGAGCCAGGGGTGGGGAAGTCTCGCCTCGCACGGGAGCTTGCCGCGCTCGCCTCGTCGCGCGGCTTCACGGTAGCCGTCGGCCGTGCCGTCCAGGCGGCGAGCCCGGTGCCGCTGAGACCCATCGTCGAGGCCGCGATGATGCTCGCACGCACGACCGGGATACCGCAGGCGCCCGAACTGGCCGAGTACCGGCCAGCGCTCGCGTCGATCGTTCCGGACTGCGGCCAGGCCACGCAGAAGGCGGCCGAGATGTCCCCGCTGATCCTCGGTGAGGCGTTCCTTCGGCTGCTCACCAGCCTGGACGGCAAGGGCACGCTGCTCGTGCTCGAAGACCTGCACTTCGCCGATCCGGAGACCCTGTCGATCGTGGAGTACCTGACCGACAACGTCGCGGGCGAACGGCTGCTCTGCGTCGGGACGCTGCGGGACGGGGAGCCGTCGGCGGCTCTCGAACTGGTGCAGTCGATCGACTCCCGCCGGGCCGCCAGCGTCATCGACGTCAGGCGGCTGCCCGACGCCGACATCAGCCGGATGGCCGCGGCGTGCCTGGACCAGGAGACGGTGCCGGAACAGATCGAGGGCCGGCTGCTGGCAAGCTGTGACGGGCTGCCGTTCGCGGTGGAGGAGATACTCGCCGCGGCGGTCTCCTCAGGCGAGCTGATGCGGGCAGGTTCGCGCTGGCTGGCCGACGACCGGGTCAAGACCGCCGTCCCGGTCTCCATCGCCGAGTCGGTGCGGCACCGGCTGGCCAGGCTGGGTCAGCCGGTGGTTGACGTGGTCGTCGCGGCGGCGGTGCTCGGCCGCCAGTTCGACTGGACCCTGCTGCCCGGCATGCTGAACGCGACGGAACAGGACGTCCTGAACGCGCTGTGGCGGGCCCACGAAGCGCAGCTCGTCGAGCCCTGCCCTGACCTGCCGGCCTTCAGATTCAGGCACAGCCTGACCAGAGACGCGATCATGTCGGACACCCTGCCCCCCATCCTCGCCAGGCGCGCCGCCTGTGCCGCCGCCGAGGTCGAGGCCGCACATCCCGGCCTGCCTGGATCGTGGTGCGAACTCGCCGCCGAGCTGCACGAGACGGCCGGCGAGCCGACCCGTGCCGCGGCCCTGGTGCTCGAGGCCGGCCGCCGCTCCCTGCAGCAAGGGGCGCTGATCAGCGCGGACGCCTCGCTGTCCAGGGCCAGGGCCGTGCTCACCAGCACCCAGTCGCCCGACCCGCAGCTGCTGGCCCACATCGACGACGCGCTCGTCCGCGTCCACATGCTGGCCGGTGACTGTGACCGTCTGGTCCCGACCGCCGAGCGGCTGCTCGCCGAACTGGACGTGGTCGGCACGTGCGCGAAGGGCAAGGCCGAGATCCGGCTGCGGGTCGCCAGGACCCTGTCGGAAGGGGACCGGCTGATCCTGGCCGAGCAGGAGGTCGCCGCGGCGCGCGCGCTTGCCGCGGGAACGCCGGATCCCACGCTGGGCGGCTGGGCCGACGCGGTGGCGGCGCGGTGCGCCATCGACGCGGGCGACGCCGACCGGGCCCTGGCCCTCGCGCGCAGCGCGCTGGCGAGCGCGGAAGAGGCGGGGCTGACGGTCAGCAACGCCGAAGCCGCCTGCGAGGCCCTTGACGTCATCGGGCGCTGCGAGCGGGTGCGCGACACGGGCGCCGCGAGAGCCGCGTTCCAGCGCGCGTTCGTCGTCTCCTCCCAGCACGACCTGCCGGTGCGCCGGATCCAGGCCATGCACCAGCTCGGCACAATCGAGATGCTCGAAGGCGCCGGGCCAGGCAGGCTGTCCGAGGCAAGGAGCCTGGCCGTTGACGCGGGCGCGGTGTCGATGGCCGCCGTGCTCGACCTGCAGCTCGCTAACGCCGTCAGCCTCAGCACCGACCTTGACGAGGCGCTCCAGGCGGCCGAGCGGAGCGAGCGCGCGGCCAGGCGCCTGAAGATGCGCCGCGTCGAGGCCATGGCGGTGGGCGCGCAGGCGTGCATCGCCGCGACCCGCAACGACATGCGGACGGCCGAGTCCCTGGCCGAGCGCGCGGAGCGGATCGGGTCGGGAGACAAGTCGGTTCAGGCGACGACGTGGGGCGACGCCCGGGTGACAGCGGCGATCGTCAGCAACAACCTGCGCGCCGCGCTGGAAGCCAGCGTGATCGGCGTCGAGCACGCACGCCAGGAGCCGCTGTCGGCTCCGGCCCTGGCGTGGGGTTACTGGGCGCTGCTCGAGGCGGTCGCCGGAACCGGCGGGTACGAGGCCTTGCGGCAGGCCAAACAGGCCGGCGCGGAGGTAGCGCACTGGAATCGCGGCTGCCTGGCCTATGCCGAGGCGGTGCTCAGGGGCGCGGACGGCCAGCTCGGCCGCGCCGGCGAGCTGGCCGAGCGCGGGAGAGCGGAGTTCGGTGGCTGCGCACCATGGTGGAATCACTTCTTTCACCGGCTCATCGCGCCTGCCGCGCTCAGGGACGGCTGGGGCCAGCCGAGTGCCTGGCTCTGGGATGCCGTCCATGGCCTGGAGGAAGCCCGCTACCCCCGGGTCGCGTCGGCCTGCCGCGGCCTGCTCCGCCAGGCCGGCGAGCGCGTTCCGCGCACGGGCCGGGGGAACGCGGCGGTCCCGCCGCAGCTGCGCAGGCTGGGCGTCACCAGCCGCGAGATGGACGTGTTCCTGCTCATCGGGCAGGGCAGCTCCAGCGCCGAGATCGCCTCGGCCCTGGTCATCTCGCCCAGGACCGTCCAGACACACGTCTCGAACCTGGTCAGCAAGACCGGCCTGCGCTCCCGGCGGGAACTCGTGGCGCTCGCCGCCCGCCAGGCCACCTCCGCCTGATCGGGCCGGCTCCGCTATCGCTCCCGCCCTGGGCCCGCCCTGGGCCCGCCCCTAAGCCCGGCCCTAAGCCCGCGGTTCGGTCGGGGGCGGGTTGTCGCCGGCCGCTCGGTGAGGAGAGACTGGCGGCATGGACCGGGCGTATCGGCCAGAGCGCCGGAGCCGGCAGTGACCGGGCCTGCCAGCTCGGCGCGGGCAACGATCGTGACTGTCGACGACGACCCCGCGGTCTCCCGCTCCGTGGCCAGGGACCTGCGGCGCCGTTACGGCGAACGGCACAGGATCGTGCGCGCCGAGTCCGGCGACACCGCACTCGATGCGCTGCGGCAGATGAAGCTGCGCGGCGACCTCGTGGCCGTCATCCTGGCCGACTACCGGATGCCGGAAATGAACGGCATCGAGTTCCTCGAGCGGGCCATGGATATCTATCCAGGCGCCCGGCGAGCGCTGCTGACCGCCTATGCGGACACCGGCGCCGCGATTGACGCGATCAACGTGGTTGACCTGGACTACTACCTGCTCAAGCCGTGGGATCCGCCCGAGGAGAAGCTGTACCCGGTCGTGGATGCGCTGCTTGACGCCTGGCTGTCTGCCGACCACCGGCCCGTGCCGGAGACCAAGGTGGTCGGTCATCGCTGGTCGGCGCGGTCGTCACAGGTACGCGAGTTCCTGGCCCGCAATCAGGTCCCTTACCGCTGGTACTCCGCCGACGAGCCCGAGGGCCGGCGGTTGCTCAGTGCGGCCGGGGCGGACGGCTTGACCCTGCCGGTCGTGATCCCCCCGGATGGTGACCCGCTGGTGGAACCGTCGGACGCCGAACTGGCCGGCAGGGTGGGACTCGCGACGACGCCATCGGAGGATTTCTATGACCTCATCGTCATCGGCGGCGGTCCCGCCGGGCTCGGCGCGGCCGTCTACGGCGCGTCGGAAGGACTGCACACGGTTCTGATCGAACGGACGGCCACCGGCGGCCAGGCCGGGCAGAGCTCTCGGATCGAGAACTACCTCGGCTTTCCCGACGGGGTGTCGGGGGCGCAGCTCACCGAGCGCGCCAGACGCCAGGCCACCAAGTTCGGCGCCGAGTTGCTGACCGCCCGCGAGGTCACCGGCCTTGAGGTGAACGGGTCGGCGCGGACGGTCCGGTTCGGCGACGGGACCTCGGTCGCCGCCCACACGGTCATCCTCGCCACCGGCGTGGCGTATCGCCAGCTTGACGTGCCCGGATTGGCGAAGCTGACCGGCCGGGGGGTGTTCTACGGGTCCGCGCTGACCGAGGCGACGAACTGTGCCGGCAGCGATATCTACATCGTCGGCGGCGCCAACTCGGCCGGCCAGGCCGCCATCTACCTGTCCAGGTCGGCCAGGTCGGTGACGATGCTGGTGCGCGCGCCCTCGCTTGAGCGGTCGATGTCGCACTATCTCATCGAGCAGGTCACCAGCAACCCGGCGATCCACGTCCGCACCTGCACGGAGGTTATCCGGGCCGATGGCTCAGGTCACCTGGAGAAGCTGACCCTGGGCGACAGTTCGACAGCGACGACCGAGACGGTCGCCGCGCAGTGGCTGTTCGTCTTCATCGGCGCCGCCCCGCTGACCGGGTGGCTCGACGGCGTCGTCCAGCGCGACGAGCGCGGTTTCATCCTGGCCGGGCCCGACCTGCTGACCGATGGGCAACGGCCGAGAGGCTGGCCGCTCGACCGGCCGCCCTATCACCTGGAGACCAGCGTGCCAGGCGTCTTCGTCGCCGGCGACGCCCGCGCCGAGTCGGCCAAGCGCGTCGCCTCGGCCGTGGGAGAGGGCGCGATGGCCGTGCTGCTGGTACACCGCTACATGGAGAAGCTGTGACAACGGCACCGGGCGATCCGGCCGGCTGCAGCGCGGCCGAGCTTCGCGAGCTCTTCCTGTTCGAGAAGCTGACCGACGACCAGCTGGCCTGGCTGTGCCGCGAGGGCCGGGTGGTGGTGGCCGAGCCAGGGCCGGTCTATGCGGAGGGCGATCCGGCGCGCCTGCTGTACGTGCTCCTGTCTGGCACGCTCATGATGTCCCGCCGCATCGGAGACGACGACGTCGAGGTCACCAGGACGTCCGCGCCTGGCGTCTACGCCGGCGCGTTCATCGCCTATCTCGGCGATCGGGTGCCTCAGGTCTACAACAACTCGCTGGCGGCGCTTGAGCGCTCGCGGTTCTTCGTGCTGGATGCCGCGAAGTTCGCGCAGCTCATGACCGACTGGTTCCCGATGGCCGTGCATCTGCTCGAGGGACTGTTCTTCGGGGCGAGGAACGCGCAGGAAGCGATCGGCCAGCGGGAACGGCTGCTTGCCCTCGGGTCGCTCTCGGCCGGGCTCACGCACGAACTGAACAACCCCGCGGCGGCGGCCGTGCGCGCCACGGGCGCGCTGCGGGACAGGGTCGCCGGCATGCGCGCCAAGCTGGGCACGATCGCGGCGGGACGGTATGACGGACCGTTCATGGCGGCCCTGATCCGGCTGCAGGAAGACGCGGTCGAGCGGACGTCGAAGGCCCGGGTGCTCAGTCCCATCGAGGCATCGGACACCGAGGACGAGGTAACCGACTGGCTCGATGCGCACGACATCACCGGCGGCTGGGACCTGGCGCCGACCTTCGTCCAGGCCGGCCTGGACTCCGACTGGCTCGATCAGGTGGCGGCTGCGGTCAGCGGCCAGTCCGACGCCGCGGGCGGCCTCAACGGCGCGATCTGGTGGCTGGGTTACACGGTGGAGACCGAGCTGCTGATGAACGAGATCGCCGAGTCGGTCACCAGGATCTCCTCACTGGTCGGGGCGGCACGGCAGTACTCCCAGCTCGACCGCGCCCCGTACCAGGTGGCCGACGTCCACGAGTTGCTCGATGCCACCCTGGCGATGCTGGGCGGCAAGATCGGATCCGGTATCACCGTGGTCAGGGACTACGACCGGTCGCTGCCGCCGATACCGGCCTACCCCGCCGAGCTCAACCAGGTCTGGACCAATCTGGTCGACAACGCTGTCTCGGCGATGGGCGACACGGGAACGCTGACCGTCCGCACCGCCGCCGACGGGGACCGGTTGCTCGTCGAGTTCGCGGACACCGGGCCAGGCGTGCCGGCGGCCATCGCGCAACGGATCTTCGAGCCGTTCTTCACCACGAAGCCCGTGGGCCAGGGCACGGGTCTGGGCCTGGACATTTCCTGGCGGATCATCGTGAACAGGCACCACGGCGACCTGAAGGTGCAATCCGTGCCCGGTGACACCCGCTTCCGCGTGTGGCTGCCGGTCGCGCACACCGAACCGGCGAACTAGCTGACGGGCGGTGACGGGCGGTGTCAGTTTGTTTTGACACCTCCCGTTTGTCAAGTTAAACTGACACCATGAGCGTCAACGAGCCTCTGGGTGCCAGCCAGGCAGCAGACCCGGCAGTGGGGTTGCGTGCGGTGCTGGCGCTGCGCAGGCTGGCTGAACGCGTCGAGGCCGGGCAGGTCGCCAGGGCCCGCGACCAGGGATGGTCGTGGCAGCAGATCGCGGATGTCCTGGGGATGACCCGCCAGTCCGTGCATGCCAAGTATGGAGGAGCGCTGTGATGATCGGACGACTGGCGGAGCACCGTGTTGCGAAGGCAAGGGACCAGCGTTATGGCCCCCAGTACAACTTCGGCGCCACGTACTACGACGCCAGGGACGAGGCGATCCGGCGCGGGGATCGCACGATCGGCACCGAGCACCTGGTCCTGGCCCTGCTCATTGACCCGGCTTCGCCGGCGGCGAAAGCGCTCGGCTGCGACCTCGACTCCGCCCGTCGTGCGCTCGATGCGCTGGACGTCGAGGCGCTCGCCGCGATCGGCGTCGAGCCAGGGATCACCGCCGGGCCGGTCGCGGTGCGCACGCGTGGCCGGTTGCGGCTGACCCCGGCGGCCAAGGCGATCTTCACCGGCATTCATGACGTACGCAAGAACCGCAGAGCCGGTCTCGGGATCGTGCTCAACGGCCTGCTTGATCTGCCGCGCCCCGACCCGGCGGCCGCGCTCCTCGCCGCGCTTGGCGTGGACACCCACGCGGCGCGAGAGCGCTTCGCCGGCCTTGACCAGGACGGTCAGCCAGGCCCCGGCCTCAGATGAGCATCACGCGGCCATCAGCGCCGACGGGCTCGGTCAGATCGGCGGATGGCACGACGATCGTGTACCGCCGCACGGGAGATGGTCCAGGCGTTGTCCTGGTGCACGGGGGAGGGCAGGCGTCGCAGAACCTGATGACCTTGGCCAGGGCTCTGGGTGACAGCTTTACCGCCTACGTCCCTGACCGGCGCGGCCGCGGCATGAGCGGCCCGTACAGCGAGGATCACGGCCTCCGTAAGGAGGTCGAAGACCTCGATGCGCTCCTTGGCCAGACAGGCGCCCACAACGTCTTCGGGCTGAGCGCCGGCGCCGTCATCGCGATCGAGGCGGCGAGGACGCTTCCGGCAATCACCAAACTGGCGCTGTATGAGCCGCCTCTGGAGTTCGATGGCATTACCCAGACGTCGTGGCTGCCACGCTACGAGCGCGAAATGGCGGCAGGCCAGCTCGCCAAGGCCGTCGTCACCATCATGAAAGGCACCGCCGACCGGACAGCGCTCCGCCTCATTCCCCGGTTCGTGCTCGTGGCTGCGCTCAGCGTCGCCATTCGCAGGACCGAAGGCAAGCCCGTGCCAGCCGGCGTCGTCTCGCCCCGCGACCTCATCCCCACGATGCACTACGACGCGCGATCGGTCCTGGACGCAGCAGGCCCGCTGGACCGGTTCGCCGGCTTGTCCTGCGAAGTGCTCCTGCTCGGCGGCTCGAAGAGCGCCAGGAGCCTAGCCGCTGCCCTCGACGGGCTCAGCGCCACCCTCCCCCACGCCCGCCGGGTCACGCTGTCCGGCGTCGGTCACACCGCCGCCGACAACGGCGGCAAGCCAGAACTCGTCGCGGCGGAGCTGCGAGCCTTCTTCCGCTAACCAGGCCGGCCGGCCTCCGTCACTGCCGAGCGGGCTGGGGCGGAGCCCGGCTAGTAGTTGTCCAGGATCAGCGCGAGCACGAGAACGCCGATCAGGCATGCTCCCGCCAGAGCGAGAACCTGGACGTGGATGACGAGGCCGGTGAGCAGAAAGCCGAGTCCGACGAGGAACATCCGCGGCGCGACCTTCGGCGCGTTCTTGCTCAGGAAGCTGTTGAGCCGGTCGCCGAGTACTGGTATCCACAGCACACCGATCAGCACCGCCACGCACACTAGGCCCCCGAGGATCAGGCGACCCGGCACAGGTCCCGCCGCCACGACCCTCACGATATATCTAGCCCAAGCGAGCCTGCCATCGGGGAGTCCGACCCACGCGGGCCGGTCACGACGAGCGAATCACCCGTTCCGGACGACGCCGGCCAGATCCTGGCTCCCTAGCCTGCTACCAGGCGTCTCGTGCGAGGTCGCCTGGACCAGGACGCAGCGGACGGGGGCCATCATGGAGCGGTATCCGAACATCAGCGATCACGGGCTGATCGGCGACTTGCAGACGGCGGCGCTGGTGACGACGGACGGCACGGTGGACTGGTTCTGCTGTCCCAGGTTCGACTCACCGAGCGTGTTCGCGTCCTTGCTGGATGCCGACAGGGGCGGCTACTGCCGCGTCGCCCCGGACACCGCCAGCTACGTGAGCCGCCAGCTCTACTTCCCCGATACCGCGATGCTGATCACCCGCTTCCTGACCGAGGACGGAGTCGGCGAGGTCACCGACTTCATGCCGATCGCCGGCCGCGAGGCCACGAACCGGCACCGCCTGGTCCGCCAGCTCAAGGTCGTGCGCGGCACGATGACGTTTGTGGCGGACATCAAGCCCAGGTTCGACTACGGCCGGGCACCGCACACTCTCGAGATCACCGCCGACGGGTTCGTGTTCAGCTCAGGCCGCATGCACCTGACCGTCAGCCCGACCGGCGAGCGGGAGGTCTCGCTCGGCGAGCACGACGGGCTCGCCGTCGAGCGGGTCGGCGACGACCTGCGGATCACCATCTCCCTGCGTGAGGGCGAGAGCACCGCGATGGTGCTGGAGTCGATGGGCGGCCGGCCACGCCGCATCCCGGCGGCCGAAATGCGGCAGATGACCGACGACACGGCCCGGTTCTGGCGGAACTGGGTGCACCAGTCGACCTACCGCGGCCGGTGGCGGGAGATGGTGGCCCGCTCCGCGATGACCCTGAAGCTGATGACCTACGCACCCACCGGCGCGCTCGTCGCGGCGCCTACCACGGGACTGCCCGAGCTGGCCGGCGGCCAGCGGAACTGGGATTACCGCTACACCTGGATCCGCGACGCGTCGTTCTCCGTCTACGCCCTGCTCGGGCTCGGCTACGCGGGCGAGGCCGCCGCGTTCAGCCAGTGGGTCAGGGACCGGCTGGTCGAGCACGGCGGCAACGGCCACGGCGGCAACGGCCACGGCGGCGCCAGGCCGATGAAGGTCATGTACCGGGTCGACGGCACCTCCGACCTGAGTGAGGAGACCCTCGACCACTTCGAGGGCTGGCGAGGCTCGCGCCCGGTCCGGATCGGCAACGGCGCGGCCGACCAGCTGCAGCTCGACATCTACGGCGAGGCCCTGGACGCCGTCGCCAGGATCGACGATCGCGGCCTGCAGCCCGCCTACCAGGGCTGGACCGCCATCGCGAACATGATCGACTGGCTCTGCGGCCACTGGGACCAGCCCGACGAGGGCGTCTGGGAGACTCGCGGCGGCCGCAAGGACTTCACCTACGGGCGGGTGCAGTGCTGGGTCGCTCTCGACCGGGCCATCAGGCTCGCCGAGGGCCGGGGCCGCCCCGCCGACATCAACCGGTGGCGCACCGAGCGCGACAACATCTACGAGCAGGTCATGACGCGCGGGTGGAACCCCAAGCGCAAGGCGTTCACCCAGCACTACGAGACCGACGTGCTCGACTCGTCCTTGCTCATGATGCCGCTGATGGGGTTCGTGTCCCCGTTCGACCCGATGTGGCTGCAGACCCTGGAGGCGATGGACCACGAGCTGGTCTCCGACAGCCTGGTCTACCGGTACAACCCGAGCGCCTCCCCCGACGGCCTGCGCGGCAGCGAAGGCACCTTCTCGCTGTGCACATTCTGGTACGTCGAAGCCCTGGCCCGCTCGGGCAGGCTTGATGACGCCGAGTTCGTCTTCAACAAGATGCAGACGTACGGCAACCACCTCGGCCTGTACTCCGAGGAGATCGGGATCACCGGCGAACAGCTTGGCAACTTCCCCCAGGCGTTCAGCCACCTGGCGCTGATCAACGCCGCCATCAACCTGGACTACCAGCTCGACCACGGCGCCGGCGACATCGAGCCCGTCCTGGCCAGGACCGGCAGCGCCGTCCCCACGGTGGTGCCCGGCTGACCAGGTCCGCCGGGCACAGCGCCGGGTTGCCCTCGAAGGGAGCGCCGCCCAGGCCGACATCAGTCAGCACTACGTCGGCGACCGGCACCTGCTCCGCTACGAGCGCTTGTTCGACGCGTTGATCTCGGAGAGCTAGCCGGGTACAGGCCGACGCGCTTCGAATGTTGACTCGAATTGTCAGAGGGTGTCGCTAGAGTTATCGATAACGCATTCGTCCTCGAACTCTGGCCCGGAGGCGCCCCGATGACCACCCAGCCCGCCAGTTCCCCGCGGGGGGCCGGCCTGCCCGGCGGCGGGGACCGGCACGAGCCGAGCGACGCGGAGATGGCGGGGTGCTGGCCGGATCCGTTCGCCGGGCCGCCCGAGGACGGCGACGCCTGGCTGGCCGGCCTGTCCGGCGCCGAGCGGGATGCGCTGCTGGGTCCAGGCCAGGACGAGGGCCAGGAGGCCGCGGCGGGACCGTGCTCGGCGGGACCGTGGTCGGCGGGACCGTGGTCGGCGGGGGCGGAGTTCGGAGCCGACGGCCGGGACGACCGGCTGCCGCCGGGCCCGGTGCTGGCCACGCTCTCCCAGGACGTCCTCGACGCGGGACTGGGCGGGCTGTCCGACGACGAGCTGGTCGGCGTGCTGCGCGCCTCCCGGCGGCTGTCGGCCTGGCAAAACGGCGTCGAACTCACCGCGGTCGCCGAACTCGACGCCCGCCGGATGCGGGCGGCGGCCCGGCCGGGTTCGTCGCGGGCCAGCGAACACGTGAGCGAGGAGCTGGCCGCCGCGCTGGTGCTGACCGGCCGGTCCGCTGACCTGCTGCTCGGCCTGGCCAGGGACCTGTCCCGCCTCCCGGCGGTCCTGAAGGCCCTGCTGGAGGGGCGGATCGACCGCGCCCGCGCCGCCATCTTCGCCAGCGAGCTGGCCGGGCTCGGCGACCGGGCCGCCGCGGCGATCGGCATGGGTTTCGCCGGGATCGCCGGGTCGATGACCACGGGCGAGCTGCGGGCGGCGCTGCGGTCGATGGTGCTGTCGGTCGATCCGCAAGCGGCGCGGCGGCGGGCCGAACAGGGCCGGGCGGATGCCCGGGTGGAAGCCTGGCAGGAGAACTCGGGCAACGGCGCCCTGGCCGGGCGGGAGCTCCCGCCCGCCGACGCGATCGCCGCTGACCACCGGATCACCGCGATCGCCCGCGCCCTGCAGGACGCCGGCGCGGCGGGGACCATGGACCAGCTGCGGGCGGCCGTGTTCGCGGCGCTGCTCGTCGGCCGGAACCTGGAATCGCTGTTCGCCGAGCCGCCCGCCCCGGACGGCCAGCCCGCTCACGGCCCCGGCCCGGCCCCGGACCCCGCGCCGAGCCTGGGTGCCAGGCAATGTCCCGACGGGCTGGCGGCGATGACCGGGTCGGTGCACCTGACGATGCCAGCCTCGGCGTGGCTGGGCCTGTCCGACGCGCCAGGCGAGGCCGCCGGGCTCGGCCCGCTGGACGCCTGGACCTGCCGCGACCTGGCGAGCCGGCTCGCCGCCGCCGGGACCGCGACCCGCTGGTGCGTCACCCTGACCGGCCCCGGCGGCCGCGTCGCCGCCCACGCCTGCGCCCGTGGATCACCGGAACCGCGCGGCCCGGCGGCCGGGGCGCTGCGATGGCTGGCCGGGCTGCGTCTCACCAGGCTCGAGCAGGGCACGTGCACGCACGCCCGCCAGGTCCCCGGTTACCGGCCGCCGAACACGCTCCGCGAGCTGGTCAGGATCCGGCAGCGGACCTGCTCCTTCCCGGGCTGCCGCCGTCCCGCGCGTGCCTGCGACCTGGACCATACGATCCCCTGGGACCAGGACGGCCTTACGTGCGAGTGCAATCTGGCCCCGTTGTGCAGAAGGCACCACAGGGCCAAGCAAGCCCCCGGCTGGCACCTCGCCCAGCCGGAACCCGGCGTTCTGACCTGGACCGCCCCGCACGGCCGCAGCTACACGGTCACGCCCGAGCCGTACCCCGTCTAGCCGTTCTTCCTGGCCACGGCGCAGTACAGCCAGCGGGAGCCCTCGGAGTCCGCCTCCTCGGGGTCCTCGCAGTTCCACAGCCCGACCCAGGTGACCTCAGGCGGCGCGCCGTCGTAGGGCGGAACCACCTCGAGGTCGCCGATGATCCGCTGGAACTCGGCGCGTGACCGCGGATAGCCGCCGCCCGCGGACCGGCGCCCGGCCTCGCGGATGGCCTCCACCGCCTTCGGCGGCTTGTTGTCCGCGGTCATGTGCGACACCGACAGGTAGCTGCCGGCGGCGAGCGGGTCGACATACCGAGCGACCAGGGCCGCCGGATCGTCGGCGCCGGAAACGAAGTGCAGCACGGCCGTCATGAGCACGGCCGCGGGCTCGCTGAAGTCGATCAGCCGCTTGACGGCCTTGCTTCCCAGCACTGACTCCGGGTCGCGCATATCGGCCAGCACGACCGCCGCGCGATCGTCAGCGCCGAGCAGGTGTGACCCGTGGATCTGCACCATGGGGTCGTTGTCGACGTAGACGACGCGCGCATCGGGTCGCACCTTCCTGACGACCTCGTGCGTGTTCCCCACGGACGGCAGGCCGGATCCGACGTCGATGAACTGCCTGACGCCCCGTTCGGCGATCCACTTGGCCGCCCGCTGGTGGAATCCCCGGTTCGCGTACGCGGCGTCCACAAGTTCCGGGGCCATCGACTTCATCAGCTCCGCCGCCGCCCGGTCGGCCGCGAAGTTGTTCACGCCACCGAGCAGGAAGTCGTAAACGCGCGCAGCGCTGGGCTGCGACGGGTCTACGCCTGGGGGAACCTGCTGAGCGTCAGCCATTCGTACCTCCGCCGGGGGAAACGTCACGGACAGTCTCGCATACCCCGCTCACATGATCATTCAGCGCAACCATCGCAATTGGCGCGCCCGGCAATCACGCAATCACCCTCAGACCGTATGATCTAGCTATACCCACCGCTACCCCGCCGCTGTAACGTCAGCAGCAAATGTCCGGCATCGCGGATGAGCGGATGAGGGGTGAGCGTGTACGCAGCCCGGCATGCCCTAGACCACCCTGACCAGGCGGCCATTGTCATGGCCACGTCCGGCGAGACCGTGACCTATGCCGAGTACGAGGCCGGGAGCAACCGCGTCGCGCACCTGCTGCGAGCCGCCGGGCTGCGGCGCGGAGACCATATCTCGATCTTCATCGAGAACCAGCCGCGACTGCTCGAGATCCAGGGCGGCGCCGAGCGCACCGGCCTGTACTACACCCTGATCAACACGTACCTGGGGGCCGACGAGGTGGCGTACATCGTCGCCAACTCGCGCAGCCGGATGCTGTTCAGCTCGGCCGCGAAACGTCAGGTGGCCGAGTCCGCGGCGGCGATGAGCCCGCAGCTGGAGCGCAAGCTGATGACCGGTCCGGGCGCGCCGCCCGCCGACTGGGAGTCCTACGAGGCCGCCGTGGCCGGCCGTCCGGACCAGCCGGTTGCCGACGAGTCACTCGGAGCGGCGATGCTCTACTCGTCGGGCATCACCGGCCAGCCCAAGGGCATCCTGCGCGACCTTCCCGAGATCGCGCCTAGCGAGCCGCTTCCGGTGCTCGACTTCGTGCGCCACATGTTCGGGTTCCGCGAGGGCATGACCTACCTCAACCCGGCTCCGCTGTACCACTCCGCTCCCCAGGCCAGCGTGTCGGGGGCGCTGCGGCTCGGCGCGACGGCCGTGGTGATGGAGCACTTCGACGCCGAGCAGTGGCTGGCCCTGGTCGAGCGTTACCGGGTAACCCACTGCCAGATGGTACCGGTGATGTTCAGCCGGCTTCTCCGGCTGCCCGAGGAGGTCAGGGGCCGCTATGACACCTCGTCGCTCGAGTGCGTCGTGCACGCCGCCGCCCCCTGCCCGGTGCACGTCAAGAGCGCGATGATCGACTGGCTCGGCCCGATCATCACCGAGTACTACGGTGCCACCGAGGCCAACGGCTTCACGTTCTGCGACTCGGCCCAGTGGCTCGCTCATCCCGGTACTGTCGGCCGCCCGATCCTCGGCGAGCTGCTCATCGTCGACGACGAGGGCAAGGAGTGCCCGGCCGGCACGGACGGCACAATCTGGTTCCGCGGGGTGACCGCGTTCCGGTATTTCCAGGATCCTGTCAAGACCGCCGAGGGCCGTACCGACGACGGCGCCTCGAGCACCGTCGGGGACGTCGGCCACGTCGACGAGGACGGATACCTCTACCTCACCGACCGCAAGAGCTACATGATCATCTCCGGCGGCGTCAACATCTACCCGCAGGAGACCGAGAACCTGCTGGCCGGCCATCCCGCCGTCCTCGACGTGGCCGTGATCGGCGTGCCCAACGAGGACCTGGGCGAGGAGGTGAAGGCCGTCGTGCAGCCCGCCGACCTGGCCAGCGCCGGGCCCGACCTCGCCCGCGAGCTGATCGAGTACTGCCGGGCCAGGCTCGCGCACTTCAAGTGCCCGAAGACCGTCGACTTCGTGCCCGACCTGCCGCGGTCCGCGACCGGCAAGCTGTACAAGCGGCTGCTGCGGGACGCGTACTGGGCCGGCCACCAGACGCCGATCGTTTGAGTGCCGGCTCCTGGCTCGGCCGGTTCGGCGCCGACCCGCGCACCGGCGCCTCATGCACCGGGCGCCTCATTGAGTCAGTTCACAGCGGGGTATGAACATGAGCGCTCGGCAAGAGAAAGCCGCGCTGTCAAGCGCCAGGCTCGGGGGCTATCACTTACGTGGCAACATCGATGAGAACGAAGATGCTCGCGCCTGCCGTCATCCCGGCCGTGGCGGCACTGGGCCTGGCCGGGTGCGCCTCGGCCACGACGACCTGCGTTGTCCGGCATGGATACGCGATCGTCATCTTCCAGAACGGCGTCGGCAATAGTAGCAAGCGTTTCGTCACTCGCTTTCGCCTGAATGTGAAGTACGGGCCGCAAGACATCACGCGGCGGCTGATTAACTCCCGTATCACGCTGAGAGCGGCGAAAGGCAGCAATCCGCCGGTCATCGTCAAGACCTACCGCGTCGGCAGGGCCTTCGGCTGCCGCGTCGACAAGATCCTTGCTCACCGGTAAGTTGTACGGCTGGGCTAAGGTGGCCCGCCGTGCCACTGTTGGCGCCACTGGCTGCCGTAGCCGGACTGCCAGTTGCGGCGGACATGCCGGCGGAAGCGTGCCGCCGCGACGATGCCCGCCAGCAGTGCCACCAGCCAGAGCACAAATACGACCTTGACGAACGCGAAGAACAGCCAACCCGCGCCCGGGATCACCAGCGCCGCGATCAGCAGGATCAGCGCCAGCGGCAGGATCCGCGGCCCGCGCCAGGCGGCGATGCCGCCACGGCGGCCGACCCACGGCGGCGGCTCCCAGGCCGGCGGCGGCACCGGCGCCGGATCGGGCAGGTCGGCCATCGCGCGGCGCAGGTCGCCGTAGGTCTTGGCGCTGAGCGCCGCCGTGATCCGCTCGTCGAGCTCGTCCGACGACAACCGCCCCTCGGCGAAGTGCTCGCGCAGCCGGACTGTCACGCGTTCCCGGTCGGCATCTGAAATCCGGATGCGATCATCCATTGTCCTGCCCGCCTCTATCTCTGCTTCCCGCCGGTCTCATGCTTCCTGCTCGTCCTGGTCGTCCTCGTCGTCGGCGAGGATCCGGTACAGGTCGCGCCTGGCCCGCTCGAGCAGTCGCTCGGCCGCGCGAACCTGCTCAGGCGTGCCCGCGTGCGCAATCTGCACGATCCCGCCGCCGAGCCTGGCGGCCTCGGCGAACAGGCCGGGCAGCTGCCAGGCCTCCTGCTGGGCCGTGGACTCCCAGGCACCGCGCGCCATCTCGGGGTTCTGCTCCACGTGCTCGCGGCCCGCGTCGGTCAGCGTGAACGTCCTGCGGCCGCCCGACTCCTCGGCCTCGATGAGTCCCTCGTCGGCCAGCTGGGACAGCGCCGGATACACGGCGCCAGGACTCGGCCGCCAGGCCCCGCCGCTGCGCTCCTCGATATCGGACATGATCTGGTAGCCGTTGCGCGGACCCTCCCGCAGCAGCGCAAGGATGGCGGCCCGCACGTCGCCGCGGCTTGCCTTGGTGCCGCGCGGCGGGCCGGGCGGGCCGGGCGGTCCCGGCCACCAGCCGCCCCACGGCCCGCCTGACCCGCCGCCCCAGTGCCCGGGACCCCGTCTGCCTCCGAAGTTCCTGTCCCACGGCCCGCCGCGCCGGGGCCCGCCGCGCCGGGGCCCGTCCGTCCGGGCCCGCGCGCCGTGCCGGGCCGGGCCGGCGCGCTCGAACGGGCCGCCACACGTGACGTCGCCGAGCAGGCCGCTCGCGAAGGCGAAGAGGTCGCGCAGGCCGGCGCCGATGTCTCCCGGACCCGAAGCCGCTGCCGCCATCATGTGTCCCGCCCACCTCTCGCGATACGATCACGATATATCGACAGCGTAGGTCACGCGCCGCGGAAAGACAAGTTATAACTCAACAGGGCTTCGCGGGCTCCCGGCAGCCCGCGTACGACCAGATGGGCTCGGTCTTCGAGGAGCACCCGGCGGACAGCGCCTACAACGCCCACTACGGCCGGCCGGCCGTTCTCGCGGCCGTGGGCGGCGTCGGCGGCCCGCCGGCGTCGCGGCGGCGCGGCAGAATGTCCTCCCCGTGGTCGCGATCGCCGGCCAGCCGCATTCCGCCACCGACGCCGGTACCGGCGTCCGCGGAACGGTGGGCCTGCTGGCCAGGGCGTGGGGCGCCCAGGTGACCCTCGACCTCGCTGGCGTGCGCGGCCCGCTGTACTGCCAGCTCGTCGCGATTTCCAAGACGGGTGAGCGCCGGGTCATCGCCGGGTGGTTCGTGCCCGCGGCCGGCTACGGCGTGCCAGGCCACCCTGGCCACCTGCTCCTGATGGGCGGCACGGCCATCGCGGCGGAGAACCTCTCCCGCGTGGAAGTGGATGTCGTGCACGGCGCTACCCTGCTGAAAATCTCCATCTAGGCGGGCCAGGCTGACGCTCTCCCGGCGGTTCACCCGTCCGGCAGCCCGGCTCTGGTCATCAGGTGCTGCCACAACCGCGGCAGCAGCTCGGCCTGGACCGCCCGCCAGGACTCGGCTTCGGCGACCGGCATGGGCCTGGGCGTACCGCTGGCCGCCGCGGCCAGCCACGCCTCGCACGCGGCGGCGAGCAGCCACATCCTGGTGACCGCCTGCTCGGGTGTCAGCCCGCAGGTGAGAGCGCCGTTGCCGCGCAGGATCAGCGCACCGGACCGACCCAGGCCCGCGGCGGCGCGGCCCGCCAGCGCGGGCGAGCGCAGCAGGCGCGCGTCGCCGTGTACCGGCACGCGCGCCCCTAGCCAGCAGGCCTGGCCGTGCAGCAGCGGCAGTTCGGCCGCCACCGCGCCGACGGCGAAGGCGGCAGGGGGCTGCGCCCTGGCGATGGCGCAGACGTCGGGCCGGGCCGCGTATACCCGCAGGTGAGCCCAGGCCTCGGCCGGGGCACCCGGCGGCAGCGACGTCGCATCCAGGTCCATCTCGATCAGGTCGGCAGCGCGCACGCCGCCCAGATCGGCGGCCGGCGTGATGGTCATGCGGCCCGCCGCGCGCCGGGACACGTGCCCGAACGCGGTGACCAGCCCGAGGCCGGACAGGACGTGACTGGCCAGGACGACCGCGTTCTTGGCCGCTTCGTGCGCGTCCTGATCCACTTCTTGCGCATCCTGATCCACCAGCTAAACTGTATGCAGTTTGTCCGGAAAGGGGAAGACCGTGATCTCAGGGCTCCATCACTACGCGCTCGAGGTACCCGACCTCGAGGTCGCCGACGGTTTCCTGACCGACTTCGGCCTGGAGACCGCGGAGAAGAACGGCGCGCTCGTCGCCCAGTGCCCCGGCCGCGGCCAGGAGCAGGTCAAGATGACGCGGGGCCCGGACAAACGGCTGCACCACCTCGCGTTCGCGCTGCGGCCGCGATCGCGGGACGACCTGCTCGAGTCGCTGCAGCGAGCCGGCACGGCGGTGATCGAGCCGCCTGCCGGCGCCGACGAGGCGGGAACCTGGATCCGCGACCCGGACGGCACCGCGGTGCAGTTGCTCGACTCCGAGCAGGCACCTCCGCGGCCGGCGGCCGAGATACTCGTCAACTCGGGAGCCAGCAGGCAGCGCGTCGGCGCGGCCGCCTGGCGTGAAGTGACGGCCGACGTGAACCCGCGCAGGCTCGGCCACTCGCTGCTGTTCACCGCGCAGCCGAGGGTCATGACCGACTTCTACACCCGGGTACTCGGCCTGCGGGTGAGTGACACCATCCACCGCGACTTCGTGACCTTCCTCAACGCCGGCCCGGGCGACCACCACATCTTCGGGTTCATCAGCTCCACGCATCCGGGCTTCCACCACGCCAGCTTCGAGGTTCCCTCGATCGATGCGATCGCGATCGGGGCCGACCGGATGCGCTCGCGCGGCCGGGCCCCGGGCTGGGGCCTTGGCCGGCACACGATCGGCTCGAACTTCTTCCACTACAACCCGGACCCGTGGGGCAGCTGGATCGAGTGGTTCTCCGACATTGACCAGATCGACGACTGCTGGGTGGCGGGCGACTGGGACGTGCCGCCGCACCTGTGGGGAGCACCTCCGCCAGTGACGTTCCTGGCCAACAGCGAGCCGCGGCAGCCGTAGCCGCCCGGTGCCGATCCGATCCGGGCCGATCCGATCCGGGCCGGTCCGATCCGGGCCGATCCGATCCCGGGAGATATCCTCAGGCGGTGACTGCCGACTTGCCCGCCTTGATCCTGCGCATCGCGGCCACGGTAGCCGCGACGGCCTTGAGGTAGTCGCCGGTCATCCCGCCGGCGTACTCCTGCTCCCGGGCCGAACCGCCCGGCACTCCCGCCACCACCAGCGCGAAGCTGAACCGCAGCCTCAGGTCGTCATCGGCGCCGACGATCTCGTTCGCGATCGTGCCGAGCACCGGCCCGGCGATCCTGGTGAACACCACGCGGTGGGGCTCCTCGAGCGTGATCCGCTCGGTGAACCGCTGGCCGCGGAAGTCGATGTCACGATCGAAGGTGATCTCGCCGTGCCGCGCGGTCACCTCGCAGAATGTCATGCTCGGCACGAACGGCAGCGCGTTGTTCGCCTTCATCACCAGGCCATCCCACACGTCGGCCCGCGTCAGCGGCGGGTGGCCCTCCTCGTTGACACCCAGCTCATGCGAGACGTAGATCATTGCTGGCTCCTCTCCGCGTCGACAACGCGGTTCGATATCCGGCCGAGACCGTCGATCTCGACGGTCACGACGTCGCCGTGCTTGAGGTACAGGCCGCGGCCGGCGCCGACTCCCGACGGCGTGCCGGTCACGATCACGTCGCCGGGCTCGAGCGTGACCACCGAGCTCGCCGTGGCGATGAGCTCGGTCACCGGGCAGATCATGTCCGCCGTGGACTCGTCCTGCTGCAGCTCGCCGTTGACCCACAGCCGGACCCTGAGGTCCTGCGGGTCGGGCACCTGGAAAGCCGGGGTGATCCCCGGGCCGAGCGGCAGCGAGGTATCGGCCGCCTTGGCCGCGAACCAGTCGAACGTGAACGGCTCGGCAGGAACGCTGGCCCGGCGGTGGTAGCCGCGCGCGGTGACGTCGTTGGCCACGCAGTAGCCGGCCACGTGACCGAGCGCCCGATCGGCGCGGATGTCGCGGCCGCCGACGCCGATCACGACCGCGAGCTCGGCCTCCCAGTCGTAGCGCGCCCGCTCCGCGTCGCGGATCACGATCGGGTCGGCAGGACCGGAGACCGCCGTGGTCGGCGGCTTGAGGAAGAAGTACGGGTGCCAGTCATCGCCAGGCACGCTGCCGCCCATCTCCTTGAGGTGCTCGCGGTAGTTGACGCCCGCGCACAGCACCTTGCGCGGCCAGATCACCGGCGCGAGCAGCTCGGCCGGGTGCACCCGCGGCGCGTCCGCCAGCGACAGCGACGCCAGCACCCCGGCGGCCTCCGGCCAGCTGCCAAGCAGATCTAGCATGCTGGCCCAGCGCTTGAGTTCGGGCGGGGCGAGCAGCTCGCCGCCAGGACGGCCCGCGGCGGTCAGCAGGACGCCGGGCCGCGCCTGGCCGTCATCGCGGAAGGTGACCAGGCAGTAGCTCATCAGGCCTGCTCTCCGTGCGGGTCTCGTCCGGCGACCTGGTCGTGCACGGCCGCGATGTCCAGCTCTGCCCAGCCGTCGGCCATGGCCTTGTCGAACAGGGTCTTCGCCGCGGCGAAAACGGGCGCGTCGACGCCAGAGCCTTCGGCCGCGCCCGCGATCTGCTCGAGGATCGGGTGCAAGGTCCCGATCGGCCCGGGGGCCGGGGTCCACTGCCGGCCCCGCATGACCGGGCCCCGCATCCGCCAGATCGCCGAGGAGCCGATCGAGTTGTCCAGGGTCTGCTGCACGAGGTCGAGGTCGAGGCCGAGGCTGCGCGCGAGGTGCATCGCCTCGGCCGCGGCCGCCGTATGCGTGGCAAGCAGCATGTTGGCGACGTACTTCATGCTTGCCCCGGTTCCGAACTCGCCCGTGTAGACCCAGGGCCCTGAGATGGCGTCGAGAACCTGGCGCGCGGCATCCACGCTGTCGCGGTCACCCGACACGAACGTGGTAGCCAGCCGCGGCGCGACCATTCCGGGAGCGCCGCTGATGGGGCAGTCGAGCAGGTCACCGCCGGCTTCGCGCACCGCGTCGCGGAGGCGCCGCTTGCGACCGACCGGGATGGTGCTCATCTCGATATGGACGGTGCCCGGCCGCATGGACCGCAGCGTGCCGGCCGGCCCGGTGACGACGTCTTCCACTGCGTCGGCGTCGGGGACGATGGACAGCACGACGTCGGCCTGGGCCGCCGCTTCGGCCGCCGAACCGGCCATCGTCGCGCCGGTGCCGTCGAGTTCGGCGCTCGGCGTCCGGCGGTAACCGATGATCGCGAAGCCCCGCTCGAGCAGGTTTCGCGCGATCGGCAGGCCCATCCTGCCGAGCCCGATCACTGCGACCTGCACGGCGGCCGCCTCCCTTCCGCCGCGTCCGGACCGGTCATGCCCATGCGAAGCCTCCCGCGCCCAGCGAGATCTGCACGCTGACCGCGCCCTCGTTGACCCGCCAGCCGAACACCTCGAACGTACGCAGGCCGGCCTGCGCGAACGGGTCGGCGGCGGCGATCGCCGCGGCCTCGGCCTGCGAGCCGGCCCGCAGCACGGTGATGCCGGAGCCCGGTCCCGTGCCGGGGCCGCTGACCAGCGGGCCGGACAGGAACAGCACGCCATCGGCCTCGAGCTTGAGCAGCCAGGCCACATGCGCGTCGACGTGCGCACCGATATCCGCGGCGGCCGTCGATGGCCGCGGGGTGGAAAGGACCAGCCAGTAGTCGCGGCCGAGCAGACCCGACCTGCCCGTCGCCGGCCCGCTCGCGCTCATGGCTAAACTGTATACAGTTTTCGGAACACGTCAAGCCCCGCCTGACGGCACGGCCGGGGTGTATGCACTTGGCCACGAGGATCGGAGAGAATACCCCCATGCCCCGCACACCGACGCTCGTTCCCGGCCTCCGCAAGGTGGACCTGCCCGAGGCCAGGCAGGCGATCCCGGCGCTCCATGCCTACCTGCGCGAGTGCGTGCTCGACGGCACGCTCACGCCGGGTACCAAGCTCTCGCAGGTCGCCCTGGCTGACCAGCTTGGCGTGAGCCGCACGCCGCTGCGTGAGGTACTGCGGATGCTGCAGGAGGAGGGCCTGGTCGAGATCGAGCCGAACCAGCGCACCAGGGTGGCCGGCCTGGATCCGCAGGAGCTAGACGACGTCTACGCCAGCCGGATCATGCTGGAGACGCTCGCCCTGTCGATGACGCTGACCGAGTTCGGCCCGGCCCGCCAGCGCGAGGCCAGGCGCATGCTGTCGGCCATGCGGCAGGCGGCCAAGAGCGGCGACTTCGGGGCATGGTTCGGCTCGCACGCGGACTTCCACCGGCTGATCACCGCCGGCGCGGGGGCGGCGCTGCAGCGTCAGCTGACCGCCTTCGCCGACCGGGCGATCCGCTACATCCGGATCTACCAGCTATCTGAGCCCGCGAGCTGGCAGTCGGCAGGCGATGCCGAGCACGCCGCCATACTGACTGCGCTCACCGAGCACGACCACGGCTCGGCGCTGTCCGGACTGGCGCGCCACCTCGCCAGGACCGCGGAACGGGTGCTCACGGACTGCGCGCCCGGCTACACGATCAACGCGGTGCCGCACGCGCTCGGCTTGGTTGAGCACGGCGCGAATGCCGCGGCGGTCATGGCTGAACCCTGATCTGTGGCTGGGTGACCGGCCGGCGTACCTGGCCCAGCCACATGTCGATGGAGCCGGGCTCGTCTGGATCGTACGTCCGCGGGCGCCAGGCGGCGTCGTCCTCGATCCGCCGGACCCCGTAGGAGTACTCGTAGGTGAATCCCTCCGGCCCGAGGAAGTACAGGAACACCGCCGTCGACTGCGGGTGCCGGCCCGGGCCCATCTCGATCTCGACGCCGCGCTCGACCAGGAAGTGCCAGTTGCGGAAGACGTCGTCGAGCGCGGCCACCTGGAAGTTCATGTGGCACAGGCCGGGCCCGTCGCCCCTGAATACGGCCAGCTTGTGGTGCACCGCGTCGATCCGCATCAGGCAGGCCGCGTCCCCGATCCAGTCGGAGACCCGGGCGTTGAAGCGGGAGTGCCAGAACCGGTACGCCTCGTGCACGTCCGGTGCGTCCAGGCAGAGGTGGCCGAACTCGGTGATCCCGGCCGGGCGGCAGAAAGCGACCGGCCGGGTAATCGTCTCCTGCTGACTGGCCAGCTCGATGCGGTTGCCGAACGGGTCGTTGAAGCCGATGAAGGACCTGACCCGACGCTGCCTGGCCGCGGCGGCCGCGCCGCGGGTCACGGTGATCCCGGAACGCTCGAGCTCGGACTCGGCCGCCGCGAGCGCGTCCTCGTCGGCCAGCGTGAAGCCCGAGGCGATGACGCCCGACGGCCCTTCCACCAGTGCCAGGCAGTGGTGCCTGGAGTCGGCCCGCAGCGCAGCGGTCCGCGGGCCCGCCTCGCTTCCCGCGCCGGCCTGCTGCCCGGCCGGCCCGACCAGTTCGAGGCCCACGATCTCGGTCGCGAACGCCACCGCCTTGTCCAGGTCAGCGACTCCCGACCGGACATAGGCGATGTCGGTGAGCTCGATCACTGCCGGTCACCTCAGGCGTAGACAGGGGCGACGTCGATGTAGATCTGCCAGTTGCTGACCAGGTCGCCGTCGAAGGTGAGGATGTCGGCATTGGGTACGGTCACGTGCTTGCCGTCCTTGCGGATGTACTCCACGTTGATCTGGGCAACCGTGATGTCGCCGACGTCCCAGATGTTGAGTATGTGGTGCTTCAGGCCGTCGATGGTCGAGAAGAAACCCGCGACGGCCTCCCGCACCGCGGCCCGGCCCACGGCAGGCTCGGCATTGCCGAAGCGGAACGTCACGTCCTCGGTCAGGTGCGCGACGAACTTGTCCGGGTCGAAGGCATCGATGTCGGCGAAGATGGCAGGGGTGTTGCGGCTCATGGGGGCTCCCGTTCTGCGCGGACAAACTGTATGCAGTTCCACGGCTAACTGTAGGCAGCCTGGACCGGATCAGGCAATGTCTCCGGCGTCCCCGGCGGCGTCCACGGCAGCGGGCGTGATGTTGTAGTTCGCGCGGAACAGGTTGGACGGGTCGTACCCCGCCTTGATCCGGCCGAGCCTGGCGTACTTCTCCGCCCCGTAGGCCTCGACGACCCGGTCCATCTCGTCGATGTTGAGCATGTTGACGTAGATGCCGTTTCCCGTCCACGGCGCCAGGTCGGCGACGATCGCGCGCGTGCGCGCCATGTAGTCGGCGTCGCGTGCCGGGTCGTCCCAGCTCATCGCGAAGTTGAGCCACATCAGGTACTGCCGGTTGGAGAAGGCGGTGGCATCCTCGGCGACGTCGGTGATCGCGCCGCCCGGGCCGATGATCTCGACCTCGCCGCCCATCGGCATGTCCTTCCAGAATTCCACCAGCCGGTCTACGGCCTCGTCAGCAAGCATCGCGACATGGGCTTCCTTCGTGTAGTAACGATGGCCGTCGGCGAACTCCTCGTCGATGATCCGCTGCACGCCCGCGGCGAAGGGCAGCACGGTGGCCGCGCGCACGGACGGGCTGCCGACCGAGCACAGCCGCTCGACCAGCTCGACTCCGGCCGGGTCGTCCGCGTCGTCCAGCCACATGACGATCAGCATGAGCAGGCGTTCGCCGACCAGCTCGGGCGGCACGAACGGCAGCGCCGGCATGTCGTGCTTGAGCGCCGCGTGCCAGCCGACGTTGCGGTGCAGGGACGGATAGACCGCCCCGTACTGCCGCAAAGCCTCCGCGGCGTCCTCGGGCCGGTACAGCGACACGCCGATACGCATCATGGGACCGAAGTCGTGCGACCGGAACGTGAAGCGGGTGACGATACCGAAGTTGCCGCCGCCGCCGCGCAGTGCCCAGAACAGGTCAGGGTGCTCGAAAGCGGAGGCGGTCACGACCTCTCCGCTGGTCAGGACGACCTGGAGCTCGAGGAACTGGTCACAGGTCAGGCCGTGCTTGCGCCAGAACCAGCCGATGCCGCCGCCCAGCGACAGGCCCGCCACGTCGGTCTCCGACATGATCCCGGCCGGCACGATCATGTGGTGCGCCGAGGTAGCCGCGTCGACGTCGCCGAGCAGGCAGCCGCCACCGACCTGCACCAGGTGCCGCCCGGCGTCTGCGCGTACCTCGCGCAGCCCGGCCAGGTCGATGGTGAGCCCGCGGTCGGACATGGCCTTGCCGGCCACGTTGTGCCCGCCGCCGCGGATGGCGGGCGCCAGCTCGAACCGGCGGGCCGCGCCGACGGCCGCGACCACGTCGGCAGTGCTCGTGCAGCGCAGGATCAGGCCGGGATGCCTGTCGATCATCCCGTTCCAGACCAGGCGGGCCTTCGCATAGTCCGGATGATCTGGACCGATGATCGTGCCGTCGAACCGGCCGCGCAGCGAGTCCGCGATCTGCTGTCGCATCGCGGCGTCGATGGTCACTTCCGCGCTGGCTGTCGTCGTGGGTGTCATGCCTGCATCGCCTTCCTGTGGACGGGCGGTGCCAGGTGCAGCGGAACGCGGACACGTCAGTGGCCGTCCCGGCGCACCGGCTCCTGGCCGGCCGTCAGGGATCGCGCAAGTGTCCGGATACTGTCGCTCAAGCAAACTGTATACAGTTTTGCTGGGATGTCAACGGCCGGCTAGGCCGGCCCGGCCCGGAGCGGCACGCCGGCCTCGGGCGTGTGGACACCGAAGGTCAGGGCCTCGGTGAAGTACAGGCGCACGCTGTCGGCATCGTGCGAGTCATAGCCGACGGACAGGTCCTGGGCCAGGCACATCTCGTAGTCGCCGCCGCGAGTGGACAGCACGAAGCCGCCGTCGACGGCCGGCGCCCAGATGATCGGCCCGTCCACCAGCCTGGCGAGGTGGTCGCGCACCGGATAGCCGTGGTCCGACGTCTCGCTGACCGCGGTGTAGGCCGCGGCGCTGAGCGCCAGCGCGTAGGGCCCGGCGACGCCTGCCAGCCGCAGCGCCGCGAGCGCCTGGCTGACGGTGTCGGGGTACTGCCTGGCGTCGGCGGGCAGGTCGACCGCCGGGTTCGACGAGGACGCCCGGATTCCGGCGATGCCCGCGGCCTGGTATCCCTCGAAGACCGCGCGGTCCTCCGCGACGGCCATGGTGCGCGCCGCGTCCTTCACCGGCTGCCAGTCGGGATCCTTCGCGCCTCGCTCGACATCGTCGACGGCCTGCCGGCTGACCGTGAACGGCACCCTCAGCTCGGTGACCGGCTGGGCGGTCCGCTGCCAGGCGATCACGCCGGCCGCCGGCGGATCGACCGCGCTCAGGTGACCGGTCCCCACCGCCGCCGTGACGCCCTCGCCGGGGGTCCGTACCTCCACCACCCGCCGCCCGGCCAGATGCAGCGTGAAGGTCCGCCTGGCCTCATCTTCGATGCTGGCCCAGGCGGCGCCGGAGACGGGAGCGAGCTCACGATGCAGGTTGTTCATGGCTGGGCACTCCTTTGCAGGCCGCCGATCCCGAGCGAGCCGTCCCGCGCGGACGACGCTGACTCGGGGAGATCGGGCAGGTCGTCGAGGAAATCGGCCGACGGGGCGAAGAACAGCCCCCCGGTGACGGCCGTCGAGAAGTCGAGTATCCGGTCATAGTTGCCCGGCGGCCGGCCGATGAACATGTTGGCGAGCATCTGCTCGGTGACCTCGGGCGTGGCCGCGTAGGCGATGTAGTAGGTGCCGAACTCACCGCGGCCCGGCGCCCCGAAGGGCATGTTGGCCCGCAGGATCTGCCGCTGCGCGCCGTCGGCACCGGTGATCGTGTTCAGCGCGACGTGCGAGTTGGCCGGCTTGACGTCGTCGGGCATCTCGATGTCGGACAGCTTGCCGCGGCCGATGACCCGCTCCTGCTCCTCGACCGGCAGCGCGTTCCACGCCCGCATGTCGTGCAGGTACTTCTGCACGACGACGTAGCTTCCGCCGGCGAAGTCAGGGTCCTGGCCGGCCACGATCGCCGCGCCGGCCGCCGCCGCGGCGGCGGGGTTCTCGGTCCCGTCGACGAAGCCGATCAGGTCGCGCTCGTCGAAGTACCTGAATCCCTGCACCTCGTCGCGGACCGTCACCCGCCCGGCCAGCCGGCTCATCACCTGGGCGGCGAACTCGAAGCACAGGTCCAGCCGGCTGGCGCGGATGTGGAAGAGCAGGTCGCCAGGCGTGGCGACGGCATGGTGACGGCCCCCGGCCAGCTCGCGGAACGGGTGCAGCTCGGCCGGCCGCGGCCCGGTGAACAGCCGGTCCCACGCCAGCGACCCGACCGCGGCCACGCACGCGAGCTCCGCCTCGGGGATGCGGAAGCCCACAGAACGCTGCAGGGCGGCCACGTCGCCTAGCAGGTCGCTAACCGCGGCCTCACCGCCAGGGTCGATCGTGAGCACCAGGAAGACGGCCGCCGCCGTCAGCGGGCCGAGCACCGGCTGCGGCGTCGGGGGCGAGCCCGCGCAGGCCGCTGCCCGCGATGGCGCGGCGCGGCCTGGCGGGCCTGGCACGGTCATCGCGGCATCGCCCTTTCGCTGAACACGAACCCCTGGTATGTCGATCGCCAGTTTCGCACAGCGCAACCGATTGGATCTCGCTCGGCCGGCCACGAATGCCCGGCCCGCGCGCGGGTAGTGTGCCGCGGTGCCCCTGTCTACCAGCGCGGACGTGCTCGCCGGCCGGTACCGGCTGGAGAGCCGGATCGCCGGCGGCGGCATGGGCGAGGTCTGGCGCGGCATGGACCTGGTTCTCGACCGGCCGGTTGCGGTCAAGCTGCTGCGCGCCGAGTACGCACATCACGCTGAGGTGCTCGCCAGGTTCAGGGCCGAGGCCCGGCACGCCGCCGCGCTGTCGCATCCGGCGATCGCCCAGGTCTATGACTACGGCGAGCCAGACCACGAGCGGGCGCCGTTCCTGGTGATGGAACTGGTTGACGGGCCGGCCCTGACGCAGGTGCTGGCCGGCGGGCCGCTGGGGCCTGCCCGGGTGCTCGACGTGGTCGCGCAGGTCGCGGCGGGCCTGGCGGCGGCACACGCGGCGGGCGTGATGCACCGCGACATCAAGCCGGGCAACTTGCTGGTCGACCCGAGCGGCCGCGTGAAGATTACGGACTTCGGGATCTCGTACGCCACCGGCTCGGCCCCGCTGACCAGCACCGGCATGCTCATCGGCACTCCGGCCTACCTGGCACCGGAACGCCTCGCTGGTGCGAGCGCGGGACCGGCCAGCGACCTGTACGCACTCGGCATGGTGGCCTACGAGTGCCTGGCGGGCGGGCTGCCGTTCACCGGAACCGCGGTGGAGGTCGCGCTCGCTCATCAGACCCGGCCGCTGCCGCCGCTCCCGCCCGCCGTGCCGTGGCACGTCGCCGCGCTGGTCGACGACCTGACCGCCAAGGACCCGGCCGCGCGTCCGGGCAATGCCTATGAGGTCGCGGCGCGTGCCGCCGCGCTGCGTGCCGTCGTCGACGCCGCGCCGATCGCGCCGATCGCGCCGGCCCCGCCGTGGCCGGACTGGCCCGCCGGCCACGCCGGGGCTGCCGCCGCGCTAGGCGGCGTGCCGCCGATCCTGACCGGGATTTCTCGCCCGGCCGAGACCGCATACGTGAACCAGACCCGGAGCCGCGGCCCGCGGCTGCTTCCGCCACCGGGCGCTGGCTCGAACCGTGGCCGGCTGTCGCGCCTGCTGGTGCCGGCCGCCGTCGCGATCGCCGTGATCGCCGTGATCGCCGGGTTCGGCGGCTGGCTGGTCGCCACCTCCGGCCAGGCGGCGCACAGCCCGGCGGCCAGGTCGCATGCGAGCAACGCGGCCGACCGCACCGTCAGCGTGAACGCCGCCGCCCTGATCGGCCGGCCGGTCCGGCTGGCCGTGCAACGGCTGCAGCGGCTCGGCCTGCGGGTCCGCGTCACCTGGGAGCCCAGCCGTGACCAGGCCCCTGGAACGGTCCTGTCTGTCGCCCCGGCGGGCCAGGTGCCCGCAGGGGCGACGGTCTTCGTCACCGGCGCGAGCAAGCCGGCCGGACACGAGCAAGGTCACGATCACGGGCAAGGCGGCGGGCACGACGGCGGGCACGGCGACGGCGGAGACAGTCAGGGCGGCGACTGACCCTCAGCTACCGCCGTCGGCCAGGGCCTGGCACGGTCATCGCGGCACGCTCCCCTTCGCCGGACATGAAGCCCCGGTGCCGATGGCCAGTTCCGCACGGCGCGACCGAGCGGATCAGGCTCAGCCCGCCCTCGAATGCACGGCCCGGGCGCGGGTAGTGTGGCGCGGTGCCCCTGTCCACGAGTGCCGACGTGCTATCCGCCCGGTACCGGCTGGAGAGCCGGATCGCCGGCGGCGGCATGGGCGAGGTCTGGCGCGGCATGGACCTGGTTCTTCACCGGTCGGTCGCGGTCAAGCTGCTGCGCACCGAGTACGCACAGCACGCCGAGACGCTCGCCAGGTTCAGGGCCGAGGCCCGGCACGCCGCCGCGCTGTCGCATCCGGCGATCGCCCAGGTTTATGACTACGGCGAGGCAGACCACGAGCGGGCGCCGTTCCTGGTGATGGAACTCGTTGACGGGCCGGCCCTGACGCAGGTGCTGGCCGGCGGGCCGCTGGAGCCCGCCCGGGTACTCGACGTGGTCGCGCAGGTCGCGGCGGGCCTGGCGGCGGCACACGCGGCGGGCGTGACGCACCGCGACATCAAGCCGGGCAACTTGCTGGTCGACCCGAGCGGCCGCGTGAAGATCACCGACTTCGGGATCGCGTCCGCGGCAGGCTCGGCGCCGCTGACCAGAACCGGCACGCTCCTCGGCACTCCCGCCTACCTGGCGCCGGAACGCCTCACTGGTGCGAGCGCGGGACCGGCCAGCGACCTGTACTCACTTGGCATGGTGGCGTACCAGTGCCTGGCCGGCGCGCTGCCGTTCACCGGAACCGCGGTCGAGATCGCGCTCGCTCATCAGAACCGCTCGCTGCCGCCGCTGCCGGCCACCGTGCCGCGCGAGG
>WNGG01000264.1_pt1 | contig 54615 bp, 54 predicted proteins | sample 5400661 | NCBI WGS metagenome assembly WNGG01 (sample SAMN13153372, study PRJNA577476) | soil metagenome | isolation source: 100 cm soil or saprolite under Garry oak tree replicate 1 | place: USA:California | collected 2016-06-15 | reverse complement strand
CCTGGGGGCGCAGCAGCGAGACCCGCTCGACCCGGTGGTCGGCGATCGTGCCGTGGTAGGCGCGGTCGCTGGACCGCTCGACCGGCAGATCGGCAGCCTCGAAGAGGGCCAGCGTGGCCCGCTCGAGGCTGCCCTTGGGCAGCACGACCTTCAACACGTTGCAGTTCCTTTCTTCTCGGTGCGGGTCCCCGTTCCATTCGGGGGGGAGCTCGCTCCCCCCCGAACCCCCCCAAGAGCGCCTGTGCCATGGGGACCGCGCTCGTGCCCCGCGGGCGGCACCCTGCGCGGCACCTATCCCTTGTCGACCGATTCGAGCAGGCCGGCCATCTCCAGCATGGTCAGGGCGGCCTCGCCGCCCTTGTTGCCTGCCTTGCCGCCGGCGCGGTCCAGCGCCTGCTCCATGGTGTCGGTGGTGAGCACCCCGAAGCCGATCGGCACGCCGGTCTCCCGCGCCACCGCGCCCAGCCCGGCGGCGCACTGGCCGGCCACGTAGTCGAAGTGCGGGGTGGCGCCGCGCACCACCGCGCCGATCGCGACCACCCCGGCGTAGCGGCCGCTGCGGGCCAGCCGCTGGACGGCCAGCGGCAGCTCGAACGCGCCGGGCACCCAGGCGACGTCCACGTCGGCCTCGGCGACGCCGTGCCGCAGCAGCTCCTCGATGGCGCCGCTGAGCAGGGGCTCGGTCACCAACCGGTTGAAGCGGCTGACGGCGATCGCGACCCGCCGGCCGCGGCCGTCAAGACTGCCCTGAAAGGTCTGCGCCATGTGGTAGCTCCTGGTCGTCGGGAAGGTCGAGGAGATGGCCCATGCGCTCGCGCTTGGTGCGCAGGTAGCGCAGGTTCTCGGGGTTGGGATAGGTCTCCAGCGGCACGCGCTCGACGATGTGCAGGCCGTAGCCCTCCAGGCCACCGTACTTGGCCGGGTTGTTGGTCATCAGCCGCATGGTGGTGACCCCGAGGTCGACCAGGATCTGCGAGCCGATGCCGTACTCGCGGTCGTCCACCGGCAGGCCCAGCTCCAGGTTGGCGTCGACGGTGTCGCGGCCGCGCTCCTGGAGGCTGTAGGCGCGCAGCTTGTGGGCCAGGCCGATGCCGCGCCCCTCGTGGCCGCGCAGGTACACGACCACGCCCTGCCCCGCCTGGGCGACGCGCCGCAAGGCGCCTTCGAGCTGGGCGCCGCAGTCGCAGCGCAGGCTGCCGAACGCGTCCCCGGTGAGGCACTCGGAGTGGACCCGCACCAGCACGTCGTCCTGGCCCGCGACCTCGCCCTTGACCAGCGCCAGGTGCTGCTCGCCGTCGAGGATCGACTCGTAGGCGAAGGCGGCGAAGTCGCCCCACTGGGTGGGGATGCGCGCCTCGGCGACCCGCCGCACCAGCTTCTCGCGGTGGCGGCGGTAGCGGATCAGGTCGGCGATGGTGATCAGCTTGAGGTCGTGCTCGGCGGCGAAGGCCTGGAGCTGCGGCAGGCGGGCCATGCTGCCGTCGGGGTTGACGACCTCGCAGAGCACCGCGGCCGGGTAGCAGCCGGCCAGGCGCGCCAGGTCGATGCCCGCCTCGGTGTGGCCGGCGCGCTTGAGCACCCCGCCCTCGCGGTAGCGCAACGGGAAGATGTGGCCCGGGCGCAGCAGGTCGGCGGGCTTGGTGTCGACGTCGATCAGCGTCCGGATGGTGTTGGCGCGGTCGCCGGCGGAGATCCCGGTGGTGGTGCCGTGGGCGGCGTCGACCGAGACGGTGAAGGCGGTGCGGTGCGTCTCGGTGTTGTGCTGCACCATCAGCGGCAGCTCGAGCTGGTCGAGACGCTCGCCGAGCATCGGCATGACGATCACCCCGGAGGTGTGCCTGACGAAGAAGCCGATCTTTTCCGGGGTGGCGGCCTCGGCGGCCATGACCAGGTCGCCCTCGTTCTCGCGGTCGGCGTCGTCGACCACCAGCACGATCTCGCCCGCCTGGACGGCCTTGACCGCCTCCGGGATGCTCGCGAACGCGCTCACGCCCTGCTCCTCTCCCCCGTCGCCAGCCGCGGCGCCAGCAGCCGCTCCACGTACTTGGCCAGCACGTCCACCTCGAGTTGGACCTCGTCGCCGGCGGCGAGCCGGCCCAGGTTGGTGACCGCCATGGTGTGCGGGATCAGCGCCACCGTCAGCCAGTCCGGCCCGGCCTCGACCACCGTGAGGCTCACCCCGTTGACGGTGATCGAGCCCTTGGCGACCACGTAGCGGGCCAGCTCGGGATCGAGCCCGAGCCGCAGCTCCTCGCTCACGCGCGGCGCGTCAGCGTCCCGGGCCGCTTCCGGGACCTCAGTCCTCTGTCCATGTGGGGGGAGCTCGCTCCCCCCACGGCCCCCCAGGAGCGCCTGAGCCTCCTCTGGGTGATCGAGCGGATCACCAGGGCCCTCGCCGAGCCGGCGCCGGCCCAGCACGCGGCCGAGCCCGTCGACGTGCCCCTGCACCATGTGCCCGCCGAGGCGGTCGCCGACCTGGAGCGGCCGCTCCAGGTTGAGCTGGTCGCCACGGCCGAGGCGCCCGAGCGCGGTGCGCCGCAGCGACTCTGCCATCACGTCGGCGGTGAAGCCGTCGGGCTCCAGGTCGGTGACGGTGAGGCAGCAGCCGTTCACCGACACCGAGTCGCCGAGCCGCAGCCCGTCCAGCCACGGCGCCCGGACCCGCAGCCGCGCGCCGCCGGGGCCGAGCGCCAGGTCGGCCACCTCCCCCTGCCCTTCCACGATGCCGGTGAACATCACGTGCCCTCCTGTGGATAGCCGACGATGCGGAGGTCCGGGCCGACGCGCTCGACGCTGTCGACGCGGATGGCCCGGGCGGCGGTCAGGGTGCGGGCGCCGGCGGCGGGCAGCAGGCCCGGGGCCCCGTCCCCGCCGATCACCAGCGGGGCCAGGTACCACACCAGGCGGTCGGCGAGCCCGGCCTCCCAGAAGCTGGCGTGCAGGCGCGGGCCGCCCTCGACCAGCAGCTCCAGCACGCCGCGCTCGCCGAGCGCCTTGGCGAGGAAGGCCAGGTCCACACCGGCCTCGCCGGTGGCGGCGGTGGCCTCGGGGCAGACCAGCACCTCGGCGCCGGCCGCCGCCCAGGCCTGGAGCGCGGCTGGCCGTGCCGCCGCGGTGGTGGCGACCAGGGTCGGGGCCCCGCCGTCGAACAGGTGCCCCCCGGCGGCGCCGCTGGGGCCGGGGCGGCTGCCGGGCGCGGCGGCGGTGACGGTGCGGCCGGTGGCGTCGACCAGGACGCGCAACGGCTGCCGGCCGCCCCAGCCGGGCAGGCGCACGGTGAGCCGGGGGTCGTCGGCCAGGGCGGTGCCGGCGCCGACCGCCACGGCGTCCGCCTCGGCCCGCAGCCGGTGGGCGTCGGCACGCGCCGCCTCGCCGGTGATCCACTGGGAGGTGCCGTCGGGGGCGGCCACCTTGCCGTCCAGGCTGGCGGCCGCCTTCAGGGTGACGCGCGGGCGGCCCTGGCGGCGGTGCAGCAGGAAGGCGGCGTTCTGCGCCTCGGCGGCGGCCGCGGCCACCCCGAGCTCGACCTCGACGCCGGCGGCGCGGAGCTGCGCGAAGCCCTGGCCGCGGACGTTGGGGTCGGGGTCCTCGATGGCCGCCACCACCCGGGTGACGCCGGCGGCGATCAGCGCGCCGGCGCACGGCGGGGTGCGCCCGTGGTGAGCGCAGGGCTCCAGGGTGACGTAACAGGTGGCACCGGCGGCGCGGCCGGCGGCCCGCCGCAGCGCCAGCGCCTCGGCGTGGGGCTGGCCGGGGGCGCGGTGGAAGCCCTCGCCGACGACCTCGCCGTCGCGCACCAGCACGGCGCCAACCATGGGATTGGGGCTGGTGGTGCCAAGCCCGAGCGCGGCCAGATCGAGCGCTCGCCGCATCCAGGTCTCGGCCTCGACTGGGTCCTGCGTTGCCACCACGGTCCTTCCGGTCGGCCCCGGGGCGCGGTGGCGTGCTGGCGGACTGCGGTCGGCCGGCGCACCCCGGTCGCTCCGGAGGCCAGGCCCCCGGAGCCCGCGGTGGCTCCGCCCTGCGGCGTCCGCCGCCTGCCGCCTCCTCCCATCCGGACTGTGACCGTCGGCCCCTGGATTTCACAGGGTCAACCCCGAGCAACGGCCCGGGGGTTGCGGGCTGTGACCGCCGGTGGGGACTTCCACCCCGCCTCGGAGACGTACGACGTTCCTGAGAGGAGGGTAGCACCGCTTGCCTGCCCGGAGCCGCCGAGGCAAGCTGCTGGCTCGGGGTGGGCAGGTGAGGACGGACGCGGGGGTGAGGCGTTGCCGTTCGGGCGAGTCGAGGTCGCGCTCGGCGAGGGGCTGGTCCTGCGGGCCGCCGGCAAGGAGGACGTCGACCGGCTGGTGGCCTTCAACGAGCGGATCCACGGCATGCCCGATCAGGTGGGCATGGCCGAGCAGCTCGGGGGCGCGGTCCGCAGCCTCATGAGCGGGCGCACGCCAGGGATCGGCGCCGGGGATTTCCTGCTGGTCGAGGACACCCGCAGCGGCGCGGTCGCCTCCAGCCTGTGCGTGCTCGGGCAGTCGTGGCGCTACGAGGGGATCGCCTTCGACGTCGACCAGATCGAGTTCGTGGGCACCGATCCCGCCTACCGGCGCCGCGGGCTGGTCCGCAGGCAGATGGACCTGGTCCACCGGCACGCCGCCGGGCAGGGCCGCCTGGTCCAGGTCATCGACGGGATCGACTGGTACTACCGGCAGTTCGGCTACGACTACGCGCTCCAGGCCAGCCGCGGGGGTCGCCTGCTCCCCCTGGCCGCCGGCGCGGGCGGCCCGGCGCGCCTGCGGACGCGACCGGCCGGAGGCGGCGACGCCGGCTTCATCGAGGCGGCCTACCGGGCGGGAATGGAGCGCTACCAGGTGTCCGTCGATCGCGACCGGCGGTGGTGGCTGGCGGACCTCGAGGGCTTCGATCCCGGTAACTACCACCGGCCGGCGCTGCGGGTGATCGAGGACGAGCACGGCCAGCCGGTCGGCTACTGCTCCTACTGGGCCTCGTTCCACAATCCCGTCAGGCCCCCCATCCGGCTGTGGATCGGCAGCCTCGAGCTGGCCCCCGGCCAGGACTGGGCGTCGTGGGGGCGATCCCTGGTCGACTGCCTCCAGGACCTGTCCGGGACGCTGGCCGCCGAGCGGGACGTGTCGCCTCCCCCCGTCACGGCCCGCCTCGGCGACGCTCATCCCTTCTACGACCTGGCCGTCGGGCAGCCGCTCGACCCCAGAGAGGGGAACGTCTGGTACGTCCGCGTCGACGTTCCCGGCTTTCTGCGCCGGGCCGCCCCGGCGCTGGAGGGGCGCCTGGCGCGCTCACCGGCGGCGGGGCACAGCGGCACGCTGTCGCTCAGCTTCTACCGTGACGGCGTCCGCCTCCGCTTCGAACATGGCCGGATGGTGGCGGTCGAGCGCTGGGCGGAGCCCGGCCAGGACGAGGGCGACGCCTGGTTCCCGGAGCTGACCTTCTTCCAGGTGCTGCTGGGCTACCGGTCGATGGCCCAGATCGAGCGCGCCTACCCCGACTGCGGGGCCCGCGACGGGGCCGCCCACGAGCTGGTGGACGCACTGTTCCCCAAGGGTCCCTCGTACACCTGGCTGATCGTCTGAGCCGACGCTCAGGTGCTGCGGCGGTCCATGGCGTAGCTGGAGCCCTGGTCCTTCTTGGCGAGGCTCTTCAACTCGGTCGCGGTGGCGACCACCTCGCGCGGGCTGGAGAAGGAACGCTGCGCGTTGGAGGCGATCCCCAGCGACATCGACACGATCGGGAAGCGCCGCAGCTGGCCCTGGCGGTCCTCCAGCTCGATGCTGCCGGCGCCGGCGTCCTCGTGGTCGTAGAGGCTGAGGATGCGGGCGTCGAACGACTCGATCACCCGCCGCGAGAAGACCTCGGCCGCCTCCGGAGGGACGAGCGCCACGAAGTCGTCCCCGCCGATGTGGCCGACGAAGCCGTCCGGTCCGGCCGCCTCCTGCGCCGCCAGGCGGAGCACCTGGGCGGCCAGCGAGATGACCTCGTCCCCGCGCAGGAAGCCGTAGCGGTCGTTGAACGACTTGAAGTTGTCCAGGTCGGCGTACACCACCGCGATCGGGGTGTTGCGCTCCATGCGCGCCTGGATCTCCTGCTCGATGCGGTTGTTGCCGGGGAGGCCGGTGAGCGGCGACAGGGCGCGCATCTCGCTGGCGCGGCGCAGGGTGGTCTTGACCCTGGCCACCAGCTCCATGGGGTCGAATGGCTTGATGATGTAGTCGTCGGCGCCGGCGGTCAGCCCCAGCACCTTGTCCGCCGACAGCGACTTCGCGGTCAGCATGATCACCGGGATGTGGGCGCTGCGGCCGTCCGCGCGCAGCTTGGTGCAGACCTCGTAGCCGTCCATGCCCGGCATCATCACGTCCAGCAGGATCAGGTTCGGCTGCAGGTCCAGCGCCTTGGCGAGCGCGTCCTTGCCATCGTGGGCGGTGATCACCTCGAAGCCCTCGAGCCGGAGGTTGACCTCGACGAAGCGGACGATGTCGCGATCGTCGTCAGCGATCAGCACCATCTCGTCCACGACTATGCCTCCCCAGCACGATCATCTGGACCGCGCCCCTCATCGATCAGCGAGCGGAACGTCTTGGCGGCTGCGGTTGGGTCCTCGGCCCGGAAGATCGCCGTCCCCACCACGAACACGTCGGCGCCCGCCGCCAGGCAGTCGCCGAGGGTCGCCAGGTTCACGCCGCCGTCCACCTGCAGCGCGATGGAGCGGCCGCTCGCGTCGATGGCGCGGCGGGCCGCGGCCAGCTTGGGCATGACGTCGTGGCGGAACTCCTGGCCGCCGAAGCCGGGCTCGACGGTCATCGGCAGCACCAGGTCGATGGTGTCCAGGTAGGGCAGCAGGGTGTCGAGCGCCGTGCCGGGTCGCAGGGCGAGCCCGGCTGACAGCCCATGCTCGGCCGCGGCGTGGATCGCCTCGGCCGGGTCTGGCAGCGCTTCGACGTGCATGGTCACCGCATCCGCTCCCGCTTCGGCCAGTGCGGGTAGGAGGTCGACTGGATTGTCCACCATCAGGTGGCAGTCGAGAAAGCGGTCGGTGTAGGGGCGCAGCGCGGCGATCACCGGGGGGCCGAAGGACAGGTTGGGGACGAAGTGCCCGTCCATGAGGTCCAGATGGATCCACTCCGCCACGTCCTCCACCAGGCGCACCTGCTGTGCAAGCTGCGCCAGATCGGCGTTCAGCACCGATGGGGCAAGACGTCGAGCCACGGCATTCCTCGTATCCGGCGGTGTTCGGTGGCGGTCGGGTCCCGGGGTGACCCGGACGGTCACGGTGATGGTATCGGCGAAGCCCGGTGGAACGTGAGCGAGAATCGACTCGATCAGCGGATCTTGCGCAGTCGCGCGAGAAATATCCCATCACTGCCGTGCCGCTGAGGCCAAAACTGCCGCCGAGTGCCCATGGGCGCCGGACTGGCCGCAGCCGCCGGGCCGCCCACGGCCGCCGCTTCCTCCAGCTCACCCAGGCCGGTCAGCGGGGCAGGCTCCAGCTCTGGATGGCGCTCCAGGGCGGCGTCGACGACCCCGTCGGTCTCGGCCCCGGTCCAGGTGCAGACCGAGTAGAGCACGTGGCCGCCTGGCCGGACCGCCGCCGCGGCCGCGTCCAGCAGCGCCGACTGGAGCGCGGTGAGGCGCTCGAGCTCCTCCGGGGTGTGGCGCCAGCGCGCCTCGGGGCGCCGCCGCAGGCTGCCCAGGTTGGAGCAGGGGGCGTCGACCAGGGCGGCGGCGGCGCGGCCGTCGCCGATCGGCGGGCGGGTGCCGTCGCCCACGACCGTCCACAGCCGGTCCTCCACGCCCAGGCGCCCGGCCAGGTCGCGGACCATGCGCGCCCGCCCGGGGTGCAGCTCGACCGCCAGCACCCTGGCGCCGAGGGCGGCCAGGTGGCCGGCCTTGCCGCCCGGCCCGGCGCCGAGGTCCAGCACCAGCTCGCCGGGTGCCGCGCCGAGCGCGGGGGCGACCAGCGCGGAGGCGGCGTCCTGGACCACCGCCCTGCCCTCGGCGATCGCCGCCAGCGCACCCGGCTCGCCGTGCTCCAGCAGCACGCACTCGGGCGACAGCGGGCTCGGCCGCGCCGGCACGCCCGCGGCCTCCAGCTCCGCGAGCAGCTGGTCGCGGCCGCCGCGCCCCGGGGTCGCCCGCAGGGTGACCTGCGGCCGCTGGTTGTCGGCCTCCACCAGCGCCAGCGCCTCCTCCGGGCCGAGCCGGGCGATCGCCTCCTCCACCACCCAGGCGGGATGCGAGCCGCGGGTGGTGGCCCAGCCGAGCGGGTCGCGGGCGCGGTCGGGCCAGCGCGGCGGCCGCCTGGCGAGCTGGCGGAGCACGGCGTTGACGTAGCCGGACTGCCCGGCGGTGCCGCCGCGGCGGACCGCGCCGACCACCTCGTTGAGCGCGGCGTGCGGCGCCGTGCCGGCGAACAGCAGCTCGTAGGCGCCGAGCCGCAGGCCGCGCAGCACGGACGGCTCCAGCCGCTCCAGCGGCTGGCGCGACAGCGGCCGCAGCGCGTGGTCGATGGCAGCGCGCATGCGCAGCGACCCGTACACCAGGTCGGTCACGGCCGCGCGGTCGCCGGCGGCCAGCCCGGAGCCGGCCAGCAGCCGCGGCAGCACCAGGTTCGCCCAGGCGCCCCGGTCCACCCGCGCAAGCGCGTCCAGCGCGAGGTCCCTGGGGCCGGCAGGCCGCGCCGGGGCGCTCAACGGCCGAGCCATTCCTCGTCGGGGAGCCGGGCCCCGCGGGCGAACTCCACCCCGGTCATGGCCCGCTTGCCCTCCGGCTGGACGGTGACCAGCTCCACGGCGCCGTCGCCGGCGCCGGCCAGCAGCTCGCCGTGCGGCCCCACCGTCAGCCGGCCAGGCGCCAGCCCGGCGCCCGCGCCGGGTCGGGCGGGCTCGGCCCTGGCCACCTTGAGCCGCCGGCCGCGGAAGGTGGTCCAGGCGCCTGGCGAGGGACTGAACGCGCGGACCGCGCGGACCACCCGCTCGGCCGGCGCCTTGAAGTCGAGCCTGGCCTCTGCCGGGTCGACCTTGGGGGCCAGGCTGCCGTCCGGCGGCTGCGGCCGCGGGTGGATGGAGCCGGACTGGAGCCCGTCCAGCGTCTCGATCACCAGGTCCGCGCCGATCTCGGCGAGGCGGGCGGTGAGCGAGCCGGCGTCCTCGCCGCCCAGCACCGGGACCTCCCGGCAGGCCAGCAGCGGGCCGGTGTCCATGCCCTCGTCGATCTGGAAGGTGCAGACGCCGGTGACCTCGACGCCGTCGAGCAGGGCCCGCTGCACCGGCGCGGCGCCGCGGTAGGCGGGCAGCAGCGAGAAGTGCAGGTTGATGATCCCCCGCGGCAGGGCCGCCAGCACCGGCGGCGGCAGCAGGAACCCGAAGGCGCATGCGCAGCCGATGTCGGCGCCGGTGGCGGCGAGCTGGCCCGGCAGCTCCGGGTCGCGCCCGCCGCGCGGCTGGAGCACCGGCACGCCCGCCCCCAGCGCGACCCGCTTGACCGGGGAGGGCGCCGGTGCGCCGCCGCGGTGGTCCCGCGGCTTGTCCGGGCGGGTGACCACGGCGACCACCTCGTGCTCGGAGGCCAGCAAGGCCTCCAGCGGCGCCACGGCGGCCGCCGGGGTCCCGAAGTAGACCACGCGCACGGCCCGGCTCCTAGAGGCTCTTGGCGATGTCCGAGCGGTGGACGTGCGGCTGGGCGCCCGGCGACTCCAGGCTCAGGTCGCGCTCGCGCCACTCGCGCATGGCGCGCTTGCGGTCGGCCCGCGAGAGGTGGTCGATGAACAGCACGCCGTCGAGGTGGTCGATCTCGTGCTGGAACACCCGCGCCAGCACGCCCTCGCCCTGGAGCCGCAGGCGGTTGCCGGCGACGTCCTGCGCGTCGACCACCACCGAGAGCGCGCGGGTGCAGTCGTAGTACATGCCGGGGAAGGAGAGGCAGCCCTCCAGTCCGGTCTGCTCACCCTCGCGCTGGATGATCTCCGGGTTGACGAGCACGCCGAACTCGCGGACCTCGCCCTCCTCGTCCTCGGCCACGTCGTAGGCGAACACGCGCTTGAGCACGCCGACCTGCGGGGCGGCCAGGCCCACGCCGTGCGCCTCCCGCATGGTCCCCAGCAGGTCGTCGCCGAAGCGGGCGAGCCATGCGTCGAACTCGGTCACCTCGGCGGCGCGCTCCCGCAGCACGGGGTCACCGAACAGTCGTATCTCCAGTAGCGCCACCGGGTGATCGTCTCCTTGCTCTGGTCAGTCCGGGGTCCGGTCGGGGCTCGTCGTCGCGGGGCCAATGGTTCTCGGCCCCGACGGCGAGCGGGGGGCCGCCAGCACTTCCAGCGGTTCGACGTCGACCGACATCCTGGGGCCGCCGGACCGGGAGGCCTCGGCCAGCGCCGGACGCAGTGCGCGGGCGGCGGCCTCGGCATCCTCGACCTTGGCGATGATACGCCAGCCGCGCCCCATGGCGGCCGGGCCAAGCAGCTCCGCTTTGGCGCCGAGCGCGGCGCCGACCAGCGCGCTCGCCGCCGCCGCCTCGCCCGGCTCGGCACCCTCGAACAGCAGCAGGCGGCGCGCCGGCGGGAAGCCGAGCTCGATGCGGCGCGGCAGCTCGTGGCGCCAGAAGAAGGCCGGGTCCCACCGGACCAGCGCCTGGACGGCGTGATGGCCGGGGTCGCTGGTCTGCACCAGCACCCTGCCCGGCCGCTCGCGCGGGCCGCACCAGGCCGCGGCGCGGCTCCAGGTCCGGTAGGCCTCCTCGGTGGAGCGCACCTCCGCCTGCGTGAGCGCGCTGTCGGCGCCGACCACCACGACCGTCCGGCAGCCGGTGAGCGGCGGGTGGTCCTTGACGCCCGCCACCGTGCCGACGATCACGCCGGGGCCCTGGCCCGCCCAGGGCGGCACCTCGCCCGGGTCCAGCACCTCGCGGTCCAGCCGCCAGACCGGCGTGCTCCCGAGGAAGCGGCCGAGGTCTGCGGTCACCTGCCCCGCCGTGCGCGCGCCAGGCGCCGATGGGTCGGCCGCGCCGCGGCGCGGCACCAGCACGTAGGCGCTCTCGCCGCGCGCCACCGCCGCGCGGATCGCCGCCAGCGCGCGCCGGTGCAGCCGCGCCGGGCCCGGGCCGTCGTCCTGCTCGTAGGGGTCGACCACCTCGACCAGCGGCCGCAGCCGCCGCTCCAGCGCGCGGTCGGCGGCGACCAGGCGGCACTGGCCCGCCTGGACCGCCGCGATCACCTCTGGCGAGGGCACCGTGCCGGTGAGCACGCACACCGCGCGGGCCCGGTCCGCCCTGCGCAGCGCGACCTCGCGGGCGTGGTAGCGGGGCGTGCGCTGCTCCTTGTGGGCGGGGTTGGCCTCGTCGTCGATCACCACGCAGCCGAGCCGGCGCACCGGGGCCAGGATCGCCGAGCGCCCGCCGATGGCGACCTGCCGCCTGCCGAGCCGCAGGTCCACCCAGGCGCGGTAGCGGCGCCGCTCCGACAGGTCGCTGGAGAGGTCGGCCGCGTCCGGGAAGTGCTTGCGGACCGCGTCGGCCACGGCCGAGCCCGCCGCCACCTCCGGCGTCACCACGATCGCGCCCCCGCCCCGCGCCAGCGCCGCCTCGATCAGCGCGATCACCCTCGCCGACCGGTCCTCCCCCGGCAGCGGGCGCCAGTACGCCGCCCCCGCCCACCCCCGCCCCACCATCTCCACCAACCGGTCGGGTGCACCGCTCGGCGCTGGCGCCTTGGCCGCGCTCGTCCCGCCGGGCTCCGCCTCGGCGGTGGCGGGCGCCCCGCCTGGGTCGGTGTCGCGCTCGACGGCGGCGACCCGTGGGGGCACGGCCAGGCGCAGCACGTCGGGGAGGGTGCCGGCGTAGCGGTCGGCGACCCAGCGCAGCAGGGCGAGCCCGTCGGCGTCGAACGCCGGCACCGGCGAGACCACGCGCTCCAGGTCGCGCGCGTCCTCCGGGAGCTCGTCGGTCCAGCCGACCACCCAGCCGTCGACCCGGCGCCTCGACCCGAACGGCACCTTCACGCGGCTGCCGAGCCAGACCGACCCGCGCAGCCGCTCGGGCACCCGGTAGGTGAACGCCCGGTCGAGGTGGAACAGGGGTACGTCGACCACGACCCGAGCGCCGCCGCGGTCGCTCATGGCGGCGAGTCTACCCGCCCGGGGCAGCCCCTCGGACGCCTTTCCGCGACCCGGGTCCGCCGGCGGGCGCGGCGGCCCTCAGAGGTTGGTGGCGGCCTTGGCGAGGTCCTCGGCGCGGGCGGTGGACTCCCAGGTGAAGTCGGTGTCGGCGCGGCCGAAGTGGCCGTAGGCGGCCGTCTTGCGGTAGATCGGCCGGCGCAGGTCGAGGTCGCGCAGGATCGCGGCGGGCCGCAGGTCGAAGAACTCGGGGATCAGCTTCTCCAGCTTGGCCGGGTCCACCTGCTCGGTCCCGAAGGTCTCCAGGAACACGCTCACCGGGCGCGCGACCCCGATCGCGTAGGCCACCTGCACCTCGCACCGCTCCGCCAGGCCGGCGGCGACCACGTTCTTGGCGACCCAGCGGGTCGCGTAGGCCGCGGAGCGGTCGACCTTGGTCGGGTCCTTGCCCGAGAAGGCGCCGCCGCCGTGGCGGGCCATGCCGCCGTAGGTGTCGACGATGATCTTGCGGCCGGTCAGGCCCGTGTCGGCGCTGGGGCCACCCAGCTCGAACCGGCCGGTCGGGTTCACGAACACCCGCAGGCCCGCGGCGGACAGCCCCTCGGGCAGGCACGGGTCGACCACGTGCTCGCGGATGTCGGGCGCCAGCAGCGTCTCCAGGTCGATGTCGGGCCCATGCTGGGTGGAGACCACCACGGTGTCCAGCCGCACCGGCCTGCCCTGCGAGTACTCGATGGTGACCTGGGTCTTGCCGTCCGGCCGCAGGTAGCCGATCAGCCCGGACTTGCGGACCTCGGACAGGCGCCGCGACAGCCGGTGGGCCAGCGCGATCGGCAGCGGCATCAGCTCGGGGGTGTCGTTGCAGGCGTAGCCGACCATCATCCCCTGGTCGCCGGCACCCTGGGTGTCCAGCGGGTCGGTGTCGCCGGCGCGCTCCTCGAAGGCGTGGTCCACGCCCTGGGCGATGTCGGGCGACTGCTCGTCGATGGCGACGGTGACGCCGCAGGTCGCGCCGTCGAAGCCGTACTTGGCGCGGTCGTAGCCGATCTCCAGGATGGTGCGGCGCACCACGCTGGGAATGTCGACATAGGTCTTCGTCGAGATCTCGCCAGCCACCACCACCAGGCCGGTGGTGATGAGCGTCTCGCACGCGACCCGCCCCATCGGGTCCTGCCGAAGGATCTCGTCCAGTACCGCGTCCGAGATCTGGTCTGCCATCTTGTCGGGATGGCCTTCGGTCACCGACTCCGACGTGAACAGATACCGATTCGCCACCAGTAGCCTCCAGGGGATGTTGCGCCGCGCCGGGCGGCAGTGTCCGCCGAAGGGTAGCCGCGCCGGCAATTCAGGGCAACTTGACGCTGGCCACCGGGTTTGCTCCTCCGGCTCGGCCTCCGTGCCGCTGCCGGCTCCACTCTATTCGATTTCGCCGCCTGCCCTCGCCAACCGGGCCTCGACCCGGTCGAGCAGCCGGCGGGCGATCTCGTCCTTGGGCGCCGCCGGCAACTCCTGAGTTCCCTCGGCGTCCAGCAGATACGCATCGGCGGAGCTGGCGCCGAAGGCGGAGCGGCCGCCCTCGACGTGGTTGAGCACCACCAGGTCGAGCCGCTTGCGCTCCAGCTTGGAGCGGGCGTTGGCCAGGTGGTCGCCGGTCTCGGCGGCGAAGCCCACCAGCACCTGGCCCGGCCGGCGCGTGCGCCCCAGCTCGGCCAGGGTGTCGGGGGTCTCCTCCAGGACCAGCTCGGGGACGCCCTGGTCCTTCTTGAGCTTGCCGTCCGCGGGGCTCTTGGGACGGAAGTCGGCGACCGCCGCCGCCATGATCACCACCTGGTGCGAGGGCGCCTCGGCCAGTACCGCGTCGTAGAGCTCCTGGGCCGTGCCCACGTGGAGAGCGCGGGCGCCGGCCGGCACCGGCACCTCGCTGGCGGCGGCGACGGCGGTGACCGCGGCGCCGCGGCGCAGCGCCTCGCCGACGATGGCGGCGCCCATGCGCCCCGAGGAGCGGTTGCCGATATAGCGGACGGGGTCCAGCGGCTCCCTGGTGCCGCCGAGGCTCACCAGCACGCGGACGCCCGCCATGGTCCGCCCGCCGGCCAGTGCCGCCGCGGCTGCGGCCATCAGGTCCTCCAGCTCGGCCAGCCGGCCGGGCCCGACGTCGCCGGAGGTGAGCGGGCCGGTGGCGGGCGGCACCACCCGGACGCCGCGCCCGGCCAGCAGGGCCAGGTTCGCCTGGGTGGCGGAGTGCTGCCACATCTCGGTGTGCATCGCCGGGGCGACCACCACCGGCCCGCCGAAGGCGAGCGCGAGGTTGCCGAGCAGGTCGTCCGCCAGGCCCGCCGCCAGCTTGGCGATGGTGTGCGCGGTGGCCGGGGCGACCACCAGCAGGTCGCCCCAGTGGGCGAGCGCGACGTGGGTGACGGCGGCCGGCTCCTCCCAGACGCTGGCCGGCACGGGGCGGCCGGTGAGCGCGGCGAAGGTCGCGCGGCTCACCATCGACTCGCCGCCGGCGGTCAGCACGGCCTGCACCTCGGCGCCGGCCCGCATCAGCTCGCGGGCCAGCTCGGCGGCCTTGTAGGCGGCGATACCGCCACTGACCCCGAGCAGCACATGGGCCCCGGACAGCGGCGCCAACGCCGCCCCGGGGCCCTCATGAGCTTGACTCACCGGGGCACCCCCTGGGTTCCCCCGCGTCTACTTGATGGAGCCGGCGACCTCGACCGGCCGCTCCCAGCCCAGCTTGTCCTCGGCCAGCTCCTGGAGCGCCACCGAGAGCGCCTTGCGGTTGGGGCCGGCGTCGACCATCGGCGGCACGAACTCGCCGATGCCCTCGCCGAGCTGGGCGTAGTAGCCGTTGATCTGGCGCGCGCGCCGCGCGGCCAGGATCACCAGGGTGTACTTGGAGTCGACCCGCGAGAGCAGGTCATCGATCCTCGGTTCGATCATCCTCGGGTCAGCTTTCTCTCGTATTTACTTTCGGCTCTTGATCGTACGCCGATCGAGCCGGTCGACCAGGTCGATGACCTTGCGCGCCGCGTCGTCGAGCCGGTCGTTGACCACGGTCGCGTCGAACTCCGGCTCGGCGGCCAGCTCCTCGGACGCCTTGGCCAGCCGCCGCCGGACCTGCTCGTCGGTCTCGGTGTCGCGGGTGCGGAGGCGGCGCTCCAGCTCCTCCAGCGTGGGCGGCTTGATGAACACCATGTAGGCATCGGGGAGCGCGGCCCGGATCTGGCGGGCGCCCTGGACGTCGATCTCCACCACCACGGTGCGCCCCTCCGCGAGCGCACGCTCGACCGGCTCCCGTGGGGTCCCGTAGCGGTTGCCGAAGATCTCGGCCCACTCGAGCAGCCCGCCGGCGGCTACCAGCCGGTCGAACGTGTCCGGGTCGACGAAGTGGTAGTGGCGACCGTCGATCTCGTCAGGGCGCGGACGTCGGGTCGTGGTCGAGACGGAGAGCTGGAGGTCGGGACGAGCCGCCAGAAGGCGGGACACGATCGCCCCCTTGCCGACCCCTGACGGACCGGCAAGCACGACGAGGCGACCGCGTCCCGTTGGCGAACCTCCGCTCGAACCTGTCTGACGGAAGTGGGCAGCCAGAACGGTACGTTCCAGGTCGATTACTTCTTCCCGCCGAACTCGGCGAGCAGCGCGTCCTTCTGCTTGGAGCCGAGGCCGCGGACGCGGCGCGACGCCGAAATGTCGTGCTTCTCCATGATCTTGCGCGCGCGGACCTTCCCCACGCCCGGCAGGCTCTCGAGCACACTCGAAACCTTCATCTTGCCGACGGTGTCGTCATCTTCCTTGTCGAGGACCGTGGCGAGCGTGAGGTTCCCGCTCTTGAGCTGGGCTTTCAGCTCTGCCCGCTTGCGACGCGCCTCAGCGGCCTTCTCCAAGGCCTGCTGGCGCTGCTCGGGCGTCAGGGTTGGCAGTGCCATGTTGCCTCCTCGTGACGTCGTGCCCAGAGCGGACGGCGCTCCCGCCCCGCCGACTGGATTGAAGAACGCGCGGATTCTACGCACACCTGGGGTGTCCCCACAATCCATTGGCGCAGGTCAGAACGCTCCGCAGCCGATATTTACCGATTTGTACCAGTGAATGGTACTTCGTACTCACTTCGCCTGATCCACAAGGCCTCGACTACCAGGTGACTCGGCCTCTCTACCCGCTCGGCAGACGGGACATTCCACTGGAATCCAAGCAGCCGCGTCGACCCTCGCCAGAGCCCGGTAGGGCAGCGGCAGCGTGGCTCCCGCCGGCAGCCGGTCGACGATCGTGGCCAGGCCCGCGACGGTCGCGCCCGAGCCACGCAGCAGCTCGGCCACCTCCAGCGCGGACCCGCCGGTGGTCACCACGTTCTCGACGATCAGCGCGCGCTCGCCCGCGCCGACCTCGAAGGAGCGCCGCAGCGCCATGGCCCCGCCGGACCGCTCGGTGAAGATCATGCGCACACCGAGCGCCCGCGCGACCTCGTGCCCGATCACCACCCCGCCCATGGCCGGGCCGACCACGACGTCGACCTCGCCACGCCAGGGCTCCGCCAGCGCGCGGCCGAGCGCCTCGGCCACGGCCGGCCACTGAAGGACCACGGCCGACTGGAGGTAGAGGTCGGCGTGCCGCCCCGAGGTAAGCACGAAGTGGCCGCGCCGCAGGCCGCCGGTGCGCTCGTACACCGCCAGCACGGCCTCGGCGTCGAGCGGCCCATCGGGCAGCGGCGGCGCGCCGCTGCCCCGGCGGTTGCCGGCGCTCACCGCGCGGCTCCGCGCCCGGCGGCCAGCGCCTCGGCGCTGATCGCGCCGGCCGCCGCGGCCGGGTCGGCGGCCCTGGTGATCGGCCGGCCGACGACCAGCAGGTCGGCGCCGGCGGCCAGCGTCGCGCCCGGGGTCGCCACCCGCGCCTGGTCGTCGCCCGCGCTCCCCGGATCGGGCCGGACCCCCGGGCAGACCAGGGTGACGCCGGCGCCGCCGAGCGCCCGCAGCCTGGCGACCTCCAGCGGGGAGCACACCAGGGCCCGGCAGCCCGCGTCCAGCGCCAGGCGGGCCAGGCGCTCGACCGCCGCATCCGGCCGGCCGAGGCCGATCTCCGCGAGGTCGTCGCCGTCCAGGCTGGTCAGCAGCGTCACGGCGGCGACGAGCGTGCGGCCGGTCGCGGCCCCGAGCGCCGCCCGCAGCATCGTGGCGCCGCCGGAGGCGTGCACGGTGAGCAGCTCGACGTCGAGCGGGTCGAGCGCGGCCACCGCCCGGCCGACCGTCGCCGGGATGTCATGCAGCTTGAGGTCGAGCATGACCCGGTGGCCGTCGGCCCGGAGCGCCCGGACCGCCCGTGGCCCCTGCGCGCCGAACAGCTCGAGCCCGACCTTGACCATGCCGATCGCCGGACCGGCCGCCGCCGCCCACGCCCGCGCCTCGTCGAGGTCGGGAGTGTCGAGCGCGAGCACGACCGGTGATCGGGGTGGCTGCATGCTCCTCCTGCTCCGCCGGGAACGGTGACCGCAGGAAGCGTAGCTCACCATGACGACAGACCGCCCACACCGCCGCGCGGTCGCTGTCGCGGCGGTGTGGCAAGGTAGCGCCATGCCCGCTGCGCCTCCCGCCCTCGAGCTCGCCTGGGACCAGGTCGTCGGCTGGCGGCTGCGCCGCCACCACCTGGACGAGCGCGCGCCCAGCGGCGACCTGCTGGCGGTCGTCGCCGAGATCGCCGGGCTGCACGCGCAGATCATGTCCTCGGCCGAGCTGACCCTGTGGGCACGGGTCGAGGGCCTGGACCGCGGGGCGGTGCGCGACGCGCTCTGGCGCGACCGCAGCCTGGTCAAGACCTGGGCGATGCGCGGCACCCTGCACCTGCTGCCGGCGGCCGAGTTCCCGCTCTGGCAGGCCGCCCTCAGCACCCGGCGCGGCTGGCAGCGGGCGGGCTGGCAGCGCGGCTTCGGCGTCACCCCGGAGCAGCTCCAGTCGATGCTGCACGCGATCACGCGGGCGCTGGACGGCAAGGTGCTCTCCCGCGAGGAGCTGGCCGTCGAGGTCAGCCGCATCACCGGCTCCCCCGAGCTGGGTGACAAGCTGCGGCACAGCTGGGGCTCCCCGCTCAAGCCCGCCGCTTCGCTCGGGCTGCTGTGCTTCGGCCCCGGCGACGGGCAGCTCGTGCGCTTCACGCGGCCCGACCAGTGGCTGCCGGCGTGGCACGGCGACCAGGACCCGGAGGCCGCGCTGCTGGAGACGGCCCGGCGCTACCTGCGCGCCTGCGGGGTGGTCACGCGCGAGGACTACGCCCGCTGGTGGGGGATGCTGGCGCCGGAGGGTGGCAGGGTGCTGAAGCGCCTCGGCGACGAGGTCGTCCCCGTCAAGGTCGGGGGGTCCGCCGCCTGGGTGCTCGCCGCCGACGCCGAGGAGGTCGCCGAGGCGTCGCCGGCCCCCTCGGTGCGGCTGCTGCCAGCGTTCGACCAATACGTCGTCGCCGCCACCCGGCACGCCGAGCAGCTCATGCCCGGGCCGTTCAAGGACCGCGTCTACCGGCCGCAGGGCTGGCTCTCCCCCGTCCTGCTCGCCCGCGGCCGCATGCTCGGCACCTGGCGCCAGGACCTCAAGGGCCGCCGCCTCCAGGTCACCATCGAGCCCTTCGCCAAGCTCCCCACCACCGTCCGCCGCCGGGCCGAGCACGAAGCCGAACGCCTCGCCGCCTGGACCGCCACCACCCTCGACCTCACCTGGTCCGACAGCCCAGCCCCGGCCGACCGCCGCTCTTGACCCGCCCGCCCGTCCCAGCGATCCGGGGTGTGGATATTCGCGCGCGGCCGAGATCCTGGCTGGTTAGCATCTGCGGTGGAGGAGGCAGGCGTGCAGCGTGAGATGGGACGAGGCGATGCGCCGAACGTGGTGAGCGTTCGTGCATTGAGGCAACGGTTCGGCCAATACCTTGCCGCGGTCCGCGCCGGGCAGGAACTGATCGTGACCCGCCGCGGGAAGCCGATCGCGCGGATCGTCCCGCTGACCCCGGGCGAGGTTCGGCTTGCCGAGCTGGTGGCCAAGGACAATGTCCGGCGGGCACGGCCTGGTCCTGGCTTCTCTCCCGAACCGCTCGAAACCGAAGGGCCGCTCAGCGACATCGTCCTCGAGCAGCGACGGTGACCATGCTCGATTTCGAGACCTCGGCTCCTGATCAGCGACCTGAGCTTGGAACTTGCAAAAGCTGCAAGGTACCCTTCAACTTATGCAACGTAGGCTCCCATCACTGGCCCCGATCCTTCGCTCCGACATGCAGGGTCGAATCCTGGCCGAGCTCTTCATCGACCCGTCCCGCGAACTGTCCGTCACTGACCTCGCCCGTCGCGTCGGCGTCTCTTCATCGACGGTCTCGCGCGAGATCGACCGCACGGAACTGGCGAGGATCGTGACCAGCCGTCGAGTCGGCAACGTCCGCCTGGTCCGTGCGGACACGGACAACCCCCTCCACCTGCCCTTGAGGCAGCTCATCATGGCGAGCTACGGGGCGCCGGCGGTTATCGCCGACGAGTTCGAGGCGATCGGAGGCATCGAGCATCTATACCTGTTCGGGTCCTGGGCGGCGCGATACGGGGGCCAGCCGGGGCCTGGTCCAAAGGACATCGACGTCCTGGTCATTGGACGACCGGATCGCGAGCAGGTGTACGAGGCGATCGAGAGAGCCGAACGGCGCCTGACTCTGGTCGTCCAGGTCGTTTTCAGGACACCGCAGCAGTGGGCGGAGGAGAAAGATCCGTTCATCGTCGAGGTGAAGTCAAGGCCGCTCGTCCCCGTTCTTGACCGGGAGGACGGCGCTCGATGACCTGGCAACGTGGGCTCGAGGTGATCGACAGGCTCCTCATGGATCGCGAACTCGAGCGCGTGACTCCAAACCTGCCGGTCGCGGAGCGGTTGCTTACGGATGCGTCGGCGCACATCGCCTCCGGCGGGCTGATCGCCTCGCGCGACCCGGCCGGCGCCTACCAGCTCGGCTACGACGCCGCCCGCAAGGCCGCCATCGCGCTGCTCGCGGCGCAAGGGCTCCGAGCCACCAGCCGTGGCGGTCACGTCGCCGTCCAGGAGGCCGTGCAGGCACAGTTCGGCGGCCCCGGGGGTCATCGGGCGTTCAGCGCGTTCGGCCGCCTGCGCCGTCGCCGCAACGAGAGCGAGTATCCCGAGCCCGAGTCGCCGACGATCATGCCCGACGACGCCGATGACTGCCTCCAGACCGCTGCCGCGATTCTCGATGCCGCCAAAGGACTACTCGACAGCGGGGCGCTTCACGAGCCTTGAAGAGCAAGCGCTCAGCGGGACGGGTCAGCTACTCGGTGGACCGCCTCGAGCCGGTGGCCGATCCCGATGCCCTCCGCGTCAGTGCCTCGACCTGCTGTTTGAGGTAGGCGTTGCGGGACTCGATGAGACGACGCACGTACCAGCGCCACCGGCGCGGCAATGTCGGTCCGACACGCGAAGCGGACCACGAGGCGTCAGCGTTCGGGCTTGAAGAGGGTGGGCAGCTCGGTGACGGAGGCGAGGCGCTGGGAGCGGAGGTAGTCGCGCAGGCCGTCGGCGATCTCGGCGGTGGCCAGGGGGTTGACGAAGTTGGCGGTGCCCACCTGGACGGCGGTGGCGCCCACCAGCAGCAGCTCGGCGGCGTCCTCGCCGGTCATGACGCCGCCGAGCCCGACGATCGGGACCTCGGGCAGGGCGCTGGCGACCTGCCAGACGCAGCGGACCGCCACGGGCCGGATGGCCGGCCCGGAGAGGCCGCCGGTGACGGCGGCCAGCTTGGGCCGCCGCCGGCGCACGTCGACGGCCATGCCGAGCAGGGTGTTGATGAGCGTGAGCCCGTCGGCGCCGGCCTCGACGCAGGCCCGGGCGACGGCGACGACGTCGGTCACGTCGGCGGTCAGCTTGGCCAGCACCGGCTGGCGCGCCACCGACTTGACCGCTCTGACCACCAGCGCGGCCATGCCCGGGTCGGCGGCGAACAGCTCGCCGCGGGTGTCGACGTTCGGGCAGGAGAGGTTCAGCTCGAGCAGGTGGACGGCGTCCTCGGCCGCCAGCCGCTCGGCCACGCGCGCGAACTCCTCGGCGTTGCGGCCGACCACGCTGGCGGCGACGCGCGCGCCGGCCTCGCGCAGGAACTGGAGGTCGGTCCTGCAGAACTCCTCGACCCCGGGGTTCTGGAGGCCGATGGCGTTGAGCATCCCCGAGGGCGTCTCGGCCATCCGCGGGGTCGGCCGGCCACGGCGGGGCTCCAGGCTGACCGACTTGGTCACCACCCCGCCGATGCTGGCCAGGTCCAGGAAGGCCGCCATCTCCCGGCCGAAGCCGAAGCAGCCGGACGCGGCCAGGATGGGCGTGGCCAGCGGCACGCCGCACAGATCCACAGCCAGCTCGGGCTCCACCTGACCTTCAGCGTCCGGCTCGGGGTCCACCGGACCGCCGCCGGCGAGCTCCGGGTTCACGAGACCGCCACCTCCTCCCAGGCGATCGCCGCGCCGTCCAGCACCGGGCCGTCGACGCAGGACCGGGCCATGCGGGTGCTCGCCTGCCGGCCGTCGTCGGCCATCGGGATCACGCAGGAGAAGCAGATCCCCGTGCCGCAGGCCATCAGCTCCTCGACCGAGACCTGGCAGGGCACGCCGGCGGCCGCCGCCACGCGGCTGACGGCGGCCAGCATCGGCATCGGCCCGCAGGCGTAGACCATGCTGGTCCGGGCCTGTGCCATCAGCGCGGCCATGGCGTCGGTGACCACCCCCCGCTGGCCGGTCGAACCGTCGTCGGTGGTGATCACCGCGGTGCGGCCGAGCCGCTTGGCCTCGATCGCCTTGAACAGCCGGTCGGTGGTGGAGGCGCCGACCACGAAGTCGACGCGGCAGCCGCGCACGCGCAGCTCCTCGGCGAGGAAGAACAGCGGGGCGACGCCGTACCCGCCGCCGACCAGCAGGCACGAGCACGGCTCGTCCGGTAGCGAGAAGGGGCGGCCGAGCGGCCCGATCACGTCCACGCTGTCGTGGGGCCGCAGCTCGGAGAGGACCTCGGTGCCCGGCCCGACGACGTCGAAGACGATCTCCAGCGTCCCGAAGCCGGGGCCGTGGCGCTCCACGCGGTGGATCGAGAAGGGCCGCCGCAGCAGGAAGGGACGGTCGGTGCCTGGCTGGAGCCCGACGAACTGGCCGGCCTTGGCGGTGCTGGCGATCGTCGGCGCCACCAGGCTCAGCACGTGGTAGGCGCCGGTGCGGCGGTGAATCAGCACCTCGGCCAGCTCGCGCCGGGGTGCGGCAAGGGTCATGGCGATCCGGCCTCCCCGTGGTAGGCCTGCAACGAGCGGACGGTGAGCTCGCCGGCCTGGCGGGCCTCGATGCCCTGGACCATGGCGGCAAGCCCGGACAGCGTCGTGACGCAGGGAATGTCGGTGGCCACCGCGGCGGTGCGGATCTCGTAGCCGTCCGCGCGCGGCCCGGAGCCCTGCGGGGTGTTGACGACCACGTCGATCTGGCCCCCGCGGATCAGGTCGACGATGTTGGGCGACCCCTCGTGGACCTTGTGGACGACCTCGACGGGCACCCCGTTGCGGCGCAGCACGCTGGCGGTGCCGACGCTGGCGACCAGGTTGAAACCGAGGTCGGCGAGGCGCTTGGCTGGCAGCACGATGGCGCGCTTGTCGGCGTTGCGCACCGACAGGAACGCGACCCCCTTGGTGGGCAGCGCCCCGTAGGCGCTCTCCTGGCTCTTGGCGTAGGCAGCACCGAAGGAGCGGTCGAGCCCCAGCACCTCGCCGGTTGAGCGCATCTCCGGCCCGAGCAGCGAGTCGGCTCCCGGGAAGCGGGCGAACGGCAGCACCGCCTCCTTGACCCCGACGTGGTCCGGCGGCGGCGCCAGCACGGACTCGCCGGGCGGCAGCATGCCCCCCTTGCGCAGCTCGTCGATGCTCCTTCCGGTGGCGATCAGGGCGGCGGCCCTGGCGACCGGCAGACCGGTGACCTTCTCGACGAAGGGGACCGAGCGGCTGGCCCGCGGGTTGGCCTCCAGCACGTACAGCCGGTCGCCCTTGAAGGCGAACTGGACGTTGAGGATGCCGACCACGCCCAGCGCTCCGGCCAGCCGCTGGGTGGCCTCGCCGATGGCTTCGACCTGGTCGGGACCGAGCGTGATCGGGGGCAGCGCGCAGGCGGAGTCGCCGGAGTGGACCCCGGCCTCCTCGATGTGCTCCATCACCCCGCACACCAGCACGTCGCCGGCGGCGTCGCGGAGGGCGTCGACGTCCACCTCGACGGCGTCCTCCAGGAACCGGTCGACCAGCACCGGCCGGTCGCCGTGGTTCATGCTGGCCAGCGCCCCGGAGCGCGCCAGCGTGCCGGCGTCGTAGCAGACCTCCATGGAGCGCCCGCCGAGCACGTAGGAGGGCCGCACCAGCACCGGGTAGCCGATGCGCTCGGCCACCTGGAGGGCCTCCTCCGGGCTGGCGGCCTGCCCCCAGGCCGGGGCGTCCAGGCCGCAGCGGTCCAGCACGGCGCCGAAGCGGCCGCGGTCCTCCGCCAGGTCGATCGCCTCCGGCGGGGTGCCGAGCAGCGGCACGCCGGCCGCTTCCAGCCCGTGGGCGAGCTGCAGCGGCGTCTGGCCGCCCATGGTCACGATCACGCCGACGAGCTGGCCGCCACGCGCCTCGGCGCGGGCGACCTCGAGCACGTCCTCGGTGGTCAACGGCTCGACGTAGAGACGGTCGGCCACGTCGTAGTCGGTGGAGACGGTCTCGGGGTTGCAGTTGACCATCACGGTCTCGAAGCCGGCCTCGCGCAGCGCCTGCACCGCGTGCACGCAGGCGGTGTCGAACTCGACGCCCTGGCCGATGCGGTTGGGGCCAGAGCCGAGCACGATCACCCGCGGCCGGCCGGTGACCGGGACCTCGGTCTCCTCCTCGTAGGTCGAGTAGTGGTAGGGCGTGAACGCCTCGAACTCGCCGGCGCAGGTGTCGACCGAGCGGTAGACGGGCTCGATCCCCAAGGCGCGACGGCGGGTGCGCACCTCGCCCTCGGTGGCGCCGACGATGCCGGCGAGCTGCCGGTCGGAGAAGCCGAGCCGCTTGGCCCGCCACAGCAGCTCCCGGTCGAGCGCGTCGATCACGGCCGCGGCGGCGACCTCGGCGCGGACCTCGACGATGCGCGCGACGCCGTCGACGAACCACGGGTCGATGCCGGAGGCCCTGGCGACCTCGTCGACGCCGCAGCCGAGCCGCAGCGCCCGCTCGACCTCCTCCAGTCGCGTGTCGGTCGGGGTGGCGGTGGCCCGCAGCAGCGCCTGGCGCCGCTCCGGCGACAGCGGCGCCGCGGGGCGGCCCTCGGCGCGCGGGCCGGCCGGCGAGGCGCCCTCGCGGCTGCCGAGGCCGTCGCGCCCGGCCTCCAGGGACCGGTAGGCCTTCTGGAGCGCCTCCGGGAACGTCCGGCCGATGGCCATGACCTCGCCGACGGATTTCATCCGGGTGGTCAGCACCTGGTCGGCCCCCGGGAACTTCTCGAAGTTGAAGCGGGGCACCTTGACCACGACGTAGTCCAGCGTCGGCTCGAAGGCCGCGGCGGTCTTGCCGGTGACCTCGTTGCGGATCTCGTCCAGGGTGAAGCCCACCGCGAGCTGGGCGGCGACCTTGGCGATCGGGAAGCCGGTGGCCTTGGACGCCAGCGCGGAGGACCGCGACACCCGCGGGTTCATCTCGATGACGACCCGCCGGCCGCTGGCCGGGTCGACCGCGAACTGCACGTTGGCGCCGCCGGTCTCGACCCCGACCGCGCGCAGCACGGTCAGCGACTCGTCCCGCATCGCCTGGTACTCGCGGTCGGTCAGGGTCATGGCGGGCGCCACCGTGATGGAGTCACCGGTGTGGACCCCCATGGGGTCGAGATTCTCGATCGAGCAGACCACCACTGCGTTGTCGGCTCGATCGCGCATGACCTCGAGTTCGTATTCCTTCCATCCGAGCACGCTCTCCTCCACCAGCACCCGGTGCACGGGGCTGGCGGCCAGGCCCTGGGCGAGCAGCTCGGCCAGCTCGCCGGCGGTGCGGGCGACCCCGCCGCCCCAGCCGCCGAGCGTGAACGACGGCCGCAGCACCAGCGGCAGGCCCAGCTCGGCGATGGTCTCCTGGCCCTCGGCGACGGAGCCGACCTCCCTGCTGCGGGGCGTCTGGAGCCCGGCGCGCGCGCAGACCTCGCTGAAGGCGACCCGCGACTCGGCGCGGCGGACCGCCTCGACGGTGGCGCCGATCAGCTCGACGCCGAGCCGCTCCAGGTCGCCCCGCTCGTCAAGGGCGACCGCCAGGTTCAGGGCGGTCTGGCCGCCCAGGGTGGGCAGGACCGCGTCGGGGCGCTCGGCCTCGATCACGGCGGCGACCGGGTCGGGGGTCAGCGGCTCCAGGTAGGTGGCGTCGGCGACCTCCGGGTCGGTCATGATCGTGGCCGGGTTGGAGTTGACCAGGATCACCCGCAGACCGAGCCGGCGCAGCGCCCGGCAGGCCTGCGTGCCGGAGTAGTCGAACTCGGCCGCCTGGCCGATGACGATCGGCCCCGACCCGATCACCAGGACCGACCGCAGGTCCTCGCGGAGCGGCACTAGCCGTCCACCCCGGCGGCGCGCCCGGCCTCGACCTCAGCCCCGGCGGCCGAGGCTCCAGCGGCCGAGGCTCCAGCGGCCGCCGAGGCCCCGGCGTGGCCGTAGGCGGACTGGCCGGCGTCCCAGCCGTCGAACAGGCCTTTGGCCATCGCCTCGGCCCACAGGGCCCGCACCTGGCCAGGGCTCAGCAGCCGCAGCCTGATCGCGAAGCGGCTGGCGCCCTCGACGCTGGCGACCAGGGTCCGCAGCTTGGCCTCGTCGCTGGCGGTGGTGCGCCGCCCGGTGGGCGAGACCGCCGCCTCGGCCTCGCCGCGGAGGCTGCCCTTGAGCGCCAGCACGCGGTCGAACTCCTGCCGGAGCGCGTCGGCCGCCGCGTCCCCCGCCGGCGCCTCGACCCCCTGGTCGACCCCACCGAGGGCCCGGAACGTGCGCTGCTGTGCCATGCCGTCCTCCTCCCGGCCGCCCGTCACGGGCGAGCCGACTCCATCAGCGCCGCGAAGCGCTCGAACAGTGGGTGGGCGTCGTGAGGGCCGGGCGCGGCCTCCGGGTGGTACTGCACGGAGAACGCCGGCACGTCGAGGCATTCCAGGCCCTCGACCACGCCGTCGTTGGCGTTGCGGTGGGTGACCCTCGCCGTCGGCGGCAGGCTGGCGGGGTCGACCGCGAAGCCGTGGTTGTGGCTGGTCACCGAGACCCTGCCGCTGTCGACCTCGACCACCGGCTGGTTGATGCCCCGATGGCCGAAGGGCAGGCGCAGGGTGCGGCCGCCGATCGCCTGACCGAGGAGCTGGTGGCCGAGGCAGATGCCGAACACCGGCACCTTGCCGAGCAGCTGGGCGGTGGCGCGCACGCCGTGGCCGACGGTGGCCGGGTCGCCCGGGCCGTTGGACAGCATCACCCCGTCGGGACGCCACTCCAGCGCGCGCTCGGCGGGGGTGTCGGCCGGCACGATCAGCAGCCTGGCGCCCAGCCGGCGCAGCCGCCTGGAGATGTTGCGCTTGGCGCCGAAGTCGTAGAGCACCACCCGGAAGCGCTCGGGGCCGTCGGCCTCGAGCTCCAGCGGCGCCGCTCGGGTGACCTCGTCCACCAGCGCCAGGCCGTTGGGGTCGGGCGCCCCCAGGGCCAGCCCGCGCAGCTCGGCCTCGTCGAGGACCTCGCTGGACAGGGCGCCGCGCATGGCTCCGGCGGTGCGCAGGTGGCGCACCAGCCGGCGGGTGTCGATGCCCTCCATCCCGGGCACGCCGGCGGCCTCCAGCTCCTCGGCCAGGGTCCGCCGCGCCCGCCAGTTGGAGGCTCGGCGGGCCGCCTGGCGCACCAGGAAGGCGGTCACCTGGATGCGGTCCGACTCGGCGTCGTCGTCGTTGGTGCCGTAGTTGCCGACCTCGGGAGCCGCCATGCAGACGATCTGGCGGCGGTAGGACGGGTCGGTCAGGACCTCCTGGTAGCCGCTCATGGCGGTGTTGAACACCACCTCGCCCGCCGCGGTGAACGGCTGCGACGCGAACGCCTCGCCGCGGAAGGAGGTGCCGTCCTCCAGGGTGAGCAGCGCCGGGACGGGCTTCATGGCCGCACCTCCCTGGCGGCGGCCACCGCCGCGACCCGCTCGGCCCACGCACGCGCCACCGCCTCGTCCCCCAGCACGAACCCCGAGCGCAGCACCGTGCCGCCGAGCTGCCAGTCGACCACCAGGACGCGCTCGGCGTAGACGACCTTGCCGGCGTGGTTGGTGGTCACCTCGACCCCGCGCACGGCCGCGGCCGGGACCAACCACGGTCCCGGCCGGCCGCCGTCGACCCGCAGGCCACCCTCGTCGAGGGCCAGGTCGACGAGGTCGCGGCCGAGCAGCCCGTGGCCGGAGAAGCGCCGCACCGGCGAGGGCGCGTAGGTGGTCCCGAGGTAGCGCGCGCCGCCGGCCCGCAGCGGCGCGCGGCCCGGAGCGCCGGGGCGCGGCAGCGGCGGCAGCCCGGCCTGCTGGCGCCGAGCGGTCCGCCGCATGGCGCCGAGCACCAGCCCCGCGGCCATGGCCGCGACCACCGCCACCACCAGGACCCCGTATGCCCAATTCACCGGGGCAGCCCCTTGGGGTTCCCCGGACCCCTCCTGATCGACCGGGGCACCCCCTTGGGGTTCCCCGGACCCCTCCGGCAGCTCACCAACTCGCCTTCCCGTCGCGAACCGTGAAGGTTCCCCGCAGCAGAGTGTGCACCACCCGACCCCGTACTTGACGGCCATGGTATGGGGTGTTCCGCGCGCGGCTGGCGAGCGCCGGCGCCGCCACCGTCCAGGCGGCGGTCGGGTCGAAGACGGTCAGGTTGGCGGGCGCGCCGGGGACCAGCGGCCCGCCGTGGCCGGGCAGGCGGCGGCAGCGGGCGGGGCCGGCGGTCAGGCGCTCGACCGCCTGGTCGAGCCGAAGGTAGCCGGGCTCGACCAGCTCGGTGATGGTGAGCGCCAGGGCTGTCTCCAGGCCGAGCATGCCCGGCGGCGCGCTCGCCCACTCCACCTCCTTGTCCTCGCGGGCGTGCGGCGCGTGGTCGGTGGCGATGGCGTCGATGGTGCCGTCGGCCAGCCCGTCGCGGATCGCCTCGATGTCGGCCTTGGAGCGCAACGGCGGGTTGACCTTGTAGACCGGGTCGAAGGACCGCGCCGCCTCGTCGGTCAGGGTGAAGTGGTGCGGCGCCGCCTCGGCGGTGACCAGCACGCCGCGCGCCCTGGCCGCCCGCACCAGCGCCACCGACCCCGCGGTGGAGAGGTGGCACAGGTGCAGCCGGCCGCCGGTCAGCTCGGCCAGCAGCAGGTCGCGGGCGACCACCATCTCCTCGGCCGCGGCCGGCCAGCCCTGCAGCCCGAGGATCGCCGACACCTCGCCCTCGTGCATCTGGGCGCCGTCGGTGAGCGAGGGGTCCTCGGCGTGGTCGGCGATGACCGCGTCGAAGGCCTGTGCGTACTCGAGCGCCAGGCGCAGCAGGCGTGCCTCGCGGATCGGCCGGCCGTCGTCGGAGAAGCAGTCGACCCGCGCGGCCGAGTGCGCCATGGTGCCGAGCTCGGCCAGCTCTGCGCCGCGCTGGCCGAGCGTGACCGCGCCCACCGGGAAGACGTCGACCAGGCCGACCTCGCGGCCGCGGGCGGCGACCATCTCGACCACCCCGGCGTTGTCGGCCACCGGGTCGGTGTTGGGCATCGGGCAGACGGCCGTGTAGCCGCCGAGCGCCGCCGCGCGCGAGCCGGTCTCGATCGTCTCGGCGTCCTCGCGGCCGGGTTCGCGGAGGTGGACGTGCAGGTCGACGAACCCGGGGCTCACCACGAGGCCGTCACAGTCCAGCACTTCGGCGTCGCCCGGCTCCAGGCCCACCCCGACCGCCGCGACCGCGCCGCCGCGGACCAGCACGTCGGCGGTGGCGTCGTGCCCGCCGGCCGGGTCGACCAGCCGCCCGCCCCGCAGCAGCACCGGCCCCGCGCCCCGGGGCCCCGCGCCGCCCGGGGCGCCCGGGGCGCTCACAGCACGCCTCCCTCGACGATCGCCGGCACCGGCGCCTCGCGCACGGCCGGGCCGCCGAGCAGCAGGTACAGCAGGGCCATGCGCACGCTGATGCCGTTGGCGACCTGGTCGGCGATCACCGACCGCTCGATCGAGTCGGCCACCTCGGCGGCGATCTCCACGCCGCGGTTCATCGGCCCGGGGTGCATGACGATGGCGTGCTCCGGCATCGCCTCCAGCCGCCGGGCGTCCAGGCCGTACAGGCGCGCGTACTCGCGCAGGGACGGGAAGAACCCCGCCCGCTGGCGCTCGAGCTGCATCCGCAGCAGCATCACCACGTCCTGCTTGGGCAGCACCGCGTCGAGGTCGTAGGAGATCCCCGCGCCCCAGGTCTCGATCCTGGCGGGCAGCAGCGTGGGCGGGGCGACCAGCGTGACCTCCGCGCCCATGGTCGACAGCGCCAGCACGTTGGAGCGGGCCACCCGCGAGTGCAGCACGTCGCCGACGATCGCCACCCGCAGCCCGGCGAAGCTCGGGAAGTGCTGGCGCATGGTGTAGAGGTCGAGCAGCGCCTGGGTGGGATGCTCGTGGGTGCCGTCGCCGGCGTTGATGACCACCGCGTCGACCCACTCGGCCAGCCGCCAGGGCGCGCCGGAGGCGGCGTGGCGGATGACGATGGCGTCCACGCCCATCGCCTCTAGCGTGATGGCGGTGTCCTTCAGGCTCTCGCCCTTGGACACGCTCGACCCCTTGGCGGTGAAGTTGATCACGTCCGCCGAGAGGCGCTTTGCGGCCAGCTCGAAGGAGATCCTGGTCCTGGTCGAGTCCTCGAAGAACAGGTTGCAGACGGTCCGGCCCCGCAGGGTGGGCACTTTCTTGATGGCCCGGTCGGTGACCTTGGCCAGGTGCGCGGCGGTGTCGAGGATCCGGGTGATGTCGTCGGCGTCCAGGTCGGCCGCTGAGAGCAGGTGCTCCTTCATCCCCTGGTCGCCTCCCTCGCGCGGCCTGGGCGGCGGCCGTCGCCGGTTGGTTCCTCGCCCTCGGTGACCAGGACGCCGTCGCGGCCGTCGGTCTCCGACAGCAGCACCTTGACGACGCCGTCCGGCGCGGTCGGCAGGTTCTTGCCCACGTAGTCGGCGCGCAACGGCAGCTCGCGGTGGCCGCGGTCGACCAGCACCGCGAGCTGGATGGCGCGCGGCCGGCCGAAGTCGGTCAGGGCGTCCAGCGCCGCCCGGATGGTGCGGCCGGTGTAGAGCACGTCGTCCACCAGCACCACCACCGTGCCGGCCAGGTCGAACGGCAGGTCGGTGTCGCGGGTCGCGGCCGGTGGGCGCAGGCCGATGTCGTCGCGGTACATGGTCACGTCCAGGGCGCCGGTGGGGACCCGCGCGCCCTCGATCTCGCCGAGCTTGGCGGCCAGGCGCCGGGCCAGCGGCACCCCACGGGTGTGGATGCCGACCACCACCAGGCCGCGGGTGCCCTTGTTGCGCTCGACGACCTCATGGGCGATGCGGGTCAGGGCGCGGCCGACGTCGGCCTCGTCCATGACCATCGCCCGCTCTGGCGCGGACATCAAGAAAGCCTCCAGCCCACAGGGCATGGAGGCAGCGTGCGGCGCATCCGGTTGGCTCCCTTCCTGGCCTCGCGGGACCAGTCCTTAAAGGGCGTCGGCGAGCGGGCTCGCCGCCGGCCGCCGGTCGGCCGGTCCCTCGCATCGTAGTGAGCGAGCCCCCCGGCGGCAAGCAACCTGAACGGATCCGCGCAGGCCGGGAGCCTATGCCCGCTAGCGCGTGCTTGCCTTGTTGATCCGCAGCGGAGAGGACAAAGGCTCTTGCGGCAATCGATTGCAGGTGGGACTCTTTGTCCGTTCCAACTGGCATGATGTCACGCCGGCAACAGGAGGGTGGGCCATGCGCAAGGATGCGGAGGACCGATCGGGCGAGGCCGGGAGCGGCGGTGGGACCGGGCTCTCCAGGCGTGGGTTCCTCAAGACGACCGGGACACTCACCGTCGCCGGGCTCGGCTCGGGGCTGCTGGCCGCGTGCACCGGCCCGTCCAGCTCCCCGGGGCCGGGCAGCGGCGGCGGCAAGCAGCTCCACATCCTCCAGTGGAGCCACTTCATCCCGGCCTACGACAAGTGGTTCGACGGCTTCGCCAAGCAGTGGGGCAAGGACAACGGCGTGACGGTCACGGTCGACCACATCGACAACGCCGACATTCCCGCCCGCAGCGCCGCCGAGATCAACGCCGGCCAGGGCCACGACATGATCGAGTGGATCGTCCCGCCGGCGGCGCTGGAGCCGAGCGTGCTGAACCTCAGCGACGTCGTCCAGGAGGCCGTCAGCAAGCACGGCGAGCAGATCAGCTACTGCAAGGCGTCCAGCTTCAACCCGACCACCAACCGCTACTACGGGTTCTGCCATACCTGGACCCCCGACCCGGGCGACTACCGCAAGAGCCTCTGGGAGCCGGTCGGGCTGCCCAACGGCCCCAGCACCTGGCAGGAGCTGCTCGAGGGCGGGACCATGATCAAGCAGCGCTCCAAGATCAACGTCGGGATCGGCATGTCCCAGGAGGTCGACTCCAACCTGGCCGCCCGGGCGCTGATCTGGTCCTACGGCGGCTCGATTCAGGACGCCGACCAGAACGTGGTCATCAACTCGCCCGAGGTCATCGACGCGGTCGCCTACATGGCCAAGCTGTTCAAGCAGACCATGACCGACGAGATCTTCAGCTGGACGGCCGCCTCCAACAACCAGGGCCTGATCGCCGGGCGCCTGTCCTACATCCTCAACTCGATCTCGGCCTACCGGAGCGCGCAGACCGCCAACCCGGACGTCGCCAACGACATCTTCTTCCGGCCGGCGCTCAAGGGCCCGGGCGGCAAGGCGCTGGCGGGCGAGCACGTGGTGCGCAGCTACGTGATCCCGAAGTTCTCCAAGAACGCCGACACGGCCAAGCAGTTCCTGCTGTTCCTGGCCGACCACTCCAGCGACGTCGCCAGCAACTCCAAGCTCTACGACTTCCCCGCCTTCAAGACCTCCGCCGCATGGCAGCAGCTTCCCGGCTGGCTCGACAACGACCCCTTCAAGTCGCAGCCTGCCAACAAGCTGTCGCTGCTCAAGGACGCCGAGTCGTGGAGCACCAACATCGGCTACCCGGGCCCGTCCAACGCCGCCGAGGGCGAGGTCCTCAACACCTTCGTCGTGCCGAACATGATGGCCGCCGCCGCCAAGGGCACGCCCCCCAAGCAGGCGGTGGCCAGTGCGGAGACGCAGGTCAAGGCGATCTTCGCCAAGTGGCGCAAGCAGGGCCTGGTCGGCGGTAACGCCTGAGAAGACGGGAGGAATCCACACATGGCGGTGGTGGAGACCAGAGGGGTCCGCAAGGTCTTCGTCGGCGACACCCCCGCGGTCGACGGCATCGATATCGCCACCGACGAGGGCGAGTATCTGGTGCTGCTCGGCCCGTCGGGGTCGGGCAAGACCACGCTGCTGCGCATGATCGCCGGGCTGGAGCGGCCCAGCGAGGGCGAGGTGCTGATCGGGGGGCGGGTCGTCAACGACCTGCCCCCCAGGGCGCGGCGGGTCGCGATGGTCTTCCAGAGCTACGCGCTCTACCCGCACAAGACGGTCTCGCAGAACATCTCCTTCCCGCTCGCCGCCGGCGGCATGCCCAAGGAGCGGCGGCCCGAGCGGATCCACTGGGCGTCGAGCCTGCTCGGCATCGACCACCTGCTGGACCGCAAGCCCCGCCAGCTCTCCGGCGGCGAGCGCCAGCGGGTGGCGCTGGCGCGGGCGCTGGTCCGCGAGCCGCAGGTCTTCCTGCTGGACGAGCCATTGTCGAACCTGGACGCCAAGCTGCGGACCTCCGCCCGCGAGGACCTGAAGGAGTTCCAGCGCCGGGTCGGCATCACCACCATCTACGTCACCCACGACCAGGTGGAGGCCATGGGCCTCGGCGACCGCATCGCCGTGCTGGACAAGGGGCGGCTGCAACAGCTCGGCACCCCTCGCGAGATCTACCACGAGCCGGCCAACACCTTCGTGGCGACCTTCCTCGGCTCGCCGCCGATGAACCTGCTGGAGCACGACGGCGCGCTGGTCGGCTTCCGCCCCGAGCACTTCCTGCCGGAGGGCCTGGTGAGCGAGCGCGAGGGCAGGGTCCCCTTCGAGTACCAGGTCGACCGGGTCGAGTACCTGGGCTCCGACCGGCTGCTGTACGGCACCATCCCGGCGATCGCGGCGGGCGTCAAGGTGATCGCCAGGCTGCCCTTCACGGTGACCACGCCGGTCGCCGAGGGCTCGCCGGCGCGCTTCGCCGTGGCCGAGTCGAGCCTGCGCTTCTTCAGCAGGGACAGCGGCGACCGTATCGCCCCGCAGCCGCTGCGGGGGGTGAGTGCGTGACCACAGCGGCGCCGGACGCGGCGACCCGCCCGCGCGAGCGCAACCGCCGCTACCTGCTCGAACGCGAGGGGATCCTGGGGCCGCTGCTGCTGCTGCCGTCCGTGGCCTACCTGCTCGCCCTGGTCGCCTTCCCCCTGGTGATGGCGATCCTGTATGCCTTCACCGACATCACCACCGGCAAGCCCGTCCTGCATTTCGTCGGCATCGATACCTTCAAGGCCGCCCTGTCGGACCCGGTGACCAGGACCTCGCTGCGCAACACCGTGGTGTTCACGCTCATCTCGCAGATCCTGGTCGTGGTGCTCTCGGTGGTGCTGGCGTTCGCGCTGCGGGCGAACTTCCGCGGCAGGTGGATCGCCCGCTTCCTGATCCTGCTGCCCTGGACCACCCCGATCGCGCTCGGGACCATCGCCTGGCTGTGGATGCTCGACTCGATCTTCAGCCCGATCGACTGGGTACTGTCGCATGTGGGCATCACCAGCCCTGGCAGCCACATGTTCTGGCTGGGGCGCACGCACCTGGCCATGGGCTCGGTGATCGCCGTGCAGGCCTGGCGGATGCTGCCGCTGGCCACGGTGATCCTGCTCGCCGGCCTGACCTCGATCCCGCAGGACGTGCGCGAGGCGGCCGAGATCGACGGCGCCGGCTTCTGGCGGCGCATGGTCGGGATCGAAATCCCGCTGCTGCTGCCGATCAGCGCGGTGGCCCTGCTGTTCGGCCTGGTGTTCAGCTTCACCGACATGACGGTGGTGTTCGTGCTGACCCGCGGCGGCCCTCAGAACGCCACCCAGGTGCTGGCGAGCTGGGCGTTCTTCCGGGGGATCGAGGGCGGCAGCCTCGGCGAGGGCGCGGCGGTCGCGGTGTTCATGTTCCCGGTGCTGGCCGGGCTCGCCGCGCTGATCCTGCGGATGGTGTCACGAGCGGAGGTGAGCTAGCCATGGCGGCGGTCGGCCAGACCACCCGGCCCGGCGGTGGCCGCCGGCTCCGCACATCGACGCGGATCTACACGGTGGTGGGCCTGTTCGCGCTGTTCGCGTCGTTCCCCTTCCTGTGGGCGATCGTGACCATGTTCAAGACCGACCCCGACCTCTACAACGTCAACAACAACCCGTTCCTCTACAACAGGCCGCCCACGCTGGCGCACATCAAGCTGCTGTTCCAGCAGACCCCGTACCTCACCTTCGTGCGCAACACCGTGGTGATCGGGGTGCTGGTGGTGGTGATCACCCTGGCGCTCAGCATCCCCGCCGCCTATGCCCTTGCGCGACTGACCGGGCGCTGGGGCGGGAGGCTCGGCGTGGGGATCTTCCTGGTCTACCTGATCCCGCCGACGCTGCTGTTCATCCCGCTGTCGCGGATGGTCGCCTCGATGCGCCTGCAGGACACCATCTGGGCGCTGGTGGTCGTGTACCCGACCTTCACGATCCCGCTCTCGACCTGGCTGCTGAACGGCTTCTTCAAGTCGATCCCGCGCGACGTCGAGGAGCAGGCCCAGGTCGACGGCTACAGCCGCTTCCAGGCGTTCGTGCGCACGGTGCTGCCGCTGGCGCTGCCAGGGATCTTCACCGTGGTGGTGTTCGCCTTCACGCTGACGATGCACGAGTTCATCTACGCGCTGGCGTTCGTGGCCAGCTCCGACCACATGACCATCAGCGTCGGGGTGCCCACCAACCTGGTCCGCGGCGACGTGTTCTTCTGGCAGTCACTGATGGCGTCGGCGGTGATCGTCGCCGTGCCCGTCGCGCTGATCTACAACTTCTTCCTCGACCGCTTCGTGCAGGGCTTCACCATGGGCGCCGTGAAGGGCTGAGGCGCCGAGCCGCCGAGCCAGCACGCCCTCCAGTCCCTGCGCGAGCACGCAGTCGAGCATGGCCGACCGGTCGGGCGGCCACGGGAAGCCCGGGTGGGAGATCAGCAGCGAGGTGATCCCGTGCGCGGTCGCCCAGAGCCCGAGGGCGACGAGCTTGGGATCGCCAGGGGCGATCCTGCCCTGCCGCATGCCCCGCTCCACGTTCTCGACCAGGTGGACGAAGGCCGCCAGCTCGATCTCGCCCGGCTCGGCGAGCTTGCCCTTGTCGCCAGGGTCCCACCGGCCCATGAACAGCACGCGGTAGCCCTCGGCGTTGGAGAGCCCGAAGTCGATGTAGGCCCGGCCGCAGGCGTGCATCGCCTCGATCGGGTCCTCGACGCCGGCGGTGGCGGCCTGGAGGTGCTCGTCGAGCTTGCGGAACTGCTCGCGGCAGACCTCCATGATGAGCTCGTTCTTGTCGGCGAAGTGCAGGTAGATCGAGGGCGGGGTGACGCCGACCGCGTCGGCGACGGCGCGGATCGAGACCGCCGACTCGTCGCCGGCCTCGAACAGCAGCCGGGTGGCTGCCTCCAGGATGTCGGCACGCAGGCGCTCTCCCTCCCCCCGGCGGGCACGCCGGCGCGGGGAGGGAGAGCGGCTCGTGGTCGGGGTCGTCAGGTTCTGGTCACCTCCGCGACGCGTCTTGGGACATCTTCCCGCAAGCCGATGCGGTCATGCAGCAGGCGAAGCGGCCGCGGCGCCCACCAGTTGGCCCTGCCGGCCAGGCGCATGAACGCCGGCACCAGCAGCGCTCGGATCAGGGTGGCGTCGACCACGATCGCCAGCGCGCTGCCGATCCCGAACAGCTTCAGGAAGGTGACCTGCGAGGTTGCGAAGGCGATGAACACGATCGCCAGCAGCGCCGCCAGGGTGGTGACGATGCGGCCGCTGCGCTCCAGGCCGGTGGCGACCGACGAGATCGTGTCGCCGGTGCGGTCGTACTCCTCCTTGATCCGCGAGAGCAGGAAGACCTCGTAGTCCATGGACAGGCCGAAGGCGATGCACGACAGCAGCACCGGCATCGAGGTATCGATGGTGCCGGTCGAGGTGAAGTCGAGCAGGCCCGACAGATGGCCGTCCTGGAAGATGAAGACCATGGCGCCGTACACCGCCGACAGCGACAGCAGGTTGAGGATCAGCGCCTTGATCGGGATGACCAGGCTGCCGGTCATCAGGAACAGCAGCAGCAGGGTCGCCCCGGCGATGACCGCCACCGCCATCGGCAGCCGGTCGCTGATCGCGGCCTTGGTGTCGACGAGCTGGGCCGAGGGGCCGCCGACCTCGACGCCGAACGGCGCCGGCAGCGCCCGCACCCGGTCGACCAGGTTCTCCCCCGCGCTCGAGTACGCCTCCACCGTCGGCACCACCCGCAGCCAGGTCGCGCCCCGCGCCACGAACCGGTCCGCCGCCTGCGCCGCGGAGGCCCGTGCCGCGGCCCCGGTGGTGGCCCGGCCGCGCGTGGCTTGCAGCTTGTCGCCGCCGGCGTAGCTGCCGGTCATGGCGTCCACGCGGGCGACGCCGGCCAGCCCGGAGAGGGAGGCGGCGTAGCGGTCGATCTCCGCGGCGCGGGTGGCCGGAGCGCCAGCGTCGGTCGCCACCACCTGGAGCGCGGAGGCGTCCCGGGCGGTGAAGTCGTTGCGGATCGCGTCGGCGACCTGGCGGCTGCTGGCGGAGGCCGGCAGCACCCGGTCGTCCGGCAGGCCGAAGCGCACGCCGAGGAAGGGCGCGCCCAGTACCAGCAGCACCGCCACCACCGCGAGCGCGATCGGGACCGGCCGTCGCATCACCGCCATGGCGATCCGGTGCCACGCCCCGGACCCGCTGCCCGCCGACCCAGCTCCCGGACCGGCGGCCGCTTGGGCCGCCGCCCGGCGGGCGGCGCGGCGGCGGCCGAAGGGCAGGCGCAGCGAGTCGATCCTGCGGCCGAGGACGGCCAGCAGGGCGGGGAGCACGACCAGCGCGCCCACGGCCGCCAGGGCGACCACGGCGATCCCCGCGTAGCCGAACGAGCGCAGGAAGTACAGCGGGAACACCAGCAGGGCGACCAGCGCCACCGCCACGGTCGCGGCGCTGAACAGCACCGTCCGACCGGCGGTCCGCATGGTGGTCACCAGCGCGTCCGGCGGCTCCCGCCCGGCGCGCAGCTCCTCGCGGTAGCGCGACACGATGAACATGCTGTAGTCGATGGCCAGCCCGAGCCCGAGCGCGGTGGTGAGGTTCAGCGCGTAGACCGACACGTCGGTGAGGCCGGCCAGCAGCCGCAGCACCAGCAGCGTGCCCACGATCGCGAAGCCGCCGACCGCCAGCGGCAGCGCGCCCGCCACTGCGCTCGAGAACACCACCACCAGCAGCACCAGCGTGATCGGCACCGCGATCATCTCCGCACGGGTGAGGTCGCGCTCGACCTGGTCGCTCACCTCGCCGAAGACCCGCGCCTGGCCGCCGACCTGCACGCGCATGCCGCCCTGGTCGCGGTCGAAATCGGTGGCGAGCTGCTCGGCACGCTTCTGGGTGGCGTCGTCGTCGCCGGCGATGCGCGCAAGCACCAGCGCCTGGCGGCCGTCGACGCTGCGCAGCGGCGCCGCCCTGGTGGTCCAGTAGGACTGGACCTCGCTGACGTCGCGTTCGGCGCTCAGCCGCCTGGTCAGCTCCAGTCCCCCGTTGGCGAGGTCGGCCTGGTCGACCGTGCCGTGGTCCGCCGTCACCAGCAGCACCAGGTTGGGCTCGCCCGTATGGAAGGTGTCCCGCAGCGCGCCCTCCGCCTTGGTCGAGGATGCCGCCGGGTCCTCGAAGCCGCCCGACCGCAGCTTCGACACCACGCCGGCGCCGAGCACCCCCGCCAACCCCACGACGGCCACCGCCACCACCAGCACCAGCACCCGGCGGCGAAGCAGCGACCGTGCCAGCCGCTCCAACATCGCGCCCCTCCGTCCCTTAGCGACGTTAACTTATCCCGCGTTACTTAACGACGCTAAGGTAACGGGTGTCAACCCCCGATTTGGAGGGGCGTCGTGGCCAGGGACGGCGGGCGGTGCCGCCGGCGGGTCAGGAGGCGGCTTCGTCCTCCGCGGGGACCAGGTGGTCGAGGGTGTCCCGGAGCGGCAGCTCGCGCAGGCCGAGGGTCAGCAGGAAGGCGGCCACCGCGAAGGGCACGGCCCAGTGGAAGACGGTGCCGATCGAGCGGGCGACGGCCTCGACGATCGCGTGGTGGACCGCCGGGGGAAGCGCACGGAGGCCGGCCGGCGAGCCCTGCGCTGTGGCCAGCCTACCGGCGCCGGGCGAGCCGCGGCCGGGCAGCCGCCTGGCCAGCTCGGCGCTCAGCCTGGCCGAGAAGATCGCGCCGAACAGCGCCACCCCGAAGGTCCCGCCCAGCTCGCGGAAGAACTGCGCCAGCGAGGTCACCAGCCCGAGGTGCCGCTGCGGGACGGCGTTCTGGCTGGCCAGGATGAGCACCTGCATGAGCGGGCCGATGCCGATCCCGAGCAGGACCATCTCGCCGATGACCAGGACCGGCGGCGTGCTGACGCGCAGCAGCGACAGCAGCCAGAACGCGACCGTCATCAGCGCGGTCCCCACGATCGGGAAGAGCTTGTAGCGGCCGGTGCGCGTGACCAGCCGGCCGCTGGCGATCGAGGCGACCAGCACGCCGAGCATCAGCGGCAGCACCAGCAGGCCCGAATTGGTGGCGCTCATGCCCTTGGACACCTGGAGGAACAGCGGCAGGAACACGATCGACCCGAACAGCACCACCCCGGCCAGACAGCCGACCGCGCTGGTGACGGCGACGACCGGGTTGGCGAACAGGTCCAGCGGCAGCAGCGGCTCGCGGGTGCGCCGCTCGACCAGCACGAAGCCGGCCAGCGCGAGCACCGCGGCCGCCGCCAGGCCGAGGATGCGCGGCGAGTCCCACGCCGCCTCGGCGCCGCCCCAGCTGGCGACCAGGACCGCGCAGGTCACCGCCGTCACCAGCAGCCCGGCGCCTGGCCAGTCCATGCGCGCGCCGCGCTCCCTGGCGGGCAGGTGGAGCACCAGGCCGATCACCACGAACGCGGCCACGCCGACCGGCAGGTTGACGTAGAAGATCCAGCGCCAGGTGAGATGGTCCACGAAGAACCCGCCGAGCAGCGGCCCGGCCACCGTGGCCAGCGCCAGCACGCCGCCGATGTAGCCGACGTACCGGCCCCGCTGCCGTGGCGGGACCATGTCGGCCACGACCGCCGTGGTGAGGGCCATCAGCCCACCGCCGCCGAGGCCCTGGAGGGCGCGGAAAGCGATCAGCTCGTCCAGTGACCGCGCCATGCCGGCCAGCGCCGATCCCACCAGGAAGACGACCAGGGCGCTCTGGAACACCCGCTTGCGGTCGCGCAGGTCGCTGACCTTCCCGTAGATGACCGCCGCGGAGGTCGAGGTCACCAGGTACGCCGTGCCGACCCAGGAGAGGTGACCGAGCCCGCCGAGCCCGCCGAGGCTGCCCACGATCGTCGGGAGCGCGGTCGCCACGATCGTCTGGTCCAGCGACGCCACCAGCATCGCCAGCATCAGGCCCACGTAGACCGCCTGGATCTGCCGGTGCGTCAGCGGCCCGCCGCTGGGCGTCGCCGGCGCCGCCGCCGTCACGCCCCGCCGCCCGCGCCGGCGCGGGCGCCCCGGCTGGTCCGCGGCTCGCCGGCGACCTTGGCGGCGGCCTGGCGGGCCCAGGAGACCGGGACGGTCATGGCCTCCAGGAACGCCTGGTCGCGGGCCGGGTCGCCCACCTCCAGCCAGGCGATGACCGCCTCGATGGTGACCCTGAAGGCCATCCGCGCGGTCCAGCGCAGGGCCACCGGATCCTGGATGTCCGCGGCCAGCCGCCGCTCGCTGGTCTCGATCGCGCTGGCGCTGAAGTCCTCGGCGTAGGCGGCGAACTCCGGCTCGCGGGCGGCGTGCCGGAACAGCAGCATGAAGGCGTCGGGCTGCTCGCGGGCGACCTCGAGCAGCGCGACCTGGCCCCGCCGCGAGGCGCCGGCCTCGGGGTCGTCGCGGACCTTCTCGTGCAGGCGCCCGCTGACCGATTCGAGGATCGCCTCGTACAGCTCGCGCTTGCCCTCGAAGTCGCGGTAGATCATCAGCTTGCCGATGCCCGCCTCCGCGGCGATCTCGTCCATCGAGGTCGCCGCAAAGCCGCTGCGCGCGAACGCCCGCGCGGCCGCCGCCAGCACCTGCTGCACCCGCTCGGCCCTCGGCATGCGCCGCCGACCACGCGTCCCCACCATCCAACCTCCAACTCTCCGGTATCAACGCGATGATATATACCCACAAGTTGATACGGAAGAGTTTACTTATCGGAGGTGTCAGCGGGCGGGGGCCTGGCGGAGGATCGGCCATCGAGTGTGGCCTCTGGGCGCCTCCGTAACGTTTCCGGGACGAGCGCCGGCGACAATGGCGGGTGAACAGGGACGCTGGAGGTGGCGACGCTGGAGGCGACGTGCCCGCGACGAGGATCACGGCGAGCGTGACCGCCGCGACCCGCCCGGCCAGGCAGGCCAGGCCGCGCCGGTTGCCGGCCGCGCTGGCCTGGGCGCTGTGGGCGCTGGCCCTGATCGGGCTGGCGACGGTGCCCTGGTTCGACCACCTGATGCGACAGGCCGGGCGGCCCGACCTGATCCAGTTGAACGCCAGCACCATCCCCTACCTGCTGGCCCTGGTGATCGCGCCGACCGTCGGAGCGGTGCTGGCCGGCCGGCGGCCACGCCACCCGGTGGGATGGCTGCTGCTGGCGCTGGGGCTGTCGGTGTCGGCGTCGGGGTTCGCCGACGGGTACGCGCGGTATGGCGTGGCGGCGCGGCCGGGGGCGGTGCCGGCCGCCCGCTGGGTGGCCATCTACAGCCCGGCGACGACGATCCTCGGCCTGGTGTGCGTCGGATTCATCCTGCTGCTCACCCCGACCGGATCGCTGCCCTCGCCACGGTGGCGATGGTGGGCGTGGGTGGAGGCGGCCGGGGGGGTGCTCTTCATCGCGGCGGCGACCTTCGGGCCGCTCCTGATCCCGCCGTACGAGTCGGTGCACAAGCCGCTGGCGCTTCCGTCGCTCGAGTCGGCGATGGTGGTCGTCACGGTCCTGGCGTTCGGCATCACCATCGGCGGCCTGGCCGTCGGGGCCGCGTCGCTGGTGGTGCGCTTCCGCCGCGCCCGCGGCGTGGAGCGGCTGCAGCTCCGCTGGCTGGCGCTGGCGGCCGCCGTGACCGGAGTGCTGGCCGCCGTCGTCCTGGTCGGCTTCGCCGTCGGCGCCACGGCGCTGCCGTTGCTGGCGGCCGGCATCTGCATGGCGATCCTGCCGCTGGCGACCGGCGCGGCGATCATGCGGTACCGCCTCTACGACCTCGACCGGATCATCAGCCGCACGCTCGCCTACAGCCTGCTCACGCTGCTGCTCGGCGGCGCCTACGCCGGGGTCGTGCTCGGCCTCGGCCAGCTCCTCGGCCAGGGCCGCAGCCTGGTCGTGGCGGCGGCCACCTTGGCGCTGGCCGCCGTCTTCCAGCCGGCCCGGCGCCGCGTCCAGCGCGCGGTCGACCGGCGCTTCAACCGCCGCCGCTACGACGCGGCCGCCACCATCCAGGCGTTCGCCGGACGGCTGCGCCAGCAGGTCGACCTCGATGCGCTGGGAGCCGAGCTGCTGGCGGTCGTCGACCAGACCATGCAGCCCACCAGGACCTCGCTGTGGCTGCGACCACCCGCCGGCGCCTCGAGCGCGGCCGCCCCGCTTTCGCGGCCGACCACGGCCGCGGGCGGTCGCACCGCCCGTTGAACCAGGCGCCGGGCGCCGCTCAGCGGCCGGCGGGGCAGTCGCCGGCTTCCAGGCCGGAGGCCCAGCGGATCGCGCCGAGCAGGTGGTCGAGGAAGGCCCGCTCGCTGAAGCTCTCGGTGGTGTGGCCGAGGGCGGTGTAGAACGAGCGGCCGGCGCCGACCGTGTGGCACCAGGCGACCGGATGGTCGGCGCCCATCCCGCCGCCCTGATAGGTCGACTCGTCCAGCGTGGCGAGCACGTGGACGCGACCTCGCGGGTTGCGGTCGAAGTCGTACCACTCGTCCGTGCGGTGCCAGACGGCCGGCAGGGAGGCGGTGGCCGGGTGGTCGCGGTCGGTCACGTGGATGGTGGCCGGCTGCACTGCCGGGTGGCGGGCGAAGCGCGCGCCCACCAGCTCCTCGTACCAGGGCCAGGCGCGCTCGGCGTCCGCGGCGGCGTGGATGCCCACCCAGCCGCCGCCGCGCTCGACGAAATGCTGGAGGGCGATCTGCTCGGCGCCGTCGAGAAACTCGCCGGTGGTGCTCAGGAACACCACCGCCCGGTACGGGTCGAGGCCGTCGCCGCTGAGCCGGCCGGCGTCCTCGGTCGCGTCCACCGCGAAGCCGTGGCGCTCGCCGAGCCGCCGGATGGCGGCGACGCCGGCTGGGATGGACGCGTGCCGGAAACCCGCCGTCTTGCTGAGGACCAGCACGCGGGCGGCCCGCGGCGGCGCGGGCGTGGCTCGGCGGGCGGGCTCCCCGTCCGACCCTCCGGCGACACACGCGCCCAGGACGAGCGCCACCAGCACCAGCAGCGGCGGCACCGCGAGCCGCGACATGCGCTCCCCTCCTCGGGACCGGAGCCGATCGCGCCCTCCCCTTTTGGGACCGGAGCCGATCGTGCCCTGCGGGTAGCATACGGGCGGGCCGGGCGCTCCGGCGGCGGGTGCCGTGCCCTCGCACCACCGTCCAACCGCCAGGTGGTGGCCCGTGCGCCACCGCCCAGCCGCCAATTGACCGCCCGAGGAGTGATCGTCCGTGTGCACCGCTGTCCGCATCGTCGTCGCCGCCGCCGGGCGGGATCGCCGTTTGGAGCTGCGACGCGCCGCGGTCACCGCGGAGTGGGAGGTCGTCGGCGAGGCCGCCGAGCCGGAGGCTGCCTACCGCGAGGCGGTCGACCGGCGCGCTCGCTTCCTGGTGCTCGACGCCAGCGCGGCCGGCCCGCGCCCGCGGGCCATCGCCCGCCGGCTCAAGTCCACCAACCCGAACGCCTTCGTGGTCGGGATCGGCGAGGTCGACGGCATGGACGCCAACCTCACCGACGGCGAGCTGGAGCGCCTGCGCGACGTCATGCGCGAGCTGCTGCACGAGAGCGGCGACCACGTGCACGACTGAGCCCGAGGCGATGGCGTGATGCTGGGCCGACCCCGCCGACGCGCTGCCTGGCGCGGAGACCCACGTCCAGGCACAGGCGCGCATGCTGGGGGCGCTTGACGGCATCGTCGGCGCCGGGGCACGCGGGGCGGGACCGTGGTGGCCAGGTCTACTTGATCCCGATGAATGCGGCCATGGCGTGCATCTGGTGGTCGAACCAGGCGTCGCGCTCGTCGATGACGTTGTTGAGCCGGCCGAACAGGTCGAAGCTGATCGCACCGAACACCTCAGTCCAGGCGATCAGCGCCCGAGCCATGACCGTCTCGCGGACGCCGGCGGCAACCAGCTCCGCCGCCAGCTCGAGCTCCGCCCGCAGCTTCGGGGGGAGCGCGGCGTCGTCATCGGGGAGCAGCCCGGCCGCCTGGGCCTCGGAGAGGATCGCACCCAGCACCACCACCGGGCGGCTGGCCGGGCCGATGGTGTCCTGGGGCGCCGCGTAGCCGGGTACCGGGCTGCCGTAGAGCAACGCGTATTCATGCGGGCGCTCCAGTGACCAGGCACGCAGCGCACGGGTGACCGCAAGCCAGCGGCCGAGCAGGTCGGTCCGGTCGGCGACGGCCGCGTCGGCCGCCTCGCCGGCCTCCCCCATCGAGTTGTAGGCGTCGATGATCAGCGCGGTGAGCAGGTCGTCCCGGCTGGCGAAATAGCGGTAGAGCGCGGAGGAGACCATTCCCACCTCACGAGCCACCGCGCGCAGCGACAGGTTGGCCCCCTCGGCCGCCAGGCGCCTGCGGGCCACGGCCTTGATCTCGTCGGTCATCTCGGCCCGCACTCGGGCCCGGATCGATGCTGCGGTGCGCTCTGCCATGTCGAGATTATTGCACACATGAGAGAGCGCTGCTCTTGACAGTGAGCAGCCTCACTGCGACTATCAGTCCGAACAGAGAGCAGTGCTCTCAAACGCGAGAGGGAGAAGCACATGTCGTTGCACGTGATCGTCGGAGCCGGCCAGATCGGCTCCACCACCGCGACGCTGCTGGCCGAGCAGGGCGAGCGGGTCCGCCTCCTCAGTCGGCGGGGCAGCGGCCCAACGCATCCCGCGATCGAGCGGGTGGCCGCCGACGCGACCGACGCCGAGCGGCTCAGCGCCCTGGCCGATGGCGCCGCCGCGCTCTACAACTGCGCCAACCCGCTCTACCACCGCTGGCTCACCGACTGGCCGCCGCTGGCCTCCTCGCTGCTGACCGCGGCCGAGCGGAGCGGAGCGGTGCTGGTTTCCGCGAGCAACCTCTACGGGTACGGGCCGGTGGACGGGCCGATCACCGCTGAGACACCGCTGGCCGCGACCCAGCCCAAGCTGCGGCTCCGAGCCCAGATGTGGCGTGACGCCCTGGCCGCCCACCAGGCCGGACGGCTGCGCACCACCGAGGTGCGAGCCAGCGACTACATCGAGGCCAACTCGATCTTCAGCTTCACCCTGACGAAGCCGCTGCTGGCCGGCAGGCGAGCCTACGTGCCGGCCGAGCTCGACGTGCCGCACAGCTGGACCTCGACGGTCGACGTGGCCACGACCCTGGTCACCGTGGCCACCGATGAGCGGGCCTGGGGAACGGCCTGGCTGGTGCCGACCAACCTGCCGCTGACCATCCGCGACCTGGCCACCGGGTTCACCAAGGTCGCCGGCGCGCCCGCGCCGAAGCTGGCGGCGGTGCCCTATCCGGTCCTGTGGACGGGCGGGCTCTTCTCGCCGATGCTGCGCGAGCTGCGGATCACCCGCTACCAGTGGAACCGGCCGTTCGTCATCGACTCGACGTTCACCGAGCGCACCTTCGGGCTGGCTCCGATCGAACTGGACACGGCCCTGGCGTCGGTGGCCGCGCGGGCGGCTCAGCGGGCGGCGACGTGACGGCCCCGGTAGACGCCGAGGTGACGGCCCTTGTAGGCGAAGGCGGTCAGCAGCAGGAAGCCCGCCACGATCGAGCTGAGCCCCGTCCCCGCCAGCGGTAGCATTCGGCCGGCGCCGGTATTGACCAGCGGGCACGCCGTCGGGACCTGATGGTCCGTCCAGGCGATCGGCGTGCTCGCGCCCGTTCGGGCCACCACCGCGCGGACCGTGCGGAGCCCGCTCAAGGACACGCGCGCCCGCCAGAGGAAGGCGCCGCCGGCCGAGGTGGTGAGCGCCTGGCCCTCGAGCCGGTCCCGGCTGGCGGCGTCCAGGAGCGTCACGGTGACGTCCGTGCTGGCCGGCAGGCCGGTGCCGCTCACGGTCACGCCGGAGCAGTCGACGTTGCGGATCCCGAGGTACATCTCCTCCGCGGCGGCCGCCGACGGGATCGCGGAGAGCAGGCCGAGCGCTCCCGCCACCAGCAGGCAGCGCCTGAGCCAGCGCATGATTGCCCTCCCCCGGGCCCGGTCGACCCGTGCGTTGTGGGCGAAACATCTCCTCTTTGCCGGGATGGGCACTCTTCACGATAGGCAAACCACGTCAAGCCGGTTATCAGCATTACTGTGTAGCCTTGTCGCCCAACGTCCACCTTTCGCCCAAGCGCCGGGCGCCCACCCTTCGCCTGGGTGCTCAGGCAGCGGTGATGCTGACCTGGTCGACCAGGAAGGCCTCGCCGGGACGGAGGTTCCCCGCCATCGCCTCGACGGTGAGCCGGCCGCCGGCCTGGACCTCGTGGACCACGGCGATCTCGTGCCAGCCGGCGTCGACCAGGGTGACGCCGATCACGTCAGCGCTGTCCCCGTCCCCACCGAGCTCGCGCAGCTTCAGGATGGCCTCCATGCCCGGGCTGGTGGCGCGGACCCAGGCGCTTGCCTCGTAGCTGCGGCCGGTCTTGCCCTGGACCGCCTGGGCCGCCAGGACGCCCGGCCGCGCGCCGGCAGTCGTCGCCTGCGTCGCCGGCCCGCCGGCGCGGATCCGCACCGACCACCCGCCCGAGTGGCCCACGGCGACCCGATCGACCTGAGCCCCGCCGGTGGGTCGCCAACCGCCCAGGTCGAGCTCGAAATCGCCGTTCGCGAGCAGGTTGCCCGGCGTCCGCTGGACCGGTCGGGGCGGCTCGCTCGGCGCCGGGGCGGTGGCGGTCGTCGTCGGCGGGGACGTGGTCGCCGTCGCGCCCGGTGTGCTCGGCGATCCGCCCGTCAGCCCCGACACGATCGACCGCGAATCGTTCCCGCGGGTGACCGTCACGGCCACGGCGACACCGGCGGCGAGCACGAGTGCGAGGCCGCCGGCGTACAGCCACCGACGGCTCCGAACGGCACGGCCTTCTCGCCGTGGCGCGAGGTGTCGAGGAGGCGAATCGGACACGGCAGCGCAATCAAACCACATCAGCCGTGCGGTGGCCTTCCCGGCCCCGCCGCGCCGATGGGGTTCCCGGGCGCCGGCCGCGCCGACCGGCCGCTGGCGCCGACCGGGACGCCGCCGCGCCGACCGCGACGGCCGGGGTGCTGCCGCTACGTGCCGCGGACTTCGCGGGCGATGCGGCCGAGCACGCCGTTGACGAAGCGGCTGGAGTCCTCGGTGGAGAGCAGCTTGGCCAGCTCGATCGCCTCGTCCAGGACCACGGCGGTGGGGACGTCGCTGGATGCCAGCAGCTCGTAGGTGGCCAGCCGCAGGAGGTTGCGGTCGACGAGCGGCATCCGGTCGAGGGTCCAGCGCTCGGCCGCCGCCTCGATCCGCCCGTCCACCTCCTCTCGCCGGCGCTCCACGCCGCTGACCAGCTCGATGGTGTAGCCGTCCAGCCGCGGCCGCTGCGGGTCGTTCAGCTCTCGCGCCAGCACCGTGGCGATCGGCTGCTCCAGCAGGTCGGCCTGGTACAGCACCTCCAGCGCGCGCTGCCTGGCCGAGCTGCGCGCGCCGAGCCGTGGCAGCTCCGCGCCGAGATCCTCGTCCATGGAGCCGCAGCGGGGAGCCCGGTGGTCCGGGCGCCCGGACCTCACTGGACCCGTGTGAGGTAGGCGCCGCTGCGGGTGTCGACCTTGACGCGGTCGCCGACCTCGACGAACAGCGGGACCTGGACGACCGCGCCGGTCTCGACCGTGGCGGGCTTGGTCGCGCCGGAGACCCGGTCGCCCTTGAGGCCCGGCTCGGTCTCACGCACCTCCAGCTCGACTGCCGCGGGCAGCTCGACGCCCAGGGCCGTGCCCTCGTAGAAGGTCAGGTACGGCGTCGACCCCTCGACCATGTACCTGGCGGCGTCGCCGACCGCGGTGGGCTCGACGGGGACCTGGTCGTAGGTCTCGGTGTCCATGAAGTGGAAGCCCGCCTCGTCGCGGTACAGAAACTGCATCGCGCGCTTCTCGAGGATGGCGACCTCGACCGCCTCGTCGGCCCGGAAGGTCTTGTCCAGCACCCGGCCGGTACGGACGTTCTTCAGTTTGGTGCGCACGAATGCGCCGCCTTTGCCCGGCTTGACGTGCTGGAACTCGACGACGTTCATCAGGTCGCCGTCGATGTTCAACGTCATGCCGTTCTTCAGGTCGTTGGTGGTCGGCATCACTGCTCTCCTTCGGTCGGCGGGGCGCGGTCGCCCTGCCGCCACGTCTCGTCGTTCGGGGGCTCGGCCCCCTACAGCTCGAGAAGCTCCTTGGTCGCGGTGGTCAGCACGTCGTGGCCGCCGGGTCGGACCACCACCAGGTCCTCGATCCGGACGCCGCCGAAGCCGGGAAGGTAGACACCAGGCTCCACGGTTACGGGCGTCCCTGGCGAGATCCTACCATTGGCACCCACCCGCACCCTGGGGGCCTCGTGGATCTCCAGACCGATGCCATGGCCCGAGGGATGGCTGAAGGCGTCCCCGAGGCCGGCCTGCCCGATCACCTCTCGGCAGGCACGGTCGACGGCCGCTCCGCTGACCCCGGCGCGCAGGGCCGCCAGGCCCGCCGCCTGGGCGCGGCGGACGACCCCGTAGACCTCGCGCTGGCGCTCGGAGGCCGGCCCGAGCACCACCGTCCTGGTCATGTCCGAACAGTAGCCGTCGACGCGTGCCCCGAAGTCGAGCTTGATCAGGTCGCCGCGTCGCAGCGGGCGGTCGCCGGGCCGGTGGTGCGGCTCGGCCGCCTGCTCGCCGAAGGCCACGATCGAGTCGAAGGCCAGCGCCTCGGCACCGCGCCGGCGCATCCCCAGCTCCAGGTCGATGGCCACCTCGCGCTCGGTCACACCGGGACGCAGCGTGCCGACCAGCTCGTCGAAGGTCTCGCTGCCGAGCCGGGCGGCCTCGGCGATGCTGGCGATCTCGCTCTCGTCCTTGACCTCGCGAAGCTCCTCGACCAGCGGGGGCGCCGGCAGGACCGCGCGCCCGCGCAGGGTCGCCCGTAATCGCTGGCCGTCGCCCCAGCTCAGGCCGTTCGGCTCGAAGCCGAGCCCCTCGTCCAGCGGGCCGAGGACGCCGGCGACCGCGCCGATCAGGCCCCCTGGGGCCAGCACCAGTTCCGCTTCTTCCACGCGGGCGGCCGCGTGCCGCTCGTAGCGGCGGTCGGTGAAGAACAGCGTGCGGTCGTGCAACAGCAGGAGCGCGCCATAGCTGCCGGAGAACCCGGTCAGGTAGCGCACGTTCGCCAGCTTGGTCACCAGCAGCGCGGCCAGGTCCGCCTGCGCCAGGTGGGCGCGCAGCGCATGCCGGCGCGCGCGTTGCCGGTTCGGATCGTCCGCCCCCATGCCCCGTCACCCCTCGATTCGGTTTGCCCAGCTATCTTGCCCGGTCGACCCTGGCGCCGGAAGCAGGTCGGGCAAAGATGTGGATAACCCGCTCGGCGGCGCGGAGCCGCGGCCAAGGCGCGCGCCGCGGCTGCCCGGCGCATGCGCGGGCGGCCAGGGAGCCCGGCCAGGCCGGTCAGTCGGGGCGGCGGAGGAGCTCGGCGGCGGCGCGGAGGCCGAGGTCGTAGCTGAGGGGGCCGAAGCCGGCGATCACGCCGGCGCTGACCGGGGCGATCACCAGGCGGTGCCGCCAGCGCTCGCGGGCGTGGACGTTGGACAGGTGCACCTCGACGACGGGGATCGCCGCCGCCTCGACGGCGTCGCGGACCGCGTACGAGACGTGGGCGAACGCGCCGGGGTTGAGCAGCGCCGCCGCGACGCCGCGCTCCCGCGCCCCCAGCAGCGCCTCGACCAGCTCGCCCTCGTGGTCGGACTGCAGCCCCTCCAGCGCGAGCCCCAGCTCGGCGGCCAGCTTCGACAGCCGCGACATGATCGCGTCCAGGTCGAGCGTGCCGTAGTGCCCCGGATCGCGGCGTCCCAGCGCCCCCAGGTTCGGCCCGTTCAGCACCAGCACCACCGGCCCGGAGCCGCTCCGCCCCCAGGACCTGCTCACCGGGGCACGTCCTGGCGGGCGGCGACGGGCTCGTCGGCCAGGGAGCGGATCGCCTCGACCAGCACCCGGCGATCGGGCGCCGGCACCAGCTCCGGCTTGCCGGGCGCGCTGAGCAGCACCAGGCGCAGACCGCCGCCTGCGCCGCCGTGCTTCTTGTCGGTGCCCATCGCCTCCAGGACGGCGTCCGGGTCCAGGTCCACCCCGCCGACCGGCAGCCCGGCGGCGCGGAGCAGGTCCAGGTGCCCCTGGACCAGGCCGGGCGCGGCCAGCCCGACCGCCTCGGCCACCCGGGCGGCGAACACCATCCCGAGCGCGACCGCCTCGCCGTGCCGCAGCCCCCGGTAGCCGGCCAGGCGCTCCAGCGCGTGGCCGAGGGTGTGGCCGTAGTTCAGGATCGCGCGCCGGCCGGCCTCCCGCTCGTCGGCGCCGACCACCTCGACCTTGACGTGGATCGCCGCCTCGACCAGCGGCGCGAGCGCGTCGAGGTCGCCGCCGACCACGGCGGGCGCGCGCTCCAGGCAGGCCGTGGCGAGGTCCGGGTCGGCGATCAGCCCGGCCTTGATCACCTCGGCCATGCCGGAGCGCAGCTCGGGCGCCGGCAGCGTGGCGAGCATGTCCAGGTCGGCGACCACGACGCTCGGCTGGTGGAAGGCGCCCACCAGGTTCTTGCCGTCGTCCAGGTCGACTCCGGTCTTGCCGCCGATGGCCGCGTCGACCATTGCCAGCAGCGTGGTCGGCAGGCTGACCAGCGGCACACCGCGGAGCCAGGTGGCCGCGGTGAAGCCGGCGGCGTCGGTGGTCGCTCCCCCGCCGACCGCGACGATCGGGTCGGCGCGGCGGGCGGGGATCGCCGCCAGCCGCTGGTACAGGGACTCGATCACCGCCAGCCGCTTGGCCTGCTCCCCGTCGGGCACCTCGAGCAGGTCCACGGCCAGGCCCCGGCGGGCCACCGCGCGGGCGACGCGGGCGGCGACGGCGGCCAGCCTCGCCGGGTGGACCACCGCGGCGGACCTGGCGCCGGACAGGGGTGGCAGCAGCGCGTCGAGGCGATCCAGGAGCCCGCGGCCCACGTGGACCTGGTAGCTCGCGCTCGCCGCCCGAACCGCGATGGTCGTGACGCCGACCCGAGCCACCGGGGCGTCCCGCTGGGGTTCCCCGGATCCCGCCGGGCGGCTCAACGCAGGGCCAGCTCCCCGACGCGGCGCTGGTACCAGTCCAGGACCTCGTTGGCCGCCTGCTCGGCCGTGAGCCGGTCGGTGTCGATGGCCATGTCGCCGGCCGTCTCGTAGATGGGGCCGCGCGCCACCAGCAGGTCGCGGATCCTGCCGACCCGGTCGGAGGTGTTGGCCAGCAGCGGCCGGTCGGTGACGTCGTTCAGGCGGCCGGCCAGCGTCTCGGGCGTCGCCCGCAGGTAGACCAGGAAGCCGGCCTGCTTCAGCGCCGTGCGGTTCTCCGCCGAGAGCACCGCCCCACCACCGACGGCGACGACCCGGCCAGGCGTCGAGATGGCGAAGTCGATCGCGCCGATCTCGCGGCGCCGGAAGCCCTCCTCACCCTCGCGGCGGAAGATCTCGGCGATCTCGGCGCGCGCGGCCCGCTCGACCAGCGAGTCGGTGTCCACGAACTCGCGACCGAGCGAGCGGGCCACCAGCCGGCCGGTGGAGGTCTTGCCGGCCCCCATGAAGCCGATCATCACGATGGTTGGCAGTACCGGGCGCACAGGTCGTGGTCCCTCCCTCGTCTCGGTGGCCCCGAGGGGGCAGCGTAGCAGGTACCGGCCCTATGCTTCCGGTCCCGTCCCCAGGGCCGCCAGGTAGGCGTCCAGGTTGCGGCGCACCTCGCCGAGCGAGTCGCCGCCGGTCTTCTCCAGCAGGGCGTCGGCGAGCACCAGCGCGACCACCGCCTCGCCGACCACCGCGGCCGCGGGCACGGCGGTGACGTCGGAGCGCTGCACGTTGGCGGGGGCCTTCCCGCCGCTGCGCAGGTCGACCGTGTCCAGGGCCCTGACCAGCGTGGACAGCGGCTTCATTGCGGCTCGTACCCGGAGGGTCTCACCGGTGGACATGCCGCCCTCGATCCCGCCGCTGCGGCCGGTGCGGCGGCGGGGCCGCCCGGCGGCGCCGGGGAGGATCGCGTCGTGCGCGCGGGAGCCGGGCTTGGCGGCGCCGGCGAAGCCCTCGCCGATTTCGACGCCCTTGATCGCCTGGATGCTCATCAGCGCGGCGGCCAGGCGGGCGTCGAGCTTGCGGTCCCAGTGCACGTAGCTGCCGAGGCCCGGCGGCAGGTCGTGGGCGACGACCTCGAAGACACCACCGAGGGTGTCGCCGGCCGCCTTGGCCGCGTCGACCGCCGCGACCATCCGTCCCTCGGCCTCGCCGTCCAGGCAGCGGACCGGCGAGGCGTCGATCTCCTCGAGGTCGGCCATGGTCGGCACCGCCCGCGAGCGGGTCTGCGCCGCCCCGAGCCTGACCACATGGCTGAGCACGCCGATGCCGAGCTCGGCGAGCAGCTTCTTGGCGGCCGTGGCGGCGGCGACCCGGGCGGCCGTCTCGCGCGCGCTGGCCCGCTCCAGCACCGGGCGGGTCTCGTCGAAGCCGTACTTCTGCATCCCGGTGAGGTCGGCGTGGCCGGGCCGGGGGCGGGTGAGCGGCGCGCCCCGGCCGTTGGCCAGGGCCTCCGGGTCGTCGACCGGGTCGGCCGACATGACCTCGGTCCACTTGGGCCACTCGGTGTTGGCGACCATGACCGCCAGGGGCGAGCCGAGCGTGCGGCCGTGGCGGAGCCCGCCGAGCACCTCGACGCGGTCCTCCTCGAAGCGCATGCGCTTGCCGCGGCCGTACCCCAGCCGGCGGCGGGCCAGCTCAGCGGCGATCTCCTTGCTGGTCAGCGGGACGCCCGCCGGCAGGCCCTCCAGCACGGCCACCAGCGCCTGCCCATGTGACTCGCCGGCGGTGAGGTATCGCAGCATCGGCCACCCGCTTCGGGTTCGGTCCGGGAACCGCCCAAGCCTACCCGACCCGCCTCCCCCCCGCCGGGCCCGCGGGGCCGGTCAGGTCGGGGAGACGGGGGCGGCGGCCAGGATGGCGAGGAGGGCGCCGAGCGCGAGCCAAGGGCCGAAGGGGAGCTGGGTCTTGCGGCCGACCCGCAGGATGAGCATGGCGCCGAGGGCGGCCAGCCCGCCGAGGAGGAAGGCGCCCACGAACCCGGCGACCACCGCGCTCCAGCCGAGCCAGCCGAGGGCGAGCCCGAGCACCAGCGCGAACTTCACGTCCCCGAGCCCCATGCCGCCCGGCGAGGCCAGCGCCAGTGCCAGCAGCACGCCGCCGGCCACCCCGCCCGCCTCCAGCGCGCGCAGCATGCGGCCGAGGTCGTGCTCGAACACGCTGGCCACCAACAGCAGCACTGCTACCAGCCCGAGCGTCGGGTAGGTGATGCGGTCTGGCAGCAGGTTGCTGTCCAGATCGATCACCACCAGCGCCACGCAGGCGAGCCCCAGGGCCAGGTAGGCGGGCAGCGCGGCCGGGTGCGACGGCCAGACCCGCAGCGCCAGCAGGGCCCACAGCAGGGCGGTCGCCACCTCCGGCAGGGGCCGCGCCGGCAGCGGACGCTGGCAGTGGCGGCGGGCCAGCGCGAGCGCGGCCGCGCCGGCCGGGAGGCCCAGCAGCCCGGCGATCAGCACCGCCAGAAGGGTGCTCACCAGCGGAGACGCCGGTCCGGCAGCGGCCGCCTGGCCAACGGCAATCGCCGGTGGGGCGGCTCAACGCAAGACCCGGGCGAGGTTGCGGTCATAGGCCGGAGGATATCGCCCAAGCGGGCGGATTGGTGCAGGAACCCGGGCGAGTGGAACGGAAAGTGCCGGACCGACGGTTTTGCCTATTGCGTCAGGGACGTGACAAGGTCTCATCAATCCGGTAACGATTCACCCGTCACCGCACTGCGGAGCGCTCCCCCCCAAGCGCTTCCCCGCCGCCCTGCCGGTCGGACCGGCAGGCCCGCTCAGGAGGGTGATCCTCTGGACGCTTCATGGAGTCCGTTGCGCATCGGCATCGTCGCGCCGCCCTGGTACCCGATCCCCCCCACGGGGTACGGCGGCATCGAGTGGATGATCCACTGGCTGACCGAGGGCCTGGTCGCCCGGGGTCACGACGTGACCGTGATCGGGGCAGGTGGCTCCCAATCCAGCGCGAACTTCATCGCCACCTACGAAGACCCCCCGTTCCCGCGCATCGGCGAGAGCCTGCCCGAGGTGCTGCACGCGCTCGCCGCCGCCGAGGCGCTGGACGACCTCCGTGTGGACGTCGTCCACGACCACTGCCTGGCCGGCCCGCTGATGGCCGCGCGCCGCCGTGTCCCCACCGTGCTGACCGCCCACGGTCCCCTCGAAGGCGAGGTGCGCAGCTACTACGAGCTGGTCGCCGACAGCGTCTCGCTGGTGGCGATCTCCGAGTGCCAGCGGCAGATGGCCGAGCAGCTTCGCTGGGCCGGCATGGTCCACAACTGCATCCCCGTGAACGAGTACCCCTACAATGCCCGCAAGGAGGACTTCTGCCTGTTCCTCGGGCGCATGAACCCGGAGAAGGCCCCTGACCTGGCGATCAAGGCGGCGCGCGAGGCCGGCTACCCGATCGTGGTCGCCGCCAAGTGCAACGAGCCCCCCGAGAAGCGCTACTTCGAAGAGCGCGTGCGACCGCTGCTGGGCCCCGACGCCGAATGGTTCGGCG
>WNGG01001719.1_pt1 | contig 54852 bp, 44 predicted proteins | sample 5400661 | NCBI WGS metagenome assembly WNGG01 (sample SAMN13153372, study PRJNA577476) | soil metagenome | isolation source: 100 cm soil or saprolite under Garry oak tree replicate 1 | place: USA:California | collected 2016-06-15 | reverse complement strand
ACGCAAGAGGAAGCACTGAAGTCAATGGCTAGGTTCCTTTCCAAGGAGACAACGGCCGATGCTGTACGAATGCTCTACCTTGCATTCAAAGGAGGAGCAGTGATCAACCAGACACAGGATCTGAAGACCATCCTCGACCTTCAATATCTCGCCGGGCTAGACATCATTACGGTCCAACACTCGCTTAACATTTCTCTTGACGACTACGAGTCTCACCTGCACTTTGCCGAGCGATGGGCCGACGAGCGAGGAGTGGACAAACCGATCATGCCTATCATCCAAGCCTCAGACAACAAAGAAACTGCGGCGAAGCTGCTTGCGCTAGTCGAAAAGCGCGAACCGTCAATGCTTGGATTCGACCTCCGAGGCGGATTCTACTATCACGCACTGCGAGGCATAGAGGATTTCAAGAAACGAAAGCCCGAGATCTGGGTCCATGCGTTCCAGACACCCCCAAAGATCCGATTCGGCCGTGGACTGCTGACTTGTAGCGAAGGCATGGTGCTTCCCATGTTCGGGATAGACAGCTTCTCCAGATGGATCGTGCCACCACCGCCAACGCCATTGACCAAGGAGGTCATCAATGTTTTCGACCGTAAAGGCTGGGGGAGTTTGAAGAAGAAAGATTACGAAGCGATAAGACATAACACAACAAGCTGCGACTGCGCCGTCTGCCAAGGAAAAGACCTGGAGCCATTCTACGAAGGAAAAGTCTTGGACGTTCTTGCTCGGGCAAAGGTTCACGATCATCTGTCGCAGAGGAAGGAGCTAGAGGCTGCTAGAGACTCGATTAAGAAAGGCGAATTCCTCTCTTTGCTGAACACAAAAGAGTACCCACGAGAGTTTCTCAAACAGATTCCAAAGGATGAAGAGACCACTCCGTGAGCGGAAAACAGCTAAGAAGGTCGCGACGGCCGCAGACAGTTTGAACGAGGAGGTGCTCGAATGTACTGCTTGAAGTGTGGGGCACAGCTACCAGATGACGCCGTTTTCTGCTCCAGGTGCGGAGCAAGCCAGTCCAGCCAGGCGAAGATGACTCAACAAAGCGGCGGTTACGCCAATCCTGTTCAAGTCCTTGCGCCTTCGACAGCGACATCTTTGAAGTGTCCTAGTTGTGGAGCCCCTATAGCTCCCAAGTTTGGAGAGATGATAATCACGTGCGAATACTGCGGAAGCAGTGTCACACTCGGAAGCTCCGGCTGGGCGAATATTCAGAAGCAGACGATGCTCCCGTTGAGAATCCAGAGCACTGACGACATATCTGCCCGAGTCAGATCGATGATGGACACAGGATTACTCCATAGGCACTTGCAAGAGTCGTCTAACCTAGAGGAGATGAACTTGTCAGTGGTTCCTTACTGGTTAGTAGCGGCCTCGGCAAGAACCTCGCTAATTGCGACGGACATGGTGGCCGAAGGCGCGACTGTCGCGACAACCGCGGCTCTGTTCGGAGTCATGGCCGGAATGGGCGGTGGGCGAAGGGGAGGGTTCGGCGGGCCCTTGCTAACTGGTGCGGTGCTCGGATCCATGATGGGAGGCGGCATGGGTGGGGGAGGCCAACGGAAGGCGATGCAGATGGATGATAATTACAACTTTCCAATAGTCGCGTTGAAAGCTCTGACTTCATACCAGCCCCACGACTACCAGTTCTCCCTCCAAGATAGAACCCTGTTTGACATATCACAATATCCTAAGGGCATCAAGGTCCTGAACGGCGACATCAGCGAAGACTCGGCAAAATACCAAGCGAAGACACTGGTTGATGAGCTTCAGTCACAAAAGGCGCACGCGAAATACCATATGATTCAGCAAATACAATCGCAAGTGGATGTCTCTGATACGGAACTATTGCATGTTCCAATCTGGTTTGTAAGGTGCGATCACAAAGGCAACAAGATCGTCTTGGTCATTGACGGAAATTCTGGAAGCGCAATCAACAGCATCGGACTTTAGCATAGGGCTTGACCCTAGCCTACCGGGTTCTTCATCCGCCGGGGGCACGGCCATGAAGCAACTCTCTACAGTTGTGACAAATGCCGAGTTCTCGATCCTTCGGATCTTCTAGTTGTGCTCCACGTCTTCTACATCTCTTCCCCTCGTGGTTAGAGCGCAATCGATGGCCCGTATGGTAGAAGTTAGGATACTGCACCATCGGATACCCAATACGAGTCGGGGTGAAGTGGACCCCACAAGGCACCGAAGGTGGCGCACACGGGCAAGTGCAAGCTCCCATGAGATTTCAAAGAGTGTTCTTGGCCTTCCACGATAAGAGGATTAGATCGAAGGTAGACTCGACCCTCTAAACCCGTTTGGAGAATGAAGTGCGGCCGCCGGGATTCGAACCCGGGTTCCCGGCTATCTCCTCATGAGGATGGGAAGCCGGTGTCATAGACCAGGCTGCCCGCCAGCTCTCCGAGACAAGCTAGTCCCAGGTGCTGACTCTGGACCACGGCCGCCAAACATGGCCGTTCGACAAACCACTTGTAAGTCTTACTTAGGACGATGATGCGAATAGATCAACTGGTGAGGTCCATCGACAAGCAGAGTGGGCAACAGGTTGACACAGGAGGATTATGTTGACAGTTGCTGGAAGTTATCCGGTGCTTCGGATCGCGTTCTCTCGATCGGGACGGTATCACTCTCAATCTGAGGATATCCAGATGCCAATTCGAGTATCGTGACCAGCAATGCCTACTACTCTATAGATTACTGTCGAGAACATCTTTGTCTTTTGCCATTTCTTCCACGTTTGGTAGAAGTTTGAACTTGATTTAGGGAAGCTAGTCCCCACTGTTTACGTTCAGCAATAACTGGATTCGCGGATTCAATCAGGTTCTGGTGCTCAGAGCCGGGGTGGGCGGGGACCACTCGTACGGAGCCATCGAACTGTGACTCGGCCCCAAGCGAGCGATATGCCCAGAAGCGCGGTGGTCTGAACTCGCAGTTCATGACCTCGGGCGTGGGATCAAATGCAAGTTCAAACCCTCTCTCGAATGGCTCTTTAGATGTTGGACCTATTGTGGAGAGTTTACTCTATGACCACTGAAACTAAATCACAGAGCTCTGTCTAGCTGACCAATGCCGCGACACAAACGCGAGTCGCCTACAGACTTGCGTGGCTTGACCGAGCCCCGCATCGCTCATTTCTCTCATTCTAGCAAAGGTAACTGAGGGTTGAGGTCTGGCCGGTACCACAAGAGACATGCTGGCTCATTGTTCACGGACCCCGTACTGATGAATGGCAAGACAGGCCGTCACAATCATTGACCCCATTCAGTCGATACCAAGACTTGAAAGTCGCGCCTCCAAGTAATGGTCTTGCGCCTGCATCAGGGTGAAACATTCCACCCAAAGTTCGATTCTCGGATCTATCGCCAGCCTCTCGTTTTTGATAGAGTCGAGTATTTCATTTGCCTTTGCAACGCTTGGTAATGCCAGATTGAAGAAAGTATACGAAACCGAATCGCCCGGCTTTGCAGATACCGTGAAAAACATGTGCCATAAATAGTCGACGAGTTGCTGTGAAATATTTCGGCATAATAGGGGGCCGTCCCGGTGTGAATAGCTCACTTCTAGGTCCGCCAAGATCGTCCCCTCAAGTGCATTCGGTTTCAGCGTGGGGAACGCAAAGAGCGCTTTCGCATGGACCATTCTCTGCAGTCTGCGTTCCACTGTTCGAAGTGAAATTCGCACTTGATTTGCGATGGAAGAGTGTGATTTTCTTGGGTCTCGTTGAAGGGCCCGAACAATCCTCCAATCTGTGATGGACATGTTCATGTTGCATTCCGGCCAAAGAACATTTGAGAAGCTTAGGATCACGCCGTTAGACAGGCTCTGTATCAGGCTTACCCCGTTCCTCAATAAGTTGACATTGTCGTATACCAGGATCATCCCGACGCCGTCCCCGTACCAGTTCGTTAGCACTAGCACGCCGGGCATCAGTTTCAATCTTGCAATGAGTTCTTTCTTAGATGTCGAAGCATCTAGTGCGATGTGAATTTGTGAGTAGTGGAGGCCGAGAATGCTTGGGTTCAATAGTATATTCCAGTGTTGGATAAATCCAGATGCCTCTAGCCGTCGCAGTCTGGCGCGGACAGTGTCCTCGTTTACGCTGAGAGTTCTCCCGATCGACCGAAAGGACCGTCTAAAGTCCGCGTTAAGATTGAGCATAGCTGGGCCTTGTAATAGTTCTCGTAGAAGATGTACGTCCAGCTTGTCAAGTCTAACAGGTACCGGCTTTGCACGTGTCGGTCCCGCGGGTCTTCTCTCGGATCTTACGACATAATTGGATGTAACTGTCAATATTGCGGGAATGTTCTCGGGTTGCCTTTAAAGATTTACGGAATAACCGTGCAGGGTTTTCTGGACATGGTGCACTCTAAGCGTCTGAAGGTTATGCTTGTTATCGCAATCCAACTTGTCGTGTCCGTTTCGCTGCTCTCCTCAACGGTGCATGCCGCCCCGACAGTGATAACATTCGAAAATTTGACAGCGGACACGATTGTGGCGAATCAATATCAAAACTTAGGAGTTACGTTCAACAGCCCAACAGCAGTCAACTACTTCTCCTTTGGAACTGGATTTGCCCACTCGGGTGTGATCGGCATCGAACAGTGCCACCCGGGTGCCGAGTTTTGTGCTACCCCCATAGAGATGACATTTGCAGCTGCAGAACATCGGGTCAAACTATGGGTGGGCTACTCCGCCAGACTCACTACCAGTCGCACGGTAATTCTTAGCACTTTTGACTCCCTAGGCAACAATGTCGGAAGTGCCACAATAATACTAGCCGCAAATGCTAGTCCAACGCCTATTCAAACCCCACTCGAAGTCTCGACAAGTGGAGACGTCTTTACGGCGAAAGTAAACTTCGCCCCCTCAGATGTGATGTACAATTTGGCAGTCGACGATGTAGAATTCGATGCCCAGTCCGGGTTACCAGCGCCATTGACATGCGCAATATCTGTCGATCGCACGTCCGGTCAAGCCCCTCTGTTTGTGTCATTTCAGGGGTCCGCTAGTGGCGGGAAGGCTCCCTACACGTTTTCTTGGGACCTCGGCGACGCTAGTTCTGCGCAAGGGGAGTCAACAAGTAACTCGTACGAATATCCTGGTAGCTTTGTTGCTGTTCTGACAGTTACAGGAGCCGATGGCGCTAGCGCCGTGTGCTCCCAGCAGATAATGGTGAGCCAACCAACTCCCTTCGCGGGCTGGGAGTCAGCTCACTGTACTGGGTTGAATATTGGAAGACAGCAATTGAGCGTCGCATTTGTTCCGGCGAAGTATCAGGATGATGCTACCGGTCATCTGACTATAGATCAAATCATTGAGAGAGCAAATTGGATCAAGGGCTATTATCTCCAGCAATCGATGTGCCATGTTGTGATCACTCCAACTGTAATTCAGGGACCAGATAGCGGGTGGTTCACGCTTCCAAGGACGAAGATATCCTATCATTCGATCACTCCCGACGCCGCTGAACATCTGGTTGAAGCGCTTACGACATGGAATGATGCAGTGAAGCTCGCGAATCCTGGAGGCCAATTTGACGCGGTCGTTGTGATCGAATCACAACTATGGATTAGGGGCGCGCAGAATACTGGATTGAGGTCTAGAGCTATTATGGATGAACCGATCGCGAAGAGCGGCCAAGCCCAAGCAGTCATAGCCCTTGTGGTGGCGGCCCTTGCCCCAGGACTGCTACCCGTTCTCGGCCCACTCTACTCCCAAGGCGTACTCCAGCAGGGGTCCGTCATAACGTCGGATCAAGACTCCACAGAGACGTGGGCTCATGAGCTTGGACATGCCCTCTTTGAGTTCTGGGATCATTATGACGAGTCGAATTTTTCCATCAGAGGTGTGACCTATCCTTGGGATTTGATGTCGAATCCTGGAACCGTTCCGCCTCCGCCTATTAGTATTTTTGAAAAGGTCCAGCAAGAGTGGCTGCAGTATAGTGACATCGTCTGGCACGACCCGACTCAGGGAAGGAGCGAGAGTTATTCCCTCACTCCAATGGGGGACTTGAAGTACGGTGCAGCAGTACCTAGGCTAGGGGTTTGGCGTTCCATTTGTGACCCGTTCTGCCACAGAAGGAACGTCGTAGACTGGTACATTTTTGAGTTGAGAAACGTGCCGGATGCAGTTCCACTGGCACCGGAGCAAAAATCCGCGACAGTATACGCTTCGAACCCGCAACTGGTCATTTATGCAAAGCGAGAGTATCATCTAGGTCCCCCTGACCTTGGCTACTTTTTCCCAGACTGCGGATCTGTCTCTGGCACACTTTCGCCTTTCGTTCAATTGCTCGTTGGAGATGACTTTGAGAGTTGCTTTGATACTTGGCACGGAACGCTGGACGGTAGTCTGACCGTTCAGAATTATCTTTCACCTGGACAATGTATGACGGACAAAGATGTGGACGTTCAGATGTGCCTCCAAGGCGATGGTCGCACGCTAAAACTCAGCGATCCAGTCAAGTCGACAACAGTTGTGAGCGTAGATATGAGTGTGGGGAGCGTTGGTAACTGGACCGTGCCTGGACACGTAGTTACAGGCAAGGGTGATCTAACTTTGCCTGTAAATCTCAACCTCTTTGGATCTGATGGGGCCCACGTCGGACCAAACGATCAAACCGGCGGATATGATGTCGGGATTCCCGGAGCGGCAGTCGGCTGGGCTTATTCTCCGTTTCAATGGATATCAATTCCAGACAGCTTAGCGGTTTCGTTTGTAATCGACGCCTCAGTGGCCGTGGAGAACGCCAAAGCCGCAGGTCTCAAGAATCTAGACATCAATGCGACCCTGACTGTCCTGCACTACGACGCTTATGGAAACATGACAATTGAACAACAACCGACTTTGTACAAGTTGAGTCTTGACAAGCCGAGTATAACGGGAAACATCGCCTCCACAATTTCGCGGTCATCAATCCTTGATTTGGCTTCCCGATACTGGGTTCCTGGAACAGTCTTCCTAGCAGCTTTCATTTTGTTGTCAGTGTTTCTAGTCAGCCGATCACGCAGAAGAAGAAACTTGAGGCAGAACGACAAATAGGGTAATATCGTCCCAATAATTGGAAGAGAAATCAGGAGATAGGAGTCACTCACGACAAGAAAATCGAGTGGTGCATCCTACGAACACTTGAAAGCTAGCGCTAGCAACGTTTAGCGGCCCCACGGGTTGCCCGATTGGCATTCCCGTACCATTAAGGTTCTTTCTCAGACCAAGGTCAGTGAAGTCTAGCCCGGACTCCTTTCGGGAGTCTGAACTCTCGTCGAGCAGCAAGCCCGTCTTAGGATCTTCCACGATGTCGAGAAGTATCGGTCCCAACTTAGCCTGGTCTTAAGTAAGCGAAAATTTTCAGTTTCAAGGCTGTTGGTACTATGCCACTATTGAGTGCCTCGAACACTTCGAACGGCTCGAACGCGCCTGTTCGCGCGAACGCAGAATTGAGAGGGAAATTCACGGCCCAACACCAGGGCCGGGATCTAGCCCGGGGAAGCTGTTGGGAGGATCTAATTGAAGGATGGTATGACAGAGTCAAACAGGAGCTTTGAAGAAAGGTCCTGGGACCAGGAAGCAGGAGGTCCTGGCTCGCTCACCGTATCTGAGGTCACAGAAATGCAGAATCTCAGAAGATGGGGATTATCATATCGCGATATCGCGATATCGCGATATCGCGGAGTTCGTGAAACGTCCTGTATCGACAGTATTCAAGTGGACTCACATGGTAACGCCCGAGGCATTCTTTGAGCCGGGGTTGTCACTTCAAGAGAAGCTGTCGCGACATTTTGGACGGCCGATAGTATGGCCTCCTCCAAGCGAAACCAAGCCCTCGAAAAGCTCACAGGTAGCCACGACGGGTTCTGAGCCCACAATGGCAGCTCCAGCGGACGACACTCCGACAATCATCACTCGAACTGTTCAGGTTTTTGATGCGACACTTTACGTTACTCGAACTAGACTCGGTATCGTTCCGTTCTCAGTCCCAGGAGGAGTGGCCAAAGCCTTTCCCGATAGCAAATTCGTGGGCTACGACTTTTCCAAGAAAGCAATCGCGGCTGCAAAAGCTGAAGCTAAGCGTTTGAAACTAAGCAATGCTTTGTTTGCCGCGAAAGATGTAGCCACCCTTAACGAACCGAAGAAATATGATCTAATAACCGCATTCGACTCGATTCATGATCAGGCTAAGCCCACCAGGGTCTTGAAGGCAATTTCGAGGGGCCTCCGACCGGACGGGGTCTTCTTGCTGGTCGACGTCGCTGCCTCTAGCAATCTACACGAGAATCTCCGGCATCCTCTGGGACCATTCCTCTACAGCATCTCGACCATGCATTGCATGACCGTCTCACTCGCTTACGGAGGAGAGGGACTAGGTACAGTTTGGGGAGAACAACTTGCAAAACGGAAACTGAGCGAGGCCGGATTCAAGAGTGTGGAGATCAGAAAGGTTCCGGGAGATATTCTGAACAGCTACTACATGGCGAGAAAAAGCTTAGCCTGACAGCTGGAACTCCTAGATCCATCGAACTCGATCCACCTTCGGGTTCTTGCTGTGTCGCGAGTGACCACCGTCATCCATCATGAGCAAATCCTCTTTGGTTGTTTACATATGTCCGTGCCTTTGGGGGTCGTTGTCGAAGCTTGCTTTGCAGGAGGCTGAACAGAAGTAGAAGGTCTTGTTGTCATGTTTCGAGGTTAGTTTAGTCTTCTTCTCATCCACCATCATTCGACATACCGGGTCTTTTTGCATCAATTCACCTCCTTGAGCTTCGGTTGTGTTTCAGCAATGCTTCGCTATGAACGAAGCAGTCATCCGGTTGAATGAGTCTGAGTTGAAGACGGTCATCAAATGGGAGGCTCCGGGGACTTCCTCTCTCTCAGCGTAAGGCAGACACTTCCCAAGCTCGTCAACAACCATTCTGGAGACCCTTGTCGTCAACTCTCCCGACAGTAAAAGGACAGGTGCAGATATCCTCCCTGCATCTTCTCGGGTGAAAGGGGCGGATGATGACGGGATTGCTTGTACCCGAATATTATCCATGTATCTGCGGCGAACATCATTCGGAAGCTTCTCAAAACATCCTGCTCCACCAATACCAACCACGAACAACTTTATTGCTAGTTCTAGGTTTCCATTCTCAATCGCCTTCGTAGCAGGTTCAAAGTAGTTGTTCTTGAGGTCTGCAACAAGAGCGGGCCCATCAGGGGTCTGTTGGAGCCAGGAAATGAGCGCAGGCTCGGCGAGGGTCAACGTCCGGACGAGGTCTGGTCTATCGCGTGCAAGGTGAAGGGCTATCCTTCCACCATAGGAGTGCCCGACTATGTGAGCTGGCGAGGCGTTGAGAAATTCGATCAGAGCTGCAAGGTCCTTAGTATGGACAGGTAAGGCATAGTCACTTCCATCTTTTCCCCATCTATTGGGGTAATGATAACGCATACTGTAGGATATTGCCCGGTAGTTTTTCGAGAATGCCTGAACTTGCGATTCCCAACAGCGATAATCGCTGAACCCTCCGTGCACAAAGACCACTGGGACTCCTCTTCCTCGTTCAGCATAAGCAAGGTCTGTCCCATTGACTCTTGCATGCCTCAGGTGTGGCTGCAAAGCCAATCGTATTCTCATTTTGAGAGCGAGATAGATTAGGTTCTGGATATAGGCTCGCTATCGACGAGTCAGCCCTAGTGGTCCGGACCGCTGGGTTTATTCCTGCGCGTGACGTAGTGTATGTTAGTGATTGGTTTGACCTACAGAACAACCAAACTGTCTTTGACCAATCATCGCTGTTTGTCCGTAACTGAGCCACAATCTTTATCGCTGTGGACCGCACAATAGTTAGTGACGAACTATGCTAACGAGCAAGTACTCTACCCATGGATATATTCAAGCCCCCTCGGTTTCTTGGGACAACTCGCTTGTTAGCCCCAGAAGTTCACAAACCGCTCGGTTTGACCGGTTACTACATTAGCATTTTCTGAACCTTAGACTAACCGCATCCAACTTTAGAAGTAACGGATCACCCTTATCCCTCGGAATGTTTGATTCCAGATGAAGATTCTTTGACTGCGAATATGGGTAAGGGGAATCCGACTCGCCTAATCACTGAAACAGACTTCCTGGAGTTTGTCTAGGATCTATTGAACGTCGAAAAGGATGAGTCGCATAAGCGGATGGTAGATGCCGAAGAAATGTCGCTGAGGACAAAGGACCAGGCCGATCTGCAATGGTACTTTAGAGGCTACAAAGACGGCGTCAAAGTGTTCCTGGAGGAGTTCTGGGATCGGATCTCGCGAGAAGACAGCTGGACGTAGCATCCCGCAGATCTCGGTGAATGGGCTTGATTGTTTTACGAACTTGCACCCTGACATCGAGGACAAGAATCATTCCGTAGAACAATCTTTGTCAGTCCGTCCGCCTTGGGGCCTGCCTCACCGGATGGGGAGGTCTAATTTTGCACTTGTAACTATGTTTTCAATCAGTTTACTAGGCTTTTCCGACTGTTCCTCAGGGGGCAGGTCACTAGACACAGATTCACTCTCATTGAAACGTTTCAACGAATCTGTCTCTGTTTCAATGTTCTGTTTCTGTTTCTCTTCGGTGCTTATCAATTCCGCGTTTTCTCCCGTTTCTTTCTGATCGAGCCCACTTCCGCTTCATCTGGTACGCCTATACTTGTATGTGTCATTCATGCCTGTACGTGCCACGATTAGCGGATTCCGACAAACAACCCGAGTTACAGCGCTGTTGCATCAATGGATGGTCTGGGCTCTCTGTCGAGCGGTCTAAACCTGTGTTTGCTCCCAGGAGCTGGGAAGGCGGTGCTGATTCAGACTTCCTTTTTGGACTTTCGACCAGAGGATGACTCAGGGCTCTACTGTTCTTCTAATGCTACGAAAAAATCTGGTCCCACGCTCGAACTACCACGGTTCCGACATCCCTCAAGATCAGTGCAGGCCCTAGTTGGAACAGGCACCGCCCTAGGCGCAAATTTACTCTCATTCAGGCGCCTGACATTGCTTGGGTCTGCCTGAGTGCGTTGCCTGACTTTTTTGCCTGAATTTTCAGCTCTTCTGCCTGAGTCCTGCATCGAAAATGAAGGAGGACGGGCTTAGGCCCGGCTGAACGCCAAGGATCTGTACTTGCTCATACCGTAAGGGTCCGCTAAGCTCACAAGAGCAACCTGCTCCTCAGAAAATTGAATGCAATTTCTCCCTTTGCCGTATAGAACCGCGGCATAAATGCGCCTCTTATCACAGAGTCTCTCGAACGTAACCCGTTTGCGGCCTCTAGGGCACTTGACAGTGTGTCATGAGTTGTCGTAATGAGAACGTCAGCGGATTCGACTACTCCCAAGGCCACCTCAGTGTTTCCGTTGACGTCCACTATCAGGGAAGCACGTTCCTGTCCGGTTTCGAATACCCATCTCTGAGGCAGATATCCCCGGACCAAGAGGCCCGTGAATCCCGCGAGGTTGTTCCACATCGTACCGGGATTGTGATGTAAGCGACTATCCTCGCAACACCACGTACCGGGCGCGGGGTTTTGGGGGTCCATCGCATCGGACCACCAGCGAGAGGACACTCACCCGAACAAAATCCGACCAATGAGTTCTTGGTCCATAAGCGCGAGATTGTCCCGCAACACAAGTTTCGCGTCTACGTGATCCACACACCGAAAGTCCGATTTGACAGCAACGAGACCGCGCGTCTTGCGACGACAACGCGGACACTCCCAATCCCAGAATCCGGTTCGAGCATCAGCAATCAGAATCTTTTGATACGGCGTAAGACCGTTCATACCGGGACAACTATAGTAGAGGTCGTCGCGACTTATGAACACACCGGAGCGGGTCCCATGTCCGTACGGTCATTGTGTTTTTCGTTCTTGCGAGAAAAGGTCCGCGAATATTTCGGGACGGGGTTTTGCGGGCGCGTCGGACCTTAGGTTCCCTCTCCATGCCGACCGTGATCGAGCGAGTGATTGCCCGCGAGATTCACCATAATGCTTGGGAATTGATCGGAATTCGCGGACAAGAGCTTACCGGAGAAAAGCTCTCGGTAACACGAGAGAAACGAACGTGAACACACGCAACTTTGCACATACAAAATCCACAAGGGATTGTTGATCTCGAATCGAATCGAAACCAATGTGCCAATGGTCCACGCGTATGCAGCTATTCGCCAGGCAGGTAGGCTAAGGGGAGGAGGTCAGTTTCTTACTTTCGAGCCTGCTGAGCAACGGAACAGCTACCAAACCCAAGCCAATTGCTGTCAACACTCCTCCAACAATTTCGAGTGGGACTCCCCATGAAATAATAGGCGTGTTAGAATTACAGTGCGTCACGAAAAAGCCCTGTTTTAGGCAAGTCTGATAGTTCGCGTTTGATTCCTGATAGCTGAAGAATGCGATGCCAAACAGGAATAAACCAAGGATGGTAAGAACTACTCCGAATCCGAAGAACCCAGTTCTCCCAATGCGTTTCACTTCTGTTCCTCCCATAGACTACCAAGATTGTCCACTGCGACCCCGAAGGCTTTGAGTTTGTCTCTTGTTTCAGGATAGACCTCACGAAGAGATTGAAAGTCATCATAGTCAAACCACTTGGTATCTTGTGAACCAGGGATAAGGTTGTCAACGTCTTGGCAGAAGAAGCGATCTCCAAAGGGGCTGATGAGCGCGATTACGGATTCTGCCCAGTAGCGTCTGTATCGATTAAGGTCTGAATTTTTCATGAGGACTCCCGGATGTCCGTCACGGTCTGACCTCTTGCGAAATTTTACTTCTACAAGTTTCAGACCCTTGTCCGAAGATACAACATAATCGGGCATGGAGCGAACTCGTTCTACTTCGTTGGAGTCGTGGAAGTGGCTGTCCCATATGTGCATTCTTAGAGATGAGAGTGAGCTTTCGTAGCCAAAGGGATAGACCTTGTACTGACTTGCCTCGAGCAGGCTTCTGAGAATTTCCTTGGCTGCGGCACCGATTATCAGAGACTGGCTGAAAACTTGACTGTGGTGCCTCGGAAGCGGTACTTCCAATGGATAGTGCAAAAGTTATCTCTCGTTGAGGGACTTAAGCTTAGCTTAGCACATGTTTCTAATGTTGGGGGATCGGAGAGTGTTATGTGCTTGGTGAAATGAGCGCTTCCTTACGGTTAGTCAAATCATTAGGTCCCGGAAGGTCCCGGCCCACATGTTTGCCGAAGAGATGCCAGAATTTCGGATGATTGATTAGCTCCTTGAGAAGCTCCTCTGTCTCCACTTCATACTTCGTATTCACGCGTCTGACTTTCTCTTCCTGTTGCTGCAATCTTTCTTTAAGGTCTTGAACTTGCTGTCGCAGTCCCTTGGTCTCTTCGCGAAACTCGTGCACTTCTGTCTGATCGCTGAAGACTGCAAGGTATGGTTCTCCCAATCTGTACATCTTTGCCATTGTCTCAGAATCATCTTTCAAACGTCGGTATTCGGCGGAGAGGTAGCCTTCTTCGCCCATTATCCCCTGAGTAACATCGACTGGCACCCCGCCTCTCGGAAGTCGTGAGCGGAAATATTTTCGTAGAGTGTGAAAATGATACTTGTAGATTCCCGTTGTCGGGTCTCGATCCGCGTAGCCCGACTTTTCGAGTGCTGCGTGCCACATAGCGTAGACTGTCCCATGGCTGAAGGGAAAGACTCGATCGTCCCTAGCCCCTTTCGCATAGAGGTGTGATTTTCGGCTCGCAGCCTGCAACCACTTGTCTCGAACCTTGAGCCATTCTCTGAGCACATCGACGGCTTCCTTGCTGAGAAAGGACGGCCTGGCAAGGCCGCTCTTGGTGTATTCTCTCCGAACGTGTATTCGTATTGGATCCTTGTCGAGTTCCAAGTCCGACAGTTTCAGTCGTAACGACTCGCCGAGCCTCATTCCAGAGCCTTGACTGTGAAAGCTCGTAGGTCATTCCATGAATGTTAGAGGGATTGCCTGGGTCGGTGTCAAGACTTCTAGATTTGAAGAGATGAATCGTTTCGTGACTAAAGTTTTGGGTTTGAGATCGTTTGGGGAGGCTGGGGATTTCCGTGGTTTTCGTCTTCCCAATGGCGACAAGTTCGAACTGTTCGGACCAAACGGACCGGATCCTCCGCATCAATTTGCAAGGAATACGGTGGTGGCTGGGTTCCTTGTGGACAACGTCGAACAGGCGAGACAGGAACTACTCTCAGCGGGGATAGAATTGATAGGTCCGCTTGTTAAAGCCGAGGAGGGATACGCCTGGCAACATTTCCGTGCGCCAGATGGGAACGTTTACGAGCTCACTTACAACCCCGCTCAACTAGCAAAACTCAGAGGGTAGAAGACTGAGCGAAGGGGCATGCATGTCCCCTTTCTGCTTATATCGAGGAGGGACAATTTGATAGTTGATATCTTTGGGTAAGCTTCGTGATAGTCGACTCGAGATCGAATCCATCCTTCACCGAGAAACCGGAGCTTGCAAGAGCGATGTGTGCGCGCTCATCAAGGCGGTAAAGAAGCTTGGCGCAGAATGGCGATCATCATTTCATACTATCTTCTTGAGAAACCTTTGAGGTTCAATGATCTGCTGAGAAAGGGGAAGCCTGATGATCTAGATCCGCGGACCCTTTCTCGGACTTTGAAATACTTGGAGAAGATTGGAGTCATTGAGAGAGAAGTAGCCGGTACTCAACCTTTCGCAGTCGTCTATCGTCTTACAGAGAAGGGTCGTGATACTACGGATATTTTGCAAGCCTACCATAGATGGGGAGAAAAATGGACAACGAGTACAGTACAGCCACTTCAAGCTGTGACCTCAAAGGGACTCGCAGCATGAACTGCCACAGATCCTGAATGGCTTCTAACCGAACCCTCATGTGGGTAACGACGGTTGCTAAGCTACAAACGGCTATGATTGGTCAAAGACACTTTGGCTGTTTTGTAGGTCAAACCAATCACTGAATAACAATTAGTCATTGGACAGAATAGAGTTAGCGGATGTTACAAATGTCAAAGACAGCCTAGTGCTTCTGGACTGTCAAGTTACTTGACATAGCCAATCTATTGGTCGTAGCAGGCCATAAGCTTTCCGGAACACGGCTCATGAATTTGTTACTTGGAGACCGTAAGTGTTTTGCGGGACCACTCGAAAAGGCAGAACATGCCCGAACTCTGGGAAGGATTCTGGCACGTTCTCCACGATAGTGCAGACGAGGAGATCGTCTCTTTCAAAGACACAACGATTGCGCTCCGACCGGCCACCGACTTTGTAGTTTTCAGCCGTCGTCATTTCATCGAGATTGGCCAGCGAGGAAGACGCTTGGGCCCTTCTGATCGGCCTTTGACACAGCCAGAGGCTGTGACGATGTTCAAAGCCTTCCATTTGTATGCCGGCAGCTGCGATTGGCGGAAGCGGGACGGTCATTGGGTGGCTGAAGAATCGATTATGATAGCAACTGACCCTCGACTCGAAGGAACCAACATCAAAAATGAATTGGATATGGATGGCGATCAGTGTCTACGCCGGAAATTTCTCGCAAACGGAACGCAGGTCCAAGAGACATGGAGAAGGTTGAGCAAAGGTGGTACATCTCGTCTTGCAGGAGCTTGGGAAAGTGAGGGACCAGAAAACAGATGGATTTACCTAGTGACGGCGGGCCACTACGGGGTCGTCCGAGAGAGCCTGGACAGGCAAAGGACCCCGTCCCATGGAAAGGAGTTCACTGATGACGAACTCTATGCCCTTTCGAAGGGTTGTAGCGGCAACGCCGGCGCGCATCTCGAAACCAGCCGGACGTTTGACCATTGGCCAATGATCTCGAATGGCGCGCCAGGATTTGAAGCTCGAAAGCATCCAACCTTTCATATAGAATCCTTGGAAAAGGACAGACTTGTATTTTCCATTCCTCTACGGGTAGAAACCAGTGAAACGTGGCACAGAATCGACTGAGCCCGAAGATGCACGCTGTCGTATCACTCCTTGACAAGAAGAGTAGCCGGGCCGTGAGATCGTTATCGAAAGAGCTGGAGAAAACCCTTGGAGTGCAGGCTCCAGACCCACACATTTCCTATCAAGGAGCCACCGATTACAACTTTGTGAAGCTAGAAAATAACCTTCGGAGGTTTGCCAGGCGGAGCCACAGATTTCGCGTCCACGCCGGCGGGGTCGGTCTGTTTAGTGGGTTCACGCCCACTCTCTACATTCCCGTCGTACGGACACCGGCGCCATACTACAAAATAGAGTTCTGGGTTCCTCACATAACTCTGGCTAGAGATATTGACTACCGAAAGATTTCGAAGGTTATCAGCTTGCTGAGCAGAAAAGAACTCGATCTAGATATCATCGTCGACAATCTTGCTGTAATCTTCTATAATGGCGTAACCCACGACCTTCGTTCAAAAATCCCGATCGGACAATCGTCTCCACGCCTTACAGAACACGACGATCTCCTTGAATAGAAAAACGGAAATTCAGGGTCGAACCCATAACGTCACATGACAGGAACAGCGCTTAGAGCTCTTGAGAATCCGCGAGGTCTTCGCTCTATTACGCACTACCTCTTTCCGCCGGACCCGGACAAACTGATTGACTTTCCCGAAATGGCCTTGGGTGCAGAGCAGACTTTTCGTGAAGTGCGGCCTGATGGCCCGGTTTAGCAAAGCGGCCTAATGGGGGCTTCGTATCTCGCGTTCCCTCTAAGGCACCGATGTTGGTGACAGTTTGGCCTCTGTAAGAGACCCCGAGCCAAGACTGCGGCTTCTCGGCGTAAATCGACAGGTTGAAATTCGTGGTGTTAGTTGGCCTTCCCACCAAAAAGCTAGGATCTAGACCACTAGACACGATTTCAATCTCATCTAGACGTTCGGCGGTGTTCGTGTCTGTTCGGCGGTTTTGTTCGATCTTTTGTTCGGCCCTTTTTGTTCGGCCCTTTTTGTTCGGCCTATTCGGTCTGTTTGTTCTTGCGTCCGGTGCTCCAACTCCTGCATTCGTTTGAGCTGGCCCAGCCGACGAGCGATGGCTTCGCAGACGGTATCTCCGTGAAGCAGCGTGCCATCCAGATCGAAAGCCACCAATCGAACGTGATGACTACTGTCCGCCATTATCATTTTCTACATCTCCGATTACTCCAAAAAACGTTGAGCTCTAGTAGCTACACGACCACGACCATACCTTGCAACTCCACCAACAAAGGCACGTTCTGAGAGCTTTCTACCGGTCGCAGCCAGACATAGGTTGAACATTAGGCTGAGACTAAAAAAGGGTGGTATCTCTCTTGGCACGGGTCCGAATAGCGCCTACCAATCATCTAGTTCGCTCCTACCTTACTCAGTCAAATTGACGGAATTGTCTACTGAATTCCAAGCTCGACATTGTCGAAGATTATGCTCTTCAAATGCGAAAAGAGCCTCCTTCGAGCCGAACTACGTAAGAGGAACGAGTATACTCTGAACGCCGATCGATGAGCAAACCCATCTTCAGATCCTTCACAGGTTCATCCTTGGCTGTCCAAGGGAAAATGAAGTGTCGAGAAGTCTCGGTTCAACTTAGCTTAGTCTTAAGTAGGCGAAAATTTTCAGGTTCTCAGTTGTTGTACTATGCCATTATTGACTGCCTCGAACGGCTCGAACGCGTTCGTTCGCGCGAACGCTACGTTGAGAGGGAAATTCCCGGCCCAACGCCAGGACCGGGATCTATCCTGGAAAGTTGTTACGGGAGCATCAAGATGAAAGATCGAATGACAGAGTCAGACGTGAGCTTTGAGGAAAAGTCGTTGGACGAGGAAGCCGGAGGTCCTGGCTCACTTAACGTATCGGAGGTGACAGAATTGCGGAATCTAAGAAAGGGGGGTCTCTCCTACCGCGATATCGCGGAGTTCGCGAAACGTCCTGTTTCAACAGTGTTCAAGTGGACTCACATGGTAACGCCCGAGGCGTTCTTTGAGCCGGGGGTGTCACTTCAAGAGAAACTGTCGCGACATTTTGGACGGCCAATAGTATGGCCTTCTCCAAGCGAAACCAAGCCCTCGAAAAACTCTCAAGTAGCCCGGACGACATCTGAACCGACAAGGGCAGCTCAAGCGGACGACAATCAGAGAGTCAATACTCGAACTGTTCAGGTTTTTGACGCGACACTTTCCGTTACACGGACTAGACTCGGTATCGTTCCGTTCTCAGTCCCAGGAGGAGTGCTGAAGCCCGCAACCATCAACTTTACCGCCGCAGGCTCACCTTTCGACGTACACCTTCTATTCTCGGAGTACCAATTGAGCCACTTCGGGCGACCGTACAATCCACCAATGGTTAGAGTCGGAGGCGACGAGTACTACTGGCCATATATGTGGAAATCTCAGGTTGTCACCAGAATATCGCAACAACTCCCTATGAATATTGCCGGCCAGTGGTACCTGGTATTCCAGAATGCTCCTGAGTTGTCAGGAGACAACTCAATAAGAGTCGTCGCTGCGCTTACAACCAAGTCAATCGCTAGTTGACTTGTGAACCCGACAGGGTACGGGAGCGGAACTACTCGGGTGTCAAGGTTTGCGGGGCATGAGCGGTTTGTTGCAGTTTGTTTGAGGCTGTGTACAATTTTGATCCAGGACAGTTGGCTTTCATCATCACGCTCGTTATTGGTTCTGCAACGTATCCCATGTTCCCGGGCCAAACCAGCACGCTGATTAATTACAGTTTTTTGTTCATCGAGACCCTCAAGAGACCCTCAAAACTCTCGGAAAGATGTAAAACTGAGAGAATCATAGTAGGGAAAGCCTGTGACGAGATCGAATTGTCGTAGAGGACTAAATCATTTTTCCATGGTCTTTGAAGTCCGTGCGTTTCTGAGCAGGCGTTCTATTCACTGATTTCAGCCATTGCTTGCCGCCTCGGAATCTCTTCCGGAACACTCGGATCCCGTTGGGGGAACTATCGAAGATTGAGAAACCGTCGGCTATGGCTTGGTCATAAGCGTTTGATTCAATGTCGGTCTTGACATAGTCGAAATTCTTGGTTCTCCAGCGGGTCGTCTCTCGTCGGTGACTGTTGGATGGTGGTTCGGCTGAGTCTGGGCTCTTCTGCGGGTCTTTCTTCGCTTCCAGCGTTGGAGGCGACACAGTTTGTGTGGTCGGCGTTTCAGGGGTGTTCGTCATTAGGAAGCAGAACTGGTTGTCGTATCTGAGCCAGGCTTTGGCGAGTGAGGTGGTAGGGGGGATGTAGCTGGCTTGGAAGCTGATGTTGTGGCCCACCAGGTATTCGGCCCAGTCTGGAGGGTATCCAGCGCTCTTGAGAATGTCTAGGTTGAGGACTCTGAAGACGCCTGGACGGTAGTAGTAGTGGGACTTGTCGTATTTCTGGGTCAAACCGAGATTGGCTCGGATTCTGTTGAAGCATTCCCATACGGAATTCCTTGCTAGAGGTCGGTCGATCGGTCTGCTGGTCCCGCGTATGTATCCGGGGAAGATGTATTGGTAGTCATCCTTTCTCGTGTTGAGGTACTCCTTCAGTAGCATGACTGTTTCAGAGCTTAGGAACCCGATCCGGTTCCGGAAGAACTTGGTGGCTTTGAGATGCACCTGGACAGGGGTCTTGGAGAAGTCGATCTGGTCTTTCCGGATGGACAGTATTTCGCCCACCCTGGCCCCGGTCGAGATGAGCATGGAGAAGAGCGTCTTCATGCGGAGGTCACAGGCGAGAAGAATCGACCTGACCTCCTCCCTCGTTGGTGTCCTCTTGAGATTCGCCCAAACCCTAGGAACGTTCTTGACGGCTCGGCTTAGGTCGTAAGGCTCCAAGCCCAGCCTAGAATACAGTAAGAATCTACAGATGGTGTATCTGAATATACGGATCGTGTTGTTCGATAGACCAGCCGATAACATGTGATCAATGCCGCGATTAGTAGAGTCCACGGGATCAAGATCGCCTTTACGGATTGCTCGAATCGCTCGATCGGCCTCTTCCAAAATTCTCTTGTCGCCATACTGCTTGACTAGCTTATTGTGACGATCTCTCCCGCCGCCGAAGCGCAGATTCTCCAGAAAATTATTTGCGCCAAGCCAGAACGCCAGATATCGAATCTTGACGGTTCTGTAGCCTCGGTTTGGTGTAAGACTCACAAATGCTGCAGCACTACGATTGAAACGAAGCTCGCGATCCATGCGTTCAGAATATGCATACCCGTTCCTTCTGCGATAGACTGGATCCAAGGAGCAGAACTCCTCTTCCTTCCTACCCTAGCCCGAGGCTGTCCGCTCTTAGGGTCTTGATTTACATGGTCTAACCTCTCGATCAATCACAGAGTGACAAGTTCGGATTGAGCAAGCGGTCAGTCTCGGTCCGCCAGCGCGTTCGCCACTTTTCATTGGTTTGTCCAATCAAGAGATTGCCAGACGGGGCATGAGAGTCTGAATCGAGGTAGCTGAAACGACGAGATAATTCGCAGCAGACGATAAAAGAGACTACTGCCACCGGGAGACCTAGCGAAAGTAGCTTGAAGGGTTCGATCAGCACGAACAACAACGAGTCAAGAACGTGCCGGGAAAGCTGAGTAGCAGCTACTACTGTCCATACTTAGTGTTCCGAGGATCTCTTGCTTTGTTCAATACTGGCCCGAAATGGGAACTGGTCGAGGTTCGTCGAACCACTACATGCACCGTAGTCCGTGCGAGGCATATCAAGAATGGGCGCGAGGTCGAACTTCTGCGAGGGCCACGCTATGCTCCTCGACAAGATGAGCTAAAGAGATGTCTCGAGATGGAGCTTGAGAATCTGCTGGATCCTCTTCTGGCGGAATATCGACGACGGAGACTCGACGAGGTTCCCAGTGGATACCGGTTCTAGCCAGTTAGCTACGTGCATAGAACAGCCTGCGAACTTCGTCTGACGAGCGCCATCTTGCTTGTGTGGCCTTTTGCATTCTCAACACTCTCACCCTGCGAGGCTGCTTACTCCACCATCTGCGTGTGCTCTGGCGCAGCTTTTCCTTGGTTTCCGCAGTTTTTTTCTTGCCTTGGTTGACTTCCGAAAGTTTTCGTTTGTGTTCCTCACTAAAGCGCATACCAATGCGAGATTGGGCGATCCTGCGCCTGTGCTCCATGGTGAAAGGTTTCCGCTTCTTACCCTTCTTAGCCTCCGACATTTTCCGCCTCGTTTCCATGGAAAGATGCCATCGACGTTTCAAATTCTGAACTCTGAACTCCTAATTAGTCTGAGTGGGAAAAGCTGGGTATCCTCATTGGTTTTTGGGTCTGATGATTGGTTGGTGTGTGTTAGCGAAGGCTAGTACACCGGGACCAATGCTAGGAGTCATCGTATTGTTCTCCTTGCATCTCTACCGAAGAAGCTGAGAGTTGTTCTTAGCCCATCTCTTAGTTCGATTTGCGGCGCATAACCTAAGGAATGTCTCGCAACAGTTACTTCGGCACAGCTATGTCGAATATCTCCCTCCCTTGCTGGTTTCCTAACGACTGGAAATCGTTCATGGCCGGATAGCTGTAGAACGGATCTCGCCAGTTCGTTTATCGATGTGGGTCTACCGGTCCCAATGTTGATTGTTTTTCCAATCGCTTCTTCGCTCTCCAGTGAAAGTAGAAGGGCCTGCAACGCATCTGAAACGAAGATGAAATCTCTGACCTGTCTTCCGTTTCCAAATATGACTAGGGGCTTTCTCGCTAGGATTCGTGACACAAAGGAGGTTATCACGCCGGCATACGGGCTTGACCGTTGTCTCGGACCGTAAACGTTGAAGAGCCTTAGTGATACAGTGTTGAGACCATAGCATTCGTGAAACATCTTGCAATACATTTCGCCTGCGAGTTTCGAGATTGCATAGGGGGTGCCGGGGGTAGCCGGCGTCGTCTCTTTCTGGACCGCGGATTTGTTGAAGCCGTATACAGCGGCTGAGGAGGCATAGACAAACCGCCCCACTCTGTTTCGTTCAGAGGCCATGAGAAGATTGAGCGTTCCATCAACGTTAACATCGTTGACCTCCATCGGATTCTCTAGTGAAGTTCGCACTCCAACCAAGGCCGCCAGATGATAAATTGCGCTAGCTCTTCGGACAACTCGGGAGATTCGAGGATCGCGCACATCGCTGCGAACGATGGTAAGTCGGTGGTCGCCGCGACAATCATCCAGATTGCTCATCCTTCCTTCGCTGAAATTATCGATGACAATTACCCGATGGCCTCTGCGAAGTAGAGCTTCAACGAGATGACTACCAATGAAACCCGCTCCGCCAGTGACCACCACTCTGTCTTCAGTCAATAGACCATTCTTCCTAGGCACAGTCACATTCCGAAAAGTCGATAACAAAACAGTATTGTACAGTCATTCAAATCTGCGCGGCTTCATTGCTCTAAACACTATCATATCCGCTGTCGTCGGGAATCTTTCGCCAAATCTACCAACAATCCGGAACACGGGACCTAGCCAAAGGGCAAGATAGTGAAGGGGCATGAACGGAAGTATCATCCCAATGCCTCGCAAACTGGTCACCTCAAAGCCTTCGTCAGACAGCTTCTGCCAGAGCGACTTCGCAGTGTATTTGTTGCGATGCCCTACGTCATATCCGCCACCAAACGGAGTGCTCAGACGCCAGTTCCAAAAAAGGTAACGCAGTTTCGAAAGTACGCTACCTTCTTGTGGAACTCCAAGAATAAAGACTCCGCCGTCACTTAAGATTTCGAATACTTGCTTTAATGCTCCGCTTTCATTATCAACGTGTTCAAACACTTCAGACGAGAAAATTCTACTCAACCCATTGAACCTGAATGGCAATGAATGAATGTCGCAGACTAAGAAGTCGACTTGACCGAGAACTCTTTGTCTTCTCGCCTTTGCGAGAGCTCTAGTTAGTCGACTGCTCGAAATGTCGCATCCAACTATGGTTGCGCCTGTGTTCCTAACCAACCAGATACTGACGGTTCCATCACCGCACCCAAGGTCAAGCACGGGTAATTTGCCCTCGTTGTGGGACTGAGGCTCAAGAAATTCTGCAATTGTCTTGCACCTAGCGATATGTATGTTCCGCCCGAATCCACTGGTCCAGTAGCGATCCAGGGCATATTCTTTGCCTAGTCTTTCGTAGAACTGCTTAGTGTCTTCCCCGGTATGAACTGAGTTATTCGTCGACTACTCGCCTGTTAGTGTGAGACGGAAGCATTGTCATCCAAGATCTTGTGATATATCCTCAAATACTCGGAAGCCATTCTGAGATTAGAAAACAACGCCTCGACTCTCTTTCTACCGATCTCCGACAGACTATGTCGCAATGGTTCATCACTCTGCAAGTGGGAAAGTTTTTTTGCGAGTTGTTTCGCGTCTCCGGGAGAGAAGTAGAGGCCAGCGTTTCCTACAATTTCAGGAGCGCCTCCCGCAGTCGTCGAAATTACGGGGAGACCACAAGACATCGCCTCAATAAACACGATACCAGCCGCCTCTCCCAGTGAGGGCAGAACAAAGGCGTCTGCCGACTGATAGTAGCCCACAAGGTCCTTAACGCTGAGCCCAGCGACAAGATCATAATTGATGTTGAATTTCTTAAGTCCATGCTGAACTTGGCGAAGAATGGGACCTTGTCCTACAATAATCAGCCTGAACAGATCTCTCGGAAGCAGGGCCATTGCTCGAACCAAGGTCATGGGATCTTTGTACGGATGAACCCGCCCCACATAGAGAACGATGAATTGATGTTCAAATCCTAACTTTTGTTTCGCTGAAGTCTTGTTTGATGGCGGAGTAAATACTGAGAGGTCTATGCCAGGATAGACCACTTGTGATAGTTTTCCCGCAATCTTACGAGCACTTTGAGATGTGAAGTTTGATACAGAAACCAATCGAACATCTTGTGCTATCAACCTGAGAGACAAGCGCTCTCCAAGATAGCCAATTTTCATCCAGAGTTCGGGCTCTACCTTGATCTGAGGGTGACCATGTAGTGTGCATAGTAGTTTGGGCCCCAGGCCCCTCAGCCAGAGAGGCAAAGCCATCGACGGATAGTGTACGTGCACAACATCTGAGTTGACATCTCCAAGTAGACGAAACATGCTTTCTATGCGGGATATTGGAGGCTCTCTCTGTGAGAGAACTCTGACATTTACGGACGAAGGCAGAGAACCCATAGAATTGACGAAGGATCGATTGAGGCGGTCGGCCAATATGAGAGTCTGTTGGCCGACTCCAAGCTTCGAGAGGCCGCTGCAAATTTCAAGTGCATGCCGGCCTGGACCGCCTTGAGAGGAGATTACTTGAATAACGTGCATTCTACGTTTCCGTGATTGTAAAGTAGTCCAAGTTGATAATGAGGGGCCCATTGCCGGTAGCGTTCACGCGAATCTGGTTAGTCCCGCCAGGAAGAATTGCGCTAATTGAAAGCGTCATGGGTAGGAGAGACCCAGAGTATCTTATAGTATGGCATATTTCGTCTACGCAAAAGCTCCAAGGCTGGTATCCTGTCTCATAATCAAAAGTTGCAAGAGTCATGTTGTATCCCCGCTTAGTCGGGGCCGAAAATTGGTAGGTTGCCGAATCTGTGAAGACGTTTGCAGAAGCGTTTGGCATGTAAAGTTCTAGAACTAAGTCATTTGTCGCCCAAGTTCTGGAGATGCCATACCATGGGCCCTCGACTGATGCTTTGTCGTAGAAACCTGAGAGTGTCAAAGGTACGTTCAGAAGGGCTTGCGTTGTCACATTTCTAGATACTAGGTAGGCGTTCTGTCCCTCTGGGGTGAGAATCTTCAATTCCTCGCGAGACAGGGCGGAGTAAAAAGGTGTCACGATCACAATGTCGTGAGATGTCGTTGCATTGATCCCAACAAGTTTACTCGAGGCCAGTGTCGAGAAATACAGATCCGAAATGCCTCTAGAAGCTGAACTGTTGAAGGGGGTTTGCATTCCTCGGAAATAATAGAATAGTCTGCCTGGATACACGTGATGGTTGCCGAAATAGATCCCGATCCAGTTGTCCCAAAGTTGCGCGAAACCTCCCGTCCAATAATCATCAGAGTAGACTACGAAAATGGGGTCTGGTCTTACCAGCCCAGTATCACTAAGCTGCTGAAGAGCGAACCTAGCTTCGTCGCTAATAAAAGACCTCATATGAATTCCGGCATAGTCTTGAACTTGTAATGCGGAAAGAAATGCTCCAGAAGCTATCAGAACTGCCAAGCCAATTGTTCCGAAAACCCTGAGTATCCTGAACATCGAGACCTCCCTCAGTTTTGAGCCGAATCCCCAAACGGCCCGAAAGAGCACCACCATGCCATTTGATAGAAAAATAGGGACAGGAATGAGAACTAATGATCTGTAAGCCCACTCCCTAAGGCTCGAGAACGGGAATGCTACCAGCACGACGAGAAGGGAAACAAGCAACCATGCGATAACTAGCAGTGCTTGCGGCGACTCCCTCGCCCGCCGCGTGCAAAATTGAAGGGCCCCTACTATGAAAATTGGAATCAGCAAGAACCCAAAGGTTCCATACAGATCTGGAGGCCACGGTATCGGGTAGGTTCCTCCACCCACTCCAGCTCCGAGAATCCGAGGATCAGATACTAATGCGAGAACAATCGGTGCGAGAGTTGACGCGGAAAGTGTTAGAACTCGCTTTGCAGAGATTATCCTTGTGGGGAAAGCTAGTCTGCTGAATAACAAGGCGATAATCAACACGGCAAAACCAAGAGCGGCGGTCTGTGGGTGAGAGAGACCAGCCAACAACATGACGAATGGGACAAGCCTGAATTTATTCAAGGAGTATACGTATTCTGTGGAGAATGCCAACCCTATCAGCAAAAGTGATAGGCTCAAAAGGTTCGAGTGCAAGTCAGCCCCTATTCTGTAGAGAGCTAGCCAAAGAATCATGAAGAAGGGGATAGCCGCGCGGGCCAGGTCGTCATGCAACGTTCTTAGTCCAAAGATCATCATAGACCCGAATAACACCACCGTCAGCGCGATGGGCAGGAATTGTTCGACGAACAGTGGGGACTGGCCGGAGAAGACGCTGATTGCTTCTAATAGAAGCGGATAGAGAACGTACGAATTTCGTTGCACTTGAAGAAAGGCAAGGATCCCATTGTCTCCGACAAATCTTGCCAAATAAACGTAGTGAGCTGTGTCCCAACCAGTGATAGTCCCATAATAATCGAGAGCACCAATTTGACGAAGCGCGACAAACATAATTCCAGTGGCGATTGGGAACAGAATGGGAATCCTCTTCCATGCGAGGTCTGCGATCCCTCTCAGAAATCCAAAGCCATAAGAAAAGTGGATTCCGAAATGCGCAAGTGCGACGAGAAAAGTTGACCGTAGCCTCCCTTCCCCAAGTGAAACGAAACCAGAAGTTCCTAAGACACCGATTGCATACGTTCCGAGCAGGAACACAGCGTTCTTAGCGAGAATCGAATCGACAGGATAAGTGAAGGCCAAAATACCAGCTACCAAGAGAAGGACTGGAATCAGATTTCTTACCGAGAAGAGCCTAGGGTGTATTCCTAAAGCGAGCGCCCTTCCAAGACCGTACCGGTAACCGAGGTTGATCAAGCCTCGGAGCGAGTAATGCTTCATGTGCCTCGCGACTAAAGAGGGGTCGTAGAGAACGGCATATCCTGATTCTCTTATCCTGTCGCATAGTTCAGAATCCTCGCAATAGGCGAGATCTGAGTCGAAAGCTCCGACCTCTTCGATTACTTGCCTTCGCACTGCTATAAGACCCGCAGGTATGCTCCGAACCCTAGATTGTCGTCTTTTGGGTTTGTGTTGAATAGAACCCAGTGAAATCAGTGGCGAAGCTAATACGAACTCCAGATCATTAGAGGGTATTGGAGCAGGATGGTCCGGAAGGTACGCCCCTCCAACAACACCAATCTTCTCGTTGGAAAGGAGGAGTTCTGCTGCTTTGCTTAGCCAAGAGTTCGGAATTTCACAGTCAGCGTCTACAAATACGAGAATGTCTCCCCTGGCAAATGCGATTCCAGCATTCCTACCCTGTGCGGGATTCTTGGTCGAACCTTCGATCACGCGAGACGTGAACTTCCGGGCAATCTTTGCCGAATCATCCGTCGATCCTCCATCAACGTAGATAATTTCTCTAGGACAAAGCTGCTGGGCGGCGATGGAGCGTAGACACCTCTCAAGAGTTTGTGCAGCATTTTTTCCCGTGACAATTACCGAAACGGAGGGTTTGACAGCCTCCGATACAGAAGAGAGCAGGCGACTCCTCAGCCTATTCATTCATTCTTTTTGAGCTTGGTGGGTTTCCCGGATGAGCGATACAAGACTATACATCATGATGCCGGTAATGCTCAAAATTGAACCAATGATAAGAGAACCAATCGAAACTATCGCCACGTTAGTCGTAACATGTCCGGAAGTCTCATATCCTGCAAGGGTCCAGGCCCCGAAAATTAAGCCGACCAGAATGAATAATCCACCTGGAATACCATAGAATCTTAGAGGGTGTCTCAGAGAGGCCTGCTTGAGGGCCGCACCCACGACGTCTAACCATTGCAGGGTCGGATTTTGTGTTGATTTTTCACGCTCGTATACGATTGGTACACCTACTTCCTTAACTCTCAATCCTTCTCTTGTGGCTCGTAGCAGAATCTCGGCACTAGCGCCCATTCCAGTTTCCGAAGGATGGAGTCGTTTCAGACTTGCTGCACGATAAGCCCTCATGCCGGACTGCGTATCGGAGTATGCTTTCCCGGAGACTCCCTTGATGACGGCATTAATCATTCGGATTCCAAGCTTTCGCCAAGAAGGCGTGAGATTCGCGGACCTGGACTTAAAACGTGAGCCTATCACCACATCGGCCTCGCCATCGATAATAGGAGCGACAACGGCAGAAACGAATCTTGCGTCGTGCTGACCATCTCCGTCAAAAGTGACGACAATGTCTGCCCCGAGCTCCCTGGCTCGCGTGAAGAGTGACGCCAGTGCTGCTCCATAACCCAAGTTTCGGCCATGGACAACTACATCAGCCCCCAGTTCCTTCGCGATTTCGCCCGTCATGTCTCGGGATCCATCGTCACATACTATCACACGATCGGCAGATTTTTTGGCAGCCAATACTACACTCGCGATCGACTGTTCTTCGTTGAAGGCTGGGATCACTATGACAACGCGAGGCGTAGAGGCAGCTCTTAATTCGCTAACCCTAGGCTCGATGAGCCGGGCCCGCTCAACAACCATCGGTTGTTCCAAATGATGACCACTGTATTGCGTTTAGTTCGGGTCAATTTAACCTTATACCTTGATGAGACATTGCTGAGCGGATCTCAGAAGAACGTTGAAGTTTCTGGCTACCCTCAGATACCCCGGGGTGCTAAAGGAAGTCTAGAGGCTGAGGACTGCAGTAAGCGCGTAGTTTGCGCTCAGCAGAATCACTAGGAGAATAATTAATGATTTCTGCATCGCCCCGTGTCCGAGCCTTTGAAGACCGATTGTTTCCACGGATGCGAGGACTGGAACAGGGAGCAGATACACGATTCGTGCTTGTAGAAGGCTAGACAGGAATGGAAACGGCAGGGAGGCAATAATCACCCACATGCTGATGAGTCTTGAGAATCCCTCTCGTACCCAAAACAGTCGCCAAGTCGCTATCAAAGCTAAGCCCAGAATCACGCTTTCGGCCATTAATTGTGCGTAGGATTGTGTGAGAGTCGCTACAAGGTTCGGCCAGAACGATGTGAGCTGTGAAAGACTTGCCCCCGTCGTGATCGTGTCCAGCCCAGCTACGCCAGTCCCAGCGGGATTTAGCGTATAGAATCGAGTGACGTCGATTAGCGCGTTGGCCACGAAAAACACGATCGCAATCTTTGCTAACTTAACATCGTGATTGGAAAGGGATTGTCTGAACATGAACAGGACACACAGAACTATCATGAAATCCCAAGTCCAAGGGTGGGTAAACAATATGGCAAATGAAAGCGATGATGCGACAAGCAAAGAACTCAGCGATCCCGACTTTGAGAGTTTCATAACTACACTCAGAAGTAGGTACGCTTCCGCTAATGCGAGCCAATTAGCGTAATAGCCCGCCCACAAACCCACAGTAATTTGGAATGAAAGAGAAGTCATCAAACTCGTAAGTGCGGCCTCACGTTCGTTACCCCGACCTTGCAAGACAAAAACAAATGACGAAATCGAGAGCAATGGCCCTAAGAGTATCGGATAGAGCCTCATTCCGAAGCCTGCCGATGCCCCAAACAAGCCTGAAACAGCATAGGGAAACAGTAGAGACAAGGGTCTCGATCCGTCGGAGGCCGTGACGAATGCATACCCGATCGCTCCAAATACGGGCCGTTGCAGCATTTGGCTTACCCACATTGCGTAAAGAGGAGTGTCTATACCAACTAGGTTACCGCTTGGGTTTATGTCAGGTCGATAGGGGACAAACCCTAGGACGACACTTGCACCTAGGCTGATTCCAAGCATCAGTTTTGGACTAGACAGAATTCGGGGAACTCGGGCGGAGTCGGAAGCAGAGCTAGCTCTAAGCGGAGACATTAGATGTTGGAAGGGCTCTGCAAGAAACCGGACAAAATTATCAATCCTGGGTGAGTAGCGACGAGCTTCTCTGCTTCCTAGATTGATTAGCCAGGCGTAGAGGAGACCTAACAAGAACACGGTCGACAGCGGGACAAGGAACCAATAGAACTCCATGTTGAGACTCGAGATTCCAGGGTCAGGCAGGTAGGGAAAGAACGCAAGGACCGCTAGAACAAGAACTTCAAGACCCACTAGGATGAGCAGTATCACAGTGACGATCCATTCGCGCAGTATCGTCAGCCTCCGTCGCCAAACCCGCCAAACGCATCGACGCGCGTCAGTACCATCCTCAAACCGTTGTAGCCCAGCTCTTCGTAGTGTCTCACCATTTCATTTTGCTCGTTCCATTCCGACAAGCCGCTCCCCAACGTTTCCTGATGAGACTGCATCCGATACTATTCTATGTGAAGACTCGTCCTTCACGGTTTGTATTTATGCTGCTTCAGACGCGGATGCCAGTAACTGCCCACGCGGTTTCTTCGGGAATCCAATAATTACGAATTTCAGTCCTGCCGACTTATGTCATGGTATATCGTCCTGTAGTATAGGGTTAGATCCTTGCAAATGATTGATTCGCGCCACTCAAAAATGCCGAGGGCTGGGTGGCAAGGCTTTACATGTTTGTCTTGACGAGGGCAGGAATATGATTCGACAGACGACCTCACGGATGGGTTTCAGAGACTTCGACTCATCAGATTACGAGAGGCTTGTCAGGATCTATAATGCGAACTATCCGGACTACCCCACAAGCGTTGAGGAGACCCGGTACAACGATGAGAGTTCGGATAAGTCAAAGTTTGTCCAGAAACGTTTCCCCTGTGTCGATCAAGATTCAGGAACGATCCTCGGGTTCGCCAGGCTAACCCAAACTTGGTGGAACTTCCATCCGCAAAAGTTCATGGTCGACATTGTAGTCGATCCCCAGTATCAACGCAGAGGCGTAGGGTCCCGAATGTATCAGAGGCTGACCGAAGAACTGGAGAAGCTTAATGCTACAACGGCCTGGGCTAACGTCAAGGAGGATATGCCGAGATCGTTGGACTTTGCAACAAGGCGCGGTTTCGTCGAGAAGCAGAGGCTCTGGGAGTCTCGACTGGTTCCGTCAGAGCTAGACTCCGCGAGTTTTGAGAAATACTCTCGCAATGCCTCCGAGCACGGGATCAAGATATCGACTTTTGCTGAAGAAGAAGTTAAGGGTCCTGAGTTTCTAAGGGAGGTCTACGAGCTGGTTCAAGACTGCTGGGCAGACGTGCCCTTGCCGGTGCCGTACACACGGGTCTCTTATGAGCAGTGGGAGGAGAAGGAGCTGAAGAATCCGAGTCTGATTCGTGATGGCTTCTTCATCGCATCTGATGGTCCCCACTTGGTCGGTTATAGCAATGTCTGGCGCATGGCAAAGGAGCCGAGGACCCTCTACCAGGCAATGACGGGCGTCCGTCGTGAATATCGTAGCAGAGGGGTAGCAATGGCTTTGAAGTTGAAAGTGGTCGATTATGCGAGAAAAAACGGGTATGACGTGATCAAGACATGGAACGATTCTGGGAACGCCCCGATCCTAGCGGTCAACATGAAGCTCGGGTTCAAGAGAGAAGTCGGCTGGGTCACGATGGAGAAGGCCCTAATCTAGGAAGGCCGCCCCTGGAAAAGCTTCAGTGAAGCGACCCTAAGTATTTGTCAGCGAAACGCTGACGACACGTCAGTCAACCCTAATGTATTCACTATCCGTCTCGCGAGCGCATAGGGAGGAAGGACAGACGCCGAACTACAACTGTATCGCACAGAGCTCTTCCGGATAGACTGCAAAATGAGAAAAAAGGTGAGGCTTGGCGGTAATCTCGTCCAAATGTCCTTGGATATATCGATATGTTTCGGTCTCCTTTTGCTCAACTGAGTTCCAATTTCCGATAGCGTTAAATTCTCACCATGAAAACAACATTTCTCCCACTTGCAAATGCTTCGGGTGCAATGCCCTGACCTAATGATTGTAGTTGGAGCGTCACGGTGGAAAGATAGAGAAGTATGCTGTTAGCCAGTAGATCCGAATCCTCTCATATGGAGAGTGTAACTGCATTCTCACCAATGTCCTACTCGAAGAGAACAAACGTGCTGCGTCATCTACTTCCATTCCTCGTCCTTGTCCTCTCAGTACTCGTTGCCCAGGGTCTGAGCCAAGTCCCACAAGTTCATGGTATGAGCCTGGCCGGCTCGCTAGATCTGTGTCCCGGCTATTCTGCGCAAGTACATGCTAGTTTCATTGATTCTGCCCATGGATATGCGTACTTCGCGGTGGGACCATATCTTTGTGGACAAACCTACGGGACACTGTTCAAGGTTAGACTCTCCGACTTCACAGTTGCAGGACAATCATCATTTTTGAACCATGATCCACTGACCGGCCTATTCGATCCAACAACCGGGTTTGCCTACGTCGGTACTGGCGATGCAGAGTTGTACAAGGTCAACATAACAAGCTTGACCGTGGTCGCCGAAATCGGCGCGATTTCCAGCCCACCAGCAGTTATCGATCCAGTTAATGGCTTTGCATACTTCACCTGTGACCATTGCATCGCACGCACGAGCCTCACAGACTTCCTCCAAGAGGGAGTTCTTACTACGCCCGTCACTCCTCAGTCCGCGGTGATTGATGTCGCTCACGGATTCGCATATTTCGCCGGAGCATCGCACGTGATGAAGATTAGACTCACAGACTTTAGCATCGTCAATGACACCGCGTTGCCGAGCCCGCTGTACTTTACGGGTTCTTATGGTAATGGGGTTGGAGCAATCGACCCCCCTGGCGCCTTCGCATACTTTGGCGGTTACAACGCGGCCACCAGCAGCAGTGTTCTGTTGAAGATTGGGCTTGCCAAGCTTAACCTTGTAAGCGTTCTCAACGTGACCTGCGCCACATGCATTGAGAACGATACTCCGACTACCGGTGTGATTGACTCAGCTGGAACATACGCCTATTTCCAGCTTCAAAACTCCACCATTGAACAGGTTCGCCTCTCAGACTTTACAATCACAGGAACCACAGGCGTTCTTGGTGCTGCCAGGTCCCTTACCTCCGTCATTGACTCTGCAAACGGGTTCGCCTACTTTCCTGCTGATAACTGCGCTATTCCTTGCTATGTGTCAAAGGTCAGCGTGCCTGCAGTCACAGGACATACAGACTCTACCACTGTCAACTGTGATCCTAGTCCAGTGATCGTTGGCAACCCTGCTATATGTAATGTAACAGTTATCGATGCCTTGTCCGGAAGCACCGTGCCACCAAGCGGCAGTGTCACCTTCCAGAGCAACAACGCGGGAGCATTCAGCTCGGCGAACTGCGTATTGACGGGAACCGGGAACACTTCAACCTGCTCCGTTTCCTACAAGCCAACAGTAGTCGGAACCCATACAATTAACGCGACTTACTCTGGTGACCAGCTCCACAATCCGAGCTCAAACATTTTTGGCTTGAGAGTGATCGAGGCATCCAGTCCTACCAGCCTCACATTATCCTGTTCCCCTAGTTCAATGTACGTAGATTCCACGGGCACCGTGTGCACTGCAACTGTCACAGATACTTCTAGCTCCCCGTCGAATCCGACAGGCACAGTCACATTTTCCAATGGCGCCTCCTCTGGAATATTCGGTTCCACGCCCTGTAATTTGCAACCCATACTCTTCAACGCTGCAAGTTGCTCAATATCCTATGAACCCACGGCCGTGGGTTCCGGCTCCCAGTCGATTACTGCCAACTACCCCGGAGACTCAACACACGAATCATCCATATCCAGCCCGTTCCCCCTGACCGTTACACGTGCCCCTACAAGCCTCAGCGCTTCCTGCAATCCAGGATCCGACCCAGCTAATTCTCCGACGACCTGTACTCTAAACGTGTCCCAGACCAGCGTCCTCTCCACAACTTCTCCATATCCCACACCAACTGGCACCGTCAGCTTCACCAGCAACGGAGCCGGCACATTCACCGGTTCTCCATGTACTCTATCCCTGGTTCAATACTATCTAGCATCCTGTACAGCAACATACACGCCGACCAGCGTTGGGACTGGGACCCATTCGATCACCGCTGTTTATCCAGGCGACGCAATCAATGCTGGAGGCATTGACAGATTCGAGCTCACCGTAACTTCCGGCCTGTCGCCCACCTCCACGACCATCTCCTGCGACAGTCCAGTTGTCGCTCAAGCGGCTTCTACGTGCACCGTGACCGTCACCGATATGGACGCAAATCCTACAACTCCTACAGGAACCGTTACCTTCAGCGCTTCGGGTTCTGCAGCAGGTAGTTTCAGCTCTTCAGGCATCTGCTCCATCGCACCCAGCACGACCTCAGGCACTGCCTCCTGTAGTTTGACGTTCACTCCGTCGTCCTCGGGAACCGCCAGCATATCCGCCACGTATCTCCCGGCAACGGGCGACTCTCATAGCGGGAGTTCCACTACGACTGGTTTCAACGTCATAGTCAACCTGCGGACTACTTCCACCACCGTAACCTGTTCGACGCCGGTTGTTGTGAACCAGCCTTCAATCTGCACCGCCACCGTCACCGACACCAGCACGACCAGCTCTACAGCACCGGCTGGCACTGCGACATTTTCCACATCCTTCTCCGGTTCCTTCGACTCGACCAGTTGTACTCTGACGGCGGATGCGGCCTCAACGGCCTCTTGCCACTCAACGTTTACTCCTTCAGCCCATGGCAATGCTGGTATCATCGGCACCTACAGCCCCACCGACACGATTCACAGCACTAGTTCCACTACGACCTCCTTCAGCGTCACCGTTAACCTACGGACGACCTCAATCATCGTTACTTGTTCCAGTACAGTGATCGTTAATGCTCCATCCGATTGTAATGTTACTGTTAAGGACGCGTCGACTGCCGGTGCGCCCGTTAGTCCTTCAGGAACCGTGGGCTTGAGCCTTGGAACAGCCAGCACGGCCTCTGGAACATTTAGTTCCCCGAATTGTACACTTGCGCGCAAGTAGACACTACAACCTCAAGCTGTGTTGACGACTTCACAGGTTCGTCTGCGGGCAGTGCAATAGTAGTTGTGAGGTACGGTGGTGACCCAGCCCACAGTAACAGCCAGGGTTCAGCATCCGTCACAGTGACGCCTTCCACCCCCTCATTCGACTACACCGTATCGGTCAGTCCAACCAGTGGGTCTGTTGCCGTGGGGTCATCCATTACCGCACCTGTCACAGCCACTCTCACCAGCGGCACGGCCCAACTAGTAACCCTGACGCTTTCCGTCTCACCAATTCCTTCGGTGTGCCAATCCAGTTCTGGTCCCAGCGCGTGTGGTACCATGACATTCTCCCCCACTACTGTCACTCCTTCATTCACAGGAGCCAGTTCGATCCTGACGATCTCAACCACGTCCATCGTTCCACCTGGAACATATACCATAACCATCACGGGTTTCCCCACAGGCAAATCCTCCACTTCCACAGTGTTCACCCTCACGATAACGGCACCTTCCGTTTCCATAGTCAGCTGCGGCCACGAGTCATCATGCTCTGTTCAGAGCAATTCAACCCTGTCGAACATTCGTTTCGCCGGCAACACGATTCACGTTGAGGCAACAGGTGCGCATGGGGCTGTGGGCTATGCCAACGTGACCATTCCCAAGTCAGATGTCCCTCACATCGAAACATTGCATGTCTTCGTCGACAACTCTCCCCTGGGGGGTTCTTCAGTTACAATTACGAGCGACTCAACCGCCTACTTCGTCTACTTCACTTTCACTTTCCACAGCCCTGTTCTGATCGACATCCAGCTTACCGCGCCCGAGAACGCCGCGACCCCTAACATTCTGGGGCTTGATCCAACACTCTTCTACGAAATAGTTGGAGCACTGGTCGCTGTAGTCGTAGTAGTCTCCGCGGCTTTCGTAGTCCGCCGACGAGGAAGAACCGGTCCAACATCTGATCAAAAGGTTTCGAACCTGAGAAACCGAGCTACGAGTAGTTTACGCTACTCGGATTGGCTGGACTTTCCAAGTGGCCCAATTCTCTCGTCCATGGTGTAGCGTTAACAGGAGGTTCGTGAATAGTTTCACTGGCCTACCCGTCTTTTAACGCAAAAAGTGTGTACAGCGAATCCTATGCAGCCCACCCACCTCTCATTCGATAAAGGAAGCCTCCTGGTAAAGAGCGAGGCAAAGGTTCCGTACTCAACTTGGGATGATAGAATCAGAGGGTTCAGGGCTCAAGCCCTCTACTACAAGGAAATAGTCGAGTTTCTCAAAAAGAGCGAACTCTCTGAAGTCAAGGACAATGTTGAGGCGCTTCCTCCTTGTCCAGATCTCAGATGCAGAAGGATAACGATGAGAGCCTACCAGAAAAGAGCACTTGACTCGTGGGACCGAGCGGGAAGACGTGGGGTCATAGTGCTTCCTACAGGTGCTGGGAAGACCGTGATCGCAATGAAGGCGATGGAACTGGTCAACCGGCCCACGATCATAATCGTTCCCACCTTGGACCTACTGGAGCAATGGAGGAGGCGGATCGAGGAGGAACTCGGTATCGAGGTGGGCGTCTATGGAGGAGGCGAGAGCAGTGTCAAGGCTGTAACAGTCTCCACCTACGACTCAGCCTATCTAAGAGCGGGAGAGTTGGGAAACATGTTCAGTCTACTAATCTTCGACGAGGTCCATCACCTGCCAGCCGAGAGCTTCCGTCAGATAGCCGAGATGTTCACATCCCCAAACAGGATGGGGCTGACAGCCACCTATGAAAGGGAGGATATGCTACACACCGAACTCCCAAGGCTCATCGGGGGAGTAGTATACAGGCTCAACTCGGAAGACCTTGCAGGAAGATTCCTCTCCAACTACAAAATTGAGAAGTTAACCGTCGAACTGACAGACGAGGAGAAGGCAGAGTACGAGAGAGATTATCGGATATTCACCGACTACTTGGAGAGTAACCGAATCTGGCTGAGGTCCCCCCGCGATTTCCAGAGGTTCATAATGAGAACCTCCAGGGATCCTCAGGCAAGGAAGGCGTTGCTGGCGAGGAACCGGGCCATACGGATCGCCTTCAACTCTCAAGCCAAGATAGACATGCTCGAAAGGATACTTCGCTCGAATCCGGATGATAGAATTCTCATCTTCACACAGCATAACGATCTCGTGTACATAATCTCCCGGAGATTCCTCATCCCGTTCATAACCCATACCACAGCCAAGGAGGAGAGGTATGAGGTTCTGAAGGGCTTCAGGGAGGGAAGGTTCAGAGCCATAGTCACCTCGAAGGTTCTTGACGAGGGGATTGATGTCCCAGAGGCTTCTCTTGGCGTGATAGTAAGCGGGACAGGAAGTTCAAGGGAGTTCATTCAACGACTAGGCAGGCTACTGAGAAAGAGCGAGGAGAAGGGGGAAGCCAGGTTGATTGAACTTGTTTCACGAGAAACCTCTGAGATCAGGACCAGTAAGAGAAGGAGAGTCAACAGAACCGATGGAGAACATGTTCATGATGACTACGACGTCGGAGAAGCTATTGAGCTTACAGGGTAAAGATGCTCCCCTCAAACCTGCTTAGAGCGAAGATTTCCCGTGGAACGATACGCCCGGTTTATGCGACTCTCGACCCGGATATCATGGCTCTCGCTGAAAACATCACGAGAGTGTTCAGCGACAATGTCGGAAGGACGAAGGGAGCACTCTCTGATGGGCTAAGAGAGATCGAGGGTGACGGCTGTGACTACAAGCTCGTCCGGGGCCTCTCAGCTCTCTTGGAGAGGAAGTGTGTCTTCGAGGCCGACAGCGCTACCAACCCAAGAGAGACTAGGAGACTCGTCTTTGAGGAGGCCAGCCGGACGAGAGTATCGAGCCTAGAGGATAGAGACGGTGTGGTTCAAAGGGTCTCAGCGAGACTAGGCGTCTCTCCCGCATTATTGGAGAAGACGATCTTTAGCGATATGGAGGATGAGCTGATTCTGAGAGATTTCAAACCACTATCCCCACAGAGTCTTATCAAACGGTACAATCTCTCCCTGCTACAGACTCTCCTGTTCAAATCGCTAAGGGTGGAGTTCTCAGCCTCTGGAAACTGGAAGAATATTTTCAGAGAGATAAAGCGTGTGGGTCTGATATATTCTGTGGAGAGAGCAGATCATGGCGAGGGATACAAGGTCACCGTGGACGGGCCACTTTCCCTCTTCAAGATGACAGAACGGTACGGCACATCCACTGCAAGACTCGTCCCACAGGTAATAGTCTCAGACTCATGGATAATCAGAGCCGAAATACTCGCCAGAAGAAAGGGCAGAGTCTACACATTCGAGGCCAATGAGGAAGAAAAACATCTCCTAGCCGACGGAGAAGAAGCCACTGAGAAAGGATCTCAGAATGGCTTGTATGACAGCAGCCTGGAAGAGAAGTTCGCAAGATCATTCATCTCCTGTAACTCTGGATGGGTCTTGAGGAGGGAGCCCGAGCCTCTCATCGCAGGTAGGCACATACTGATACCTGATTTCAGTTTCGAAAAGCATGGCCTGAAGGTCTACCTTGAGATTGTGGGCTTCTGGACCTCCGATTATCTTGAGAGAAAGATCAACAAGCTCAGCATGCTCACAGATGTGGACATAATCATAGCAGTGGACGAGAGCCTTGCATGCTCCCGTCTGGAGAGACTCAAGAACAAGATGCTGGTAGTATACTTCAAGGGCGAGGTGACCCTAAAGCCCGTTATAGAGCATCTCAAGCAGAGGGAAGCTTCGATCCTTGGAGAGCAGGCTGCCTTGGTGAAGGCGAGGGGCATCGCCCTGAAAGGGGATGTAGTGAGCCTCGAAGCGATTGCAGAGGAGAATCATGTTTCGCTCGAATCGGTCAGAACGGCACTGGAGGAATTCAAGCAGGAGGGATATGTGAAGACCGGAGATCAGTTCATCTCAAAAGCGAGGCTGATGGAGATCGATCAGAAACTTGAGGGCGTACAGAGGCTGACCGATGCACTGGGAATAATCGAGGCTTCAGGTTTGAAAGAAGAGGCCGCGAATGTGCTGGAAGCTTTGGGCTACACGTCTGTCTGGGAAGGGATGGAGATGGACAAGGTCAGAATAGTAAAGTCTCGCAGTGGAAACGATGAGGGGATCGATTAATTCGCGATACTCGGACTAACCAGAAGGTTCAATTGGACCACGTTGGTTGTTCGTTGACAACAAAGGATTTGACGATCTGAGTCCTCCCACAAGGCGGACAAACGTAGCCCAAGCCTTCAATCGTGTGTTCGTTCCATTTGAATGTCCAATATTTCTCGTTGACAGCTGAAAGGTCGGGAATGTGGACTCCCGAGACCTTCACGCGCACAGGGTCAATCATCGTCCCTGCGCACGCTGGGTTTTGACAGTTCAGAACCATGCGTCTCGTCAGTAGCAGTTAGACACCTAAGAATGATAGATAGCTGAATGTGAGCCTAGCAGTCAGGTGTCGTAGGGCTCGACAAGCCTGTACATTTTCTTCAGCTATCTTCCGAACATCGGCGACCTTGGGAAGTGTTCCGTCGTTAAATGCGTGATTGTAAAAGTGATTTAATCCTCACGCTTTCGGAGAGTGTCTCAAGGTATTCCGAAACTGAGAATATTCGCGCTTCGAGGGTCTCTTCGTCAAATCGCGGACCTGATCCTTCTGCCTCAAAGGCATACTCTGGTAAATGAATTTCGCGAGACTGATCATAGCTACCCTATAGCTACCCTTGTTCTTGCCGGATCTACCGGGAGCTAAAGAATGTCAATGAATGCTTCCAGTGGGCGATTCATTAACCCGAAGTCACTGTCCTTTGAATGATGATCTTTTGAGTCGGAAGAACCGCGACGTAATGCCATCCTTTTCTCAAATACTTGTTGAGCTCCTGCTCTCTTATCACACGCTGAATCCCCGATACGGGAAATCTCGCAGGTTCAACAGATTCCGGAGAGTTCTGAGATTGTCGCTCCAACATAGAATAAGGGGATAAGACCGTCAGAAACGGCTCTGCTCTGGAGTATTCCCTTCTGACGTACTCGGCGTCATATTCATCCGAAACGGTTGGAAAACGTCTCACCACGTGGCCCATCATGAAGTCCAGCAAGTCCGCGTCCACTACTCCTGCAAGCCTCATCTGATGTTTCCAAAACGCTCTGAGAGCCGTAGCGTGTACGTCGGCAAAGCGCCTTGGAAATCCGTCAGGATAGTTCATAAGGACCTTTTCTGATTGAATGCCAGCGGCGTATGCAGCTCGAATCACAAGCTTACTTATCCACCACGCGTGTGGTGGTTCGCCTCTTTCGCTTGGCTTGAACCACCTAGGGGCTCCAACTCCGGCGGCGTTAGTCTCCCATCGATAGGCAGACCTGAACAGCCACGAGCTGTCGTCAATGATTTCTCCGGCGTGTCTTCGCTGATTCATCATCTGAACGATGTAGTCGCGACTCTCCTTGCCAAATGCGAACCGGTAGTTTGTTCTGCGCTTGTTAGCACCCTGATCTCTCCCGTTTGTAATGCTTGAGCTGACTTCTACAACGATAGGGGAGTCGGCTCTCTCAATTTGTCTACGGACGTGGCCGTAACGAAGAGCAGAGAAGAGTCCAACTCGCTGGCCACTCTGCACTAGAAGCGATATAATCGCCTTCGATTTTATGTTTCGAACAGAACTCAGCATGTCGCAGATCTCACGAGGCTTGAGAAGCCTGCTTGACCTGATCTTCGTGCTCTCTGTCAGGACGCGCGGAGCTTTTCCGAGTGACTGATCATTATGAGAGAAGAAAGACCTGATAGCCGTGTAGGCTTGGACACGACTCGCCCTGGGAATTGAGAGATCAGCCAAGCGGTGAAAGAGCCGCTTCGCTCGTTCGTGGACCTTTGTTCTGTCGTTCTTAGCCCATTCAATCAGCTGTTCAGGATCGCGACCTGCATATTCGCAGAATAGTGTAAAGTGCCGGAGATAAGGCCGCTTGCTGCTCTGGCTTAGTTCCAACAACCAGTTGTTAACCGAGTCGTAGTCCGTAGGTTCCCGTATCGCGGGCGCACTCATCCTAGAACAGGTTAGAGAAATTACGGGCGACGCTGATGGGCATCACCTAACCTTGCGACGCCGTTGAAAGTTACGACTGCGTTCTTAGAGCCTTTTCGATCACAATCCTCTGAGAGGGCAGAATCGTCACGTAGCGCCAGCCACTTCTCAGGTAAGCCCTCAGTTGAGGTTCCTTTACGACCCGCTGTGGCCCAAGTTTCTTGAGGGTGAGATTTTGAGGAGTCGCTTTTCTCCTCAAAACTCTGCCAGCGAGTCTATGATAAGGAGACATTACAGTCAGATACGGCTCAGCCTTTCGAATACGTCGTAGGCTCCTCCATATCGTGGGGTGTGGCCCATCATGAAGTTTAGCAGGTCCGGATCGGTGACGCCACCCGTCCTCATCTGATGCTTCCAGAATAGCCTCAGAATGTGTGCGTGGACCTCCTGGAAGTCACAAGTCTCATTCGCCTCGCCAATCTGCGCTTCAATTGAATCCTCATCGTAGCAAAGAGGACAGAAACGGAAATATTGATAGAAATCACCCGCAGTCAACCGATTTATCTGCTTCCTGACAGTCAGCCCAAATCAACTAGCAAGGGGCCTTTGGTCTGCGACCATATAACCAGTGTGCATTTTCGAGGTGATTCCGAAACGGGTTCGACGCAAGGACGAGTTACTCTGATAGCCTCTACAGATTTCTGGCACTATGGAGACGTCATGATGAAGTTCGACTCGTCAGCCGATGCAGATAAGATAGAGCAACGATTGAACACTGATGACGTGCATCAAGAAAACCTCTCTTGATCGGCGGGAAGCTGAATCAGCCTCATTGGGACGTTTCCGTGTCGCGTTTTTTGGGACCGGGAATCCACTTGTTGACTTTGCGCGTGCAAACTACCCGCGTTTCACATTCGCGCTTTCGTGTTTTCCTCGCGCATTTCAGTTCGCGTGAGATGTGCTCGGGTCGCGCAATTCGAAAGCATAATGTGACCCTGCACGGGCAATCACCTTGTCGAACACGGGACCCACGTAGAGGGGACCCGTCGTTGGTCCGACCGAAATATTCCGGGAGATTCCGCCCCAAAATCAAAAACTATGACCGTACGGACATAGGACCCCCCGGTCGCGTCAACGCCCTATTGTGACCATGCGCACCAAGGTGTCATAAGCGATTAAGCGGTTCCTTTTCCTTTCAACCCCTCACTTTTAACTGAAGGGCCTACGCTATTCTGTATTGCCCGTAAAAAGGGGAGGTTTCACTCGATCTGCTAGTCTCGTGCCGGGAAAAGTTCTCGGTTGGATGCGATGAGCACTCGCGAACGATTATGGCTCTTCATTTATGGATTCACACCTGCTGGTGCGCTGAACTGTCTTGTAAGTGTTGTGACGAGGTCGTCGATATTGATGAGACCGTCGTGTGTAACGTCAGCATTGTAGGGCGATGTGGTGATCAGGTTACCTGACGCATCGGTCACTGATACGAACTGGTGGTTGTTGACGTAGATAAGGTCGTTTACGTTGACCGTGTCGTCGGGAATACCAGAAGTACCGGAAGAGTCTGGCCAAAGATAGGTCAGACTACCGACAACTCCTGAAGGTAGATACCCGTTCTTGTTTGTCACTGAGCCAGAAGCTGGTGGCCACGTGATACCGCCAGATGCGCATGGATCACTTCCAGAAGCGACGCAGAGGCCGAGACGTATGCCCTCCCGGATCAGCGTCTGGATGATGTAGGTGTCAGTGGAAGTCTGTGTCCATCCTGTGAAACTGGATGCCACTACAGGAGTGCAACCTGTTCCGCATACAGAGGAGGGTACAGCTATGTCTTCGAGAAGATCGCCTGTCTTTGCAATTACGGTCACGCTCGGGGCTGATGTAAAGGCTCCGAAATTGATTGTTCCACCTCTCGGAAGGTCTTGCTTATTGAGCGTTGTTGCTCCAGAGACCACAGTGCCGCCCTTGCTGTCTATGATGGTTATGCTTACTCCCGTTCCCCCAGTGGAGTTTAGGTTAAGATCATCGTAGGGGTCAATATTGTAGGTTGTGCTTGGAGAGGGCGATGGCGAGGTTCCGGATTTCGCACTTCCTCCACTGATGGTGCTGACGGTCGCGGTTGTAAATGGAGAGGTCAGAGTTGTGCCGTAAAGTACAGTCGTTCCTTGTCGGAAGTCTGCGCTATACCGCCAGTCAGTGGCATTGCCCGAATGGTTCGCGTTCGCTATTGCTAGGTCTTGGGAGTTGACGACGCCGTCCCTGTTAAGGTCAGGCTGTAGCTCTAGTCCTCCGCGTAGTCCTGAAGGATCAGCAACGTCCCCCGAGGCGGGACTGGCCATTCGTGTGCCGTCGTGCCAGGACAGTCGTTCGCGGGAAGGTGTGGAAATGCTGGGCAAGTAACTCCGCAACCTAGGCCAGTAAAGCCGCTGTCCGGCAGCGTGGTCATGTCTGGGAATAGACAGTTAGGATTGCCCAGTACTCCGGGTCCAAGCTGCCCTGCTGCGGGAGCAGTCCAGCTGTTGCAGTAGACGTGCTTTGGAATAATTGGCAGGCTGGTACCTACTAGTATTGGGGAGATGGCGCTCCTGTTATCAAAGTAGAAGACTATTGTCTGTGTTCCCTCAGGGTTGTTGACTATCTGGACTCCGTCGCCACAGTTGGTAGCGGAGTAGAATGGAGTCGAGGTGAAGTTGGGTCCGCAGAGCTTGGCTACGTTGCTCGCGTATAATGGAGCCTGGTTCTCTGCGATATAGTCAGTGCTGAAGGCAATGTCCTGGGCGGTCAGAGGTACACCGTCATTCCAGAACAGGTCCTTGCGAAGATGGCATGCGTAGTAGGTCGCGGGTGCAGCGTTGGGTGTGTTGAAGTAGGTTCCCGTCGAAAAGTCGGTGCAGAGGAAGGGTATCAGCTCTGAGGGGTTTGCAGCGTTCCTGCCTAGCATCGTGTCGTAGGTCTGTGCCATTGCCTGGACGTCCCAGACGAAGGTGCTCTGCATGATGTTCAGGAACTCGATGGGATTGATGAAACCCCAGTCGAAGACAGCACTGCTGTTCCCCACGTAGCTCTTGTGACCGACGGTGTTGCCTCCGCAGTTGTCATCAAACCAACTGATCAATGTCTGGTAGATGTTCAAGCCTACTCCGACCTCGTTGCCGATAAAGTTCTGCCAACAAGCCCTCTGAGCATAAGTCGGGCTAGGACAGCCACTACTGCCTACCGCAGACCCGTTGGCGCAGAGTCCTGCGCCCACGTCATGGAGCCATGCAGCCTTGTAAGCTTCGTGAAAGTACATCGGCACCGTAGGCTCTAGACCCGTTATCTTGCCGATGCTTGCATCGTAACCCCAAGCCACCCGCTGTGCCTTCCCAACTGCATCGTTAGCCGCCGTTACGTTGGGAGCGTTCAGGATAGCATAAGCATCATTGTCGAATGCAGCATTGCAGAAGCCCCCATAGTTCAATGGAAAGTCACCCGCCCATAACCCACAATCAGCGGCCGGTGCAAAAGAGCTAGTGTAAAGGAACGGGAGGTCGTCAGCGGCAAGAAGGTCCAGGTACCAGCCGCCGGTGTATAGATCCCAACTGTTCCAAGGAGCGTGTTGGAAAAACCTGGCCAAAGCGGGTTTCGCGGCAACGTTGAGTATGACGTCGAGCTTGCAAGGCGCAGCTGGACAAACAGTAATCAGCACTGATCCCGATGGACACGGTGGTATAGGGTTGACGTTGCCATTTGCTTTGTTGCAGAACTGGTTCGGAAGGTTATGCATAATGTTAGCCATGGCCTGGCCTGCTCCGAGACGGAGCGGGTCATCGCTTCGTATCATGAAGATTATGGGGTTTGTACAGAATCCGTTAGCATCAGGAGAACCGTTGCTAGAAGTACCTGTCTTTCCACATGGGAAGCCTGCTGGTGCTGTTGAAAGCTGAGGAGACTCCAAGAAGCCTGTGAGGCTGTCGTAGCCAAACCCCGGTCCACCATCAGCGATGGACATCACGAGTAATTGTAATGCTTTCGTCGGGTTGTAGTCACCGTAGGGACCTGGGTAGCCTAATGATTGGCAGCTGGCCGATCCCTCCTGGCCTGCGCTGGCACCTGAACAGACAGGTTGAGCGAAGCCGCCGGCTATGTTGAGGACAATGTTCTGACGGTCCACGAGATAGCCCATCGCTTGACGGAAGCCTGATTGAGACGCAACACGGCTGCCGTTCTCGTTCATATCAATCTGGAACATGTCCAGAGCGTTGTACTTGCTAGTGGTGATCTGGCCGTTACAGTTTGGTCCGATAGGAGTGGTGCCGGCACAGTTGTTCCATGAGCTCAGGTATGCCTGGGGAATGTCCCAGTCAACCATGTCGATAGAACCAGCCTGGAAAGCCTGCATCTCAAGATCAGTACTAGTATATTCATGGATCAGAAGTTGACCAGAACCGGGTGACATATTTACGACTGAGGCAGCACCCAGAGTGCAACTTGTTGTGCAGCTGGCTGCAGCTCGGATTGAGCTGGGGTCGGTAGACCCTGCCTCAATCCTAAAGGTGACAGCAGCTGGAGGCCAGTGAATCTGTGGAGTTGTTGCACCGGCGGCATTGATTAGGATGGGAGGATTAGTGTGGTTGCTTAAGCAAATGGGTGGGGGAGGTGTTGGAGCTGCAATACCTACTTGTTGACCGCCATTATTGTAAAAGTAGACACAGATGTATGTGACAGATTGTCCAGCGGGAACGTTTACCTGCACACTGAATGGAGTACCTACCGCCACTGGTGAAGGATTGATCGTAACCGCGGGGTTGGAGAATCCAGCGTGGACAGGAGCGATTACTGTTGGAAGTATGTAGATCGCACTTGCTGATGATAGTATAGAGACTAGTAGTACTATTAGTGTTGTTCTAAGGTCTTTGATTGTCGATTGTTTTATTTTCATTTTCGTTTCCTAGGTGCTCCGCTGTTTGGCGGAGCCCGAAAGACTGCGACACGGTGTTACATGTTTAACATTATCCCTAACGCCAAATTTCCATGTAGTGATGGCAAGTCTCAGAAAGACTTCCGAACACGGACAACCACTTCTACGCCGCGACCAGTGCCAAGCCGCCGACAGCTACTCGCCGATTGCAGAAGGTAGGGAGAAACGGTTTGATGACTACACTATCAATTCGAAGGGTGTTGGGAAACTTCGTTTCTGAAGTGGTGCAAAGGGTGTGGGTCCAAGTTCTATGAGCGACACCCGAATGAGCATAGAGCGAGTTGCTGGCTCAAATAGGCATTCGTCCGAATGCTCAGAAGACAATTCGCGCCGGTCCTCCACAGTCACAGAACCTTTTTACTCAATAGTTTGAGTCCAAAGAGAAGACTTGCCCAAGAAGCCTAAGCCAAAGGGCATACTTGCTCAGATGATTGAATTCTATGATTGACTGGACAAGGATTACCAAGCATTGCTTTGGGCAATCGGCGTTCTCGTCTTCCCTCTGACGCTCATGTCGCTTCGGGTGTAGAAATCGCTGTTCCAATTTCTTCAAGTTCTTCAGGTACAACAAAGATTCTTCCGTATCACCCGGCTCACCCAGCGGCAAAGGTCCCTGACTATTGTCGATGATGTAGTCGATTGCCAGTACCGGATTGACCTTCTGCACGTGACACGCCCCACCCAGACTAATGCCTCTAGCCGTATCCAACCTTGAGTAATACGATTTCAGCGCTCGAATTATCCGTGGGATGTCGTCAGAGGAGTAGGTTTGACCTGTCAAGATTTCTGTTCCCAAAGTCGAGGGGACTGTCTGGCTAATAAAAATCCGACCTACGTTGAGCCTACGATGATTTTGCTGGAGGCCAATGTCGTAAAGTAATACCAGCCCAAGCTAGCGCTTCAATTCTCTATAATTATTCTTCCCGATGGAAGAGTCGCAATGTACTTCCATCCTTCTGCCAGATGGGAGTCAAGCTCCCATTCTGTCACCACTTTCTGAGGGGGCGAGCCTTCAGAGAGCGAAAGGGCGTTACGCATCCGTTTTGAAGCCAGAAGCTTCATCGTCAGATCCGGCGCCCGGCTGATTCGAGCATGCTCGTCTTGGGAGAGAACCGTCAAGTGGGGTTCTGCTCTTGCATACTCCCTCTTGATGTAGTCCGGGTCAAATACCTCGTATGTGCCACCGTGAAGAAGCCACCTATCCTTCTGCCCCATCATGTGCTCCAGAAGAGCAACGTCTGTGACCCCTGCCTTCCGCATCTGGAACTTCCAAAACCGCCGAAACATATGCGGGTGAATTTCACATCTGAGGACATTCTTTCCTCTGATGGGAGTACCTGGATGAGTCTTCTGGATCCCCGCTCTGGCCGCGGCTAAGACTACACGAAAACGAAATGCTGGCGGTGACATGGGTGGCCCCACCAAATCCTGCTTCACTTTCCTAGGCACGTACTTCCCATGCCTGACCTGGCTCTCGGCGTAGCTTCGAAACAGCCAGGAATCATCTGCAATCTTCTCCCCAGCGGCAACCCTCTCTTTCATCATTATCCTCAGAAACATGGCACATTCCTTCCCTATGGCAAACTCGTATTTCTCGCGGATCTTGTTCACGTTCTGTCCTGCGACATCGAGAAAATCACTTGGAATCCGGATTAGGATGGGATCGAGTTGTTTTTCCAACTGCTCTCGCACCTGTCCATATCTCATAGCTCTGAGGATTCCCGTTCTCTGACCGCTCTGGGCCAAGAACGAGATGATCGCCTTATCGCGAGTCATTCTGGCGACCGTGATCATCATAGATAGTTCGTTGGCTGTCAAGACCTTCGACGAAAGATTCCAGAGAAAGGAACGCGATCAGACGCGATTGAGCAGATCTTTGAGCCGGGCTTTGTCCTTTCTGACCGCATCTTCAAGCTGTACTATTTCAGTCTCCAAGCGGCTCGCCTTATTTCTTAGATCCCGTCCTCGGGGTTTCATCCTTGACCGTTTATCCCATGTCCAGCAGTAACCGAGTGCGTCCATCTCTTCTAGCACCATGCGTCGTTTCTCCAAGAAGACGCCCATATCAATGGAGCGAACCTCAATGCGTGCCAGTAATTGCTCTGGTTTCATCAAAACTCACCGAGTCCTCTTCGCCTTCCCATCGTCCTGTCTACGTATCCAGTCGGGAATGATTAGAGCCCGGATCAGCTCTTGGACTGATACACCCTTCTCCCTTGCAAGACGGCTCAGTTCTGCGTACACGTGCGAGTCGAGAGATTGCATGAATTTTGACTTGACCATAAGCAGTCAGCCGCGGGGCGTAGGCGTTCAACGCTATATGTGGATTTGATTGTTCTGGGACATGTTTTGGAAAGTACTCTGAAGATTGGCCATCCGTTAGAACTCAGACGTTTGCTCGGCACATCGTAGGTCACTCTCCTCATCTTCGTCCACAACTTCGTGTCCGGCGGCACCAGGTTTGATGGAGTTACGCAGAACGACTATCAGCGCGGTATGGTCTGAACTCCGGTATCGTTAGTCATACCGTTTGGTCTAGGAATGTTCCTGCCTACGTGTTGGCCGATGAGATACCAGAATTTCGGATGATTGACTAGCGCCTTAAGAAGCTCGTCCGTCTCGACTTCGTATTTGGTCTTTGCCCGTGTAAGTTTCACTTCCTCTCGCTGTAATCTTTCTTTCAAGTCTTGAACTTCCTGTCGTAGTACCTTGGTTTCCTCGCGGAACTCGTGCACTTCGGTTTCGTTGCTGAAGACTGCTAGGTATGGTTCTCCCTGTCTGTACATCGTTGCCATCGTTTCAGGATCATCTTTCAAACGCCTGTATTCTGCAGAGAGGTATCCTTCTTCTCCCATTATGCCCTGGGTAACATCGACCGGAACCCCACCTCTCGGGAGTCGTGATCGGAAATATTTTCGTAGAGTGTGAAGATGGAACTTGTAGATTCCCGTTGTAGCGTCTCTGTCCGCGTAGCCTGACTTTTCGAGTGCAGCGTGCCACATGGCGTAGACCGTTCCATTACTGAACGGAAAGATCCGGTCATCCTTGGCACCTTTGGGATAGAGGTGTGACTTTCGGCTTGCAGCCCTCAACCATTCGTCATGGATCTTGAGCCATTCTTTGAGCACGTTGACGGCTTCCGTGCTGAGAAAGGAGGGCCTTGAAAGACCGCTCTTCGTGTACTCTCTACGGATGTGTATTCGTACCGGTTCCTTGTCGAGCTCAATATCAGACAGCTTCAATCGTAGTGCCTCACCGAGCCGCATTCCAGAGCTGCTGAGCGCTAAAGCGAAGGCTCGTCCGTGAAGGGGCAAGAACTGAAGGATGTTTCTCAGAATCTCCGGTGTGGGAGCTTGGTCCTCGGTGAGGGCCCTGTTTCCCTTGAGGCCCTTGTGCTTGCCCTTTAGGTCACGCCAGTAGTACTCGTCGAATTTGACGCCGTTGCGTCCCAGGAATCCTTTGGTGAAGCTTAGAATCATGTTGATGCTCTTCGGAGCGTACTCCCTTATCGATTTGAAAAAGATCTCAACATCGGTCTGATAGTCACGCTGCTCTGAAAAGTACTGTTCACCAGCCTCCTCTAGGGTATCCTCGGTCAGTTTCCTCCCCAAAGCTGACCCTAGGAAGAGCCTCAGACTGCTCTTCGCGTGGGTAATCGTGCTTTCGGCCGAGTATAGCCCGATATATCTAGAAATCCGCGTCTGGCCCAGGGATTCTGCCATGCCGTGGGATTGGAGCTGTAATCGCTATTATAGTTAGCTGAAAGGTAATGCCTATTACCTGAATTAGACATGATACCCCGTTGGAACAACCACGCAACTCACGGTAAAGCTAGCATTCATTCTCGGGTCATTTCTAATCCTGTTCCCTTTGCTGCTCCGAACAATTGATGCAGTCGATAACAGCCTGGCTTTCACGTTCATTGCGATTGGCTCACTGGTTGTGATAATTGCGGAGCTCAACAGAGTCCGTGTGGAAGAATTATCCCCATTCAACTGAATAGCGTAGCCTACGGAAGTTGCTCGTCAGCGGTTGCTTCCGGGTCAGACTTTGTCGTTCACTCTGCGAAGTCGGAGGCTTTTGGCGGCTCGAGGGAGAGTCCCTTGCGTTTCCTTATCCCTTCTACTACACTCTGAAGGAGCGATTGTGGAACCGGCGACCAGCGGGCGAACTCTAATCCCCAGAAGGCCCGGCCTTGTGTCTGGCTCCTCATCACTTCTGACAAGTCGAAGCTCTCTGCCGTTGGAATATCGCCTACGACTGAGACAAGGTTTCCTTTCTGGTCCACTGCGACTATCTTGCCTCGTTTCTGAGTGATCACGCTCGTGACCGCACCTAGGAAGTCGTTGGGAACGCGTGTAGTGATCTTCTGGACGGGCTCCAGTAGAGTTGGCTGGGCTTCGAGGAATCCTGTGAACATGGCTCTGCGTGTCATGGGCATTATCTGGGCGGGACCGCGGTGAACGGGGTCCTCGTGCAGCGCGACATCGGTAATCTTGACCTTCAATCCTCTGATCTGCTCGTATGCGATCGGCCCCTCCTTCAAGCCCCACCGATATCCGGCGAGGATCATGTCTCGGACCTCTTGCATGTACTGCGCCCCTTTTGTCACGTCGAGTATCATGTTGTACGGTTCGTCTATGCTCCAGACTCCCCTCGCCTCCTCCGGCTCCCAGCCAACCGCCCGCAGCTGCTTGGCCATGTCTGCCTTGTCCATGTACTCGCTGATCTTGCCCGCCTTGATCAGCTCCATGACCTGCTCCTCGAGAGGCTCGACTTCGAGGTAGATCTTGTTGTGCCGGTTGGGCGATTTACCCTCGATCGGGCCTGCCTCTCTGCGGATTGCTTCACGGTAGATTACGATCGGCTTAGAGGTGACGATCTCCAGACCGGTCTTTGTGATGAGTGTATTTGCGATCTCCAGATGGAGTGTTCCCATGCCCGAGATGAGATACTCCCCCGTCTCCTCGTTGATGCTCGTGACGAGGTTAGGGTCCTCCAGTGACAATTTCCTGAGAGTGTCGACGAGCTTCGGTAGGTCTCTGTTGAACTTGGGCTCGACAGCTATCGTCACGACTGGCTCGGTGACGTAGTGGACTGCTTCGAAAGGTATGACCTGCTTGACCGAAGCGATCGTCTCTCCTGCCTTCACGTTTTCGAGACCGAGTAGTGCTGGGATGTTTCCCGCGCTGAGCTTCCCAACGATTTCTCGCTGTGGACCCATGTAGATGGCCACCTGCTGGACTCGTCCTTGGGCGTGGGAGTTGATCAGGTAAACAGGCTCCCCGTCGGTGACGGTGCCTGAGAACAATCGTCCAGTGGCGACGACGCCGGCTTGTGGGTCCACCACGATATTGACGACCGACATTAGCACTGGGCCCTTGTCGTCGCATTTGATCATGGCTTGGCCGAACTCGCTTGTCGGGTCGCCATGCCATATCTTGGGGATCCTGTAGACCTGAGCCACGTGGGGCGGAGGCATTACCTCTATGGCCATCCCGAGGATTGCTTCGTGGATCGGTGCGTTGGTCTTCAAGTCCTCAACCTTGTTGTTGAGATACGCGTCTACAACATCGGTGAACTTGATCCCCTTCTTCCGAGCAACTTCGAAGTTGAATCCCCACCGGTCTTTCGCGCTACCCATTGCGACTGTGTTGCTGGCGAAGCTGACTTTCCACTTCTCCTTGAATTCGGGCTCCGCGTAGAGGTCAAGAAGTCCGTTGAAGTCTTTGATGATCCGCGCGATTCTCTCCTGGATCTGTTCGGGGCTCAGTTTCAACTCCTTGATCAGACGATCAATCTTGTTGATGTAGAGAACCGGCCGGACCCGTTCCTCGAGTGCCTGGCGAGTCACGGTCTCGGTCTGGACCATGACCTCCTCGACAGAGTCAACGACTACTACAGCCCCGTCGATCGCTCGGAGCGATCGGGTTACCTTTCCCGAGAAATCAACGTGCCCCGGGGTATCAATGAGATTAATGACATAGGGTGTTCCTCCATGCTCGTAGTAGAGGCTGACATTTGCAGCCTTGATCGTCATCTGACGCTTCTGTTCCTCTTCCATGAAGTCCATAGCGAGCGCGGTCCCCGCGAGTGACGGGGACAGCAATCCAGCCCCTGCGAGCAAGCTGTCAGTCATCGTCGTCTTGCCATGGTCTACGTGTGCGATGATGCCGATATTGCGGATTTGATCCTTGTTGGAAACGATTTTGAGAATGTCCGCTGAGCTCTTGAATCGGGGCAACGGTTCTACCTATCTTCTTGAAGAGAACGGTCGAGTGCCCGGATTCTCTATTATATGTTTCCCGGAACAGATCCAAGAACTAATACTGACCATTCAATTGTCTTTGGGAGAAAGTCGGCGCGCATAGTAGAGCTGCTGATGGAGATAACTCGGTGGAAATAGATCATTGTGTGTTCCCTGACGAACTTCTTTATGACGTAGAGAATAACACGTGGCTGAGAATCAGCAGCGATAATTACGTTACGATTGGTGTGACAAGCCTTCTCTCTGCATTAGCAGGCCGGCTCGTCAGGGCCAAGCTGAAACCACCAGGTACTACGATAGCAAGAGGCCGGAGTCTGGGAACTCTGGAGAGCGAAAGGTTCGTGGGCCCAGTCCCTTCACCAATCTCCGGCGAACTAGTTCAGACCAATCAGGGACTCATCGATCGACCGAGAATAATCAACGATTCGCCTTACGAAAAAGGCTGGATCGCATGGATAAAGCCCAAGCAGTTGTCTACAGAGAAGACCTTACTGTCGAAGGCCAAGGACGCCAAGGCTCCACTGACAGAGAGGATCGCCCAGCTTCATGTGCGCTGTTTCAAAGCTTTTCCCGATCGCGAAATGTACGAGATCGGAACAGAATGCTCAGCCGTCCTTGTCCGGCTCAACGAGCAAATGGCCACAATGCGTATCGGAGAGGCGATCCACCTCGTCTCGGATGATCCAACTGCCTATGTTGAGATGATTGCCTGGACAGAAAGAACGGGACAGAGCCTCGTCGACTGGAGGAAGGAGAGCGAGCTGTTCCATTTTATCGTGAAGAGAGTCCAGTAAGAAAAAGTCCGCCGAGAAAATGCGGCGGAAGATTCTGGGGGACCTGGAGTGTTACGCTGGAATGGTCTGTGGTGTCGCTGGTGCGGGTTTCTCGATGGGGTTTCGGACGAGATTGCCCCATTCCGTCCAGGAGCCGTCGTAGTTGCGAACCTTTGGGTATCCTAGCAGGTACTTGAGGACGAACCATGTGAAGCTGGATCGTTCTCCGATTCTGCAGTAGGCTATGATGTCCTTGTCAGCGGTGACTCCTTGGGCTTCGTAGAGTCTCTTGATCTCATCGTAGGGTTTGAAGACCCCGTCTGCGTTGACCGCCTGGCTCCAGGGTATGTTGACTGCTCCGGGAATGTGTCCGCCGCGCTGTGCGTGCTCTGTCGGATATTCAGGCGGAGCCAAGATTTCACCAGTGTATTCTTTGGGGCTGCGTACATCGACTAGCTTGATGCCGGGCTTGCTGTAGAGGTCGAGAGCCTGGCGTAGATAGATCCGGATGCTCTCATCAGGGTTGGAGGATTTGAACGTGGTTGGGGCGTATTGTGGGGTGTCCTTTGTGAGCGGCTTGTCTTCGTCGATCCATTTCTTGCGTCCCCCGTTCATGAGGACCGTGTTCTTGACGCCGTAGTATTGGAGGTCCCAGAATGCGTATGCTGCGAACCAGTTGTTGAAGTCGCCGTAGAGGACTATCTTAGTGTCGTTCGAGATTCCATGCCGGCTGAATAGCTCCTCTATCTGCTCCTTCGTAGGTATGTCGCGTTGGAGGGGATGGTTGAGGTCTTTGCGCCAGTCGAAGAGCACCGCGCCGGGGATGTGTCCGAGCTGATAGTTTGCTGTAGGGTCATAGTCTACTTCCACGATTCTAGTCTTGGGGTCGTTGAGGTGTTCGTGTACCCATTGGGTGCTGACTAATACTTCGGGGTGCGCATATGACATATGTTATATCGATCGTCGGGCATAACATACGTCATATTAAGCACTTTCCATGATACCATTAGGATCGGAGCTTGGCGCCGCCGAGTCTGCTGCTCACACAATCTTTTACGAGAGTAGCCCGCGTTTGTCTACAAGCTTCTGGAGCGAACTTGCTATCGAGCCAGCCTCAGGTCTATCCTCAGGGTCTCTCGCTAACATCTCCTTCAGATCTGAAACGGCGGCGGAGAATTTGGAGTCTATACGTCCGAAGTCAGGTTTGAATGAGTCCCAGACGGACTCAAGATCCTTCTCCGCCCTGCTCAAGTCGGAGCTCGTGGTGATGTTGTTCATTGCCTCGATCAGCTTCGGTGAGTGAACAGGTGTCCGGGTTAGCATGGTGTATAACGCGGCTCCTAGCGCGTAGACGTCCATGCTCGACTCGGCAGGGTCTCCAAGAACTTGTTCGCCGGGCGCGTACTCTGAGGTGAACTGGACGACCTTCCCGCCCTTTTTGACGGCTGAACCCAGATCGGCCAGCTTGGGTAGGAGTGATCCGGAGACGATCCGGTCTAGCATCTCCTGACCTGTTGAGGGTGGTTTCGTGTTGAACAGTATGTTCTGTGGTTTGACGTCAAGGTGTACGAAGCCTGCCTTGTGGATCATGTCCAGTGCCATAGCTATCATCTGGCCAACTAGGATGACGAGTCCTCCCCACTTCTCGGAGTAGTAGAGCGGCTCATACTCCGGGTCCTCGATGAGCTTCTTCGCCGTGCCTCCGTTCATGAACTCCATGACTATGGCCGGGGGGCTGCGATAATAGAGGGCGGTATCGCCCTTCATGATCTCCTGCACGTTCAACCGGTCAACCAGTATCCCTCTGATCTGGACTACATACTTTGACTGGCCGGATAGTTCCAGGAGTCGCGTTGCCTCGGACATGGTCTCGTTGAGAGTCATCGTTCCCGCTGTGGGTTCGTTCACGGATTTCGGCCGGGTCGTCTTTAGGATGGGTATCTTCAGCGCGACCTCCGTCCCGGCCTGACCGAACGTTGCGCGGAGAACGTAGCCACTGGCTCCCGTTGCGATATGGTCTACAACTCGATAGCCATGCACGTCCTGGCCGACCCAGACCTTCGGGTCCCAGGTGTTGAGGGTGAGAGCCGGGACCCCCTGTCGAGTGTATGTAATCGAAGGCGGCTTCGCCACAGGCGATGGCGGCGGGGGCCGGGGGAGTGGTGGGAGAGGCTGGAGACGCTGGGCGGGAACGGGTGGAGGTGCCGGGTGTGGATGAGTAATCACGGGCTGTGGACGGGGTGGAGGAGGTGGGGGGGCTTGTACTGTGAAGGAGAATGAATCCTTCGAGCTGTGACGCGTCTTGCTTGTGACGCTC
>WNGG01000307.1_pt1 | contig 55260 bp, 55 predicted proteins | sample 5400661 | NCBI WGS metagenome assembly WNGG01 (sample SAMN13153372, study PRJNA577476) | soil metagenome | isolation source: 100 cm soil or saprolite under Garry oak tree replicate 1 | place: USA:California | collected 2016-06-15 | reverse complement strand
GTGCAGAAGAGCAAGCCGGTTAGCGGATTTGAATCGATGTGGCACTCGAACCGCATCGCCGTTCCGCGCTGCACGTTAAGCACAATGCCATAACGATCATCACGGGCCGCAGAGACCGCCTCGGGAAAAGCTTCACGTGCCAATTCAAGGAATTCATGCCGGTAGGCGTTATATAGCCAGGGCAGGCGACGTCGCACCTGATCGGCATGCACGCGCCCGCGCTCGATGTGCAGGACGTCAGGTGCCTCCCTGGACAAGATCGGTGTGCGCGGGAACTCACGGAAATCGGCATCGGCTGCCACCGCGTGAATATCCTGCTGCCAGCCTGGCCGGAGGCGGCTGTTCAGGTCAAACGTGGTCCAGCGAAACGCTAACGGCATACCTGCTTTATAAGGCCGATCCGGCCAGCTCGCCAGCCCTGAGGCGTGGCCGAATTGCGCCAGGGTTCACCTCAGCAGCCGCGAGCCCGCCGACGTTACCTGGATCGCGGTTGATGGCAGCGGCCTCAGTGAAATGGCCTCGCGCCGGCGGCCCATGACAGCCGGTCACGGCGGGACCGGCCTGGACGGCGTCAGATCTTGCGGTGCGGCCCGGGACAGCACGGTGACCTCGGCGGCCATGACCGCGAACGCCAGGACGCCGACGGTGATCTTCGCCGGGCTGTTGGTGAAGCGCTCGTCGAACAGCCAGACGCTCAAGATGATGCTCGCGAGCGGGTCGATGATGACCAGCAGTGGCTGGGACAAGCTCAGCGGCCCGACGTGCAGCGCGGCCTGCTGGAGCAGCGTGCCGGTAACGGTGGCTCCGGCCAGCGCGTACACCGGCCACCGCACGAGCATCCCCACGAGGCCGGAGGCGGTGAGCGTGTCGGTCGCGGTCTTGAGGAACGTCGCTTCCAGGGCCCAGCTGAGCGCCGCGGCCGTGGCGAAGGCGGCGGCCCGGCGCTTCGGTGAGCCGCGCGTGCCCAGCCCGGCCAGCACGGCGATCGTGCCGCCGAACACCAGCCCGGCCGACACCCACGCCCCGGGGTCCGGAGCCGGCTTGCCGCCGGTGGGCTCGGCCGCGGCGAGAAACACCGAGAGGGCCACGCAGACGACGGTGACTGCGGCCCAGGCGGCCCGGGCCACGTCCTGATGAATCCACAGCCGGCGCAGGACCAGCACGAAGACCAGTTCGGTGATGAGGACGGGCTGGACCACCGACATCGGGCCGTTGTGCAGGGCGAGCGCCTGAAAGACGAACGAGGCCACCGCGGCGGCGCCGCCGAGCAGCCACAGTGGCTGCCGGGCCAGGTAGACGGCCAGGCGCCAGCCCTTCTCCCGCTGCGGGGCGCCGATGCTCGCCGCGTGCTGCGTCATCAGGTTGACCGCGTTGGAGAGCGCCGCGGCCAGCGCGAATACCACGGCAAGGGTCACATCACGGCCCCCGTTCCGGTCAGGCCGGCCCAGCTACCACGTCGCAGCCCCGTGCTGCCGATGCCGCCCAGTGTCCGCCGGGCGAGCCAAGACCACATCACCCCGGCTGGGGGAACAACCGGGCCGGCAGCAGCGAGCCCGGGTGCGGGCCCCCGCCCACGGCACAGTGGTCTCGTTCCATCCGGATCGTCACTCTTGTTCACCCAGGTCACAGCGCCTGGGTGAACAACCCGGCGGCGGCGCCGGGACTTCGCCGGAAACACCTACGCGCCGGTAGTTTGCGCCCTATGGTCACGTACGTACGCCTCTGGGCCCCGGCACCCAGAGAAGCTGCTGATCATCTGGCAGGCGCCCCTGAACCTGGCCCAGCCGCGTCCTGTTAAGCGTTCCTGGGAAGGTCAGGGGATCCCCACCATGTCACGCCGCTCTGGTGACCATGCCAAGACCGCGCCGGGTTACGAGGCCCGCCACGCCAAGCCCGGCATGCCCGGCCCGGCCGCGCTCATCGGCACTGCCGCCAAGGCGGTCCCGGCCTCGCTGGTGGCCGGGGCCGCCGGCTCAGCGCTCGCGCTGTCGGGCACCGCCTCGGCCGCCACCGCCGCCCCCTCCCCCCCGTTCAACGGCGGTGCCGCGGATCTCGTCGCGGTGAAGGCCGCCTTCCCCCGCATCGTGATCCGCAAGATCCACCACCCGGGCACCCGGTCGGCGTACACCGTGATCTCCGGTAACACCCTGTCGGGCATCAGTGCCCGGTTCTGCGGCACCCCGGCGGACTACCTGTCCCTGGCCGCCGCCTCCGGCATCACCAACCCGGACATGATCTACCCGGGCCAGCACGTCAGGCTTGACTGCCACGCGCACGTCCCCGCCGCGCTCACCGCGCCGCCTCCCGCCCCGGCGCCCCCGGCCCCCGCGCACGCCTCGGGCAAGCACCACCGCCACCACGCCGCCCACCAGCACGCGGTCCCGCACCGCCGCCCGGGCCGGCACTCCCGCACGTCGCCCCGCCCGTCGGGCCACTTCGGCACGGAGGGCATGGCCGCGTTCGAGTCCTGCGTCATCTCCCGCGAGTCCGGTGGCAACCCGCGCGCGGTGAATCCCTCCAGCGGCGCCGGAGGGCTGTTCCAGTTCCTGCCCTCCACCTGGGCCGGCCTGGGCTACGCGAACGCCTACCCCGGTGGCGCCCAGACCGCGCCGGTCGGGGTGCAGGAGGCCGCGTTCGCCAAGCTGTACGCCGAGGCGGGCACCTCCCCCTGGCGCCCCTACGACGGCTGCTGAGCCGGGGGACCGAAGTCGACGTCCTTGGTCTCGGCCGTGCCGGCCGTCCGGCCCGGCGCCGTCTGGTAGGTCCAGTACAGGTTCGTGTGCGCGATCACCTGGTCCGGCGGCGGCGCGCCAAATTCGGTCGAGTCTCCCGTGGTGTGCGCGTCGCTGACCAGGGTCGCGTCGTATCCCCGGGCGAACGCGCCGTGCAGCGTCGAGCGGACGCACGCGTCGGTCTCCGCTCCGACGACGAAAAGCCGCCCGACTCCCAGGCCGGACAGCACCGTCTCCAGCGTGGTGTCCTCGAAGGAGTCGCCGTAGTTTTTCTCGACCAGCGGCTCGGCGTCGTCCGGCGCCAGCTCGGGGACGATCCGCCACTTGTCACTGCCCTTGGGGAGGCCCTCGTCGTGGTTGTGCTGGACCCAGACGACCGGGATCTGCTCGCGCCGCGCCTTCTCGACCAGGCTGTCCCGCTGGTGCGCCCCTTCGACGACCCCGTTCTGCACGTCGACGACGAGGAGCGCGGTGTTCGGCCGGTTCTCCAGTGTGGTCATGGTGTCCCCTTACTCGCCGGGTTCCCGTGCCCTGCCCACGCTAGCCGCCGCCAATGACAGCGGCGCACGGGATGCCCGCCGGCCGAGGGCGGAGGTCACTTCCTGGCGGTGATGCTTGTGCCCAGGTCAGGGCACGACGGGAGCCGGGAAGTCGCGGGTGTTGTGGGCCTCGGTGCCCTGCGTGAGGCTGGCCGTCTGGCCGTCGGCGACGATCCGCCGGTACCCGTCCTGCCAGTCCAACGGGCCCGCGGTCGCTTCCTCCCAGTCGACGAAGGTCGCTTCGTCGCACCAGTCGTCGATGCGGCCCATGATGGTCAGGTGCGGCTCGGCGCCGACGAAGCTGTCCATCTCGGCGCGTCCTTGCCAGGCGGTGCGGGTCCAGAAGGTGTTGTTCGCGTCGGCGAGCACGTCCGCGCTGAGGTTGCCCGCCGAACCCTGGGCCTGCTCTACCACCGCTACCGCGCTCGCGAAGAACTCGTCGAAGAACGCCGGATCCCTGAGCCGGAGCCTGGTGACCACGATGACCGGCATCGCCCTACCTTCCTGGCCACGCGCCCGCGCGCGGGCCGACCCGGGACTAGATCTGGCTGCCCACGATAGACCAGCCGTACCCCATCATTCCTGCCAGAACGGCCGCACGTCGATCGCGCCGAACCGGGCCACCGGATGCTTGGCCGCCACCTCGAGCGCCTCGTCCAGGCCGGCGCACTCCAGGACGTCGAACCCGGCGATCTGCTCCTTGGTCTCCGCGAACGGGCCGTCGGAGATGAGCACCTCGTCGCGGCGTATCCGCACCGTCCTGCCATCCCGCCCCGGCCGGAGCTCGTGGCCGCCGGGCAGCAGCACGCCGCGGCCTTCCATCTCGTCCACCCAGGCGTCGACCCAGCCGGGCATGGCGGCCCGCTCCTGCGGAGTCAGTTCGATGGCCGGATCCCGGCAGACCAACAGCAGATACTTCATCGCCGGTCTCCTTCCTCTCGCCTGCCCGACGAACCCGGACCCCCGCGACGAACACAACAGCGGCCGGCTGCCCGAGTAGCGCCCGGGCGGGGAGCCCCAGGCGGGGATGGTCAGCCGGCGCCGGCCAGCACCGCGACCGAGCTGGAACCGTTGTTGGCGACGTAGATCATGTCGGTCACGGGGTCGACCGCGATATCCAAGGGGTTGCGGTCCACCGGGATCGTCGCGATGACGTGCGGGCTTCCGCCCGCCGGAGCGGGGCCCGTTCGGTGGGCCGACGCCGGGGCCATCGCCAGCAGGCTGGCGGCAGCAGCGATGCCGAGGCATGCGATGGCGCTGCGGGAACGCAGGCGGCTCATGCCCCTCACCGTAGGCCGCGCGGCGCGCGGCTGAACAGGGGCGCGGGCTAACCGGCGCGCGCGGGCTCGCGGAGGGTTGAGTCAGTCACGGGCCGGGGCGGGATTCACCTGGTCGCTCGGCCAGTTGACGCCGTCGGCCGGGTAGGCGGCAACCGCCTCCAGGTCCGGGTGACCGGCGAGTTCCGCAATGCACTCGCGCGTGCCGCCGACGTAGGTGCTCATGAAATCCACCTCGGTTTCGACGCACCAGGCCCGGTCGTCCGGCCACCACAGGGTGGGTGACTGCCACCAGGGCGGGGTTCCCAGCGACCGGTGGAGGGCCGTGATCGGGCCGGTGAGCAGAAACAGCCGGCGGTGTGGGATCTCAAAGACCGGAGCGCCTGTTACGCCTGGCTCGAGGGCGCCCCAGCCATCCCAGACCGCGAACCAGCACCGGGCGGCCGTGGCCGTGTGCCGGGCAAGCACCGAGGTAAGCACGGGAACCAGCACCTCGGGAAGCGATCCTTCGTCCGGCTCGTGGTCCCACACTCCCGGCTGGCCGTCGCCTTCATAGAAGCGGAACGACCCGGTGATGGACGGCCACTGCATCATCCGGTGCGCGGTGCGGCCGTTGGCCCGTGCGATGTCCCGCCACCGCACGGGCGCCTCCGGCTCGTAGTTCCAGGCAAGGTGGAAGATCCGGGCGTAGGCCTCGAAGCCCTCGGGAACGAGCGACAGCACGCTCTCCCCGAATCCGCGCAGGTCCTCGACCACCCAGGACGCGGGGGCCGCATCCGGTGCGCTCTCGTAGTCGCCGATCCTGGCCATGCACCATGGTGCGCCCGGCCGGGCCGGCGCGGGCAACTGCTTTTCCAGCCGCCCGGTGCCCGCTCGGCGCCGCCGGAGCTAGCGCCGGGGCCAGGAGAAGCCGTCGCCGACCTCGGCCGCCAGGATCAGGAAGGCGTCGGCCGTCGCCCGGCTGAGCTGGGCCAGGTCCACCTCGGCCCCCTCTTCGAGGTGCGCGTCGTAGGGCACCCGCACCACCGCGCGGCAGCGGGCCGCGAAGTGCTGTTCCAGCCGGGTCAGGTCCACCGCGCTCTTGCTCCGCGGGCGGATCGCGGAGATCACCACGACCGCGCCGCGGACCAGGTCTCCGTACTGGTGCGCGGCCAGCCAGTCGAGGGTCGCGCTGGCACTGCGGGCGCCGTCCACCGACGGGGAGCTGACCAGCACGATCTGGTCGGCCAGGTGCAGCACACCGGCCATGGCGGAGTGCAGCAGGCCGGTGCCGCAGTCGGTGATGCTGACCGAGTAATAGTGCTCGAGGACCCGCGCGACGTCCTCGTAGTCCTCGGCGCTGAACGCCACGGACACGGTGGGATCCCGGTCGGAGGCCAGCACTTCGAGGCCGCTCGCCGCCTGGGTGGTGTAGGCGCGGACGTCGGCGTACCGCTGGATCTGGTCCTCCTCGTTGAGCAGGTCCCGGACCGTGGCCGCCGTTTCCAGCCGCAGCTTGTCGCACAGGGTGCCGCGGTCGGGGTTGGCGTCCACGGCGATCACCCGGTCACCCCGCAGGGACGCCAGCGTGGAACCGAGGCCGACCGTGGTGGTCGTCTTGCCGACGCCGCCCTTGAGGCTGAGCACGGCGACCCGGTGATGGCCGCCCGCGACCGGGGTGCGGGCCCGCGCTACCAGGTCCTGGCGGCGCCGGTCGGCGGCGGACTGCGGTGCCCGCACCAGGCCGCCGGTGACTTGGTACAGCGCGCGGCGCCAGCCCGACGGCGGCGCGGCGTGCCGCCCGCGCAACAGCAGGTCCGCGGTCAGGCTGTCCGCGGACTCGGCTTGCCAGGCCGGCTGCTGTTCCTGCTCGTCGTGCCCGGACGGTGCGGGGGCACCGGGCACCGCCGTACGGGACGCCGCCGTACCGGGCGCCCCCGCACCGGGCACTGCCGCGTCCGGGGCCACGGTTCCGTAGGCCGCCTGCTCCCCGTGGCGGGCGTGTGGACCGCCAGCGGTACGCGGACCGCTCGCGGTGCGCGGACCTGCGGCCGCGTGCGCGCCACCGGCCGCATGCGGGCCGCCCGGGTGCGCGCCGCCCGGATGCGCGCCGCCCGGTGCGCGGGCGCCGTCGGCCAGGTGCGCGCCTTCCGGCAGGTACTCGTCCCCCGCTAGCTCCGCCTCCTCCGGCAGATACTCGTCCCCCGCCAGGTCCGCGTCCTCCGGCGGGTAGGCGCCGCCGGGCGGGTAGGCGCCGCCGGGCGGGTAGGCGTCCCTGGGCTGGTACGCGTCCGCGGGCTGGTACTCGTCCCCGGGCGGGTGCGCGTCCCTGGCCGGGTGCCCGCCGTAGTACGGCTCGTCGCCGTCGGCCGCATCGTCGCCGCCCGCCACGCCGTAGCCGAAACTTGGTCCGCCGTCCGGCGCCTCGTAGGACTGGCCCTCGTAGGACTGGCCCTCGTAGGACTGGCCCTCGTAGGACTGGGCCTCGTCGTAGAGCTGTTCCGGGTCGTCATAGGACTGCGCCCAGCCCTGCCCGGGCACCACGCCGTAGCCGCCGGTCCAGCCGTAACCCTCGCCGGACTCGTTGGTCTCCCACGGGCCGAACGCGTCCTCGGCCGCCCGCGCCTCGGCCGCCCGCGGTCCGGCCTCGCCAGGCTGCGGGCCGGACCCGACTGGCTGCGGGCCTGCCCCGGCGTCCGGCCCGGGACCGGCCTCGGGGCGCCCGTCTTCGGGCTCTGCCCACCTGACGGCCTGTTCCCGGCCGCCCGCCGGCTCGCCCGGCTCGTCGCCGGGACCCTCCCGGCCATCAGTGGCGTGCCAGCCGCCGCTGGGCGGCGGGCCGCTCGGCGGCAGGGAGCCTAACGGGCGGAACCCGCCGTACCCGGCAGCCGTTCCGGGGCGCGCGGCGGCCGGCCGCTCCTCTTCGGTGGATCGCTGCCCGAAAGACGGCGGCAGGCCGGACGCCGGCCAGCTTGGCGCCTCCTGCCGCAGCCGCTGATCACCGGGCTCCTGGGTCCCCGGTTCCCCAGTCCCCGGTTCCCCGGCACCTGGCTCGGTCTCGGGTCCCGGCCCGGACTCGGGTTCTGGCTCGTCCTGGTCGTCCGGTCCGGAAAGGACCATGTCCGCCCATACGGATCTGGGCCCGGCAGGCCCAGACTCGACAGGCTGGTCCTGCTCGTTATTGCCCAAGGCCGTTCACCCCCGGCTCTCATCCGTAAGAGAATCAATCTGCCTGGCCATGCCGGTTAACTGCCTCACGCCGAGCCTAGGTCACCACTTGTGAATCCCATACCCAGCTATACCCCGGTTTCTGGAGCTGCCCGTGCGCGCGGTCGTCATTACCACCCCCGGTGGACCCGAAGTACTCAGCCTGGAGGAAGTACCGGATCCGGTCCCCGGTGAGGGCGAGGTCCTTGTCGAGGTCGCCGCGGCCGGCGTCAACCCCGCGGACGTGATGCAGCGGCAGGGCTTCTATCCGCCGCCGCCTGGCGCTTCGGCCTATCCGGGCCTGGAGTGCTCCGGCCGGATCGCCCAGGTCGGACCCGGGGTATCCGGCTGGCGCGCAGGCGACAGCGTATGTGCCCTGATGGCGGGCGGGGGGTATGCGGAACTGGCGGCGGTGCCCGCCGGGCAGTTGCTGCCGATCCCGGCCGGGTTGAGCCTTTCCGACGCCGCCGCGCTGCCCGAGGTGGCGTGCACCGTGAACGCGAGCGTGTTCGGCCAGGCCGCGCTGGCACCCGGGGAGGTCCTGCTGGTGCATGGCGGCGCGGGCGGGATCGGCACCATGGCCATCCAGCTCGCCAAGGCGCGCGGCGCGATCGTGGCGTGCACCGCGGGCAGCCCGGCGAAGCTGGAGCGGTGCCGCGAACTCGGTGCGGACCTGGCGATCTCCTACCGCGACGAGGACTTCGTGGCGGCCGTCAAGGAGTTCACCGGCGGGCGCGGCGCCGACGTGATCCTCGACATCATCGGTGCCCCGTACCTGGCGCGGAACATCGAGGCGCTGGCCACCGGCGGCCGCCTGGTGCAGATCTCGGTACGCGACGGCGCGCAGGCGGAGGTCAACCTCGGCAGCCTGATGCGCAAGCGCATCACGATCTACGCCTCGACCCTGCGGGCCCGCCCGGTCGCGGAGAAGACGGTCATCGTCGGCGACGTCAGGGACCAGGTGTGGCCGCTGGTGAGCGAGGGCCAGGTGGTGCCGGTAATCGAGCGCACGCTACCGCTGGCGGAGGCGGCGCAGGCGCACCGCCTGATCGACGACGGCACCCACGTGGGCAAGATCCTGCTCGTCACCTGAGCCACGGCCCGCCGCACGGCCACGGCCCGCCGCACGGCCACGGCCCGGCGCACGGCCACGGCCCGGCGCACGGCCACGGCCCGGCGCACGGCCACGGCCCGGCGCACGGCCACGGCCCGCCGCACGGCCACGGCGTTACCATCGGCCACGACGCCCTGCCGGCCTGCCCGGCGCGCACCCGGGGCGATTGCACTCCATCGGAGGGGACAGACTGGGAGCCATGACAGACCAAACAGGCAGCGGGCCGACGGGCCGGGACACAGCGCCCCCGACCAGACTGGTAGTGGTCGGGCCGGAAGGCATAGCGGTCGGTGAGGACAGCGGCGAGGAACGTGAGCGCCCGCTCGTCGACATGGTCGAGCAGCCCGCCAAGGTCATGCGGATCGGCAGCATGATCCGGCAGCTTCTCGAGGAGGTCCGTGCCTCCCCGCTGGACGAGAAGAGCAGGGTAAGGCTGCGGGAGATTCACGAGCGCTCGGTGAAGGAACTGGAGTCGGGCCTGGCCCCGGAACTGTCCGACGAACTCGAACGGCTGTCCCTGCCGTTCACCGAGGACGAAGCGCCCAGCGAGGCAGAACTCCGCGTCGCGCAAGCCCAGCTCGTCGGCTGGCTGGAGGGGCTGTTCCACGGCATCCAGACGACCCTGTTCGCCCAGCAGATGGCCGCGCGGGCGCAACTGGAGCAGATGCGCCGCGCGCTGCCTCCTGGCGCCATGCCCAGCGGCGACGAGGGCCCGCCACCGCCCCGCTCGTCCGGCCCCTACCTGTAGCGGGCCCGCTCGTCCGGCCCCTGCCTGTAACGGGCCCCGCTACACCCGGCCGTACCTGAGCCGCCCGAGCCAGGCCGCCGCCTGCGCGAACTCCGCGTCCGAGGTGCCCTGGCGGACCTGCGCGGCGGCGCCGTCGTGGCGCGGGTAGCTGCCGAGGAACTTCACCTCTGCGCACACCCGGCGCAGGCCCATCAGCGCCTCACCGACCCGGGCGTCGTCGAGGTGGCCCTCGCAGTCGATGGAGAAGCAGTACTTGCCGAGGCCGTCCCCGGTGGGACGGGACTCGATCCTGGTCAGGTTGATGCCGCGCACCGCGAACTCGGTGAGCAGTTCCATCAGGGCCCCGGGGTGGTCCTCGCGCAGGAACGCCACCAGGGAGGTCCGGTCGGCACCGGTCGCGGCGGGCACCGGTCCCGGGCGGCCGACCACCACGAACCGGGTCACCGCGTGGGCCACATCGTTCACCTCGGTGGCGAGGACGGCCAGGCCGTACCGGTCGGCCGCGAAGGCGCCCGCCAGCGCCGCGTCGATCTCCCCGTCGGCGGCCTGCCTGGCGGCCTCCGCGTTGGACGAGGCGGGCAGCCATTCGGCGTCGGGCAGGTTCTCCGCCAGCCACCGCCGACACTGCCCTTGCGCTTGCGGGTGCCCGCCGACGGTCTTGATGTCGCCGATCGAGGTGCCCGGCCGCGCCAGCAGGGCGAACGTGACCGGGAGCAGGAGTTCCGCGCAGATGGCGATGTCCGGGCCGGTGGCGAGTTCGTCGAGGGTGGCGGTGACCGCGCCCTCCACCGAGTTCTCGATCGGCACGATCGCGCGGTCCGCCTCCCCGCTGTGTACCGCGTCCAGGGTGGCCTGGACGCTCGCGCACGGGATCGCACCCTCCCGGGCGCCGGGATCGAACGCCACGAGGGCGGCCTCGGTGAACGTGCCCTCCGGCCCGAGATAGGCGTAACGGTCTGGCATTTTCTGACCCTCCACGGTCCCCCACCGTAGCCGACTGACCAGCCCGGACAGGCCTCAAGCTGGCGATGGTCCGGTCGGACCGGTTCCCAGCGCAGGCCTTTGTTGTCCTCGCAGATGATGGCCTCGCCGGCGCCGGCGACACCCCTCATGCCAGCGTCCGCGTGCGGGCAGAACTCACCAGGCTCGTAGCAATGGCCGCTGCTGGTCGTAGGGAAGCAGCCAGACGGCGCAGGTGGTGGAGGAGGAGGAGGCGGAGGCGCCCGGGCGTCAGGGCCGCCCGGGGCGGAGCCTGCCAGGCCGGATCGCGAGCGCCCGGGTCACCGGCTCGCGGGCGGCGAGCGCGCGGGCCACGTCGGCGAGCTGGCGGGCCCGGTGCACCTGGGCGGCCCACTCGTTCCCGGTGGCCCGGTGCGCGAGCGGCACCTCGACCTCGGCCACCCGCATCCCGGCGCGGAGCAGGTCGATGGTGAGCGCCGTTTCCACCCCGAACCCGGCGGCAAGCGGCCGGGCGACCTCGAACGCGGCCCGGGTCAGGCAGCGCTGCCCGTTCAGCGGCTGGGCGGGCCGCCAGCCGGTGGCCCGCTCGATGCCGGCGCCGGACAGGCCGACGACCAGGCCGTGCCCGCCCTGGCGGACCCGCTCGGTGAAGACCGCGATCGTCATGTCGGCCTCGCCCGCGCGCACCGGCTCGGTGAGCGGACCGGCCGCGGCGGCGGTCTCGCCCAGGTCCGCGTCAAGGAAGAGCAGGTGCCGGGCGTGCCGGGCGCGGGGCGGGGTATCCGTGGCCTCCAGCATCGCGGCGGCGTCGGCCCCGGTTTCCATCGCGGCCGCCTTGCCCCGGCTCCGGTTGTGCCGCAGCACGGTGGCCCCGGCCTGGCCCGCCAGCACGGCGGTGTCGTCCGCGGAGCCGTCGTCGACCACGATGACCAGGTCGACCCCGGGCAGCCCGGCGGCACCGGCCACCGTGGCCCGGATGCGCTCGGCCTCGTTCCTTGCCGGAATGACGACTGCGACGTCACCGCTCGGTGGCATGCGCAGATACTAAGGCGCCCGGCGGGGCGGGCGCCGGGTCAAGCGGGAAGCGGGGCTACTGGCCGGTGACCGCGGGGAGGTCGTCGTGGATGGTGAACACGGACTGCAGCCCGGTCACCTCCAGGATCTTGCGCACCGACGGGCGCGGCGCGGCCAGGGTCAGGTCCCCGCCCCGCTCGGTGGCCAGCCGGTGCGCGGCGAGCAGCACGTTCATGCCGGTGGAGTCGCAGAACTCGACCGCGGACATGTCCACCACGATGTGCGCCGACTTGCCCGCTGCCAGGGCAGACGTCAGCTCGCCCTGCAGCTTCGGCGCCGTGTACAGGTCGATCTCGCCCGCGAGGGCAAGGACAATGTGATCACCCTGGGACCGGCTTGACACCCTCAACTCCACGTGCTGCACCCTACCGGTCCCAGCGGCGGACAACCATAGGCTCCGCTCAGGAGTGGCTTAGGACACGTTGTGCACCGGCCGGCTTGTCCCGGATCGCCCGGGGCTGCGCACCGCGCGGGCGCGACCGGGGCGCCGGGATCAGCGCGCCCGGGCCGCCGCCCGGGGCACGTCGGCCGCCGCGGCCGGCTCCAGCGGAACGGCCGGCCCCAGCGGGACGGCCGGCTCCAGCGGGACGGCCGGCTCCGCCGGCTCCAGCGGAACGGCGGGCTCCGGGGGAACCGCCGGCCCCGGCGGAACCACGTCCGGCACGGCGGCGATGGTGTGCGCCGTCGCGGCGGTCTCCGCGGCCGCGACGGTCTCCGGCGCGGCCCCCTGCCCGGAGACGAGCGTCAGCGCCGGGGCGGCCGCCGGGACCGGCTCCGCCACGGCCGGCACCGCCACGGCCGGCTCCGCCACGGCCGGCTCGGCCACGCTGTCCCTGCTGACCGCGCAGGACAGCGCGCGCGGCCCGCCGCGGGCGCAGCCGAGCTCGCTGCCGGGGATTCTGATCACCCCGACCCCGGCCGCCTCGAGCCGGGCGTTGGTCTCCACATTGCGCTCGTAACACAGCATCAGCCGGCGGTCGAGGGCCAGGGCGTTGCCGCCGTCGTCCCATTGCCGCTGCGCGGCGGCGGGCGGCTCCACCCCCGTGCTGATCACGGTGAGCGCCTCGGCGCCCATCGCCTGGGCCATGCCCTCGAGGAACGGCATCGGCCGGGACAGCCGAAGCTCATCGTCGGCGCGGGTGATGAGGTGCGCCTGCAGGACATAACCGAGCGCGGGGAACATCAGCACGGTGTCCCGGTCGATCACCGTGCAGGCGGTGTCCAGCCGGGTGCCCTCGGGAAGCTGGCGCAGCGGCACGGCCAGCACGCTGGTGGCCAGGCCGGCCCCGAACAGCCTGCTGGCCAGGCGCTCCACGCCAGCGGCCGTGGTCCGCTCGCCGATCCCGGCGGCGATCACCCCGGGCGCGAGCTGGAGCAGGTCACCGGCGTCGAGCGGCTCCTGTTCCGGGCCGTACACGCAGGCCACGCCGGCAAACCGCGGGTGGTGCCGGTACAGGCTGCCGATCAGCGCCGCCTCACGCCGCCTGGGCTCGGCCAGGCTGGCCAGCGCGACCGCGCCGCCGATCCACAGGTGCGTGCCGCGCAGGAACATCAGGTTGGGCAGCGGCGGGATCACGAAATCGTGCCGGTCCATCAGGCCGAAGACGACGCCGCGGCCCGGCCGGAACTCCTCCGCGGTCAGCCCGGTCACCAGCACGTGGGCCAGGTCCTCCGGATCCAGGCCCGCCAGGTGGCTGCCCAGGTCGGCGCGCAGCCGCTCGCCGAGCTGCGGCGCGCCGAGCACGGCCACGATCGCCTCGGCCCGGGCCGTGGGGTACTCCATCACGTCCTGCAGCAGTTCCATAACGTAGAGCACCTCGGCACCGTGGTCCCGCAGGCATTGCGCCGCGATGTCGTGCTCCTGCTGGGCCCGGGCCAGCCACGGCTGGCCGGGGAAGCGGAGCCGGTCCCTGGTGCGGGGGGTAACGCGCAGCAGCTCGGCGCCCGGACGATGGGCGAGCACCGTCCGGAGGCGCCCCACCTCACTGTCGGCGCCATGCGTGTGGCCCACAACCGTCCCCCGATCTCGGTGCCGGGGCCCGTGGCCGGGCATCCCGTCGCAGGGAGTATCACCGTTGCCAGCGGATTTACGCCTCGCCGGCCGCCCGGGCGTGACCGTTGGCCGTGCCGGGCCCCAGGCACGGCGGCGCGGGCAGGATGGCCCAGACCGTGACCCCGCTGAGCGAGTCCTTGACGCCCCAGGTGCTGGCGAGGCACTCCACGATGGCCAGGCCGCGCCCGCCCACCGCGGACGGTGAGGGATGCCCCGCATGGGGGCGGGTGGGACCGCCGCCGTCGCGGACGGATACGGTGAGTGACTCATCGCGGAGCGCCCAGGAGACCTGGACCAGCGCGCCGGGCAGCGGCCTGGCGTGCCGGATCGCGTTGCTCAGCAACTCGCTCAAGACCAGCGCCGCGTCCCCGATCGCGGTCCCGAGCAAGCCGGCTTCTCGCAGGTCAGCGGCGAGTTGCCAGCGAGCGGTGGCGACACTGGACGGCGCCCACGGGAGCAGGACGACGCTCGATTGACTCACCTCCCGCAGCCCGTCCCGCGGATAGCCTGACAGTGCCGGACATGCCCCGATCATTCGTCCCGGAAACGCACACCTGCCCCTCAAGCATCACAGTGCGCAATCGTATTGAAGATTCCATTACGATCCGGAGTTTTCGTGATGCGTTGAGTTACGAAGAGTCTGGTTTTGCCGGGTGCAGCACCGCGATGCGACTAGCATGGGTTCGCCGTGGCGGCCCCGGGCTGGGGGGGTTTTCGCCGGGACGCCAGGGCTCCATGAGCGCAGGCCCCCACCCGGGCACTGGCCGGTTGACATCCTGGACGAGGTGAAGTGATGGGACGGGCCGACCCCGATCGGTCTGGCCACCCGGCGGCAGCGACGGCGGGAACACTGGACTCCGGTGAGCAGGCTGCTGAGGAGACGGGACAGACCGAAGGGCAGGCGGGCAGCGTCCCGGCCGGGCAGGCCGGGACGCGGACGCCTGAGGTCCGCGCGAGAGTGCCGCGGCCGCGGCAGGCGATGACCGGCTCCGCCCGGGTGCGCGGCGCGTTCCGCGGGCCCGTGGCCAGGCAGGCCGGGATCCTGCTGTGCTTCATCGCCGCCGGGGTGCTGGTGACGATACCGCTGGCCGCCAACCTGGCCGGCCGCATCCCGTCCGCGCGGGACCCGGCGAGCTACGTCTGGGACTTCTGGTGGGTTGCCCACCAGGTCACGCACCTGGGCAACCCGTGGTTCACCCCGCTGATGGCGGCGCCGGTAGGAGTCCAGCTCGGGTTCCACACGGTGATGCCGCTGCCCGCGGTCCTGTTCACCCCGGTCACCCTGGCCTTCGGCCCGGCCTTCTCCTACAACCTGCTGACCGTGATCCTGCCGGGGCTGCTCTGTTATGCGATGTACCGGGCGGCCAGGCTGTGGCTGCGCTCGGCCACCGGCGCGGCCGCGGCGGGGGTGTTCTTCGGCCTGTCCTGCATGCTCACCCAGCAGGACTGGTACCACGCCAACATCGCGCTCGGGGCGATGTTCCTGCCGATGGCGCTGGAGGCGTCGGTGCGGCTGCGCCGCCAGCCCGGGCGGCGGCAGGCCGTCATCCTGGGCCTGGTCATGGGTGTCGCGGTGCTCACCGACCAGGAGTCCGCGGTGCTCGCGGCCATCGTGGTCGCGCTGGTGCTGCTGCCCTGGCTGGTGCGCCGCCCCGGGCGGGCGCGGCTGTGGCCGGTGCTGCTGGCCTGCGTGACCGGCACCGTCATCGCCAGCCCGCAGATCATCGCCATGCTCCAGGAGATCGTGGCCTCGCACGGCGGCCTGTCGATCCCCCCGCCGCTGCTGGCCGTGTCGTACAAGCAGTACGGCATCGGGCTGCCCGGGATGTTCACCCCGACCCCGCGGGTGTCCAACTTCGGGCTGAACGCCCTGGCCGCACCGTTCCTGCACGGCCGGGACAACGAGGGCATGCCGATGTTCGGCACCACGCTGACCGTGCTCGCGCTGCTCGGCCTGGTCGCGAGCTGGCGGCGCCGGTCCGCGTGGCAGCTCGCCGCGCTGTGGATCGGGTGCGCGGCGCTCGCCCTCGGCACCTCGCTGTGGATCGGCAAGCACCAGTACCTGCCGCTGTCCTCGGTGTGGAACGGGGTGCGGGTGTCCGGCCTGATGCCCTACACCTGGTTCGTCCGGCTGCCGGGGCTGTCCAGCTTCCGGGAGGCCGACCGGCTGGCGATCCTCGGGCTGCTGCCCGCCGCGCTGCTCGCCGGGGCGGCGGTCGAGTGGTGCCGGTACCACGCCAAGCCGTTGCTCGCCGTGGCGGCGGCCGCCGCCATCCTGGAATCCGGCTACAGCGGCACCACCCCGAAGGTTGGCAGCATCCCGGTCAGCTACCCCGGCGTGGACCGGGGCATCCTGCGCGACCACACCGGCTCGATCGTGCTCGACCTGCCGTTCGGGCTGCGCGGCGGCATCCCGGTCTACGGCGTGCCGTTCTTCCCCCAGGCGCTGGTGATGGCCACCGAGGACGGCCACCCGCGGTCGATCGCGTACACCTCCCGGGTACCTGGGCCGACCATCAAGGCGATCAGCAACCACCAGTTCTACGCCGCGCTGATCGACGCGGAGCACGAGGTCGCACGGACGTGCCCATGGCGGCCAACCGGGCTGCTTGGGTCCCTGAACTCGTGCGATCACCCGTACGGGGTGGTGCCGCCCGGTCCCCAGGTCGCGGTGAACAAGGTGTCGGAGTACCTCACCCCGGCGCGGCTGGCGGCCGCCCGGCGGGACGCGGCCGCGATGAACATCCGCTGGGCCGTGGTGTGGAAGCGCAACGGCAGCGTCAGCAAGTTCCTGCTGAGCTACCTGCACGCGACCGGGTTCAAGTTCAATTACCTGTATTCCATCCACGGCAAGGACACCGTGCTGGTCTACAAGCGGGCCTGAACTGCCCGAATTCGCGCCCTACGGCGCCTGTGACCTTTTGTCGCCCCAATGTGCTGATATGAGCGGAGCCGCCCTGGCCTCACGGGTCTCGATCACCGTGCCGGCCCGCTGGCGGGTGACCAACCAGATCGTCGTGGCCGGCCGCAGCCAGGCCATGGCCGACCGTGCGGGCAGCCCGGGGGAACTCCTGCTCCGGGTGCGCGGGACCTGCCTGGGCGGTTCGTTCCGGCTGGCCCAGGAGTGAGCGCCAGCGCCGGCCGGGACCGGCGGGGTGCGCGGGGAACCTACGGAACCCAGGTTCCGGGGCCGGCCGGGACCGGCGGGGTGCGCGGGGAACCCACAGAACCCGGGTTCCGGGGCTGGCCGGTGCGGGGCCAGGTTAGCTCTGGCCGTTGGGTTGCGGGGGTGCGGTCAGGAGGCCCTCGGCGGCCAGGCCGCGGAGCACGCCGCGCAGCCCGAGGGCCAGGCCGGCCCGTTCCTCGGCGGTCAGCCCGGCGAGGATGCGCTCCTGCCGCGACTGCCACGCCTGCCAGAGCCGGTCGGCGACCGCCCTGCCCTGCGGGGTGAGGTACAGCCGCACGTAGCGGTGGTTCTGCTCATCCCGTCCCCGGCGGATCCAGCCCTTGCCCTCCAGCCCGGCGGCCAGCCTGCTCACCGTGCTCTTCTCCAGGCCGAGCAGGGTCGCGAGCTGGCCCTGGGCGATGCCGTGCGCGGCGAGCAGCTCGGTCAGCGCGCGCGCCTCCGAGGCGGACACGGCGGGCGAGGCCGCTCCCATACCGCCCGGCCCCGTACCGCCCGGCCCGGCACCGGCCGGCCCGGCACCAGCGTGGTCGTTCCCGATGCCACGGGAGCCTTGCGGGCCCGTGCCGCTCAGCATGCGCAGCAGCACCCCGAGGAGCTGGTCCAGCTCCGCGCCGCCCATTGCGGGATCCATAGGGACAGTTGTACCCCACAACCCAGCGCGTGGTACCTTCGACACGTGAGAGTTGCGTCATACAACTACGGATTCGGCCAGCGGACCCGGCCGCAGCCCATAAGCTCACCGCTGTGACTAACCGAGGACGCCTGAGCGCGCCCGGCGAGCTGACCAAGCCGGGCAGCCTGACCGGCCCTGGCGGCCCGGCGGACAACGGCGGCCCGGCCGGCCCGGGCACGGCGTCCGCGGGCGTTCTCGCCGCCGAGCCGCCCGAGATCCACCTGGCCGGTACGGAGATCCCGGCCGGTGAGCGGCTGGGCGACTACGCCACGCGGCACAACCTGGAGCCGGCCTCCGCCCGGCCGCCCGCGCTGAAATACCTGCGCATGCTGTGGCAGCGGCGGCAGTTCATCACCGGCTTCGCCACCGCGAGCAACGTGGCGATGTACAGCGAGGCCCGGCTCGGCCAGCTCTGGCAGGTGCTCACCCCGCTGCTCAACGCGGGCGTCTACTTCCTGATCTTCGGCGTGCTGCTCGGTATCAGCCGCGGCGTGCCGGACTACATCCCGTTCCTGGTCACCGGCATCTTCGTGTTCAACTTCACGCAGCGCTCGTGCATCACCTCCTCGATGGTGATGCGGGACAACCTGCCGCTGATCCGGGCGCTGCCGTTCCCGCGCGGCTGCCTGCCACTCGGCTACGTGGTCATCGAGCTGCAGCAGCTACTGCTCTCGTTCGCCGTGCTCTTCGTGATCATCCTCGGCTACGGCGAGCCGATCACCTGGTACTGGCTCCTGATCATCCCGCTCCTGGCGCTGCAGACCCTGTTCAACGTCGGGTGCTCGTTCATGCTGGCCCGCTGGGGATCCGGCTTCGACGACGTCAGCCAGTTGCTGCCGTTCGTCATCCGCACCTGGATGTACGCCTCCGGTGTCATCTTCAGCATCCAGACCACGCTGTCGCTGCTCCACGGCGCCCGGCTCGCCAACCACCCGACGCTTGCCTACCTGCTGCAGGTCAATCCGGCGGCCGTGTACATCACGCTGATCAGGAACGCCCTGCTGGAAGGCCAGCGCACCAGCATGCCGGGCTACCACTCCTACAACGCGGTCAAGTGCGCGCTGTACGCCAAGGGCCCCGGCCCCACCCACGCGAGCCAGACCGTATACGCGGCGAAGTTCATCTACTACAGCTCCTATTGCCACCCGGTGGTGAGCGAGCCGGCGCTGTGGGGCTATGCGGTCGGGTGGGCCCTGGTGGCGGTCGTCGCCGGTTTCTTCTTCTTCTGGCGGGCCGAGACGAGGTACGGCCGTGGCTGAGCCGATGGTGGTCGTCGACGACCTGCACGTGGTGTACCGGGTGTACGGGTCCGGCGCGGACAAGGGCACCGCGGCGACCGCGCTGCTGCGCATGGTGAAGCGGCAGCGGCGGCCGTCGATCCGCGAGGTGCACGCCATCCGGGGCATGTCGTTCGTCGCCTACAAGGGCGACGCGGTCGGGGTGATCGGCCGCAACGGGTCCGGCAAGTCCACCCTGCTGCGGGCGATCGCGGGCCTGCTGCCGGCCGAGCAGGGCATGGTCTACACCCTGGGGCACGCGGCGCTGCTCGGCGTGAACGCCGCCCTGCTGGAGAACCTCACCGGGGAGAAGAACGTCGTCCTCGGTTGCCTGGCCATGGGGATGAGCCCGCAGACGGTCAAGGAGCGCTACCAGTCGATCGTGGACTTCTCCGGTGTCGGCGACTTCATCAACCTGGCGATGAAGACCTACTCCAGCGGCATGGGGTCCCGGCTGCGGTTCGCCATCGCGTCCGCCAAGAGCCAGGACATCCTGCTCGTGGACGAGGCGCTGGCCACCGGCGACGCGGAGTTCCGGGTCAAGAGCCACCGGCGCATCGACGAGTTGCGGGCGCAGGCCGGCACGGTGTTCCTGGTGGCGCACAACCTGGGCGAGATCGAGGAGACCTGTAACAAGGTCATCTGGCTGGAGAAGGGCCGGATCGTCCAGGCCGGCGAGAACGTGCCGGACATCATCGACGCCTACCTCGCCGCGACCGGCGGCGAGCCGCGCAGGCGCGCGCCCGCGAAGCCGTAACCGGCAGGCGCGGGCCCGCAGGGCTTTGCCCCCGCAGCGCTCCGCCTCGGGCCCGCGCGGCACCGGCCAGCGGCCGGGGAGCCGGGAATCAGGCGGGACCGGCGCGGCGCAGTTGCAGGCTCATCCTGGTCCCGCCGCCCGGCCGGGAGCCGGCCGCGACCTCGCCGTCCTGCGCCCGGGCGAGCTGCCTGACGATGTACAGGCCCAGGCCGATGCCGCCGAACCGGCGGCGGTCCCCGGGCTCGCCCTGGACGAACCGCTCGAAGATCCGTTCGTGGTCGCCCGGGGCGATGCCGATGCCCTCGTCGTCCACGGTGACCTCGATCCAGTCCCCGGCCGGGCGGGCGGCCACGGTGATCGTGCCGCCGTTCGGCGAGTATTTGAACGCGTTCTCCAGCAACTGGCCGACCATGATGTCGGTGGCCATCGCGTCGCCGTGCGCCGGGGGCAGCGTGTCGGGGATATCGGCGACCAGGGTGTGCTTGTCCGACAGCGACAAGAACGCGGCCACCGTGCCGCGCAGCAGCGCCGCCAGGTCGAGCGGGCCGTTCCGCACGGTGAGCTGGTCGGCCCCGGCGCGGGCGCCGAGCAGCAGTTGCTCCACCAGGTGGCTGAGCGAGCCGGCCCGGTCCGCGATGGTCTGCACCGCGGCGCGGCGCTCGGCGTCGGTCAGCTTGTCCCAGCGCTGGGCCAGCGTGCTGGCGAATCCCTGCACCACGGTGATCGGGGTGCGCAGCTCGTGGCTGGTGGTGGCGAGGAACAGGTCCTTGGCCTCTTCGAGTTCCTTGGCGGCGGTCACGTCGCGGAAGTCCACGACCCGCTCTTCCTTGTCGTTCAGCTCGTTGCACAGCACGTCGAGCCAGCGGCCGGTGGGCAGCCGGTGGGTGACCCGGGGCGCGCCCGGCTCGGGCACCGGGAACGGCGGCGGCTTGCCGGTCACCTCCTCCGCGGACATGCCGGTCAGCGTGGCCGCCGCCGGGTTCCACTGCCGGATCAGCCCGGCGCCGTCGAGCACCGCGATGCCGTCGGCGCTGGCGTCGATCACCGCGCGCTCGTGGGCGCGCTGGCGGACCAGTTCCTCGAACGCGGTCGCGTTGGTGAGCGCCACCCCGGCGTGCCCGGCGAGCACTTCCAGCAACTCCAGTTCCACGTGCCCGACCTTGCGGCCGCTGTACAGCGCGTACAAGGCCCCGTAAGGCCGGTCCCCGACATGCGACAGGGCCAGCGTGATCGTGTGCAGCCCGGGCAGCGCGGACCAGATCAGGTCGGCGAACTCGCCGGACTCCCCGGTCGCCATCATCACATTCCGGCCGGACCGCATGAGCTGGCCGACCAGGCTGGTGGGCAGGTCGGAGGTGCGGCCGCGAAGCCGGGCCGGCAGGCCCTTCAAGCTGACCAGGCGCACCCGGTCGTCCTCGATCAGCACGAAACCGCCCGCGTCGGCGCTGGTCAGGTCGCACAGGCTGGCCGCGATCCGGTCGAGCACGGCCTCCAGGTCGCGCTGGGCGTTCATGTCCGCGACCACGTCGCCGAGCTTGCGGACCACCCGGGCCCGCTCGGCCATGTGGTGCCGGGCGGCGGCGTCCTCGCCGGTGCGGTGGCACACGTTCACCCAGCCGATGACCGCACCGGAGCGGTCCCGCAGCGCGCTCGCGTCGATGCGCAGGTCCAGCAGCTTGCCGTCCTTGCGGGCGCGCCGGGTGACGTAGGAGATCTGGCCGCCGGAGCGGACCCGCTCCAGCGCGGCGTTGTGCTCGGCCTTGAGTTCCTCGGGGATCAGCGGCGGTTCCTCGCCGAGGACCTCCGCGGCGCGCCAGCCGAACATCCGCTCGGCCGCCGGGTTCCACAGCAGTACGGCCCGCTCGGCGCTGAAGGCCACGATGGCATCGGCCGCGCATTCGATCACCGCGCGCGCGGTCGCGTCCACGCGGTCCTGGCCCGCTACCACCGTTTCGGCTCGCACCCTTGCATCGTGCCATCGCCCGCGCGATCTGGCCCGCAAATCCCAAGGCAGGACCATCCGGCCTTGGTGACTCGGACCTGGCTCAGCGCCGCCCTTCGCTGATCAGTTCGCGGAGCGAGAGCCCACCCAGTCTCACCCCGCGCCGGGCACGTCGAAGCGCATCAATTACCTTCCGGTACACGCTCGCTGCCTGCATGGGACAACTCTGTCAGCATCCACAGCTAGCATCCACGACTATCTGCCACCTACACTCGATAACAGGTCCGCCACCATGAGCGACCAGCGCAAAGACCTGGCGGCCATCCGGAAACAGGCCGCGCGTAAGGGCTGGCGCGTCGAGCGAGGCAAGGGGTACTACAAGATGTGGTGCCCGTGCGGGGAGCACTGGAAGACAGTCAAGCTGACACCGTCCGACCCGAACTACACCCGCACTTACTCGGCCAGTTACGACGAGCAACCTGCTGGGACAAAGCAGAGGCGGACGAGGAGGGATCGCAGTGAGATACCTGACTGTCCAGGAAGTCACTTGCGCGGACCCCGGCTCATTCAAGGACCGACTCGACCCGTTGATGGAAGCACTCCTGCGCCTAGAGGCCGCCGACAGCACCGTGGACGATCCCGACCTCGCCGCAGATCTGAGCATGTGCCGCGTAGACGTCCAGATGATCGTGGAAGCTGCTGACCCCGCCGCAGCGATGGTGAAGGCGCTGGCAACGCTCCGGGCCGCAATCCACGCCATCGGTGATGTCACTCCCGGCTGGGAGACCACATCGGCTGTCATGCACGCGGCACCCGCCGAGGCACCCGAGCGGCTTCTCGCGTCAGCCTGAGCCAGCGGTGCGGATGGCGGCGGTGAAGGTGGCCCAGGCCGCCGGGGTGAAGATCAGCTTGGGGCCGCCGGGGTCCTTGGAATCGCGTACCGCGATGGCGGCGGGCAGCGCGGCGGCCACCTCGACGCAGTCGCCGCCGTTGCTTGCGCTGTAGGACGACTTGCGCCACACCTCGGCGACCTCGACGCAGTCGCCGCCGTTGTCACCGCTATAACTCGACTTGCGCCACCTGACGCTTGTCAGGTCCATGTCTTTGCCACTTCTCTCAGAAGTTCGAGCGAGGCCGACCGGGGCAGGGCCTCAGATCGCAGAGTGTCGTACCGCAGCGTGACGGCGGCGACATCCTCGGCACGCTCAACAACCAGCCCGGTCAGCGCCGTTTCCAGGTACACGATACTGGGCGCACCAGCGAAATCCGCGATCACAAATGCGCCCAGCAGCCCGGCATGTTGCCCGACATCACGCGAGATCACCTGAATCACCACGTTGGGCCGGTCAGTCATCGCGACCAGATGCTCGACCTGGTGGCTCATCACCTCGGGACCACCGACGGGCCGGCGCACCACGCCCTCATCGATCACCGCCCAAAGCAGCGGCGGGTCGTCACGGTCCAGGACGGCCTGGCGCTCCATTCGGGCCGTTACCCACTGATCGATCTGGTCTTCGGTTGTGCCGACCCGGGTGCTCAGTACCGCGCGGGCGTAGTCGGGTGTCTGGAGCAGGCCGGGCACCAGGACCAACTGGAACGTGCGGAGGGAGGTTGCTTCGGCTTCGTGCTGGGCGAAGGGGCGGAACCAGGAGGGGAACGGGGCGGTGCGCAGGTGCTCGTGCAGCCGGGCGAAGGTGCCGGTGGTGGCCAGCGCCTCGTCGCAGCGCTGGGCGAAGTCCAGGCGGGGCACCCGGCGCATGCTCTCGACCATGCCGACCAGGGACGGGCTGTAGTTGATCCGCGCGGCAAGCTCGTCCCGCGACATGCCCGCCCGGGCACGGGCGGCCTGGAGTTCGGCCGCGAACAGGGCTAACGCCGAGTGGTCATTGTCACGGGACGAGGCCATTTGTCACGCGTCCTCACATCAGCGTCGGGGATGACACGGGCCGGGCAGTGGCCGTTACTCCATGTCCAATGCTCTTCCAAAGCGTAGTGCGGCAGCGACACGCTGTGCGGGCAACCGCAACCGACGCGAACGGAGGGTCATGGCCGCCAACCTGCCTGCCGCTGCCGCGCCGGCCGTCACCGCACGGGTGTTCCCCGGTGAGGCCGGGCAGGTGCGGGCGGCGCGCCGGTTCCTGGCCGGGGTGCTTGACGGCTGCCCCGTCGCGGACGACGCGCTGGTGTGCGTGTCGGAACTGGCCACCAATGCGCTGCTGCACAGCAGGTCCGGGCGGCCCGGGGGCAGGTTCACCGTGTGCGTGCGGGTACGGGCGGCGAGCGTGCGGGCAGCGGTCGCGGACGAGGGCGGGCCGTGGGGGCAGCAGCGCGACTCCGGCGGGCAGAGCGGTCGCGGGCTGCTGATCGTCGGCGAACTGGCGGCCCGGTGGGGCCGGGAGGACGGGGCCGCCGGGCGGACCGTCTGGTTCGAGATCGACTGGTGACCGGGTTACCGGCTCGCCGAGGTCACGGTCCAGCCGAACGATACCCAGCCGAGCTTGCCGTTAGTGGTGGCCCGCACCGTCGGGTGGTAGATACCGGCGGCGCTCGGTGAGCCGGTGATCAGCCCTCCGGCGCTGATGCTGGTCCCCGCTGGCAGGCCGGTGGCGGAGAACTTCAAGGTCTGCCCGGTCACCGGGTCGGCGGGCGCCACCTGGACGTGGACGGCGCTGCCGGTCGCATCCTTCTGGAAGCCGGGGTCGAGCAGCGGGATCCGGGCGGGGTTGAGCTGGTCCAGGTCGGTGTTCCCGGTGGACTGGATGCCGCTCACCGTGCCGGTGCTGCTGTACTGCCAGAAGGCCCAGTTGACCCAGCCGGCCGGCAGCACGGGGCTGGTCTTGGAGGTGTAGTCGGGCACCCACAGCGGCAACTGGCGGAAGTTAGCCGCGCCGCCGGTGCAGGTCTGCCACCAGGACGCCGGCGCGTAGATGATCGGTTCCTGGCCGGTCTTGGCCCGGATCTCCGCGTCGAACCTGGTGATCCAGCTCACCATCGCGGCCTGGGTGAGCCCGTAGCACTCGGCGCCGTACGGGTTGTACTCGATGTCCAGCATGATCGGGGGCGGCGCGGTGCCCGCCTTGGCCAGGTAGGCCAGCAGGTAGTCCGCCTGCACGACGGGGCTGGCGCTGCTTCCGTTGCCGTTCGGGATGCCGAAGGCGTAGGCCATGGTGGACAGGCCGTTGGCCTTCGCGTGCGCGAGGTCCCGGAGCGCGTAGGGGTTCCGGTAGTACGCGCCCTCGGTGGCCTTGACCGCCGCGAACTGGATGCCGGCCGCCGCGACCTTGGCCCAGCCGATGGTGGCGCCGTTCGGGTGCTGGAACGAGGCGACGTCCACGCCCTGCAGGGCGCCGGGGATCGGGTCGGCCGGGCCGCCGCGGGCCGCCGCGGCGGCGAGCTGGCCGAGCACCTGCGGCGAGTGCGTGGCGCCGACGTTGTAGCGGTCCGGCCGCTGCGGCCCGGTGGCCGCCGGGCCGTGGACCCCCGCCGAGGCGGGCAGCGCGGCGAGCACGGCTGCGCCGAACGCGGCCGCCCCCGCCGTGATCCTGGCCGGCCGGCGGAACGCCGCTGCGCGCATGGGTGCCCCCTCGCATCGAGACCCGTTGCGGTGGTGACCATATACCTGGGCGAGGCGGCGAAACCGGCTAAGCGGGCAAACGTTGACCTTCTGGGAGGCCCGGAGCCGGGCGGCGGTGGGCCGGTCCGGCTACTTCAGCAGCCGGGACATGCGGCGGTCGGCGAGCGGCTTGCCGCCGGTCTGGCAGGTCGGGCAGTACTGCAGGGAGGAGTCGGCGAACGACACCTCACGCACCGTGTCGCCGCAGACCGGGCACGGCTGGCCGGCCCGGCCGTGTACCCGCAGGCCGGACTTCTTCTCGGCCTTGAGGTCGGCGGCGGCCAGGCCCGCGCTCCGCTCGACCGCCTCGCGCAGGGATTCGGTCATCGCGGCGTAGAGGGCGGCGACCTCGTCCGGGGTCAGGCTGGAGGCCAGCTTGAACGGCGACATCTTCGCGGCGTGCAGCACCTCGTCGGAGTAGGCGTTGCCGACGCCCGCGATGATCTTCTGGTCCCGGAGCACGCCCTTGATCTGGGTACGGCGGCCGGCGAGCAGGCCGGCCAGCACGTCGACGGTGAAGTCCGCGGCCAGCGGGTCCGGGCCCAGCGAGGCGACGCCCGGCACCTGCTGCGGGTCGGTGACCAGGTACACCGCGAGCCGTTTCTTGGTGCCGGCCTCGGTCAGGTCGAACCCGGTGCCGTCGGTGAACCGGAGCCGGAACCCGAGCGGGCTCTTGCCCGGCTTGGGGCGCTGCTCGGGCAGGTCGTCCTTCCAGCGCAGCCAGCCGGCCCGGGCGAGGTGCATCACCAGGTGCAGCGGCTGCGGCCCGCTGATCACGTCGAGGAACTTGCCGTACCGGCCGGTGCCGCTGACCTTTTGGCCGGACAGCTCGCTCAGGTCCGGCCGGTAGGTCTTGAGCACCGAGATGGCCGTGCTCGCGGCCCAGTCGATCTCCGCACCCGTCGCGCGTTCCCGCAGGAAGATGGCGAGAGATTCGACCTCTGGCAGCTCCGGCACAGTATCGATTGTGCCGTCTGCCCCCCGGTGACCGGGACGCCGGGGCCATCATGATCCCCGGTGCGCCATTTAGTTGTTTGGTAAAAACTAACTTATAATTCAATTTGCTTCCGCTTGACGTTGCGGGAGCGTCCCCGTGAGCGGACCATGGAGCCTACAAGGACGAGAGGCCATGGACCAAGCAGAGTCTTCGCCCCTTGGGGGTCCACCGGATCCCCGGCAGCGGCGGGTACACGGCAACGAGCCGCTGCGCCGCTGCGGCGCGGACGCGAAACTGGACCACCCGGTCGTGGTCGGCTACGACGGGTCGCCGTCCAGCCGCAACGCGCTGGCCTATGCCGCCGGGGTGTCGCGGCGGCTGTCCCGGCCGCTGGTCATCGTGCACGTCACCCCCGGGGTCTACTGCGAGCCGCTGACCGGCCAGGTCATCGGCGCGCCCCGGGCGCGGGCGGAAACCGAACGGTGGGTCCGCAGCGAGCTTGCCGAGGTGTGCGACTGCCGTGGCGTGGACGTGCGGGTGATCATGCGGCACGGCAACGCGGCGCGGGAACTGTCGATGGCGGCGGACGAGTTGAGCGCGGATGCCCTAGTCATAGGGGCACCAAGGCAGAAGTGGCACCAGGTGGCGGGGTCGGTCCCTGGATGGCTGGCTCGTCATGCGCGCTGTCCGGTCATCGTGGTGCCCTGAGCCAGGGTTGCCTTGAAGTAATAATGTCCTTCCCTTGCTGCTTGCTGCAGGCGCGCGGGTGGGGCGGTCGGAGGGTTACCTGGCCGCGGACAGGACTCCGCGTCCAGGCAACCCACCGGCCGCTTCGCCGGCTGGGGTTTCGTGGGACTCCACTGACAACCCTCGGCCCCGAGGCTCCGGATCGTGGGCGGGTCTGGTGGTCGTGGGGAGCCGTGCGGCTGAGCGGAAAAGAAAGCGAGAGGGGTTCCGGGGTGCTGGGGTCCGGGGGGCGCGCGCGGGAACCAGGAATCTGGGAATTGGGGGGGCGGGAACCGGGGCAGCGGACCGAAACCGTCGGACGTGGGGGTCCGGGGGGTCGCCCCCCGGGGATAGTCGCGGCCGTTGGGGAGTGTGGCCGAAGGCCACCGACCATGACGAGCCGGCTCGTGGGCGAGGAGGGATTTGAACCCTCACGTCCTTGCGGACACACGGACCTGAACCGTGCGCGTCTGCCGTTCCGCCACCCGCCCGGGCAACGAGTCAGGTTAGCACGTCCGCGCGCGCACCCTCACCGCCGATACCATCGGATGCGAGCAGGGGAAGGAGGTACCCGGTGGGAGTGCTGCAGCGCTTCGAGCGCAGGCTCGAAGGCATGGTAGAGGGTGCCTTCGCGCGGGCGTTCAAATCCGAAGTCGAACCGGTGGAGATCGCCAGCGCGGTTCAGCGTGAGATGGACGACCGCGCGGCGATCGTCGCGCAGGGCCGGACGCTGGTGCCGAACGACTTCGTCGTGGAGTTGTCCGACACCGACCACGAGCGCCTCGAGGTCTACGCGGACAACCTCGGCATCGAGCTGGCCACCCTGGCCCGCGAGCATGCCAAGGAGCAGGGGTACTCCTTCGTCGGGCCGGTGCGGATGCGCTTCGAGGGCGTGCCCGACCTGAAGACCGGCACGTTCCGGATCCGGTCGGGGGTCATTCGCGGCACCACGGTGGAGGGCGGCGAGATCCGCCGGCCAGCCAGCGACCTGCCGCGCCCGCCCGGTGCCTTCGCCGGCCGTCCCCGGCTGCTGGTGTCCGGCCCGGAGCCGGGCGGGGACGGCAGCATGCAGCGCACGTTCGAGCTGACGTCACCGGTGACCATGCTCGGCCGGGGAACCGACTGCGACCTGCGTCTCGTTGACCCTGGTGTATCCCGGCATCACGCTGAGCTGCGTGTCGAGGACGACGAAGTGGTATTGGTGGACCTTGGCTCAACCAATGGCACGTTCGTGAACAGTGAGCCGGTCCGGCGCGTGGCCCTCACCGACGGCACGCGGGTCACGCTCGGGCGGACCACCCTGGTGTTCCGGCGGGACGCCGCATACTGAATCCCTGGCGGGACAGGTACGGAAAGGCAGACAGCGTCTCGGTCACCCGAGGACACATGACCCGATGAGTAACCTCACCCTCTTGCTGATCAGGCTCGCATTCCTGGCGGTCCTGTGGTTGTTCGTCATCGCGGCGGTAGGTGTGGTGCGCACGGACCTGTTCGGCGCGTCCCGGCCGGGCCGCCAGCGGCGGCGCCAGCGCAAGCCGCCGCCGGCCAAGGCCCCCCGCCCGGCCAAGGCCGGGAGAACGGGCCGGGGGGGCCCGCAGCGACTGCTAGTGACGGCGGGCGGGCTGGCCGGTACCTCGATCGGGCTGACGGACCAGCAAATCACCATTGGCCGGGCAAATGACGCCACGCTGGTCCTGAACGACGACTACGCTTCGACGCGACACGCCAGGCTGTTCCCGCAAGACGGTCAGTGGATTGTTGAGGATCTCGGGTCGACCAACGGTACCTACCTCGACCGGCAGAAAGTGACCCAGCCGACTCCGGTACCCCCGGGCGTGCCGATCCGCATCGGCAAAACCGTCCTGGAACTTCGCAGATGACACTCGAACTCCGCTACGCGGTCCGCTCGGACGTAGGCCTCCTCCGTGAGGGAAACGAGGACTCGGCCTACGCGGGACCGCGCCTGCTCGCCGTGGCCGACGGCATGGGCGGCCACGCCGCCGGCGAGGTGGCCAGCGCCGTGGCGATCGCCGCGCTGACCGATCTCGACGACGACATGCCCGCGAGCGAGCTGCAGATCGCCCTGTCCTCTGCGGTGGCCCACGCCAACCAGATCCTGCACGACATGGTCAGCGCCGACCCGTCGATCGGGGGGATGGGCACCACGCTGACCGCCATGCTGTGGTCGGGCAACAAGGTGGCGCTGTGCCACATCGGCGACTCGCGTGCCTACGTCCTGTCCGGCGGCGAGCTCCAGCAGATCACGCACGACCACACCCTGGTCCAGTCGCTGGTGGACGACGGCCGGATCAGCCCGGACGAGGCCGCCACCCATCCGCAGCGATCCCTGCTGCTGCGCGCCCTGGACGGGACCTCGGAGGCCGAGCCGGACCTGTCGATCCTCGACGCGCGGGCCGGGGACCGGTTCCTGTTGTGCTCGGACGGGCTGTCCGGAGTGGTCAGCGAGGAGACGCTGCACCGGACGCTGGCGACCGTGCCGGAGCCCGAGGACGCCGTCCTGCAGCTTGTCGAGCTGGCCATCAGGGGCGGCGGGCCGGACAACATCACCTGCATCGTCGCCGACGTGGTGGACGGCGCGACCACGGCCCGGCCGCCCGGCAAGGGCTCCGTGCTGGCCGGCGCGGCCTCCAACGGCGGCAGGCCGGCGGTCCGCACCGACAGCCCGGCGACGCGGGCGTACCGGCTGGCGCAGACCGCGCCGCAGGCCCCCGTCGTGGTCGACCACGACGACCCCGCGCCCCGGATCGCGGAGGACGAGCAGGACACCGAGCCTGGTCGGCGCCGGTGGCCGATCGTCACCTCGATATTCGTGCTGCTGATCGTCCTGGTCATCGGCGGCGGTTACCTCGGCTGGCGGTACACCCAGGACCAGTACTACGTGGGGACCGACGGCGGCAACGTGGCCATCTTCCAAGGGATCAACCAGTCCGTCGCGGGAGTCCAGCTGTCGCACGTGGCCGAGCGGACCAGCATCCCGCTGGCCGGGGTCCCGGCCCCGTACCAGGGGCAGATCAGGGCGACCGTAACCGCTACCAGCCGCAACAGCGCGCTGGCGATCGTGGCGAACATCCGCAGGCAATACGAGAACTGCCTGGCCGGCTACGCGGCCATGAGCAAGTACAACACGGACCTGGCCGCGTACAAGGCCGCCAAGGCCGCCTACCAGAAGAAGTGGCACGACCTCAAGCCGCATCGGCTGCCGAAGAACAGGGGCACCGTCAAGCCGCCTACGTTCACCGAGACCCGGCCGACGATCCCGGCGGGCTGCCCAGGCCAGTCGGCCACGGGCGGCACTTCATGAGCGCTCTGGGGGCGACCGGGAACGGGACGGGCACCACGGGGAGGGTGACCCCGTCGCCGACCCTGGCGGGGGCCGTGCTGCTGCCGCGCGGGCGGCGCGGCGCAGAACTGATCATGCTCGCGTTCTCCATCGCCGTGGTGCTGTTCGCCTACGCGAGCGTCGGGCTCGGCCTCAACGGCCATGTGCCGACCGGGCTGGCCACCTATGGCGTGCTGTTCGCGATCCTGATGCTCGCCGCGCACCTGGCCATCCGCAAGCTCGCCCCGTGGGCGGATCCGCTGATGCTGCCGCTCGCCGCGCTGCTGAACGGCCTGGGCCTGGTGATGATCTACCGGCTCCAGGAGTCGGGGCGGAACGGTAACCCGGGCACCGCCATCTCCACCATGAGCGCCTCGACCACCACGTTCCAGCTCATGTGGAGTGCCATCGGGGTGATCGCGTTCGTGGCCGTCCTCGTGGTGGTGCGCGAGCCGCGGATGCTGCAGCGCTACACCTATACGCTCGGCGCCATCGGGCTGGTGCTGGTCGCCCTCCCGGCGCTGCTGCCGTCAAGCATCAGCGAGGTGCCGGGAACGGGGGCGAAGATCCAGGTGGCCCTCGGCGGGTTCAGCATCCAGCCGGAGGAGTTCGCCAAGCTCGCGCTCGCCGTCTTCTTCGCCGGGTACCTGGTGGCCAAGCGGGACGTGCTCGCCCTGGCCGGCCGCCACATCCTCGGCATTGCACTGCCCCGGGCACGGGACATGGGGCCGGTGCTCATCGCCTGGGGAGCCAGCCTGCTCGTGCTGGTGTTCGAGAGCGACATCGGCACCTCGGCGCTGTTCTTCGGGCTGTTCCTGATCATGCTGTACGTGGCCACCCAGCGCACCTCGTGGCTGCTCATCGGGGCCACGCTGTTCCTGGCCGGCGCCCTCGCCGCCAGCAAGCTGGTCTCGCACGTGGGGATCCGGTTCAGCATCTGGATGCACCCGACTCTGTACGCCAACGTGTTCTGCGGGTCGCACAGCGTGCATGTCCCGTGCGTGCCGTCCTACCAGCTCGCCCAGGGCCTGTACGGCCTGGGCTCCGGCGGGCTGCTCGGCACCGGGCTGGGGCACGGGCAGCCGTACCTGACCCCGCTGGTGCAGAGCGACTTCATCATCACCGCGTTCGGCGAGGAACTCGGCCTGACCGGCCTGATGGCGCTGCTGCTGATCTACGGCCTGATCGTGCAGCGGGGGCTGCGCGCCGCGATGGCGGTGCGGGACCCGTTCGCCAAGCTGCTGGCCGGCGGTCTCGCGTTTGTGATCGCCCTGCAGGTCTTCGTTATCGTGGGCGGCGTGACCCAGCTCATCCCGCTCACCGGGATCACGACGCCCTTCCTGTCCCAGGGGGGGTCATCCCTGGTGGCGAGCTGGATGCTCATCGCGGTGCTGATGCGGGTCAGTGACACGGCCAGGCGGCCCGCCCCGCAGCCGATCCAGGACGAGGGAATGACGCAGGTGGTGAGGGGCGGATGAACCATGCCCTGCGCCGGGTCTCCCTCGCCTGCCTGGCGATGTTCCTGCTGCTGCTGGTGAACGCCAACTACGTGCAGGGGTTCGAGGCCGGGAAGCTGGCCAGCGGCCCGGGTAACGGGCGCACGTTCGCGCTGCAATACCAGTACCAGCGCGGGTCGATCATCACCGCGGACAACCAGCCGATCGCGGAGTCCAAGCACATCTCCGGCATCTACAGCTTCCAGCGCTCCTACCCGTCCGGGCCGGCGTACGCGCCGGTCACCGGTTACAACACCCCGTACGGCAACACGGGCATCGAGCGGGCGGAGGACCGGCTGCTGGCCGGCACCGACCCCCGGCTGGCCGTGCGCAACCTCATCGACCTGGTCACCGGGAAGCCCCGCAAGGGGGCGACGGTGCAGCTCACCATCAACTCCGCCGCCCAGCAGGCCGCCTACAAGGCGCTCAAGGCCGTCGGGCTGCCCGCCGGGGCCGTCGCCATCGACCCGTCCACCGGCGCCATCCTGGCGATGGCCTCCTACCCCTCGTTCAACCCGAACAGGCTGGCCACGCTGAACGGCAACGCGCTCAACAAGGCGGACCAGAAGTACGTCAACTCGCCGCAGCAGCCGCTGCTGAACCGGGCGATCAACGAGACCTTCCCGCCCGGCTCCACCTTCAAGATCGTGACCAGCTCCACGGCCTTCTCCACCGGGAAGTACACCCCGGACAGCCGCTACTACGCGCCCACCAACCTCAAGCTGCCCGGTACCACCAACCAGCTCATCAACTTCGACAACACGGCCTGCAACGACGGCAGCAACCCGAGCGGCACCGGGACGGTGCCGCTGATCTACGCGTTCACCGTGTCCTGCAACACGGTCTTCGGCGGCCTGGGCATGCACCTCGGCGGCACCGCGCTGCGCCAGCAGGCCAACGCGTTCGGGATGAACCGGGCCCTCCGGATCCCGCTGCTGGTCTCGCCGAGCAACTACCCGCCGGTGTCCAACCCGGACTTCACCGCGTACTCGGCGATCGGCCAGTACAACGACACGGTCACCCCGTTGCAGGAGGCGATGTTCGCGGCGGCGATCGCCAACCACGGCACGCTGATGCACCCCTACCTGGTGCAGAAGGTGATCGCACCGAACCTGACCCCGCTGGTCACCACCCAGCCCAGCGTGCTGAACCAGGCGGTCAGCGCGAATGTGGCCACCGACGTGAGCCGGATGATGTACGACGTGGTCAACCAGCCGTACGGCACCGCGCACGGCGTCGCGGCCGAGCTGCCCGGCATCAAGGTCGCGGCGAAGACCGGGACGGCGCAGAACGGGGCCAACAACACCGGCCTCGACGACGCCGTCTTCACCTGCTTCGCGCCGGCTATTGGCAACCCGGAGATAGCCGTCGGCGTCGTGGTAAAGGGCGGTGGTCTCGGCGCGGACGCCTCCGCCCCGATAGCGGTGCAGATCATCAAGGCATACATGAACTACCTGAACTCGTCGGCGAAGCGATGAGCGCCCCGGATCAGCGGTTGGCTACGACCCAGGACGGATACGACAAGTGCGAGACATGACACAGCCCCGCCTCCTCGGCGGCCGCTACGAGCTCGACGGCGTCGTCGGGCGCGGTGGCATGGCCGAGGTGTACCGGGCGCGGGATATCCGCCTGGACCGCATCGTCGCGGTGAAGACCCTGCGCGAGGACCTGGCCAGGGACCAGACGTTCCAGGCCAGGTTCCGCCGCGAGGCCCAGTCGGCCGCCTCGCTGAACCACCCGTCGGTCGTGGCGGTGTACGACACCGGTGAGGACAACACCGGCGGGTCGCACATCCCCTACATCGTCATGGAGTACGTGGACGGCCGCACCCTGCGCGACCTGCTCAGGGAAGACCGGCGGCTGCTGCCGGAACGGGCCCTGGAGATCACCGACGGGGTGCTGCGCGCCCTGGACTACAGCCACCGCAACGGGATCGTGCACCGCGACATCAAGCCCGGCAACGTGATGCTGACGCGGGGCGGCCAGGTCAAGGTGATGGACTTCGGCATCGCCCGTGCGGTCAGCGACGCCCAGGCCACCATGACGCAGACCGCGCAGGTCATCGGCACCGCCCAGTACCTGTCCCCGGAACAGGCCAGGGGCGAGAGGGTGGACGCGCGCAGCGACCTGTACTCGACCGGCTGCCTGCTGTACGAACTGCTCACCGGCCGGCCGCCGTTCCTCGGTGACTCGCCGGTCGCGATCGCCTACCAGCACGTGCGGGAGAACCCGGTGCCGCCGTCCCGGGTGGACCCGGAGGTGCCGCAGTGGGCGGACGCCATCGTGCTCCGGGCGATGGCCAAGGATCCCCGGGACCGTTACCAGTCCGCGGCGGAGATGCGGCAGGACATCCAGCGCGCCCTGCAGGGCGTCCCGGTCGCGGCGCCGCACACCGCCGCCTACGGGGCGGCGACCCAGCGGGTGGGCCCGGCCACCGCGATGGCGGGCATGCCCACCGGTGCGATGCCGGACTACCAGTACGGCGGGGACGACGGTTACCCGCCCGAGCCCACCGAGCGGCGCTGGCTGCCCATCGTGCTGTGGGTCGCCGGGGTGCTCCTGGTGCTTGGCGTGGTCATCGGCGTCGCCTACGCCATCCTGGGCGGCGGCAGCTCCGGCCACGCCGTGCCGCAGGTGAACGGGCAGACGCTTACCGCCGCCGAGCACGAGATCACCCAGGCCGGGCTGAAGTACACGGTGCAGAAGCAGCCCAGCGCCACGACTCCCAAGAACATCGTGATCAGCACCAACCCGCCCAACGGGAACGTCGTGCCCGCGGGCAGCATGGTCGTCCTCGTAGTGTCCAGCGGGCCGAGGCTGGTGACCGTGCCCCCGGTCAAGCACCAGCCGGTGACGCAGGCGGAGGCCACGCTGCGGGCCGCCGGGTTCCAGGTCACCGAGCAGACCGACAACAACTCGACCGCGCCGCCGAACACCGTGGTCAAGCAGGACCCGCCCGCGGGCTCGAAGGCCAAGTTCGGCAGCACCGTCACGATCTTCGTGTCGCCCGGCGGGTCCCTCGTGCCCGCCGTGGTCGGGGACAACTACCAGGTCGCGCTCGGCAAGCTGAGCAACGCCGGGTTCACCAACATCAACGTGGTGCACGTGACCAACCCGCAGGTCCCCAACGGCACGGTGGTGGGCCAGAACCCGCGCGCCGGGCGGCGGGAGCCCACCGGCACGGAGATCACCCTCAGCGTGGTGCAGAACGCCGCCACTCCCAGCCCGACGCCGACGTCGCCCTCGCCGACGCCGTCACCGACACCCTCGCCGACGCCCCCCGGGCATTAGCCACGCCGTCCTGGCGGCGGGCCGAAACGGGTCACGGCTGAGGAGGAGCCACGGCGCCGGGAAGCAACTAGTCTGGACGCAGTAGCACTTCAGGAGACGACCGTGCCCAAGTCCCGAACCAGAAGCAAGGCGGTCTACACGCCGCCAACCAGGACTGCCAGGTCCAAGGTGAGCCCCCGCTGGCTGGTTCCCACCATGCTCGGCTGCCTGCTGGTCGGGCTGGCCTGGATCGCGCTTTACTACATCACCGGCGGCACCCTGCCGATAGAAGCGCTCCAGGCGTGGAACCTGGCTGTCGGGTTCGCACTTATCATCGGCGGCGTCGCACTGTCCACGAGGTGGCGGTAAGCAGGCCCGCGAAGTGGCTGCCGAGTTCCGGGCGGCTCGCTGGCCCGGGCGGCCCAGCCCGGACGGCTCAGCCCGGGCTAGCTCAGTAGCTGGTGGTTGCGGGTAAGCACCGCGACGACCAGGACGGCCACGACCGCCACCGTCGCCCCGACCTGCACCAGGGTCCGGTGGCCGCGCGGCGCGTAGGCGTAGGCGGCGGTGAGCAGCCCGCCGGTGATCAGCCCGCCCACGTGGGCCTGCCAGGCGATGCCGGCCACCGCGAAGCTGATCACGAGGTTGAGCACGATCAGGAACACGATCGACCTTGAGTCCACCCGCAACCGCCGGGCCACCACGAACCAGGCGCCGAACAGCCCGAAGATCGCGCCGGACGCGCCGAGGCCCAGTTCGTTGACCGGGGCGAGCAGGTAGAACAGCACCGCGCCGCCCAGGGCGCTGAGCACGTACAGCGCGACGAACCGCAGCCCGCCCAGCAGGCGCTCCAGCGCCGGGCCGACCAGGATCAGCGCCCACATGTTGAAGATGATGTGCAGCGGGCCGAACCCGCCGAAGCCATGTTCGTGCAGGAACGCCGAGGTGAGCAGCCGGTACTCCTGGCCCTGGGCGACCCCGACCACCCCGTGGATCGTCGGGTCGTAGGCGCTGCCGATCAGGGCCAGGTAGTCAATGATCTTCGGGTAGACCCATTCGACCAGGTAGAACGCCACGTTGAGGGCGACCAGGGTCCAGGTGACGACCGCGCCCGACGGCACGCGGCCGCCGAACGCCCCGGTGGGCTGCCGTACCGTCCGGCCGCCTTCCTTGATGCACTCCACGCACTGCTGGCCGACCGGCGCCGATCTCAGGCATTCCGGGCACGCAGGCCGGCCGCACCTGGTGCAGGACAGGTAGGTTTCCCGTCCCGCGTGCCGGTAGCAGGTGGGCACACCCGAGCCGCTCCCGGCATCGGGGGCTTGCTGGGTGGCCATGGGCTATCCCGCGGGTTCCTCGGTGATCTCCACCGACTCGATCACGACATCGGCCGCGGGCCGGTCCCTGGAGTCGGTCCGGGCGTGGCTGATCTTGTCCACGACCGTACTGCCTTCGAGGACCTCCCCGAAGATGGTGTGCTTGCCGGTGAGCCAGGGGGTGGGCACGGTGGTGATGAAGAACTGGGAGCCGTTGGTCCCCGGGCCGGCGTTCGCCATGGCCAGCAGGTACGGCCGGTTGAACGTCAGGTCGGGGTGGAACTCGTCACCGAACTGGTAGCCGGGGCCACCGGTGCCGGTGCCGAGCGGGTCGCCGCCCTGGATCATGAAGTCGGGGATGACCCGGTGGAAGATCGTTCCGTCGTAGAGCTTGTCCTTGGACGGGCGCCTGGTCCTGGGGTCGGTCCACTCGCGGGTGCCCTGGGACAGTTCGACGAAGTTACGAACGGTCTCGGGGGCATGGTCGGGGTAGAGCCGCAGGACTATCTCGCCCTGGTTGGTTCGCACGGTGGCGGTGAGATTTGTGGTCATGGCTGAATCCTGGCATGGCCCGGGTGCCGCCAGGGGCAGACCCTTTCATGATGGCGTCGCCTGAGCATACCCGCATATCGGGACCATGACGGCGAACCGCCCGCCGGGGGGTTGAGCCCCCCAGCGGGGGGAACTGAGTCAGGCGGGGAACCATATCTCGGGGAGGTCTCTAGTGTCCCTTCTGACAAAGTCGCAGGCCAGCAGGGCTAAGGGCAGGGCGAAGGCGCGCGCGGGCGCGGCCAGGGCCAGGGCACGGCGGCGGGCGCGGCGGGCCGCGGCACAGGCCAGGCCGCTGGCTGCCAGCGCCCGGACGACGGCCCGCAAGGGCATCCACCATGCCCGGATCTGGGCAGCGCCGCGCCTGGAGCGCACGGGGCACGCCCTGGAGGAGCAGGTGGCGCCCCGGATGGCCGGGATGCTGAGCGCGGCGGCCCGCCGGATCGAGCCGGTCCCGCCGCGGCGGCGCCGCCGCTGGCCGGTGCTGGCCGCCGGGCTGGTCGCCGCGGCCGGGCTGAGCGCCACCGCCGCGTACCTGCTGAAGCGCCGCGCCGCCGCCCATGGGCCCGAGTTCACGGCCCCGGACGACGCGGCCAGCACGACCATGCCGACCGAGGTGCCGAGCCACCTGGCCGCCAGCGACGCCAACGGGCGGGTGCGCACCGGCTGAGCCCGGCCGCGGCGCGCCGGCGCCACGCTGGGCCGACACCACGCTGAGCCCGGCACCACGCTGAGCCGGCGCTGGGCTGAGCCGGCGCCACGCTGGGGCGGCGCCTCGCTGAGCTGTCAGGGTGCTAGGGCACAATGCCGTTGTGCTGCTGCGTGAGCTGGTCCAGACGTCGGAAGCGGTCGCGGCCACGTCCGGGCGCACCGCCAAGATCACGGAGATCGCGGCGCTGCTGAGCCGGGCTGACCCCGGCGAGGTCCCGGTCGTGGTCGCGTTCCTTTCCGGGGAACTGCGGCAGCGCCAGATAGGCGTGGGCTACGCGTCCCTGGGAGACCTGTTCCGGCCGGGCTCCTCCGGGCCGCTGGGCCGCCCGGAGGAGCCGCCGGCCCCGGAAGCCGGACCGGCCCCGGAAGCCGGGCCGGCCCCGCCCGGCGCGGGCCCGGGCGGGGCCGCTCCGGCTGGCGCGGGCCCGCTCACCGTGGCCGAGACCGACGCCGTGTTCGAGGTGATCGGCCAGGTCACCGGGGCCGGTGCGCAGGCGGAGCGCAGGCGGCTGCTGGCGGGCCTGTTCGGCCGGGCCAGCGACGCCGAGCGGGAGTTCCTGGTCCGCCTGCTCGCGGGGGAACTGCACCAGGGTGCCCTGGAAGGCGTGATGACCGAGGCCGTGGCCCGCGCTGCCGGGGTCCCGGCCGGGGAGGTCCGCCGCGCCCACCTGCTGGCCGGGTCGCTGCCGCTGGTCGCCCAGGCCGCGCTGGCCGCCGCCCGGGTCCCCGCCCCGGGATCTGGGCCGGCCGCGGGCTCCGGGGCGGTCACGGGCTCCAGGCCGGCCGCGGGCTCCGGGGCGGTCACGGGCTCCGGGGCGGTCACGGAATCCGGGCCAGCCCCGGGATCCGGGCCAGCCACGGAACCAGGCCCGGCCGCCAGCGGGGTGACCGATCGGCCCGGGGAGCCGGCCGCGCCCGGGGCACCCGCCACGGAACCAGAGCCAGCGGCGAACGCTGCCCGGGCTGCCCTCCGGGCGTTCGGCCTGAAAGTGGGCCGGCCGCTGCGGCCGATGCTGGCGTCGTCGGCGGCCACCGTCGCCGACGCCTTCGCCCGCCTGTCGCCCGCCGTGGTCGAGTGGAAGCTCGACGGAATCCGGATCCAGGTGCACCGGACCGGGACCGACGTCGCCGTGTTCACCAGGACGCTCGACGACATCACCATCAGGGTGCCGGAGATCACCGAGGCGGTGCTGGCCCTGGACGTGCGGTCGGCGGTATTCGACGGGGAGGCCGTCGCGCTGGCGCCGGACGGGCGGCCGCGCCCGTTCCAGATCACCGCGAGCCGCACCGGCAGCCACATGGACGTCGCGCGGCAGCGCGCGGACACCCCGCTGACGCCGTTCTTCTTCGACGTGCTGCACCTGGACGGGACCGACCTGATCGACGAGCCCGCGCACGTCCGGCAGGCCAGGCTGGCGGCGGTGATGCCCGCGCACCTGCTGGTCCCGCGGCTGGTCACCGAGGACGTCGAGGCGGCCGGGGCGTTCTTCGCCGACGCGGTCGCCCGCGGTCACGAGGGGGTCGTGGTCAAGTCGCCGGACGCCAGGTACGCGGCCGGGCGGCGGGGCAGCGAGTGGATCAAGGTGAAGCCACGGCACACGCTGGACCTGGTGGTGCTCGCGGCCGAGTGGGGCCACGGCCGGCGCCGTGGCTGGCTGTCCAACCTGCACCTGGGCGCGCGCGACCCGGCCACCGGCGGCCTGGTCATGCTCGGCAAGACGTTCAAGGGGCTCACTGACGAGATGCTCACCTGGCAGACGAACCGGCTGCTCGAACTGGCCGACCCGCCCGGCTCGGGCCCGGCCGGTGACCGGAAAGACGCCTACGGCGTGCTGCGGGTACGGCCGGAACTGGTGGTGGAGATCGCGTTCGACGGGGTCCAGGGCAGCCCGCGCTACCCGGGCGGGGTGGCACTGCGGTTCGCCCGGGTGCTGCGGCACCGGCCGGACAAGCCCGCGGCGGAGGCGGACACGATCGGCTCCGTGCTCGCGCTGTGGACCGGTGACCAGGGCGGGGAGGACGGGTAGCCGCCGCTCCGGTCAGGCCTGGCCGAGCCCGGCCATCAGCGCCGCGGCGGCGCCGGTGCGGTCCGCTCCGCCCGCCAGGCCCGCCAGCAGTGCCAGCGCGAGCAACCTGGCGTCGTCGAACATGTCCAGGCCGGCCAGGTCGGCGGCGGCGTACCAGCCGAACTGGTGCGCCGCCTGGTCCGCCCGTGCCGCCCCGTCCCCATGAGCCGGTCTGTCGGCCAGGGCCACATACAGGTGATCGACGTGGACGTGCGCCTCGCCGAGATGGTTGTCGCCCGCGACCCGGTACTCGGCGATCCACCACGGCGGCGCGACCCGCCGTCCACGGTAGCCAGGCGGCACCGGCGCGGCCGGCGGGCCGACCAGCGTGACGGCCAGGCCAGTCTCCTCGGCCACCTCGCGCAACGCGGCCTCGGCGCAGGACTCCTCCGGCTCGACGTGGCCGCCCGGGATCATCATCCGGTGGAACCTCGGATGCCTGATCAGGCCGATCCGCCAGCCGCCGGGGTGCCGCCGGAACACGAACACGCTCGACGTCGGGTGCTTGAGGATCACCTGCCCCATCCTGGCAGGGCCCGCGGCCGCCCCGGCGGCGGGTTCCGCGCGGCCGGCAACCTGGTCATGTTCGGCGGCCGGGCCGCCCGTGCCCGCCCACTCCAGGGCACCTGGACCTGGGGACCCTGAAGCCGACTGTTTGTCATGGTTGGCCCAACCGGGGTCAGTTGGACTCGCCTGCTCAGGCGGCGGCGCTGCTCATCACGGCGGCCCACCGGGCATGAGCTTCCGGCAGGCCCGCTGCGCGGCCTGGAACACCGGCGAGCTGGGGCTGAAGCCAGCCGGTATGCGGGAGCTTATGCCCTGGGCGTTGACGACGGGATCCGGCATGTCCGTTATCCCGTGGGCGCGCATGCACGCGACGAACTTCAGGGCCTGGGCGGTGAACTGGCGCTGCTGCGCCGGGGTCAGCGGGGTGAACGGGTCCAGGTGCTCACAGGCCTTGTTAGCCGACACAAACTGGGGAGCGCCCTGGGTGAGGTGGTCTGCCGGGGTTATGAGGATGTTGCCTTTACTGTCGGGGTCGGGGAAATTCGGCACGCCGTGCGAGCGCATGCACTGCGAGAAGGCAAGCGCCTTCTGGTAGGCCGTCTGCGCTGCCTCGGCGGGCGGACTGCTGCCCCCGCACGCCGCGGCCACCAGGGCCGTCCCGGCCAGGGCGGCGGCCAGAAGACCCGCCCGCGGGCGGCCGCCGCTGCTACCGGAGCCGACGTTCATCTGGTCATCCTTACGGCTTGCATGGATGATGCTGCCGAGCATTATCATCGGCGGCGGACCTCAGCGGGCCGCGCGGATCGCATGTGAGTTGCATGTGAATACCCGCGCCGCCGCGCTGGCTGCTGTTCACCGGTCAGCAATCCCGGCCTGACCCTCGATGACAGTCCCTCCGCCGGGCGCTGCCCCAGCCAGCTGGCATCACCAAGCCGCAGATGACAGGCGGCCCCGCGGCCCTCCGCGATTAGCTTGCCTCAAGGGTGACTACCTGGCCGGGCGCCTGCCGGGCCGCCGCCGCATCCGCAGCGCACCCAGCACAAGGGCGCCGAGGAATACCACGATGCCGATGACCAACAGGTACAACAGGCCCTTCGCGACCACACCCACGATGCCCAGCACCATCGCCACGATCACCAACAGCAAAAACAGGGCAATCATCCGACCCTCCGCTCAGTCACGCTCAGCGGCGGGCCAGCCGCCGCTCCCCGCCGCCCCCCAGCTCGTAGGTCAGGCCATAGTGCTTAAAGACCGCCTCTTCATCGCCCGCCGGCAACTCGCCGTCGGTGCCGATCGACGGGGCGTCCTTCACCAGCTTCCTGCCGTAGCAGACCTTCACATACCCCGGGCCAACGGTCGCCTGGCCAAGCGGCACGAACACCAGCCGGTGCCGGGTCGGCATCCCGACCCTGACCGTGCCAAACGACGGCAGGTCGGTGCCGGTGTCCACGTAGACAGCCTCCAGCTCACCGATCTTGTGACCCTGGGCGTCCACCACGTCATGGCCGCGCCATTCCCGGATGTCGGCAGCCTCGAACACGCCAGCCTTCCTCCAACAGCGACACTGCGGCTCTGTTATGACCGTACCCCCGATGCCGCGTCGCACTCGCACACCGGCTGTCCGCGCGAGACGCACCGGGGCCGGTGGCACCATGACCGGGACGGTTAAGAAGCCAGCCGCGCCGCCGCGATCACCCCCGGCACCACCACCACCGTCATCGCCGACCTGACCCCTACCAGCTAGGCAGACCGGCAACGTGACACGGCATGTTGAGGTGAGACGAGCGGATTAGCTCGTGCCGTAGCGCCGCGCGTAACGAATGATCTGACGGCACAGCCGCGGTCACCCCGGCCGCCGCGTCGGTGCTGACCCAGATGGCCTCGCGGACCGCACGGGCGCGGTAGCCGGTCAGCGCGGTGCGGGCCATGCGCCAGGCCGCCCTGGGTGACGGCGGCAGGTGCCCGAGTTGGGTCATCATCCCGAGATCGTCACGGACGGCGATGTGCTCGCCGTGCCGCCCGTCGCGGTGGCGGAACACGTGCACCTGGCGCACGCTGAACGCCAGCCCGGTGGGCGCGAAGACGACGGGCCTGGCACCTGGCGGGAAGACCACGAAAGGCCCGGTCTGCCGCCCGCTCATCCGCACGTGCGCCATCGTCCGGCCGGCGTCGGCGGTGAGCTCGATGATCTCGAACGACAGGTCGCTGAAGGCCAGCCGCAGCCAGGCGCTCGTGGCCAGGAACCCGGGAATCCCGGGGGTCGCGCAGGCGGGCGGCTCGTCGGCCGCCATGTGGTTGACGTTGGCGGGATGGATGCACCGCGCCGCCAGCGCCACATCACCGGCTGCCAGCGCGGCGAAGTGCTGTTCGGCGAGGACAGCCGCCATTTCATTTGTTAGACTCATGGTCTAATCATTGGTGAGGGCGAGGGAAAGCGCAAGTGGGCCGGTCCGGAGAACCAGCGCGGCGGTTTCCGCGCCGCGAAGCGGCCGCGCGGCGGACCCGTACGGCCCTAGTGACCGCGGCGGCCGAGTTGTTCGTCGAGCGCGGGTACGCGGCGGCGACGATCGCCGCGATCGCCGAGCGGGCTGGGGTGGCGCGCCCGACCGTATTCACTTCGGTTCCCGGCGGGAAACCGGAGTTGCTGAAGCTCGCCCGTGACATGGCCATCGCCGGAGACGACGAGCCCGTGCCGGTGCCGGAGCGCGACTGGTTCCGCAGCGCCATGGCGCAGGACGATCCGGCAGAGCTGCTGGGGCTGCAGGCCGGGAACTACCGGATGATCCTCGATCGCGCGGCGGCGCTCGAGCTGGTCCTCATCACCGCGGCCGCCATCGATCCGGAGCTCCGGCCGCTGCTGGAGCAGGCCCGGGTCCAGCGCGCCATGGGGACCCGGCTGGTGGTGCGACGGCTGGTGGAGCTTCAGGCCGTGCCGCCCGGGCGGGCAGAGTCCGCCGCTGACACCATCTACGCTCTGGCCAGCCCCGAGGTGTACTCGCTGCTCGTCCGCGACCGTGGCTGGTCAGCGGACGACTATCAGCAGTGGCTCGCCGAGAAACTGATCACCGCTCTTGTCCCGGACAGGCTCCATGACAAAGGCTGACGCCCAGACCCCTCCCAAACCCAGCCAAATAGTCCGGTTTCCACGCAGGCTCTTAAAGGTTCGGGCTCGTGACCTGGTGTTTCGCGTGCAGACGGTGACGGTGCGGTCCGGACTTGATCATGACTGGGGCTCCCGGTAGGGGTTTGGGTGTTCTACGTCCAGCCTCTTCCAGGAGCCCTCGTGTCTTCCTATCTGCCTGCCATGGTTCCCGCAACCCAGGCCAGAGCCGGCGCCTGATCATCGAGGGGACCGCAGACCTGTGACAGGGGCCTGGACGCTTCAGCTCGCGGGTTGTTGCACGAGCCACCTGTAGAGGCGGTGCAGGCTTGGCCCGCTGAGAACGTGGCCGCCGGGCATCTCCTGGGCCTGCGCGCCGGGTATGTGCCGCAGGAGCCAGTCGGTGTGCGCGCGCGGGCAGAGGGCGTCATCTGGGCCGTACCAAACCGAGACCGGCACGCTGATGCCGGTGACGTCGAAGCCCCATGGCCGGGTGAAGGCGATGCCATCGTCGATGCAGCCGCCGATCCCGCCGGCGTAGGCGGCTTTGGTGCGGAACAGGTAACCGGGAGATCTGGTCTGCGCGGCCAGGACCGCACGATCGGATTCCGCCAGCTCGTACCCCTCCGCGACGGCCAGACCGCCGCTTTCGGCGGCCGCCACGGCATCGCGGGCGAGTTGCTCGACCAAGGGCCGGTAGGCGGCTTCCCCGGACCGGGCGCGGGTGAACTCCTCGACATTGCCCGGGGACATCCCCGCCAGCCAGTCCAGCCCCTCAGCGTCAAAGGGCGCAGGGCTGACCACGCTGGCGCAGCGGGTCACCCGGTCACCGATGCGCGCCGCGCACGCCAGCGCATGCGGGCCGCCCCCGGAGACACCCCAGACCGCGAACCGGTCCCAGCCCAGGCGATCGAGCAGAACAGCCATGTCATCGGCGGCCTGTGCGACACTGCGGCCAGGCCGCCGGGTGGATGCGCCATAGCCCGGCCGGTCAGCGACCAGCACCCGGACACCCAGATCATCGAGCGGGCGCAGCCGGTCCGGAGCCAGGAACATCGTGCCAGGCATGCCGTAGTAGAACACGACCGGCGTCCCGCCTTCGGGACCGTAGAGACAGTAGGACAAGATACGCCCGTCAGCCAGCCGCAGCCGCCTCGCGTCGTACCCCCGCGGCGTAGCACCCAAAGGTGCGTTCTCACAAGCGCAGTGTGCCCCTACTAACACCCTTGTGGGGTGTTGGGGGCCTGGGCCTGGCCCGCTTTGACGGCCAGCGCCCAGTTCCCGGCCCCTGAGCGGTCCCAGCGGTGATGAATCCGGCCCATGCCGGAGTGCCTTGGCGATAGCATTGCGGTTGCTTTACCCGTCCAGAGCAGGCCCATCATCGTGGCTCTGTGCGTCGTCAAGCCGATCCGATGTCGGGTTGACATTGTCCGATAGCCAGGACGGATACCTGTCGGCAAGGGACAGTGAAGTGCCGGGTAGCCGCCGTATTTACGTTCACATCGGCGAGCCAAAGACGGGCACGTCGTTTCTGCAACATGCCTTGTGGAGTAACCGCGCCCGGCTTGCCGCCCAGGGAGTCGTGCTGCCGGGCTATAGCGACGGCGGTCATATCCGCGCGAGCCAGGATCTGCGGGAGGTTCAGTGGCAGCCCGGGGATCCGGCCGATCCGTGGACCGGTGAATGGGATGTCCTGACCGGCCAGGCGCTCCGTGCCCCGGACGCAGCCGTGATTTCGAACGAGTTGCTGGCGGCGTGTAACCCTCGGCAGGCCGATCGTGCCGTGCGATCGCTGCTACCGGCCGAGGTGCACATCATCTTGACCGTCCGTGATTTCGCGACCCTGCTGCCTGCCGAATGGCAGGAGACCGTCAAGTGCCGCAGAACCGTCCCGTGGGAACAGTGGCTCGACAGGGTCATCGATGCCGCGCCGGACCCGGACCGGCGCCGCCGGATGCGGTTCTGGACGGTGCATGACACGCTGGCCATCCTTCGCCTGTGGTCACGGGACATCCCATCGGACCAAGTCCATGTGATAACGCTGCCGCCGCAGGGCGGGACCAGTGAGCTCTGGCTACGATTTGCGTCCGTCCTGGGCATCGAGTCCAGCACGATCGACCTCCCTCAGCACCGCGAGAATCCCTCGCTCGGCCTCGCGGAAGCCGAGTTCCTGCGCCGGTTGAACGAAGCGCTGCCAGACCAGGTGCCGCGATGGTTCTATAACTGGAACATCAAGCGCATCCTCGCGAACGACGTGCTCAGCGCCCGGCCGCCGCGGGCGCGCCTGGTCTTGCCTCCGGGGCAGCAGGCCTGGGCCCGGGAACAATCAGAAATCCTCGTAGCAGGCCTGCACGACGCCAAGTACCAGATCGTCGGTGATCTGGCCGAACTGCTTCCGCCACCCGCGACAGAACGCTATGTCCCACCCACAAGATTGCCGGCCGAGCAGTTGCTTGACGTCGCCCTGCGCGCCACGGCGGCCCTGGCGGATCACCAGTACCGCGGGGACATCATCACCAGCAGCAGCGACCTCACAGTCGGCATGAACCCGGCCAGACGGCGGCCAGTCAGCCGGCTGGGATTGGCCATCTTGAAACGATCCCGGATCAAGCGGATGCTCTACCAGGCCAGCAACCGGCCAACGGTGCGGAACCTGCGTGTCCTCGTCTGGCGCATCCTCGCCCGCCCCGGGCGCCAAACGTCCGCCCGCGAAGGGTAAGGCAACGCGGGCAGCGGCCGGGCGGCTCCCCGGGGCAGGTTCAGCGCGGGCTGAGAAGGAGCGCGCAGCGCCCGGTCAGGCCGGCCTGGCGTACTGGGACCTGGCGGGCTGACCGGCCCGCCCCGGGCAGCCGCCCGGCGAGCACGGGGACACCCCAGCCCGCCCCGCCCAGCACACACGCGGAGCATGGGTCACCCGGGCCCGCCCCGGGCCGCTACCCGGCGGAGCACTAGCGAAGGGAGAAACGTGTGAGGATCACCAGGCCCCTCATCGGCACCGCCGTGGGCGGGGCCGTGCTGGGCGCCTCCCTGGCGCTCGGGCTGAGCATGGCCAGCGCCTCCACCTCCTCGACACCGGCGGCCCGCACGTCACACACGTCGTCCGCCGGGACCTCGGCGACGCCGGCCAGTCCCGCGGCCAGCCCGGCGCCGACCGCTTCGACGGCACCGCGGCCCAGGCCGGGCCACAAGTGCACGCACATGTCCGGGTCCGCCAGGTCCCCGGCCAGCATGCCCGCCTACTGATGGCACCTGGCACGAACTGATCCGCGGCGCTGCCGCGCGGGGCGGCGGGGACGGCCGGGCTGGTGGGCCGTCCCCGTCTCGCCGCGGCTCGCCGGGCCCGCGGGCCGTCCTCGCTCGCCGCAGCCGGCCGGGGCGGCGGGCCGCGCTGGCCGGCCTGGCGGCCCACACCGCTCGCCGCGGGCCGGTCCGGCTAACGGCCCGGCGCCGGCTGCTGCGGGATGAGCTGGTATTCGGCCGGGTCGAGCTGCCTGGTGGCCCGGCGGAACCCGATCGTGGTTCCCGGCCACAGCGTCGGGTTGCGGCCCGCGGCGTTGAGGTACCAGCTCACGCAGCCCCCGGTGGTCCACACGGTCGAGCCCATCCGCCGCTCGATGTCGTCGCACCAGGCCTGCTGGGCGCCCGGCCTGGTGTCCAGCGCGGCGGCGCCGGTCCGGTCCAGCGTGGCGAGGTAGTCGACGATGTAGTTGAGCTGGGATTCGATCATGTAGATCATCGAGTTGTGGCCGAGGCCCGTGTTGGGCCCGATCACCATGCACAGGTTCGGGAAGCCCGCGATCGTGGTGCCGCGCAGCGCGCGCATGTCACCGGCCCAGGACTGCGCCAGGCTGACCCCGTCCGCCCCGTAGAGCCGGTCGGCGATCGGCGCGTCCACCGCGTGGAACCCGGTGGCCAGGATGATCGCGTCCACCTCGCACGAGGTGCCGTCCTTCGCGGTCAGGGTGTTGCCATCCACCTTGGCCAGGCCGGACGCGACCACCTGCACGTTCGGCCGGCGCAGTGCCGGGTAGAAGTCGCTGGAGATCAGGATCCGCTTGCACCCCATCACGTAGTCCGGGGTGAGCTTGGCCCGCAGTTCGGGGTCGGGCACGGACTTGGCCAGGTTGCGCAGCGCCATCCGCTGCGCCGCCTTCAAGATCGCCGGGCGCTTGGTGAAGCCGCCCACCAGCGATTCCCTGGAGATGTAGATGCCCAGGCGGGCCAGCCGCTGCGCCGCAGGGATCTGGCGGTACAGGCGCTTCTCGAAACCGGTGATCCGGCGGTCCCGGCGCGGCACGATCCAGGCGGGCGTGCGCTGGAACAGCACCAGGCGCTTCACCTCGGGCTGGATCTTGGGCACGATCTGGATCGCGGAGGCCCCGGTGCCGACCACCGCGACCCGCTTCCCCTCGAGGCCGTAGTCGTGGTTCCACCGGGCCGAGTGGAACACCTCACCACGGAAGTCGGCCAGCCCGGGGACGTCGGGCAGGGACGGCTCGGACAGCGGTCCCGAGGCACAGATGAGGACGTCGGCGGTGATCTCGCCGCGGCTGGTCCGCAGCCGCCAGCGCGCGGGCCCGGCCTCCCAGTCCGCCCGGGTCACATCGGTCCCGAAGACCACGTGGTCGCGCAGGCCATACTGGTCGGTGACGTCCTCCATGTAGCGCCAGATCTCCGGCTGCCTGGAGAAGCTGTGTGACCAGTCCGGGTTGGGCGCGAACGAGAACGAGTACAGGTGCGACGGCACGTCGCAGGCGCAGCCGGGGTAGGTGTTGTCGCGCCAGGTGCCACCGACCGCGGTGGCGCGCTCCAGGATGACGAAGTCGCTCCGGCCCGCCTGGCGCAGCCGGATGGCCGCGCCGATGCCGCCAAGGCCGGCGCCGATGATGGCGACCCGCACGTGCCCGGGCAGCGCCCCGCCCGGCCGGGCCGCGGCCTGCCCGTCGGCCTCGGGCCGCCCGGCGGCCTCGGCTCGGCCGTCGGCCCCGGCCGGCGTGCCGGTCCCCGCCTGCCCATGGCTCCCGGCCTGCTCGCCGGCCTGCGCCCATGCGGCGGCCCCGGCCCGCTCGGCCGCCGGCCCCGGCGCGGCCGCCCCGGCGCGGAACGGCGGGGTGGAGATGCCGGTGACGCGGTACCGGCGCGACGGATCCGGCTCGGAAAGCTCGCAGGCGGCCGAGCCTTCCGGCGTGGTCAGCTCGCCGCTCGCCCTGGCCGAGCCGAGCATCTCGTCCAGCCCTTCGTGTGCGTCGATGCGCCCGTACCAGTGGTAGCGGCCGTCGATGGGCTGGAAGTGGCCCCGCAACCGCACCTGGACGTCGAACCGCGACCGGCCCACCTCCAGCACCGCGGTTCCCTGGTAGCCGTCTGAGTCGCCGAGCCCGGCCATCTGGCCTCCTTGCTGGTTTCGCCGCCTGCCTGCCATCTTGACCGCGCGGGTCGTCCCGGGGCCAGCCTTGCCGGTCACCCGGGGCCCAGCCGCGCGCCCGGGCCGGGCACCGCGTGCAGCGGCGGGCGCGTCTCCGGGAACGGCTGGTCCGGGTCCACCACGATGCCTGCCGCGCGCAACATCCCCGCGATCGCCGCCCAGATGACCTGGGTGACGTATTCGACCACGGTGGCGCGGCTCATCGAGCGCCGCTGCAGCCACCACTCGCCGGTGCTCTGCACCAGGCCGGTCATGCCGTAGGCCCACGGCTCGGCACCGCCGGAGTCCAGTTCGTAGGCCCGCAGGTAGTCGCCGAGCACCGCGGTGAGCGCGGTGGCGATGAACTCCTTGTTCTGCTGGATGGAGTCCGGGCCGCTGGCGGTGTCGCTCCTGGCCTCGCGGGCCAGCAGCCAGTAGAGGTTCGGGTGCTCGTCGATCACCGCGAAGTACGCGCCGACCGCGTCCCGCACCCGGGACAGCGCCGGGCAGCCCGCCCGGATCGCCGGGATCAGCCGGTCGAGCAGGATCTCCGAGCCACGCTCGGCCAGCGCGTCCACCAGCGCGGACTTGTCCTGGAAGTACCGGTACAGGACGGGCTTGGTGACCCCCGCCTCGGCGGCCACGGCTTCCATCGGCAGGTCAGGACCCACCGTCTCGAGGACCCGCAGCGCCGCGTCCACGAACTCCCGCCGCCGCCGGGCCCGGTGGTCGCTCCACCGGTCCCTGCGGGCGTCCCCGCCCTTGACAGTCACGCTCACAGAGATGATGATACCAAAGGTAACTGTTACTTCAAGTTACAGTTTGACGGGAGGCGATCAGTGGTGACGAAGACCAGCGAGCTGCCCGCGCGGGCGGCCGGCACCACCGACAGGGAGCGGACCGCCGACCGCCTGCTGCGCTCGACGGCGGCCCGGTCCTACGACCCGGAACTCGACATCGCCTGGTCCGCGCCACCGGAGGCAGGAAAGATCTACCTGCCGGAACACCGCTCCACCCTGTACGGGACGCCGCTGTGGGACCGGCTCACCCCCGGCCAGCGCCGCGAACTCGGCAAGCACGAGGCCGCCAGCGTGGCCGGGTTCGGCATCTGGCTCGAGTGCATCCTGATGCGCCTGCTGGCGAAGCTGGCCTACGAGGGGGACCCGGCCACCCGGCACGTGCAGTACGCGCTCGCCGAGATGGCCGAGGAGTGCCGGCACTCCACGATGTTCGCCCGGCTGATCGAGTGGATGGGCGTCCCTTACTACCGGCCCCCGAGCCATGTGCACGCGCTGGGGCGGCTGCTCATCACCACCGCCCACGGGCCGGCCATGTGGGGGGCCATCCTGATCGGCGAGGAGATCACCGACCGGTTCCAGCGGGAGATGGTGGCCGACGACTCGATGCAGCCGATCGTGCAGATGGTGAACCGGATCCACATCCTGGAGGAGGCCAGGCACATCGGGTTCGCGCGCGCCGAGCTGACCCGCAGCGTGGCCAGGCTCCCCCTGTACGAGCTGCCCATCCAGCGCGGCGTCCTCGGCCGGGTCGCGTTCATCGTGGCCCGGAACCTGATCAACCCCGAGGTCTACCGGTCGGTGGGGCTGGATCCGGCGCAGGCACGCCGGGCCGCGCTGGCGAACCCGGCCCACCACGAGACGATCCGTTATGGCGGGGAGAAGATCGTGGCGTTCCTGCGGGAGGCCGGCATGATCGGCCCGCCGGCCACCCGCCTGTGGCGCAAGGCCCACCTGATCGGCTAGCCCAGCGGGGCCAGGCCCACCCGGGCCAGGCCCACCCGGGCCAGGCCCACCCGGGCCAGGCCCACCCGGGCCAGGCTCACCCGGGCCAGGCTCACCCGGCCCGGGAGGAGCTGTGGGCCTGGGTGAAGCTGTACCAGTTGCCCGAGTCGTCCCTGATGACCGCCTCGATGCCGTACGGGCGCACGGCCGGTTCCTGGACGAACTCGACGCCGCGGGCCGCGAGCGCGGCGTGGTCGCCCCGGCAGTCCGACGTCGCCAGCACCCCCGGGCTCAGCGCCCCCTTGGCCACCAGGGCGCGGACCTGCTCCGCGGTCGGCCCGTCGAGCATCGAATGGGCCGGGTCCATCAGCAGCAGTTCCTGCCCCGTGCTGCCCTGCGGGCGCACGGTCAGCCAGCGCATCCCGTTGTCCAGCTTGATGTCGCTGGTCAGCTCGCAGCCGAGCTTCTCGGTGTAGAAGTCCTTGGCCGAGTCCTGGTTCAGCACCCAGACCGAGACGAACGACACGCCCATGATCATGGCGACTCCCTCGTGATGTCCGTTGACGAGCCACCAGGTTAGGGCTGATCAGGGCCGGAACGCTTCTCCGAAATTGCGGAGCTGGGCGCGGCGGGCTCGGGCGGGGCCGGCAAGCCGGTCCGCCACATCAGGGCGAAGCAGCCGGGGATGGGCGCCGGGCCGCCGCGGCGGGCGGCTTCGGCCCGGTAGGCGGTCGGGGACTGGCCCATCAGGCCGGAGAACCGCGCGCTGAACGACCCCAGGCTGGTGAAACCCACCGCGTGGCAGATCTCGGTGACCGAGAGGTTCACCGAGCGGAGCAGCTCGCAGGCGCGCTCCACCCGCCGCCGGGTCCGGTACGCCCCCGGCGTCTCCCCGTAGGCGGCCCGGAACGCCCGGATGAAGTGGGCCGGCGAGTACCCGGCCGCGGCCGCCAGCGCCGGGATGCTCACCGGCTCGGCGTAGTCCCGGTCGATCCGGTCCCTGACCTGGCGCAGCATCCGCAGGGCGGACACGTCGGGGGCCGCGGTCACCGGGCTGACCCGCTCAGCGCCGCTGCCAGAGCGTCACCACGATGCCGCGGAACCGCCGCTCGGCGACCAGGGTGAACCCCCGCCGCAGCACCGCGCTCTCCTCGCGGAGCTGCGGAACCGGCAGCCGCGCCGAGGGCACCGCGCCGACCGCCCAGATCCGCGGGTACCGCGGCATCAGCGGGCCGACGGCGGGGAACGGCTTGTCGGTGCCGCGGAACGAGCCCGCCTGCTGCGGGGACTCGGCCATGGCGAAGTCCGCGGTCCTGGCGAAGTCCCCCGGGTAGCCGAGCCGCGCCTTGCGGAACAGGGTGCCGAAGAACAGCACGCCGTCGCCCGGGCGCGCGTTCGCGCCCACGTACGCCGACGGCCCGCCGAAGTCGAACAGGCGGCTGTCCGGGGTCCGGATCCGGTGCTGCGGGCCTAGCTGCAGCACCAGCGCGCACGCGCAGACGACCGCGCCGGGCACCCACAGCAGCCCCGGCCGGCCGGCCGCCCGGCCCAGCCACCGGCCGATCCGCCACATCCCGGTGCCGGCCAGCATGGCCGCCCCTGCCTCGCCGTACAGCACGTAACGGTCCACGTACAGCGGCCGGGCGACCAGCGATTCACCGAGCAGCACCAGGGCCGGGAGCACCACAAGCGGCGTGGCCACCGAGGGCAGCGAGACCCCGCCGCGCCACCAGGCGGGGGCATCCCCCGCGCCGGGGGCAGCCGGGGCGGGCCGCCGCCAGGCCCGGGCGGACGGCAGCACGGCGACCACGGCGCAGCTGAGCAGCAGCACCGCGGCCGCGGTGCTCACGCCGAAGTAGTCACGGAACAGCACCCGCAGGTCGGCGAGCCCGGGCCGGTTGATCCAGGTGACCGCGCCGTCCTCGCGGACGCTGATCAGCACGAGGGGCACGGCGAGCACCGCGCCCACGGCGGCCGCCAGCGCCCAGTGCCCCAGCACCCGCGGGCTCTGCCTGGCCATCAGGACCGTGACCGCGTGCGCCACCAGCATCAGCAGCGACAACTCGTTCAGGTAACCGGCCAGGGTCACCAGCGCGCCGTAGGCCAGCCACCAGCGCACCAGCCGCGGCCCCGCTGTCCCGGCCGCCTCGGCCTCCAGCGCGCGCACCAGGACCAGGGTGGCGCCGGTCACGCAGGCGACCACCATCGCGTAGGACCGCGCGGTCTGCGCGTAGAAGCTGATCACCGGGGTCAGCGCCATGACCAGCCCGGCGAACAGGCCGGCCCAGCCCGAGCCGGTCAGCCGCCTGGCGAGAACCGCGGTCATCGCCACGGCCGCGGTCATCGCCAGCACCGACGGGGTCCGCAGCACCGCGGGGCCGCTGCCCGCCGCGGCCCACCAGTGCATCAGCAGGTAGTAGAGCCCGTGCACCGCGTCCTGGTTGTTCAGCAGGTGCGCGAGGTCGCGCAGGCCGAGCAGCGCGGCCCAGCGGGTGGCCACCTCGTCGTTCCCCATGGACCCCTCGCGGGCCAGCCCCCACAGCCCGGCGCCCAGCATCACCGCGGCGGCGGCCCCGGCCGGCGCGAACCTGGCCGCCGCGTCCCGCCAGCCCCCGGCCCGCGGCGCGCCCCCCGTGGCCGCCGCCGGCGCGGCGCCCGTTATTTCATGTGCCCCGGCCTGCTCCGCGCCTGCCTCGGGCGGCGCGCCCGTCCGCGCCGGATCATCAGGGTGCGATACGACGTTGCCGTCCCCCGTTGTCCCGCCCGCCGGCGGGGGCACCGGGGCTGGCGTGCCGTCCGGCTCGGCCGGGGACGGTGCCGTGCCGCCCGGCCCGGCGGATGCCTGGCTCACGGCCCACCAGGCGGGTCCCCGAGTGACGCCTCGAAGGTCTCCCGCCACGTGGCCGGGGAGGTGAACTCCGCCGCGGCGGACCGGTACTCCCTGGCCAGCCTGGGCCAGTTCCTGATCAGCCGCAGATGCAGCACGGCGCTGCGCCTGGCGAGCGCCCGGAACTGCTTGCGGTCCCGCTGGTACCAGGCGGCGGTGGTGCCATCCGGTGCCGACACCACGGCGCTGTCCAGCCTGGCCAGCACCCACCAGGCCGCGTCCTGGTACGGCAGGGCCATCTGCGGGCGCTGGAACCTGCGCGGCTTGCGGACCTGGTGCAGCGTCCCGGCCGCGACCTTCGCCATCAGGTTCAGCTTGTTGGTCGGGGTGGTGTTCGTCTTGAGCTGGTCCGGGGCCTTGCGCCGGGCGGGCGGGAAGTCCTCGAGGTCGGCGGTCCCGCGCGCATCGGTGTACCCCTGGCGCAGTTCGCGCAGGGCCGCCATCTTCGTGCCGAGGTCGCGGTGCAGGTGGCCAGGCCCGGAGAGCACGTCCTCGATGGCGAGCAGCCGCAGCGCCGCCGTGGAGTACTGCATCGACAGCAGGTTCTGCAGTTGCCGCTCGCCGCTTTCCGCCATCAGCCGGCCGCCGCGCTTGAACGGCGAGTGCAGCAGCGCCACGATCACCCGGTTGCGGATGTGGTAGTACGCCTGCCAGTCCAGCGCGTCGTTCTTGTCCAGCCAGGGGATGTGCCACGCGGCCACCCCGGGCAGCGACACCGTCGGGTATCCCTTAGCGCCCGCGCGGACCGCGTACTCCGCGTCGTCCCACTTGATGAAGACCGGGATCGCCAGGCCCAGCTCCTTGATGATCTTCGTGGGAATCAGGCACATCCACCAGCCGTTGTAGTCGGCCTCGGCGCGGCGGTGCAGCCACGGGGTGTTGCGCAGGTTCCGGCGGCCGAAGTCGTGCCTGGCCTTGGTGTTCGGCGAGGTCTCCCACCACCACTTGCGGGGCGCGATGGACTCGGCGAACGCGTGCAGCACCGACCGGTCGTAGAGGCTGAACATGTGCCCGCCGACGATCGTCGGATTGCGCGCCAGGTCGGCGAACGTGGCCGCGCGCAGGATGCTCTCCGGCTCCAGGGTGATGTCATCGTCGAGGATCAGCAGGTAGTCGCTGTCCCCGGCGCGCACCGCCTCGTCCATGGACCGGGAGAACCCGCCGGAGCCGCCGATGTTGCCCTGCTCGATGATCCGCAGCTTGTCGCCGAGTCCCTTGGCCGAGTCGGCGAAGTCCGGGTGGTCGGCCACGCGCCTGGTGCCCTGGTCGATCACGTACACCGCGTCGATCAGGTCGAGCACCTCCGCCGAGGCGCCCAGGGTGCGCAGGTGCCCCACCATGAAGTCGGCCCGGTTGAACGTGGTGAAGCCGAGGCTGAGCCGCCCCGGCGGGGCCGGCTCGGCGGGCACGGCCCAGTCCGCCTTGATCACCGTGGTGCCCTCCGGGCCGGCCACGATGTCGAACCAGTACCAGCCGCCGTCGATGAACGGGGCCAGCGGCAGCGTCCGCTCCACCAACTCCGGCTCGCCCGGCTCCACCTGAATCGTCTCGACCGGGAAGCTGTGCCCCTTGGCCGCGGAACGGTACAGGATGATCGAGCACTCCCCGGCGACCCGCAGCCGCAGCGTCACCGAGTCCACGGTGGTCCACCGGCGCCAGTAGCTGGCCGGGAAGGCGTTGAAGTAGGTACCGAACGAGACCCGGCCGCCCTCGCTGATCGCCGCGCTGCGCCGGGGCAGGATCTCCTCGCCCGGGTGGGCCGGCAGGCCGACGCCGAACCTGATGACCGACTGGGTCTCGCCGGTCGCCACGCCCATCGCGGTGGGGGCCGGGGGGGCCGGGTCCCGGCTGCCGAGCGACTCGGCCAGCAGCTCGGCGGCGAGTTCGGCCGCGCCGCGCTCGGGGTTGGTCTCCACGTACAGCGGGACCACGTCGAGGTCCGCGCCGGGGAACACCACCCGCTGCACGACCCGCAGGCTGCGCCCGGCCGCGGCCGGGACCGGCGGCCCGGACGCGCCCTCCTTGGCGACCGACGGCAGGCCCGCCGTGGCGTCGTCAGTCATCGCTCCCCCCGAAG
>WNGG01001840.1_pt1 | contig 55749 bp, 47 predicted proteins | sample 5400661 | NCBI WGS metagenome assembly WNGG01 (sample SAMN13153372, study PRJNA577476) | soil metagenome | isolation source: 100 cm soil or saprolite under Garry oak tree replicate 1 | place: USA:California | collected 2016-06-15 | reverse complement strand
GGTTGCCGCAGGTCGAGGCACGGCTCAACGCGGCGAGAAGATTCACCAACGGCAGCTGGAACGGCTTCGTCGCGTATCACCTCGACTGGAAGGACGCGAACGGCACCGGCGTCCCGGGCTCCAACATCACGGACTGGGGCGTCGAGACGGGCCAGTACATCGCCATCAGCAGCTTCACGCTGCACGGCAGCTTCTACTACGGGAAGGGGCTGGGATCCCAGTTCGGGATGATCACGCAGTTTCAGCCGCAGATTCGCGGCTGGGGCGCCTGGGGCCAGGCGGGCTACGACTTCACCTCTCATTGGAGCGTGTGGGCCGACTACGGGATCGATCAGCCGGACTACGCGCGATTCCGGACCGAGACCGGGGGGACCCTTGCTCGTCAGCTGAACCACGTTGGCTCGGCGCTGCTGCGGTTCCGCGCAGGGCGCTATGCCGCCGGCCTGGAGTATTTCCGGAGCGTCACCCGGTGGAGTACGGGCGTCACGAGCGCCGATCAGTACGCGCTCAGCGCGCTGTACACGCTGTGAGAGGGGCCGGGTGGGGCGTTGTTGGGTACAGCGTTGTCGAGTAGGGCGTCATCGGGTACAGCGTTGTCGGGTACAGCGTTGCCTGGGACGGCGTTCAACGCGTCACCCGACAACGCCTCATCCGACAACGCGTCACCCGACAACGCCTCATCCGACAACGCGTCACCCGACAACGCCTCACCCGACAACCATTGGAGGCCTTTCAAATGACCAAGCGTACCAGCATCGATCGGCGCGAGTTCGATCCGGATCCGGCGCCGCGAGAAGACGCTCAAGATCCTGCAGTGGAGCCACTTCGTTCCCTCGTACGACGTCTGGTTCGACAAGTACGCCAAGGACTGGGGGACCGCGAAGGGCGTCGACGTCACGGTCGATCACATCGCGCTCGCGGACTTGGGCACGCGCGCCAACGCCGAGGTCGCCGCGCAGCAGGGGCACGACCTGTTCCAGTTCCTCTCGCCCCCGGGGGCGTTCGAGCCGCAGGTGCTCGACATGGCCGACGTCGTCACGGAAGCTGAGCGCCAGCACGGACCGATCCTCGATCTCTGCAAGCGCAGCACCTACAACCCGGTCACCCGCAAGTGGTTCGGGTTCAGCGACAGCTACGTGCCCGACCCCGGCGACTACCTGAAGAGCATCTGGACCGAGATCGGCATGCCGGACGGGCCGACGACGTGGGAAGACCTGGTCAAGGCCGCGCCGCTCATCAAGGGCAAGCATCCCGAGATCCAGATCCCGATCGGCATCGGGATGTCGCAGGAGCTCGATTCGAACATGGCGTCCCGCGCCATGCTATGGTCGTTCGACGGCTCCATCCAGGACGCGAACGAGAACGTCGTCCTGCACTCGGACAGCGCGCTCGACGCGCTGGAATTCGGCGTGCGGCTGTTCAAGGCGGGGATGACGCCGGCGGTGATGAGCTGGAACGCCGCGTCCAACAACCAGGCCTTAAACGCCCGGCAAACGGGCTACATCCTCAACTCCATCTCCGCCTATCGTACAGCGCAGGACAACAAACTCCCCGTGGCGGACGACACGTTCTTCGTGCCCGCGCTCAAGGGGCCGCGCGGTACGGGTTGGGCGAGCGAGCACGTGATGGGGATCTACGTGATCTGGAAATTCGCGCAGAGCCCCGACCTGGCGCACCAGTTCCTGCTCGACCTGATCGGTCATTACCGCGACGCCGTGCTGGGCAGCAAGCTGTACAACTTCCCGTCGTTCACCGGCGCCGTCGCCGATCCGGGCGTGGCCGTGGCCCAGAAGATCGCGTCGGGGAACAAGTGGCTCGAGCAGGTCACGTCCAACGATCCGTTCGGCTCGAATCCACCCTCCAAGCTCAAGCCAATCAGCACGGCGCTCAAATGGGCCACGAACATCGGGCACCCGGGGCCCGCGAATCCGGCGGAGAGCGAGGTGTTCGACACCTTCGTGCTGCCCACCATGTTCGCGAACGCGGCGACCGGACGGATGAGCGCGAAGGAAGCGCTGACCGACGCGCACCAGCAGGTGAAGAAGATCTTCGAGAAGTGGCGCAGCAGAGGGCTGGTCGCGGGGGGCTCGCGCGACCGCTAGACCCGTCACCGCCGCCACCGGCGCCCGTACCGGCGCCGCGCCGCACCCGGGAGTCGTTCCCTGGTACGTCGCGGCCGCGCTGATCGCCGCCACCAGCGCGAAGGTCGGGGTCATCTGGGACATCTCGTGGCACCGCTCGATCGGGCGCGACACCTTCTGGACGCCCGCCCACATGGCGATCTACCTGGGCGGCGCGCTCGCCGGCACCGCCTGCGGCTGGCTCGCGCTGCGCACCACGTTCGCTGGCGTCGGGGCGGAGCGCGACGCGAGCGTGCGGTTCTGGGGGTTCCGCGCGCCGCTCGGTGCATGGGTGTGCATCTGGGGCGCGCTGGCGATGATCACGTCCGGCCCGTTCGACAACTGGTGGCACAACGCCTACGGCCTCGACGTGAAGGTCCTGTCGCCGCCGCACGTGATCCTCGCGCTCGGACTGTGGGCGATTCAGCTCGGCGCCTTGTTGCTCGTGCTCTCGCTGCAGAACCGCGCACCCGAGCAGCCACGGTTGTACGGCGTCTTCGCCGCCTACATGATCGCCATCCTGCTCCAGAACGTCGCCACCATCGGCATCGAGCAGATCGGCTTCGCCAACCTCGCCCATAACGCGGTCTATTATCTGGTGGCGGCGGGCGCCGTGCCGCTGCTGCTCGTCGCCGCGGGCCGGGGCGTGCGGCTGCGCTGGCCCGCGACCACAGCCGCCGCCCTCTATATGGCGTTCTCGCTGGTGATGATCTGGGTGCTGCAGCTGTTTCCCGCGACACCGAAGCTGGCGCCGGTGTTCAACCCCGTGACGCACATGGTGCCCCCGCCCTTCCCGCTGCTGCTCGTGCCTGTGGGCGTCGCGATCGATCTCGTGATGCACCGCGTGGGCCCCGGCCCCCGGCGTGACTGGGGGCTGGCGGCGCTCTTGGGCATGGCGTTCCTCGCGGTGTTCTTCGTCACGCAATGGTTCTTTGCGGAGTTCCTGCTCTCCCCACACGCCCGCAACTTTTTCTTCGGCGTGGACCAGTGGGACTATTCGAGCCGGGTGGGCCCGTGGCGGTATCGCTTCTGGCGCAGCGACATGAACCCGGTCACGCCCCGCTCGCTGCTCCTCGCCGCGCTCGTCGCCATGGTCTCCTCCCGCCTGGGGCTGTGGTGGGGCAACTGGATGGCCCGGTTACAGCGGTGACATCACGTGTGCTCGGCGTCGTGGCGATCGCGCTCGTCGCTTCGGCGCACGTGGGCAGTCCCGACACGTTCTTCGAGGGCGCCGCCGGCCCCTATCCCGTGCGCGTCATCGTCCGCAGCCCCGGCGTCGTGCCGGGGCTCGCCCAAATCACCGTCCGCCTGCTTGGCGCCACCCGGGTTCGGCGGGTGCTCGTGCTCCCGGTCTATTGGGATCCGAGGACCGCGGCACCCCCGCCGCCCGATATCGCGGCCCGCGTGCCCGGCGACTCGACTCTGTATGACGGGGCCCTGTGGCTCATGACGGGCGGCTCATACAGCGTGCAGGTGACCGTCGAGGGCGATGCCGGCGTCGGCACAGCGCAGGTGCCGGTGATGGCCGTGGCCACCCGACGCCTGGCGCTGCAATGGTCGCTCGGTGCGGGACTGCTCGCGTTCGGGGTCTTTCTCTGCGTGGGTGCGGTCACGCTCGTCGGGGCAGCCGTGCGGGAGAGCGGGATCGAGCCCGGTGCGGCCCCCGACCCGCGGCGCACCCGACGCGCGCGCATCGCGATGGTCGTGAGCGTCGCGGTCCTCGCGGGGGCGTTGCTCGGCGGCCGGGCGTGGTGGAACGCGGTGGACGCCCAGTATCGCTCCGGGTTGTACCAGGCGCTCCATGCGACCGCCACGGTACGCGTCGCCGGCGGCGGACGCGTGTTGCGGCTCGCCATCGACGATACGACGTGGACCAATCCTCGGCGCCAGTGGACGCCGCTCGTGCCCGACCACGGACACCTGATGCATCTGTTCCTGGTGCGCGACTCGAGTGTGAGCGCGTTCGCGCATCTCCATCCCCTGCCGCTCGATTCGACCAGGTTCGAGGCCGCCCTGCCGCCGCTCGCGACCGGAGCGTACCGCGTGTACGCCGACATCGTGCACGAGAGCGGGTTCGCGGAGACGCTGGTTGCGACGGTCGATATCGGCACGCCGGGGGGCACGTGGCGGCCATCCGACCCCGACGACGCGTGGACACCGGGAAACGGGAAGCGGGAAGCGGGGAACGTGGCCCCGCTGGCGGATGGCTCGACCATGATATGGGACCGGAGCGCCGCGCCGATCGTGGTGGATCAGGAGGCGCCGCTGCGCTTCGTGGTGACCGATCCCGGCGGACGCCCGGCGACCCTCGAGCCGTACATGGGGATGGCGGGTCACGCGATGCTGACGCGCGACGACGGCGCGGTGTTCGTGCACCTGCACCCGGCGGGGTCCGTCTCGCTCGCCGCACTGGAAACATTCCAGGAGCGGCAGCCGGGGGACACGATCCGAGGAGCTCTGGGAGCGCGGCTGACGAGGATGCAAATGGGCGGAAGGGATCGGGGCGAGGTGCGCGCCAGTGCGGTCGCGTTCCCCTACGCCTTCCCTCAACCCGGCCGCTACCGCATCTGGGTTCAAGTCAAGCGTAACGGCCGGATTCTGACGGGCGTGTTCGACGCGGACGTACGGCCCGCGCGCTAGCGCACCTCGACGGACGCCGGGTGGCGCACGCTGCCGTCCTCGGCTTTCGTCGCGACGTCGAGCGAGTCGCGGTCCCACATCACGACGACCACCAGGTCGGAGGACCCGGCGAAGGTCTCGAGGTCCATGGTCGACAGGCCCCGCTCCTTGAGCGCGCGCCCGGCGGAGTCGGCACGATACGGATGGGTGTGAAACGTGCCGACGAGGCCCGCGACGCCGTCGCACTTCCCGGCCACCGCGAACTGTAGCTGTCTTACGTCGGTCGCCGGCTGAAGCCGGCGCACGAACAATGTGTCCCCCGCCACCTCCCCTACGAGACAGGCGAGATACTCGCGCTGGGTGGGCTTGCCCGTGCCGAGCAGCTGCGTCAGGGTGTTCTGGCCGGCGAGCTCGTCCCAGTGGCGGTTGTTCTCGACCCAGAGGTCGCTCATGACACCGCGCATGGCCGCGGGTAACACGACGACGTGAAACGACGGCGCGAGGGCGAGCCAAGCGAGGGTAGCAGCGACCAGCGGGCTCAACGCTTCCGTCTCGCGTACGTCCCCACGAGCTGCGCCATCGCGAGCGTATGCCCCTGCATCGCCGCCTCGAGGTCCTTCTTCTGGGCGGCGGAGCGCAGCTGCAAGGTGACGTCGAGCGCGTACAGCTTGAAGAAATAGCGGTGCGCGGGACCGTGTGGCGGGCACGGGCCGCCGTAGCCGGGGCGATGGAAGTCGTTGCGCCCCTGGCGCGCGCCGCCCAGGTCCAGCGTCTCGACCTGGGCGACGTTTTCGGGCAGCTCGCCGACCGTGGCGGGCAGGTTGTACAGCACCCAGTGGACCCACGTCCCGGCGGGCGCGTCCGGGTCGTCGGCGATGAGCGCAAAGCTCACGGTGCCCGGGGGCGCGCCGCTCCAGACGAGCGGCGGTGAGACGTCGGCCCCGTCGCACGTGTACGTGGCGGGAACGGCCGAGCCGTCGGTGAAGGCCGGGCTGGTGAGCGAGAAGGCCATCTCATGCAAGATAGCCGGGGGGGGGGAGCGCGGCCTAAAAAGCCAAACCCGGGGCGGGAATTGCCCCCGGGCTGACCGGCCGGGCGAAGTGGGCCGTCGACACTTCGGCCGCGACCTGTAGTGCGGTGACAAGGTACGAACTGTTGCGTCCCCGCAGGTGGAGACGGCGTGGGAGGGGTGTCAGAGAACAGTCAAAGCGGGCGCGACGTGAGGCGCCGGGGTTACCTTGAAACTCCCCGAAATCGGGTGCATTTCTCGACCGTTCCATGAGTGCCGGCTCCCGTTCGCCTCGTCCTCGCGGCCTGTTCATCGCCGCGCTGCTGCTGCTGACGCTCGCGTTGGCGGCCGCGATCGCGCTGCAGGCCTATCGGACGTTCCTCGATCACCGGGCCACCGCCGAGCGGGTGTTGCGAGACAATGCCCGTCTCGCCGCGGCGCGGTTCGGGCAGCGCGCCGGCATGGAGCTGTACTACGTGGCGTTCATGCCGCCAATCGACGCGCTCTGGCGCGCGAAGGGAGGACCTCTCCCCTCACCGCGGCGACTCGGGGCGGGCTTCGAGCCGGACGCCGCGCGCTTCTGGCGCCACACGCGCTACACCTTCCGTATGAACCTGCGCACGGGCGCGATCGAGATCGCGGGCACGCGGCCGTCGGCCTCGGCCCTCCGCTGGCTCCGCGACACCCTCCCGGCCCACGCCCGGACCGTATACGACTCCACTGAGCATCTCGCAGCGATCGTCCGCCGCGTGGACGGCGTGCGCCGAGCCGTGGTGTACACCGTGTTGCCGAGCAAGGGGGGGGTGGCGCAGATCGCGCTCGGATTCGAAGCGGATCCCATGGCGTTTGAGCCCTTCTATACCATGGGATCCGAGAAGTCTCCGCTCCTGCCCCGCCCCCTCACGGGCGGCGTGACCTACGACTCGCTAGGGTCGGCGATCGTGACCGACGCGGACGGACTGGAGCTCTACCGCACCTCTGTGCAATACCAGCCTACCTTCGCGGCGCGCGACAGTTTCGAAGGCATTCTGGGCGCGATGCGAGTGCAGGTGGCGCTCCGACCGGACATGGCGCCAAAGTTGATCATCGGCGGCTGCGCGCCGATTTCGTGTCCGGGGTCTCGCACGAGCTGCGCACGCCGCTGGCCCAGATCCGCATGTTCTCCGAGACGCTGCTGCTCGGCCGGGTGCGCTCGGACGACGAGCGCGTCCGCTCGCTCGAGATCGTCGACCAGGAGGCGCGCCGCCTCACGCATCTGGTGGAGAACCTGCTGCACTTCTCGCGCTCCGAGCGCCAGGCCACCCGGTTGTCGCCGGAGACCGCGCCGCTCGCCCCGCTCGTGCGGGAAGCGGTCGAGGCCTTCGCCCCGCTCGCGGCAGCCCGCGGCGTCACGTTCCGCACCGAGGTGAGGGAAGGCCTGGTCGCCCCGGTCGACGCCGAGGCGCTCCGGCAGATGCTCGTCAACCTGCTGGACAACGCCGTCAAGTACGGCCCGCCCGACCAGACGATCACGGTGGGCCTCGACGCCGCCGACGGGAAGGCGCGGATCCGGGTGGAGGATCAGGGGGCCGGTATTCCGGCCGCCGACCGCGAGCGCATCTGGGACCGCTTCTGGCGCCTGGAGCGCGACCGCGGCTCCGCCGTGGCGGGGACGGGCATCGGCTTGTCCGTGGTGCGGGAGCTGGTGGCACTGCACGGCGGCCGTGCCTGGGCGGAAGAGGGACGCGGGGGCAACGGGGCACGCTTCGTGCTGGAGCTGCCGCTCGCCGCTCAGCCGGAGGCGGCCCCCGAGGGAGCACGGATGCGAGCGGACTTCGGGGCCACGGCATGACACGCATACTCGTCGTCGAAGACAATCCCGATCTCGCGTACGGCCTGCGCAACAACCTCGAGATCGAGGGCTACGAGGTCGAGGTCGTCGAGGACGGCAGCGAAGGGCTGACGCGGGCGCGAACCGGCGGCCCCGATCTGATCATTCTCGATCTGATGCTGCCCGGCCTGGACGGCTACCGCGTGCTGCGGGCGCTGCGCGACGAGGGGCGCCGCATGCCGGTCCTCATCCTCACCGCCCGGGGCGAGGAGGCGGACAAGGTGCGCGGGCTGCGGCTCGGCGCGGATGACTACGTCACCAAGCCGTTCGGGGTGCTCGAGCTGCTGGCGCGGGTGGAGGCGCTCCTGCGTCGCACGGCGCCCAGCGGTGGCGGCGCCGCGCCGCCGGAGCAGTTCGGCGAGATCGAGGTCATCCCCGCCTCGCGCACGGTGCTGCGCCACGGCCGCCCGGTCGGGCTCACACCAAAGGAGTTCGATCTGCTGCTGGCGCTGCTGCAGCGGCGTGGGGCCGTGGCGACGCGCATGGAGCTGCTCACCGAGGTGTGGGGCTACAGCGCGGCGGTGCTGAGTCGCACCGTGGACACGCACGTCGCCGAGCTGCGCCGCAAGCTCGAGGCGGACGCGGCCGCTCCACGGCATATTCTCACCGTCCGCAAAGCCGGCTACCGGCTGGAGAAATAACGTATGGCGCTGCCGACGGCCCTCGTCTGCTGGCCCCTCTGGGTCTTTCTCTCCCGCACGCCGCCCGACGGTCACGCCATCCTCGCGGCGATGCACGACCGGTACGTGGGAAAGTGGTACGCCACGCTGACCTTCGTCCAGCACAACACCGCCACACGACCCGACGACAGCACCGCGCACTCCACCTGGCGCGAGTACGCCGCGCTGCCGGGGCGGCTGCGCATCGAATTCGAGCCGCTCGATTCGGGCGCCGGCGCGTTGTACGTGCGCGACTCGCAGTTCGTGATCCGCGGCGGTCAAGTGACCAGCGCGACGGCGTTCGTGCACCCGCTCATGGTGCTGGGCTTCGACGTCTATTTCGACCCCTCCGAGTGCACCGCGCGCCGGCTCGAGCAGCTGGGGTTCGACCTCGCGACGGTGCACGAAGACACGTGGGACGGCCGGCCCGCGTACGTCGTCGGCGCGCGGGCCGGGGACTTGCGGACCCGGCAATTCTGGGTGGACAAGGAGCGGCTCCTCTTCGTGCGACTGCTCGAGCCGGGGCAGCGCGACACGGCGCGCACGAGCGACATCCGCTTCAACGATTACCGGCCCGTCGGCTCCGCCTGGGTCTCGGCCGAGGTGGCGTTCCTCGTGGACGGCCGGCAGCGCTGGCTCGAGCAGTATGCGGAGATCCGCACGGGGACCCCGCTCCCCGACGCGCTATTCGACCCTCGCCACTGGCAGACCCAGCGCCGCTGATGCGGCGCGGCTCGATCGCATTCGTGTTGCTCACAGCCGCCGTGAGCCCATGCGGCGCGCAGACGCCCCAGGACACCGTGGTCACGGTGTACGGCTTCCTCCAAACCGGTGACTCCGGCCGGTGGAGCCTGCTGCTGCCGCAGCCCGTGCTTGCCGCCGGTCGGCGCATCGGCCTGCTGGCCGCTCCGGACGCCGCACGCTGGTCAAGAATGGACGGCCGCTTCGTGGAGGCCGTCGGTCGGGTGACGCTCTCCCCCACGGCACCCGAAGGGGCGGGCATCGCGATCGAGCACCTACGGGCGCTGGAGCCCCCCGGCACACAACGAACCACGGTCCAGCTTTCCTTCTCGCAATTGGCGGTGGTGACCCTCGCCGCCATCCCCGACCGGTTCGCATGGCGTGCCGGCGATGGCCAGCCGACGGGCGTGCAGCCCTTGCTGATGTACACGGTTTACAATCACGGCCAGACAGAGCTCGACTTCATGCTTCCAACCAACGACGTCGTGTGTGTCCGGGTGCGGCGGGAGGGCCAGGGCGACGAGGGTGGCTGGCATACGTCCCTGCCCGCCCCCACGGCCAATCGCGAACGCATCGTGATCCGGTTGGGCGGCCTGTTTCGCCGCTTCATCGCGATCCCCCCCGACGCCGCTCCGGTCGCCGGGCGCTACGTCGCGCACGTGACCCTGTGCGGGGTTGCGGACTACCAGGTGGAAACGCCTTTCGAGGTCGTCAATCCCTGATGTACTGTTCTCCCCCATGAGCGACACCTCGCCGCCCACGAAATACACCATCGGGCTGGTGCAAATGGCGATGTCCGCCGATCCCGCCGCGAACCTCGAGCAGGCGATCACGAAGGTGGCGGAGGCCGCGCGGGCAGGGGCGCGCCTGGTATGCCTGCCGGAGCTGTTCCGCTCGCAGTACTTCGCACAGCGGGAAGACGCGGCCCTGTTCGATCTCGCCGAGCCGGTGCCGGGGCCGAGCACGGAGGCGTTGGGGCGGGCGGCGCGACAAGCCGGCATCGTGGTGATCGCGCCCGTGTTCGAGCGGCGCGCGCCGGGGCTGTACCATAACAGCGCCGCGGTGATCGACGCGGACGGCCGGGTCGTAGGGGTCTACCGCAAGATGCACATCCCCGACGACCCGGCGTACTACGAGAAGTTCTACTTCACGCCCGGCGATCTGGGGTTTCGCGCGTTCGACACCCGCGTGGGACGCATCGGCACGCTGGTCTGCTGGGATCAATGGTATCCCGAAGGCGCGCGTCTCACCGCTCTGCAGGGCGCCGCCGTCCTGTTCTATCCCACAGCGATCGGGTGGCACCCGGCCGAGAAGGCCACTCACGGCGCCGAGCAGCTCGATGCCTGGCGCACGATCCAGCGCAGCCATGCCATCGCCAATGGCTGCTATGTGGCGGCCGTGAATCGCGTAGGACACGAGCGGTCGCCGACGGGCGATGGACTGGAGTTCTGGGGATCGTCGTTCCTCGCCGATCCCTTCGGCACAGTCCTCGCGGAAGCCCCGCGGGACCGTGAGGCGATCGTGCTGGGAGAGATCGACCTGGCCCGCATCGAGGAGGTACGGCGCGGCTGGCCGTTCCTGCGCGACCGCCGCATCGACGCGTACGGCGGCATCGTCAGTCGCTATCTCGGCGACGCATAGCGCTCCGTGAAAACGCCTGCCTCGCTCGGGCTCAGCATGCCCGCCGAGTGGGAACGGCATCACGCCACGTGGATCGGCTGGCCACACAACAAGAGCGACTGGCCGGGGAGATTCGGCCCGATCCCGTGGGCCTACGCGGAGATCGTCCGCAAGCTCACACCCGCAGAGGTGGTGCGGATTCTCGTCAACTCGCCTGTTCACGAGCGGGCGGCGCGGCGCGCGCTCACGAGCGCGGGGGTGAGCCCCGACCGGGCCGAATTCTTCCGCTTTCCCACCAACCGCGGCTGGACCCGCGACTTCGGGCCGCTGTTCGTACGCCGGTCCGGCCGGTCAGCCCAGCTGGGGATCGCGCGCTTTCGTTTCAACGCGTGGGCCAAGTATCCCGACTGGAAGAAGGACGATCGCATCCCGGAACGCGTGGCCGCGCGGCTCGATCTGCCGCTGTTCCCCGCGCGCGCCGGGAGCGGGGGGCGCGACGTGGTGCTCGAGGGCGGGAGCATCGATGTGAACGGCCGCGGCTCGCTCCTCACGACCGAGGAGTGTCTGCTCGATCCCGCGGTACAGGTCCGCAACCCGGGCCTGTCGCGCTCCGAGCTCGAGGCCGTGCTGCGGGATTACCTCGGTGCCACGAACGTGCTGTGGCTCGGCAGGGGGATCGCGGGGGACGACACGCACGGCCACGTGGACGACGTATGCCGCTTCGTGAACCCCGGGACGGTCGTGCTGTGCCGCGAACCCGACCCGCGGGACGCGAACTATCGGCCCCTGGCGGAGAACCGCGAGCGGCTCGAGGGCATGCGCCTCGAGGACGGCTCCCAAATCGCCGTCGTCGATCTGCCGATGCCAGCCCCGCTCTATTTCGCGGGCCAGCGGCTGCCGGCGAGCTATGCCAATTTCTACATCGCGAATGCAGCGGTGCTGGTCCCGACGTTCAATGATCCGAAGGATCGGGTGGCGCTGGGGATTCTGGCGGAGCTGATCAAGGATCGGCCGGTAGTGGGAGTACACGCCGTGGATTTGGTGTGGGGGCTCGGCACCCTTCACTGTCTCACGCAGCAGGAGCCGGCACTCCATGGGGGTCAGTAAACTCGGGAGGGATGATTATGGGCTCTACTACTCCGCAGTTCGGCCTCTCCTCGATCGGCCAAATCTTCGTCCGCGCGAAGGACCTCGACCGCGCCGTCCGCTTCTATCGTGACACGCTCGGCATGCCATTCCTCTTTCAGGTCCCCCGAATGGCCTTCTTCCAGTGCGGCGCGACGATGGTCATGCTGGGCATCGCCGAGACCGGCGAATTCGACCACGCGGCGTCGCTCATCTACTACCTCGTCCCCGACATCGCCCTCGCCCACGCGACGCTGCGCGGTCGGGGCGTGGAGTTCATCACCGAGCCCCATCTCGTGCACCGCGCGCCGGATTACGAGCTCTGGCTCGCGGACTTCCGCGACAGCGAGGGAAACGTGCTCGCCCTGATGGATCGGAAACGGCCCTCGTAGCCGCGCCTTGGCTCGGGCTTCCCGGGGTGGGTATCGTTCGGAACGATCCCCGGAACCAGAGCCCGCCGATGATCTCTGCCTACCGCCATACCATGCTCGCGGCGCTGTTCGCCGCCGCCTGCCGAGCCGGCCCCCCGACACCCGGCGCCGCTCCCGCACCGGCCTTGCCGGCGCCGGGCGCGGCTCCGTCCGATACCATCTGCCGCATCGCGCCCGGCCCCGCGGCGAAGCGCGACACGGTCGCGGTCGCACTCGCCGAGCCCATCGACCCCACACACGCTCCGCTGCCTCGGAACGACGCGGAGCGATTCGTGTTCGCACAGCTGTACGAGACGCTGATCCGCGTGGACTGCGTCGGGCGAGTGCTCCCGGGGCTCGCCCAGTCGTGGGAGGCGTCGGGAGACCGCTGGACGTTCACGCTGCGGGACGACGCCCGCTTCTGGGACGGGGCGCCGGTCACGGCGCGTGACGTCCTCGCCGCCTGGCGCGCGCGCGATTCGACGTTCGCGCAATCGGCCACCATCCTGGGCGACCGCACGATCGCCGTGCGGCCGCCGGTGGCGCCGGTCGAGCCCCTCGCCGACCCGGCGCTCGCAGTGACGAAGCGGGCGCCCGGAGGCGATTGGCCGATCGGCACGGGTGGCCACTGGGTGAGCGAAACCGACGCGGCAGGCGTCCTGTCGGCGCCGCCGGTGCGGCGCGGCACCCTGCCCGCGCTCCGCATCTCCACCGTCCCGGCCGGCCGCTCGCGCGACGCGCTGGACGAGGGGTCCGATCTCGTGATCACCGGCGACCCCGTGGTGCTCGAGTACGCCGCGACCCGGCCCGGATACGTGGACGTGGCGCTCGACTGGAACCGCACCTACGTGCTGCTCGCGCCCGGGCACCCCGATGGCCTCGCCGACATCCAGCGCGAGAGCCTGCGCGACGCGGTGCACCTCGACGCCCGGCCCGCCGAATGGACGGGCGACCAGTTCTGGCTCGCGCAGCTGCGGGCGTGCGGGTTCCCGACGACCCGCGACACGGCCCCGTCCAGCCCCCGGCGGCAGCGCGTCGTGTACGATCAGTCCGATCGCAACGCCGCCGACCTGGCCGCGCGGCTCGTCGGCCTCGGAGCGCTGGGAAAACGCTCCGCGGCGACGGGACTCGCGCCCGCCGCATTCGCAGCGGCGCTGCGGGCGGGCGGCGACGCCGCCTACGTGCTGCCCCTGCGCCGCCGCGTGTTCGACGTCTGCCGGGCGGCGCTGGAGCTGCCGCCCTGGAGCTGGACTGCCACGGTCGAGCCATTGCTGGACGTCCGCCCGCACGGCCTCGTGCGGCGGGGCCTGCCTCCCCTGCAGCTCGACTGGGACGGCACGCCGCACATCACCCCGCGATGACCTTCCGGACCCGCATCCTCGTCGGGTTCGGCGTGGTCGTGCTGGTGCCGCTCGCCCTGTTCGGGATACGCGTGCGTACCGAGATGGCGAGCCGCCTGACCGACGAGTACCAGCGGCGCGTCGAGGCGCTTGCGGCGGTGATCCGCGCCCGCCTGACCCGGGACGGCGCCGCGATCGCGCGGCGGCTCGACGCCCTGACCGAGGCGATCGTGGCGGACAACCGGCTCCGCGGCGCCGTGCTGCAGGGCGGCGACCGCACCTACCTGCTCGACTACGCCGGCGGCGCGATGCGGTTCGCCGGCCTGTCGATGCTCCAGATCCAGGACGATCAGGGCCGGATCGTGAGCTCGGGGCACTTCCGCAATGAATACGACCGGCTCGAGCCGGCGCTGCCGCGCGCGCTCGCCGCCGCCCAGGGCGGTATCGCCCTCATCCAGGCGCGCACGCCCGAAGCGCCCATGCTCGCCTTCGCCCGCCTCGACTCGTTGCGGCTGGGCGGCAGGCGGTTCACGCTGGTCGGCGGCATCGCGCTCGACTCGACGTACCTCGCCGCGTTGAGCCCGGACTCCGAGCTCGCCGTCGCCGTGCGCCTGCCGACCGACAGCGCCCCCGAGTCCGCGGCAACGGGCGCGGTGGTGAGCGTCCCGCTGCCTTTCGTGCTGGAAAGCGATTCATCGGCGGTACTCCGTCCCGCGCACATCGTCGTTAGCCACTCACTCGGCTCCGTCGCCGCGCTGCGGCGCGGCGTCGACGTCGCATTCCTCGGCGCGGTGCTCCTGGCCGGCGCGATCGCACTGCTCCTCGCGGGCTGGTTGTCGCTGCGTATCAGCCGGCCGCTCACGGCGCTGGCCCACAAGACCGCGCAGATCGATATGGACCGGCTGGACGTCAGCTTCGACAGCGAGCGCGCCGACGAGATCGGCGCGCTCACACGGCTGCTCGGCTCGATGACCGAGCGGCTCCGCGCCGGAGCCACGAAGCTGCGCGAGGCGGAGCGCCGCATCGCCATGGGCGACCTCGCCCGCCAGGTGAACCACGACATCAAGAACGGCCTCACGCCCATCCGCAACGTGTTCCGGCACTTCACGGAGACCGCCGCGACCGAGCCCGAGCGACTCAGCGCCGTGTTTCGCGAGCGCCAGGGGACCATCGAGGCCGGGATCGCGTATCTCGAAAACCTCGCGGGCAACTACGCCCGCCTCTATCCCGCACCGGCGCACGAGCCGTGCGACGTGCGCCACGTGATCCGCGAAACCATCGGCCGGCTGGGTGCCGCCGGGACGCCCGAGCTGCGGGTGGAGCTGGCCGAAGACCTCCCGCTCGTCTGTACCGACCAGCTCGTGTTGCGGCGCATCCTCGAGAATCTCGTCGGCAACGCGGTGGACAGTCTCGATGGGCGCCCCGGTACTGTGACGATCTCGGCCGCGGCGGGGACGCCCGCGAACGGCCGGCCCAGCGTTCGCATCACCGTCGCCGACACGGGCAAGGGGATGACCAGGCCCGAGCTCGATCGAGCCTTCGACGACTTCTATTCCAGCAAGCCCGGCGGTACGGGGCTCGGTCTGTCGATCGTGCGCCGACTGGTGCTCGACGCCAACGGCGCCTTGCAGGTGGAGACGCAGCCGGGCGCAGGCAGCCGTTTCATCGTCGAGCTGCCGGGAGCCTGAGCATGACCGTGGTGCTCGTCGTCGACGACGTGGCCGCCATGCGCTCGACCTGCTCGAGCGCGAGGCGGTCGACTGCGTGCTGCTCGACCTCGAGATGCCGGGCATGGACGGCTTCGAGGTGCTGCGGGGCATGGCGCGCCGCGAGGCCCCCCCGCCGGTGATCGTCTACACCGGCACGGGGAACTACGATCGCTGCGTCCAGGCGATCAAGCTCGGCGCGCAGGGCTTCATCGACAAGGCCGAGCCGATGGAGCGCGTCGTGCAGGAGGTCGAGAACGCGCTGGAGCGGGCGCGGCTCACCAGCCAGGTCACGGCGCTCGAGCGGCGGCTCGGCAGCGAAACGACTCTCGTGGGTGGGAGCGCGCCGATGCGACAGCTTGCGGATACCATCGCCCGCGTGGCCAGGATCCCGAGCCCCGTGCTGATCGCGGGCGAGAGTGGGTCCGGGAAGGAGCTCGTCGCCCACGACCTGCACCGGCTCGGCGCCCACCCGACCGGGCCGTTCGTGGCCCTCAACGCCGGCGCCCTCCCCGAAAACCTGGTCGAGGACGAGCTGTTTGGGCACGAGCGCGGTGCGTTCACGGGGGCCAACGCCCTCCGCAAGGGAGCTTTCGAAGCCGCATCCGGTGGAACGCTGTTCCTCGATGAGATCGGCGAGCTGCCGCTCGCGGCGCAAGCCAAGCTGCTCCGAGTCATCGAGCAGCGCCAGGTCACCCGGCTCGGCGGCAACCGTACCATCGCCGTGGACGCCCGCGTGGTGGCCGCCACCAACCGCGATCTCAATGCCGAGATCGCCGCCGGGCGGTTCCGCGAGGATCTGTATTATCGGCTCAACGTGCACACGGTCACCGTCCCACCACTGCGCGAGCGCCGCTCCGACATCCCCGCCCTGGTGGACCATCTGCTTGGCTTCACGTGCGCGCGTTTCGGGATGCGCCCCAAACGACTCGATCCAGCCGCGCTCGAGTGTCTCATGGCGTACGACTGGCGCCGCAACAACGTGCGCGAGCTGCGCAATGCCGTCGAGCGCATGATCATCGCCGCCGACGGCGACGTGATCCGGCCCGACCACGTGCCGGCCGAGATCCGCGGCGCCGCGACGCCCGATGAGGAGCCGCCGGGCCCGGCGCCCACCAGCTTCCAGGACCTCAAGGCGGAGGCCGAGCGACAGATCATCGTCGCCGCGCTGGAGCGGAACGACTGGCACATCACACGCACCGCGCGGGCGCTCGGCCTCGCCGATCACGCCAGTCTCCTGAAGATCATGCGGAGACACGGGATCAGCCGCGAGACGTAAGGGCGCAGCATGCTGCGCCCCTACAGCGCGCCGCCTGAAGGTGTCCGGGTGCACACACGTTGGGCCCGAATCTCGTGTCCGCCCCAACACGCGACGGATCGCCCGCCTCTGCAAGTCATTGATCTCACAACTCATTGCCGACGACACACCGGTGGCCTCTCTCCTGCCTTAGAGGTGTGCGTTCACCCTAACCAGGAGGTCGTTATGCGGAAGCTGTTCCTCACCCTCGTCGCGGGCAGCGTCGTCGCGGCGTGCGGTCACCAGAAGTCGCAGTCGTCCGAAGCGAGCGCCGCCGAAGTGTCCACCACACGGTCCGAGACATCGACCCTGGCGAACCCGACGGCGTCGCCGGTCACGGGACCGGTCTCGTTCACCGACGGCCAGACGGCGTTCACGGAGAAGCGCTACGGCGACGCCGAGCGGCTGTTCACCGCCTACACGAGCGACAAGCCGGACAACGTGTGGGGCTACTACATGCTGGGGCTCTCGGCCTGGAAGGCCGGCGATCGCGATGCGGCCGTGAACGCGTTCACGCTCGCGCTCGAGAAAGACTCGACCCATGTGAAGAGTCACATCAACCTGAGCCGCGTGCTGATCGAGCAGGGACGGGCGCAGGATGCCCTACCCCACGTCGAGACGGCGCTCGCCATCGCCTCCACGTCGGGCGAGACGGTCCGCCTGTTGGGTCGCGTGAAACGCGAGCTGGGCGACTCGGCAGGCGCGATCGCCGCCTACAAGCGGGCGATCGTGCTCGACGAGCGCGACGTATGGTCGATGAACGACCTGGCGAAGCTGTACATCGGCCAGGGGAAGTACGATGAGGCGCTGGGGCCGCTGGCGCGCGCGGTCGAGATCGACTCCACCGTGCCCGCGTTCCAGAACAACCTCGGGCAAGCATTGGCGCGCAGCAGCCGGGTGGATCTGGGCAGCCTGGCGCGCAGCTTCGAAGAGCAGATCAAGACGTGGAAGTAGAGGACGGCGGTATGTGATCGGTAGGGGCGCAGCATGCTGCGCCCCTACGAAGTCTTCCACGCCGCGTAGGTCCAGATGAGGCCACCCGCGAGCACGGCACCCGGTATGATCAACATGGCTTCGCCCAGCGTGCGCGCGTCGGAGATGACCCCGACCAGCGACGGCGAGGGCACGTCCCCCAACACGTGAATCGTGAAGATGCTCACCGCCACGGCCGTGGCCCGGATGCGTGGGTCGACCACGTTGACGATGGTCGAGTTGATCGGGCCGGTGGAAGCGAACAGACACAGCTCGGCGGCGACGATGGCGGTCCAATACACCGCCGGCGTCGCCGCGGTCAGGGCGAGGAGGGTGAGGGGCGCGGCGGCGAGCGTGGCCAGCCCCGACAGCCAGAGGTATGCCTGCCGCGAGCGGGACAGCAGCCGGTCGCCGAGCCAGCCGCCCCCGTACGTGCCGAGGAACCCGGTCGCGACGACGATGGCGCCGAACTGCACCGTCGCGTGAGCCTTGGAGATACCGCGCGCGCGCTCGAGGAACGAAGGAGTCCAGAACGCCAGCGCACCGATGGCAAAGGTGTAGGCGGCGTAGCCGAGCACGGTCAGCACATAGGGCCGGTTGCGGACGAGGGCGGCATAGGCGGCAAGGGCGGCAGGGGCGACATGCGCGACAGGGGCGGGCGCGTCGGGGTCCTGCGCGCCTCGCGGCGGATCGTACAGCCGCAGCACGAGGGCGGCCAGCACCACCCCCGGCACACCCGCCACGAAGAACGCGCTGCGCCAGCCCAGATAGCGATCCGCGAGACCTCCGACGATGTATCCCAGCGCGCTGCCCACGGGGATGGCGGCGAAGAACACCGCGAGCACCCGGCCACGCCGCTCGCGCGGGAAGTAGTCGGCGAGCAGGGCTGGCGAGATTGTGCCGTAGGCCGCCTCTCCGATTCCCACGGCGGCCCGGGCCAGGAACAAGGCGACGAAGCTGCGTGCGAAGCCCGCCAGCGCCGTAGCGAGGCTCCAGATCGCCACGCCCATACCGAGCAGCCGCGGGCGCGAGCGAGTATCGCCGAGCGAGCCGAACAGCGGCGCCGTGGCCATGTACACCACGAGGAATCCCGTCATGAGGGAGCCGAGCTGCGCATCCGAGAGCCGCAGCTCGGAGTGCTTCATACTTTCGGCGAGCGCGGCGACAATCCAGCGATCGAGATAGTTGAGCAGGTTGAGCCCGGTCAGGACGGCGAGCGCCGTCCCGCCACGCGCGACGACTCCCCGTCCTACAGGTGGCTCTTCAGCCACGCCGTAAACAGGCCGTACAGGTTCTCCCGCGTGTTGCCGCCGGCGATCGCATGTGTCTTGTTGGGATAGATGCGCATGTCGAACTGCTTGTTGGCGCCCTCGAGCCGCTCGACCAGCTGCACGCTGTTCTGAAAGTGGACGTTGTCGTCGCCGGTGCCGTGCACGAGGAGCAGGCTGCCCTTCAAGCTGTCCGCGTACGCAAGCGAAGCGCTTTCGTCATAGCCCGCCGGGTTCTCCGCGGGTGTGCGCATGTAGCGCTCGGTGTAGATCGTGTCGTAGAAGCGCCAGTCGGTCACGGGCGCCACCACGAGCGCGGCCTTGAACACCCCCGCCCCAAGAAACATGCTGCGCGACGCCATGTAGCCTCCGTAGCTCCAGCCCCAGATGCCGATGCGATCGGGGTCCACGTACGGCTGCCGGGAAAACCAGCGCGCCGCGCCGATCTGGTCGGCCGTCTCGTAGCGGCCGAGGTGCAGGTAGGTCATCTTCATGAAGCGCGCGCCGCGTCCGCCCGTCCCGCGATTGTCGACGCTCGCGACCAGGTAGCCGTCCTGCGCGAGCAGCTGGTGCCACAGGTAGTTGGCTCCGCCCCACGAGTCGGTCACCGTCTGGGAGCCGGGCCCGCCGTACACGTTCATGAGCAGCGGATAGCGGCGGGATGGATCGAACCCCTTCGGCTTGATGATCCAGGCGTTCAACTGCACGCCCCCGGCCGTGGGGATCGTGATGAACTCCGGCCGGTTGAGGCCCAGCGCCGCCACCTTGGCCGCGAGCTTCGCGTCGTCCGCCAGAGTGCGCAGCAGCGTGCCGTTCGCCCGCCGCAGCGTTTCGACCGGGGGAACGCCCGCCCGCGAGTAGGTGTCGACGTAGCGTGTGAAGGTCGGATCGAACTCCACGGCGTGCGTCCCCGGCTCGGTCGAAATCCGTGCCAAGCCCTTGCCGTCGAGCCCGATCCGCAGCAGCGGCCGGGTGAGCGGGCCGTCGATGGCGCCGGTGAAATACAGCACCTTGGACTGCTCGTCCGCGCCGAGCACCTGGAACACGTCCCACCCGCCCGGCGTGACGCGCCGCACCAGCGATCCGTCCCGATTGAACAGGTAGACCTGGTCATAGCCGTCCCGCTCCGAGACCAACAGGAATTGCTTGCCCCCGGCGATCCAGTGGGGCTGGTTGGCGTCGACCCACGCGGAGTCGCTGTCGGTCATGATCACGCGCGACGCGCCGGTCCGGGCATCCGCCAGCAGGAGGTCGAGACGGTTCTGATGACGGTTGAGCCGGGTGAGCCAGATCTCGTCGGGGGAGCCCGCGAAGTCCGTGGCGGCGACGTAGATGTCTTTATCCCCCCCGAGGTCGATCCACGCGGTCCGCCCGGTGCCGAGCTCGGCGACGCCGATCTTCACCTCGGAGTTGGCCGTGCCGGTCTTCGGGTAATGCACCGGCACGAGCCGGGCGTACAGTGAGTCGAAATCCTCAAGGTAAAAGGGGCGGATTGCGCTCTGGTCCAGCCTCCAGAACGCAATGCGGCTGCCGTCCGGGCTCCAGCGGAACGCGTCGCGCAGGTCAAGCTCCTCCTCGTACACCCAGTCGGAGGTGCCGTTGATCACGTCCTCGCCACCGTCGGCGGTGAGCGCCGTCTCGGCGCCGGTCGCGAGGTCGGTCACGTAGATGTTGTTGTCGCGCACGAACGCCACCCGGCGACCGTCGGGCGAGAATTTGGCGAACTGCTGGTAGCCGGCCTTGGCGCTCACCGGCAGCAGTCGCCTGGCCACCAGGTCCCACACGTAGAACGTGCCCTTGGTGTTCTGGCGCCACACGCGGACCGAATTGGTGAACACGAGCAGCTTCGACTCGTCGCCCGAGAGGTGGTACTCCTCGATGGCGACGGCGTGACGGCCGCCGGCGGGCACCAGGTCGGCACCGCGTACCAGCAGCTGCTTCGCTCCCGTGACGGCGTCCACCCGATACAGATCGGTGTTGCCGGAGGCGTCTTCCTCGACCGTCGTGTAGGACTTGCCGTCCTTCATCCAGGAGAGCTCCACCAGGTCGCTCGCGAGCTCGCGGGAGCCCCAGATGGTATGGACCGCGAGCGACGGCGCCGGCACGCTCTGGGCGACGAGCGGTCCCGAGAGGACGACGACGCTAACGACGAAACGGGAGATCGTGCGGAAAATCATGCTGGCCACCGGCGGCTGGTTTGGATGTCCCAAACTTAGCCGCCGGTGGCCACCGTGCCACCTCGGCCGGCCTCAGCCCTCGAGACCGTCGTGGTTGTCGTCTTCGAACGCGTTGAAGGAGTTCTGAATATTGTTCGCCACCACGCTCTCATTCGCGCCGCCCTTGTTCGCCGATGCGGGATCGACCAGCGCCGTCTTGGCGGCATTCACATACCAACCCGAGATGTCTGCGCGCAGCGTCACGGTCAGGCCCTGCCCGTTCTGCGCCGTCACCGGTGGGACCAGGCTCGCTTCCTCGCTCTGATCGAGATCGGACGTGAAGGTGAAGCTCGAGCGCGTGCCGGCCTGACTGTACGTGCCCGTCACGCGGATCGAGATGGCCGCAAAGTCGGGATTGGCCGCGATGAACGCCGCGTCCTCGCTGGAGCTTGGCTTATGGATCTCGAACTCGAGCGCGTTGAACGTGCCCGGAGGCGCGGCAACCGACACCTGCTGCGCGATGGTGGCGCTGCCGAGCGGCAGGGTCACGAGCGTGGCGCCGGTCTCGAACTCTTCGCAGTCGTCGGTTCCGGCGACCGCATCGCAGGACGCGACGTCCGAGCGCTTGAGCTCGACCTTGCGCAGCACGAGCTGCGCGCTCCGGATGATGATCGAGTCGTTGCCGAGCATGATGACCGTGCTGTCGCCGGCAGCGGCCACGCTGGGCGCGGCTGCGGCGTTCGAGAACGCGGCACTCGCCGCCGGGGCCGCAGCCTGGCGAGCGGTGAGCGCGAAGCTCACCGTTCCGGTATTGGAGTCAGAGCAAGCGGCCAGCGTCAACGACAGCGCCAGCGCAACCAGTGTCACGTTCTTCATACTTCCTCCTCAAGGTTTGGACGGCTAGTACGGGCTCGCGACAGGAGGGTGGCAAGCGATATGCCGCGCGCGGTCCGGGCGTGGCACCTGCGGCGCGAGCACGACGCGTGAGAGACCTCACATGTGTTCACGACACGTGCCAAGTTTCCCTGTATCAAATCGGCGCACGTGGCGCCCGCTATGAGCCAGGAGGAATCATGAAGCCCAGTCCACGCGAGCAGGCGGATGCGTTGCGGCAGCTGCACACCGGACCGCGCATGCTGGTGCTCCCCAACGCCTGGGACGTGGCGACCGCCTGCCTGGTGGAAGCAGCGGGGTTTCCGGCCATCGCCACCACCAGCGCCGGCATCGCGTGGGCGCTCGGCTACCCCGACGGCGAGCGGATCAGCCGGGGGGAGATGCTGGCCGTGATCCGACGCATCGTCGCGGCCGTGCGCGTGCCGGTGACGGCGGATGTGGAGGGAGGTTACGGCGCCACGGTCGCGGCCGCCGTCGAGACGGCGCGCGGCGTGATGGCCGCGGGCGCCGTCGGACTCAACCTCGAAGACGGCACCAACGAAGGCATGCTGCTCGATCCCGAGCTGCAGGCGGACCGCATCCGAGCGGTGCGCGATGCAGCCCTGTCGGCGCGGGTGCCGTTGGTGGTGAACGCGCGCACCGACGCGTTCGAAGTGAAACGTTGGTCGCCGGAAGAGCGCTTCACCGCGGCGGTGCGGCGGGCCAACGGCTACCGGGCCGCCGGCGCCGACTGCCTGTTCGTCCCCCACGTGAGCGACGCCGAGACGATCGGGCGGCTCGTCCGCGAGCTCGCGGGTCCCCTCAACGTGATCGCGGGGCCCCCGGCCCCGCCCCTGCCGGAGCTCGAGCGCCTGGGCGTGCGGCGGGCGAGCCTCGGCCCCCGCGTCGTACAGGCGTCACTGGGGCTGGTGCGACGGCTCGTGACCGAGCTGCGGGAGCGCGGGACCTACGGCACGATGACGGAGCTGCTCATCCCCTTCGGGGAGCTGCAGCACCTGGTGGGGCGGACCCCTTGACCGATTCGAACAGGCGGGTATATTTATACCGCGTCGTGAATATTTAGTAGGATCGGGTTAATTCCTTTGGGTGGTCATGAATCGATGATGCACTGTTCGCCGAAGACCGTCGCCAATCTGAATCCGGCTCCCCCCGATGGGAGCGAGCGGGCGGCGTAGGCGTGTAGACGAACCCAGACACCGCGGCCCGCTCGCTAGAGCGGGCCTTCTTTTTGACCAGCAGCCGTTAGCACCGGAGGACACGCGATGCCCGGAGGGAACACGCGCTGGAGGCACGCTCGCGCACCGGACCTCGACCCGTGGCGCGAGCAGGACGCGTGCGGCGTCGGGTTCGTGGCGCGCGCGTCGGGAGAGCGCTCGCACGCCGTGACGCGCCTGGCGCTCGAGGCGCTGAAGCGCGTCGCGCACCGGGGCGCCGCGGCCACCGACAGCTCGGGCGACGGCGCCGGCGTGCTCACGCAGATCCCCGGACCGCTGTTCTACCGCGAGGCGCTGCGGCGCGGGCTCCCGCTCGAACCCGGCGAGCCGTTCGCCGTGGGCATGTTCTTTCTGCCGCGCGAGGCCACGGCGCTCGCGCGCGTCACCGCCATCATCGAGGACGTGCTCGAGGGCGAGGGCTCGCGCGTGCTGGGATGGCGCGAGGTCCCGCTGCGCCTCGACGTGCTGGGCGCGGGCGCGCGCGCCACCTGTCCCACCGTCCGCCAAGTGCTCATCGGTCCGCCGGCCGACCGGCGCGGTGACGTCGCCGCGTGGGAGCGGGCCCTCTACCTCGCGCGCAAGACGATCGACGCCCGCGTGGCGGACGCCGGACCGGGACTCGAGCCCTTCTTTGTGTGCTCCCTGTCGGCGCGCACCATCGTCTATAAGGCGCTGCTCACCGGGACTCAGCTCGGCGCGTTCTTCCCGGACTTGGAGTCGCCCGACTTCCAGACGGCGCTCGCCGTGTTCCACCAGCGCTACTCGACCAATACGACCTCCAGCTGGCCCCTGGCCCAGCCGTTCCGGCTGCTCGCGCACAACGGCGAGATCAACACGCTGTGGGGGAATCGCAACGCGATGCGCGCGCGCGAGCCGGCGCTCGCCGCACCGCTGTGGGACGAGGACGTCGACCGCCTGAAGCCGGTGATCTGGGCGGAGGGGAGCGATTCGACCAGCCTCGACAACGCGCTCGAGCTGCTGGTGCGCTCAGGCCGGGACCCCGTGCACGCCCTCATGATGCTCGTGCCGGAGGCGCACGAGGGGGCGGTCGAGATGGAGCCCGCGCTGCGCGGCTTCTACGAGTTCCACGACTGCCTGGTGGAGCCGTGGGACGGGCCGGCGGCGCTCGCCTTCTCGGACGGCGTGATGGTCGGATCCGCGCTGGACCGTAATGGGCTGCGCCCCTGCCGCTACAAGATCACCCGCGACGGTCTGGTCGTGGCGGGCTCCGAGGTCGGGCTCGTGGACTTGGACCCCGCCAGCGTAGTCGAGAGCGGGCGACTCGGCCCAGGCGAGCTGCTGGTGGTGGACACCAGGCGCAAGGCGATCCTCCACAACGCGGAGGCCAAGCGCGAGGTGGCGCGGCGCCGTCCGTACGCGCGCTGGGCGGCGAAGAGCATCCGGCCGTTGCGGCCCACCGCGCCGACCGCCGTCGTTCCAGAGACCGAGATCGTCACGCGCCAGCTCGCGTTCGGTTGGAGCTTCGAAGACTTGCGCTACGTGCTCGAGCCGATGGGCGGCGACGGGCAGGATGCCGTGTGGAGCATGGGCGACGACACGCCGATTCCGCCGCTCGCCCGCGTGCCTCCGGGCCTGTACGCATACCTGCGCCAACGGTTCGCCCAGGTCACGAACCCGCCGATCGACCCGTTGCGCGAGACGCTCGTGATGTCGTTGCGCATGCATCTGGGTCGCCGCGGCTCGCTGCTCGCCGACCGCCCCTCGGGGCTGCGGCTGGTGCGGAACGAGCACCCCGTGCTGCTCGAGGACGAGATGGCGGCGCTGCGCGGCCTGGTCGGCGCGCAGGCCGTGACGCTGGATGCGACGTGGCAGGCGGCGGGCGGCCCCGAGTCGCTGTGCGCCACGCTCGACGCCCTGTGCCGCACGGCCGGCGGCGCCGTCGAGCAGGGCGCGCAGATTATCGTGATCAGCGACCGCGCGGCCGACCGCGAGCGCGCCCCGCTGCCGATGCTGCTCGCCGTCGGCGCCGTGCACCAACACCTGCTCCGCAAGGGCCGGCGCACGCGGGTCAGCCTCGTCGCCGCAGCGGGCGACGCCTGGGACGTGCACCACTTCGCCGCCCTCATCGGATTCGGGGCCGAGGCGGTCCATCCCTGGCTGGCGCTCGAATCGGTGCGGCGGCACATCGAGGCGGACACCGCCCCCGCCAAGTTCCGCGCCGCGGCCGAGAAGGGACTGCTCAAGATCCTCTCCAAGATGGGCATCTCCACGCTCTCGTCGTACTGCGGCGCCCAGATCTTCGAGGCCCTGGGCCTCGGTGCCGAGGTGATCGACCGCTGCTTCACCGGCACCGTGTCGACGATCGGCGGCATCGGGTTCGCCGAGATCGCCGAGGACGTGCTGGCGCGCCAGCGGGCGGCTTACCCCGAAAGCGCCACGCCCGATGCCCTGCCCGACCACGGGCGCGTACGTTATCGCCGCGACGGCGAGGACCACGGCTGGTCGCCCCCCCTGGTGCGGGCGATGCAAACGGCCGTGGAGAAGAACACTCCCGAGGCATACGACGGCTTCAAGGCACGGGTGGCGGCACGGCTCCCGGCCAGCCCGCGCGATCTGCTCGCCATCCGTGCGGGCACGCCGATCCCGCTCGACGAAGTGGAGCCCGCCGAGACGATCCGCCGGCGCTTCATTTCGACGGCGATGTCCTTGGGCGCGCTGTCGCCCGAGGCGCATCGCACGCTCGCGATCGGCATGAACCGCATGGGGGCCCGCTCCAACTCGGGCGAGGGGGGTGAGGATCCCGATACCTACGCCCCGCTCGAGAATGGCGACCGCGCCGACAACCGCATCAAACAGGTGGCGTCGGGGCGCTTCGGCGTGACGACGCACTATCTGGTACGCGCCGACGAGCTCGAGATCAAAATGGCCCAGGGGTCGAAGCCTGGCGAAGGTGGTCAGCTCCCCGGACACAAAGTCACGGCGCTGATTGCGCGCCTCAGGCACTCGGTGGCGGGCGTGCCGCTCATCTCGCCGCCGCCGCACCACGACATCTACTCGATCGAGGACCTGGCGCAGTTGATTCACGACTTGAAACAGGTGAATCCCCGGGCGCGCGTCGGCGTGAAGCTCGTGGCCGAAGCGGGGGTCGGGCGCGTGGCGGCGGGCGTCGCGAAGGCATACGCCGACTACGTGCTCATCTCGGGCCACAACGGCGGGACGGGGGCGTCGCCGCTGTCGTCGATTAAACATGCCGGCTCGCCGTGGGAGCTGGGGCTCGCGGAGACGCAGGCGCTGCTCGTCGAGAACGGCCTGCGCCACCGGATCGAGGTGCGGACCGACGGCGGCCTGCGCACCGGGCGCGATGTGGTCATCGCCGCGCTGCTCGGCGCGGAGACCTACGGGTTCGGCACCGCGGGTCTCGTGGCGATCGGCTGCGACATGGCGCGACAGTGCCACCTGAACAGCTGCCCCACGGGAATCGCGACGCAGCGCCCCGAGCTACGGAAAAAGTTCACAGGCACGCCGGAGCAGGTGGTGGCCTATTTCACCTGGATCGCCGAGGACGTGCGCCGCATTCTCGCCGAGCTGGGCTATCGCACGCTCGACGACGTCATCGGGCGGGCGGAACTGCTCGAGCGGGTGGACCGCCCGGAGGTACCACGGGCGCAGATGCTCGATCTCTCGCTGCTCCTCGCCGACCCGGCGGCGGACCGCGACGCCCCGCGGCGTCGCACCGTGGCACGCAACGATCGCCCCGGTGTGGAGTCGCTGGACGAGGAGATCCTCGAGACGCTCGGGGCCCGCTTGGACGAGGGCCGGCCGTTTGCGGGCGTGTACGACATCGGCAACCACCATCTGACGGTGGGGGCGCGCATCGCCGGCCGTATCGCCGACCGGGTCGGTAACGTCGGGCTCCCCGCCGGCTCCATTCGCCTGCGGTTCCGCGGTAGCGCGGGCCAGAGCTTCGGGGCCTTCGCGCTACCGGGGATGCGGCTCGAGCTCGAGGGCGACGCGAACGACTACGTCGCCAAGGGCCTCTCGGGCGGCGAGATCGTGATCCGCCCGTTCCGGGAAAGCGTGCTGGCGGGTACGGGCGACCAGCAGGTCCTGCTCGGCAACACCGTGCTGTACGGCGCCACGGCGGGCAAGCTGTTCGCAGCCGGACGCGCGGGAGACCGGTTCGCGGTGCGCAACTCGGGCGCGGTGGCGGTGATCGAGGGTGCCGGGGCGCACTGCTGCGAGTATATGACCGCGGGCGTCGTCGTCGTGCTCGGTCCCGTGGGGCGCAACTTCGCCGCCGGAATGTCGAACGGCATTGCTTATGTGCTCGACGAAGCTGAGACGTTCGCGGCCCGGTTGAACAGCGACATGGTCCAAGTGCGGGCGCTCGAGCCGTCCGATGAGGCCGTCGTGCTGGATCTGGTGCGCGAGCACCTGGCGGCGACGGGCAGCACGCGGGCGCGCGTCATCTTGGATTCGTGGGAGCGCTATCGCGACCTGTTCCGCAAGGTGGTCCCCTACACGGTGCCGATTGCGGCGGAGCCGGCGGCGGAGGAGGAAGCGGCGGCGGTGTGAGCTCGTAGCAGGGGGAGCTCGAGCCCGTCCCGCAGCGCCTGCCAGCTGGCCTCGATGATGTTCTCCGAGCACCCCATGGTGCTCCACCGCTCCGCGCCGCGGGCCGACTCGACCACCACCCGGGGCCGGGCGGCGGTGCCGAGGTGCTCGTCCACGATGCGCACCTTGTAATCCACCAGCTGCACGTCGGCGAGCTCCGGGTACCGCGGCAAGAGCGCCTTGCGCACCGCGCAGTCGAGCGCGTTGACGGGACCCGCCCCCTCGGCGGCCGTGTGGATCACTTCCCCGTCTACCCGCAGCTGGACCATCGCCTGCGCCGTGGTGGGCCCTCCGCTCCGCCCCTCGACGATCACCGTGAACCCCAGTAGCTCGAACGGCGGGCGATAGTCGGCGGCCGAGCGCCGCACCAGCATCTCGAATGAGCCGTCGGCTCCTGCGAACTGGTGCCCTTGAAACTCGAGCTGCTTCACCCTTCGCAAGATCTCGGCGTCCGAGTCCCGAGCCCCGAGCCCCAAGTCCCCAGCCCGCAGCCGCACGTTCTGACGCCCCGACAGCTCGCTCACCACGACGCGCATCTCGTTGCCGACGAGCGCCGGATCGATGTGCTGGTAACTCTCCGGCAGCTTCGCCACTGCCGCTACGTGAATGCCGCCTTTGTGCGCGAACGCGCTGGCGCCGACATACGGGGCGTGCGCATCGGGGTTCAAGTTGGCGACCGATGCCACGAAGTGGGCCACCTCGGTCAGGCGGCGCAGCTGATCGGGTGGCAGAACATCGTAGCCGAGCTTGAGCTGCAGCGTGGCCACGAGCGGAATGAGATCCAGGTTGCCGCAGCGCTCGCCGTAGCCGTTGATAGTTCCCTGCACGTGGACACACCCGGCGCGCACCGCCGCCAGGGCGTTTGCCACCGCGAGGCCACTGTCGTTGTGGGGATGAATGCCGAGCGGGGTGCCCAGCTGCGCACGCACGTCGCGGACTCGCTGCTCCACAACCTCGGGGAGCTCGCCACCATTCGTATCGCACAAGACGATGCAGTCCGCGCCGGCGCCCGCCGCCGCGCGCAGCGTCGCGAGGGCGTACTCCTGGTCCAGGCGGCAGCCGTCGAAGAAATGCTCCGCGTCGTAGATCACTGCTCTGCCCCGGTCACGCAGGTAGGTCACGCTCTCCGCGATCATGCGGAGATTCTCGTCACGGCTCACCTCGAGCACCCGCTCCACGTGCAGGGTCGAGCTCTTCCCCACGAGGGTCACGACCGGGGTCTCGGCCTCGAGCAGGGCGGCGAGGTTGGTATCGTCGTCGCACCGCACGCCGGCCCGACGGGTCATTCCGAACGCGGCGACCTTGGCCTCGCGCAGCGGCTCCCGCCGGATCCGCCGGAAGAACTCGGCATCCTTGGGATTCGATCCCGGCCAACCGCCTTCTATATAGTGCACGCCAAGCTCATCCAGCCGTCGCGCGATCTTGAGCTTGTCGTCCACCGAGAGCGACAGGCCTTCCCGCTGGGTGCCGTCGCGCAGCGTCGTGTCGTACAGCCGCAGACTCATGGCCGCCTCCATCAAAAGCACGGCGCGGCCTCTCGAGCTTCGAGAGGCCGCGCCGTGCATGTTCCGGGATCGAGTATCCGTCAGCCGAGTGCCGGCACGCCGCCTCTCGCAAAGAGTCGGATGGTAATGCTCGTAATCGGCCGGTGCACGATACGGCTCCTCATGCGTGGGATACTAACCGCGGTGGGGGTTGCGTCAATCCCACCCGTACCACCTCGCCGATCACGATCGTGGCGGGCGGCTCGAGCGCCGCCGCCGCGACGAGCTCCGTGATATCGTCGAGCGTTCCCACGACCGAGCGTTGCTCCGGGAGCGTGCCGCTCGCGATCACGGCGACCGGTGTGTCGGCCGGCGCCCCCTGGGCCCGCAGCCGGGCGACGACGTCGGGGAGCGCCGACAGTCCCATCAGCACCACCAACGTGGGCACCCGGGAGAGCGCCTCCCAATCGAGGTCAGACCGTCCGTCGCATTCGTGCCCCGCCACCACCGCGAAGCCCGATGCCACACGCCGGTGGGTGACTGGAATGCCGGCGGCGGCGGGCACCGCGGTCGCCGACGTCACGCCGGGGATGACCGCGTACGGCACGGCGGCGGCGCGCAGCGCCTCGCACTCTTCGGCGCCGCGGCCGAACACGAACGGATCGCCACCTTTGAGGCGAACGACGTTGAGCCCCTCCCGAGCACGGTCGATGAGCAACGCGTGGACGTCCTGTTGATCGGTCCCCCGTAAGATCCGCTCGGCCTCAGCCGGTGCTTGGGCAAGGAGCGCGGGCGAGACGAGCCGATCGTACACCACCACGTCGGCCGATCGCAGCAGCTCGAGGCCCTTCGCCGTGATCAAGCCGGGGTCGCCCGGGCCGGCTCCGACCAGATAGACCGTCCCCCCTCTCCCGAAGGGAGAGGGGGACAGGGGGTGAGGACCGACGAGCTCTGCTATCCGCCCCCGCGCCCCCTCGATATCCCCCCGCCGCACGAAGTCGATCACGTCCGAGTCCACGATCCGGTACCAGAGATCCGTTCTGGCAGGCGCATCCGGCACCCGCTCCGCCAGCTCCGGCCGGAGCTCGCCCAACAGCTCGCACAGCCGCGCCTCGGCGCGCCCCACGAGCCGGGCGATGCGCTGGCGCAGCCGCACCGCGAGTGCGGGGCTCTTGCCCGCGGTCGAGACGGCGACCGTGATATCTCCCTCCCGATGCACGGCGGGCGCAATGAAGCTGCAATGCTCGAGGTCGTCCACCGCGTTGAGCGGCACACCCAGCTGCTCGGCCTCCGCCCAGACGGTGCCGTTCGTGCCGCGATCGCCCGTTGCCGCAATCGCGAGCCACGCACCCTGGAGATCGCCCCTGCGGTACGGCCGGCGCTTGAGCTCGATGGCGTTGCGCCGAACCAGCGCTCCCAGCGCCGGCGTTACGTCGAGGCTCACCACGGTGACGTGCGCGCCCGCCGCGACCAGGCCGCGCACCTTCTGCTCAGCCACGGCGCCGCCGCCGACCACGACGGCGCGCCGGCCGCGCACGTCGAGAAACACCGGATAGAACGCGGTCATTGGATCACGGGGAGGGCGGAGCGCAGCGCCTCGACCCCGACCCGGTCGCAGAAGTCGCCGAACCGCTCGTCCTCGAGCCGCTCGTCGCGATAGCGCTCGAACAGTGGCCGCACCGTCGCGACGAGCCGGTCGCGCGGCACGAGATCGGCGTACTGCGTGCCGAGCCGCGTGCCCAGCATGCTGCCGCCCACGAACACCGCGTACTTGTTGAGCGAGCGGCCCACGAACGCCAGGTCCGCCGTGTACGGCCGGGCGCAGCCGTTGGGGCAGCCGGTCATGCGAACCGTGAGCGCCGCGTCCGCCACGCCGAGCGTCTCGAGCTCGCGCTCGAGCTCGGTGACCACGTCGGGTAGCGCCCGCTCGGCCTCGGCGAGGGCTAGACCGCAGGTCGGGAGGGCTGGACACGCCATCGACCAGCGGCGCACCGGCGACGGCGTCGGCTCGGCCGCGACGCCGTGGTCGCCCAGGATGCGCTCGACGAGCCCACGGCAGCGATCCGGGACGTCCGTGATCAGGAGATTCTGCTGCGGCGTGAGCCGCACACCCGCGCCGAGCGTCTCGACGACGCGGCGAATCGCGCTGCGCAGCCGCCGGTCACCGTCGTCCCGGATGCGCCCGTTCTCGATGAACAGGCCCAGGAACGAGCGCCCGCGCTCCTGCGCGTGCCACCCGAGGTGATCGGCGATGCCCGAGACTTCGATGTCGGCGGCCGGCGCGAGCCGGCGACCCAGCCGCCGCTCGACCTGCCGACGGAACCAGTCGAGCCCCTCTTTATCCACGAGGTATTTGAGCCGGGCGTGCCGCCGATCGCCGCGGTTGCCGTGATCGCGCTGAACCTTGACGACCGCTTCGGCAACCTCCACAGCCTCCCCGAACCTGACGAATCCCAGCGTGTCGGCGAGCCGCGGATAGGTGTCTTCCTTGCCGTGCGTCTTCCCCATCCCGCCACCCACGAGGACGTTGAAGCCCAGCAGCTGACCGGCTTCCTGGACTACGAGGAAGCCGAGGTCGTTCGAGTGGACGTCGCAGCAATTGTCGTCGGGAAACGCGAACGCCACTTTGAACTTGCGCGGCAAGTAGCGGGTCCCGTAGATCGGCTCCGATTCGGGTGGCCCGCCCGCCACCTGCTCGCCGTCGAGCCAGATCTCGTGGTAGGCCCGGGTGCGCGGCAGCAGATGGTCTGACAGGCGGCGCGCGACGGAGATCACCTGCTCCCTCAAGCCCCCGGATACCGGTGCGGGGCACGACACGACGTTCCGGACCACGTCGCCGCAGGCGCCCAGCGTCGTGACCAGGGCGTCGTTCACGGCGCGAATCGTCGGTTTGAGATCGCCCTTCAACACGCCGTGGAACTGGTTTCCCTGGCGCGTCGTCACGCGCAGTGTGCCGTTGCCGTAGCGGTCGGCCAGCTGATCGATGAGCAGGTACTGCGGGCCGCTGAGCACGCCGCCCGGGATCTTGCAGCGCACCATGAACTGGTGCGCCGGCTCCGCGTCCGTGCCGCGCTGCGCGCGCCGCTGGTCCCTATCTTCCTGCTGATAGCTGCCGTGGAACTTGAGGAGCTGCGCGCTCTCATCCGAAACGTGCGTGCTGCGCTGGGCAAGCTCGGCGGCGAGATGCCCGCGCAAGCCGCCGCTCTCTTCCTTGATACGCTCGACCGCGCTCAACTGCTTCTCGCCGCTCATTTCGCGTACACGTCCCACCAGTGGCGCACCGGCAGCTCGTCCCAGTCCCACGGCTGCACCGCCGCCGTCATGCGACGCAGCAGGCGCCGGATGCGGCTCAGTGCCCTCCCGAAGGTCGACCAGGTCATACGACCACCTCCCGCAATCCGTCCGCCAAGAGCTGCGCTACTTCCGGACGGCTGAACTCGGGCGGCGGCAGCGTGCCGCTCCGCAGCATCTCCCGGACTTTGCTGCCGGACAGGATGACGTGACTCGTCGCTTCGTGCGGGCAGGTCTTGGGCGACGCCATGCCGCCGCAGCGCCGGCAAAAGAACGTGTGCTCGAAGCGCACGGGCTGAATCCCCAGCTCGGCCGGCGTGAAGCGGTCGAAGATGTGCTGCGCGTCGTACGACCCGTAGTAGCTGCCCACGCCCGCGTGATCGCGGCCCACGATGAAATGGGTGCAGCCGTAGTTCTTGCGCACCAGCGCGTGGAACACGGCCTCGCGGGGACCGGCGTAGCGCATGGCTGCAGGGAAGCCGGCGAGCAGCACGCGATCCCGCGGGTAGTAGCGCTCCAGCAGCACGCGGTAGCTCGAGACGCGCACGGCGGCGGGGACGTCGTCGTCCTTGGTGGGTCCGAGCAGCGGATGCAGCAGCAGCCCGTCGACCGTCTCGAGCGCGGCCTTCTGGATGTATTCGTGCGCACGATGCACCGGATTGCGGGTCTGAAACCCGACCACGCTGCGCCAGCCGCGCTCGGCGAAGGTGCGCCGGGTGTCGGCGGGATCGAGCGCCAGCTCAGGAAAGAGCGGCGTCGGGCGCTCGAGCAAGCGGACATCGCCCCCGACCAGCAGGTCGCCCTGCGCGTACAGCTGCGCCACTCCGGGATGCTGGGCGTCGGTCGTCCCATAGACGAGCTCTGCTTCCTCTTCCTTGGAATGCCGGAACACGTCCCGCACGTCCAGCAGACCGACAACGCGGCCATCCGTCTCCTTCAGCGCCACCGAGTCCCGCAGCGCCGCTCCGTCGGCGACCCGCAGCGTGATGGGGAGCGACCAGGGCAGGCCGCTCGCGAGGCGCATGTCGTGCAGCACGCGCAGGTAGTCGGCGCGAGTCATGAAGCCGGTCAGGGGACTGTACGCGCCGGTGGCGAGCAGGCCGAGGTCCGCCACGCCGCGCGGGTCGAGGGTGAGGGACGGCAGCCGCGCCGCCCGCGACAAGGCCGCGCGCCGCTCCTCGCCTTCGAGCACGCGCTGCACCAGTATGCCGCCGTGGGGCGGGATGGTCGTGATGTTACCGCTCATTCTTCACCTCTCACTTCTCACGCCTTTCTGGTAAACGTGTGGAGCCCGCATTCGGTCTTGCCGCCGCCGCTCCACCGCCCGGCGCGCTCCGCCTCGCCCGGCGCGGTGGGTCTGGTGCACGGCCAGCAGCCGATGCTCGAGTAGCCCTGGTCGAGCAAGGGGTGGTATGGCACCGCGTTCTCCCGGATGTAGCGCCACACGTCGGCCCGGCTCCAGTGCGCCAGCGGAAAGACTTTCACGATCGGCCGACCGCGGACCTCGTGGGACTCCACCAGCTCCGTGGCCCGACGGGTGGCGGACTGGTCCTGCCGCACGGCGCTGATCCAGGCGTCGAACGCGACGATGGCGCGCTCCAGGGGCTCGACCTTGCGAAGAAAGCAGCAGCGGTCCGGATCGGTCTTATAGAGGGGACCCGGGTCGGTGAGCGGCGTGAGCTCCACGACATTGAGCCCGTAGCGCTTGGCGAAGCGCCGCTTGAATTCGTAAGTCTCGCGGAAGTGGAACCGGGTATCCAGAAAAATCACGGGCACCGAGCGGTCGATCCGGCTGAGCAGGTGAGCCAGGACCACCCCGCCCCCACCGAAGCTGACCGTGAGGGCGACTTTGCCGGGGAAGGTCGTCACGGCCCAGGCGAGCGTCGCCGCGGGATCCGCCCCGGACAGCGCGGCGGCGCGCTCGCGCACCTCGAGGGCGCTAAGCATCCGATCCGCTCGCGAGGTAGCCCAGCTCGACCAGGCGATCGATTACCCGGGTCGCGCTGGTGGCGACGTCTTCACGCTCCGTGTCGACCACCAGCTCCGGCGCGAGCGGCTCTTCGTAGGGATCCGAGACCCCTGTGAACTGGGCGATCTCGCCCGCCAGCGCGCGGGCGTACAAGCCCTTGGTGTCGCGGCGCACGCACTCCCCGAGCGAGGCCTTTACGTGCACTTCGACGAACGCGCCGATCTCGCGGCGTACTTCATCCCGCACCGCGCGGTACGGGGAGATCGCCGCGCTGATCACCACCACGTCGTTGCGCGTGAGCAGCTTCGCGACGTAGCCGATGCGGCGGATGTTGGTGTCGCGGTCCTCGCGCGAGAAGCCGAGGCCCTTGGAGAGGTTCTGGCGCACCTCGTCGCCGTCGAGCGTCTCGACCGGGATTCCCTGGCGTACGAGCTCACGACCCAGGGCGGTGGCGAGCGTGGACTTGCCCGCCCCCGACAGGCCCGTGAGCCAGAGGGTGAAGCCTCGTGCGAGGGCGATGCGCCTGTCCGTTACCAGCTCGCCTTGAGCCATCTTTTCTTTGCGACCTTCCCTTTCGGGTGAGGACGACGAAAAAAAGGCCCGCTTCCATTGGAAGCGGGCCCGAGATCGAGTCGCGCGTGCCGGTCAGCTAATCGAGTGTCATTCCATCCCGGCAGTCACAGCGCCACAACCGCGTCCGCTCCCCGTGGAGCACGCACGCATCATCGGGCAGGGCGGACAACAGCAGGTTGCGGTGTGGCGTGCGATCATGGCTCGGTATTTACCCGGCGTCTCTCGCCCTGTCAACCACGCGATCGGGTGGTTGACAGCGGTGGGGCGGGGGGTTAATTACCGCCCATGCAGCGTGCCCGTTTGCACCACCGGCATCATCACCATCACCCACTCCATCGGGGGCAGCCGGAGGCGCACGCAAGGTAACGGGTAGCTCGTAGACCCTGGATGCATTCGCCAACGCCGGCTCCCCTCGGGGACCGGCGTTGTGCTTTGCAAACATCGGAGGCTGGCACATGTCCCGACAATCGATTTGCCTGCGACTCGCCCTCCCCAAGGGCCGTATGGAGCAGGCCGTCCTCACGCTCCTGGGCGACGCAGGCATCCGCATCCGACCCAGTGCTCGGGGCTACCGACCGGACGTGTCGCTCCCGGATACCGAGGCGAAAACGCTCAAGCCCCAGAACATCGTGGAGATGCTCGCGCTCGGCAGCCGGGACCTGGGCTTCGCGGGCGCCGATTGGGTGGCGGAGCTCGAGGCGAACGTGGTGGAGCTGCTCGATACCGGTCTCGACCCGGTACAGGTGGTCGCCGCGGCGCCCGAAGCCCTGCTCGAAAACGGCGCGCTGCCCGCGCGTCCCCTGGTGGTGGCGTCGGAGTACGAGCGGCTGGCGCGCCGTTGGATCGCCGAGCGCGGCCTCGCCGCCGAGTTCGTGCTCTCGTACGGAGCGACGGAGGTGTTCCCCCCGGAGGACGCCGATGTGATCGTGGACAACACCGCCACCGGCGCGACGCTCGAGGCGAACGGCCTCGCTGTGGTGGACGAGATCATGCGCTCGTCCACCCGGCTCTACGCCAATCCCGTCGCCCTGCGCGACCCCGCCCGGCGGCGCCGCATCGACGACCTCGTCATGCTGTTGAACTCGGTGCTCGTGGCCCGGCGGCGCGTGATGCTCGAGGTGAATGCCTCCGCCGAGTGCCTCGACGCGGTGGTGGCGGTGCTGCCGTCAATGCGCCGGGCGACCGTGGCGCCGCTCTTCGGGAACGGCGGCTACGCCGTGAAGGCCGCGGTGCCGCGCGACGCGCTGCCGCAGGTGATCCCCGCAGTGAAAGCCGCCGGCGGCACGGACGTCGTCGTGTCGACCCTGTCGCAGATCATCCCATGACGATCGCCACCCCCGCCCCCACCCCTACCCCCACCCCTCCCGCCAGCGGACCGGTGTCGCGCATCGACCCGGAGGCCGCGTATCGCCGTCCCACCGCGCCGGGCCCCGCGCTGCTGCGGCTGGACTCGAACGAGGGCGTGCTGCCGCCGCAGGCGCTGCTCGCCGAGCTCGCCAGCGCCGACCCGGAGCTGTTGCGGCGCTACCCGGAAGTGGCGGCGCTCGAAGCGACGCTCGCCGCCCGCCTCGGCGTGGCACCAGAGCGCGTGATCGTGACAGCCGGCGCCGACGAGGCGATCGACCGGGCGTGCCGGGCGTTTCTCGAGCCCGACCGCACGCTGCTCCTGCCCGACCCGTGTTTCGACATGTTCGATCGCTGCGCCGCGCTCGCGGGCGGGACCCTGGTGCCGGTGGCGTGGCGGGACGGTCCGTTCCCACTCGACGGATTCCTCGAGCGGCTCGACGCCCGGACCGCCGTCGTGGTGGTCGTGACGCCCAACAACCCGACGGGCGCGGTCGCGACGCTCGCGCAAGTGCGCCGCCTCGCGGCGGCGGCGCCGCATGCGCTGCTCCTGCTCGACCACGTGTACGTCGAGTACGCCGACGAGGACTTGACCCCGGGCGTGCTCGAGCTTCCGAACGTTCTGGTGCTCCGCACGTTCTCCAAGGCGTTGGGGCTCGCCGGCTGTCGGGTGGGCTATGCGGTGGGGAGCCCGTACGTGATCGGCGTGCTGCGCGCGGCGGGCGCTCCCTACTCGGTCGCCGCTCCCTCGATCGCGCTGGCCCTGGCCCAGCTCGAGCGCGGTGAGGGAGCATTGCGGGCCCACGTCGCGCGCATCCGCTCGGAGCGCGACCAGCTGGGCGCCCGGCTCGCCGCCGCGGGGGCGGGGCTCGCGCCTCAGCCGTCGCAGGCGAATTTCCTCCTGGTCGAGTGCGGCGCGCGGGCCCAACCGATCCGGGCGGCCCTCGCCGAGCGTGGTGTCGTGGTGCGCGACTTTCCCGGCCGCCCCGGCCTCGAGACGTCCCTCCGGATCACGTTGCCGGGGAATCCGGCGGACTTCGATCGGTTGTGCGCGGCGCTCGACGCCGCGCTCCCTCCTGGAGGGCCACGGTCATGACTGGGCGCACCGCCACCGTCACCCGCGCCACACGCGAGACGTCCATCACTGTGACGCTCGCCCTGGACGGTACAGGCAGCGTGGACGTGAAGACGGGCATCGGCTTCCTCGACCATCTGCTCGACGCGTTGGGCCGCCATGCCCGGCTCGACCTGACGCTCGCGTGCAAGGGCGACCTCCACATCGACGACCACCACAGCGCCGAGGACTGCGCACTGACGCTGGGGCAGGCCATCGACCGCGCCCTGGGCGAGCGCCGGGGCGTGGCGCGGTTCGGCTCGGCCTTCGCCCCGCTCGACGAGGCCCTGGCACGCGCCGTCGTCGATCTGTCGGGGCGTCCCTTCGCCGACGTCAGGCTCGACCTCGGACGCGAAACGATCGGGGGGCTCGCCTGCGAGAACATCGCCCACGTGCTCCGCTCCCTCGCCGTCGCGGCGCGGCTCACGCTGCACGTCGACGTGCTCAAGGGCGAGAACGATCATCACAAGGCCGAGGCCGCGTTCAAGGCGACGGCACTCGCATTGAAGCAAGCGATCGCCTGTACGAGCTACGACGATGTGCCGTCCACCAAGGGGACGCTCCATGGCTGACGTCGTCATCGTCGACTCGGGCGTGGCCAACCTGGCATCGATCACGAGCGGGCTCGGCCGGCTGAGCGCGAGCGTCTCGGTGACGCGTGACCCCACAGTCGTGCGGGAAGCGCCCCGCGTGGTGCTTCCGGGAGTGGGCGCGTTCGGCGCCGGGATGGGCGCGCTGCGCGATCACGGGCTCGACCGAGCGATCAGAGACGTCGCCGCGCGCGGCACGCCGCTGCTCGGCATCTGTCTGGGAATGCAGCTGCTGTGCGAAGCGAGCGACGAGACCCCGGGTATCCTAGGGCTCGGCGTGATCGCGGGCGCCTGCCGCCGCCTGCCCGCCGACGTGCGCGTGCCGCACCTCGGCTGGAACACGGTGACGGCTCAGTCGAACGCGAGGCTGATCGCCACCGGCGTGGCGGCGTTCGCGAACTCGTACGCCCTACGCGACGCGCCGGCCGGCTGGACCGCCGCGTGGACCACCCACGGCGTGCCATTCGTGGCGGCGCTCGAGCGCCCCGGCGTGCTCGCCTGCCAGTTTCATCCCGAGCTGTCCGGTGCCTACGGCGCGGCGCTGCTCGAGCGCTGGCTCACGGGCGCTACGCCCGTGCCCACACCGGCCCTCGGACCGGCGCCGGGGCTGCTGCCACGCGTTGTACCCTGCCTCGACGTGAAGGACGGACGGGTGGTGAAAGGCGTGCGGTTCCAGGAGCTGCGCGACGCCGGTGACCCTGCAATCCAAGGGGCCGCGTACGAGGCCCAGGGGGCGGACGAGATCGTCGTCCTCGACGTCGCGGCGTCGGCGGAGGCGCGCGCCGCCCGGATCGACACCGTGGCGCGGGTGCGGGCGGCGATCCGGATTCCCCTCACGGTGGGCGGCGGCGTGCGCAGCGTGGACGACGCGCGCCGCCTGCTCGCTGCGGGCGCGGACAAAGTGAGCGTCAACACTGCGGCCATCGCGCGCCCCGTGCTCCTGTCCGAGCTCGCGGCCGAGTTCGGCAGCCAATGCGTGGTGCTCGCCATCGATGGGTGCCGGTGATCGCCTCCGGGGGCATCGGCGAGCGCGCCCACGTGGCGCAGGCGTTGGGCGCGGGCGCCGACGCCGTGCTCGCGGCGTCGGTGTTCCACGACGGCGACGACACCGTGGGCGGCATCAAGGACGACCTGTCGTTGCGCGGCATCCGGGTGCGGCGATGATCGTCCCCAGCATCGATGTGATCAACGGCCGCGCGGTGCAGCTGCGGCGCGGGCGCGAGTTCGCGCTGGACGGCGGTGACCCACTGGCGCGCCTCGAAGAGTTCGCCGTAGCGGGAGAAGTGGCGGTGGTGGACCTGGACGCGGCCCTGGGCCGCGGGTCGAACGCGGAGTTGATCCGCGAGATGGTGCGGCGGGCGCCCTGCCGTGTGGGCGGAGGAATTCGCGACCGCGACGCGGCGCGCGCGTGGCTCGACGCCGGTGCGGCGAAGATCGTCATCGGCACTGCGGCGAGTCCCGAGCTGTGCGGCACGCTGCCGCGCGAGCGCGTGATCGCCGCAGTGGACGCCGAGCGCGGCCAGGTCGTGGTGGACGGCTGGCGCCGGGAAACCGGCGTCCCGGTGCTCGAGCGGATCCGCGCGCTCGCGCCCTCCGTCGGCGGATTCCTGTTCACCCAGGTGGAGCGCGAAGGCGCTATGGATGGGTTCGACTTTCAGGCGGTCGTGGCCGCCGTCCACTCGGCGGGTGACGCGCGGGTGACAGCCGCCGGCGGGATCACGACCACCGTCGAAATCGCCGAGCTGGACCGGATCGGGGCGGACGCCCAGGTGGGCATGGCCTTGTACACCGGTCGGCTCACGCTCGGCGCGGCCGTCGCCGCGCCGCTCGCCAAGCCGGTCGAGAACGGGGGACGGGGCGTCTGGCCCACGGTCGTGTGTGACGAATGGGGACGCGCCCTGGGATTGGTGTGGAGCACCCCGGAATCGCTGACGCGCGCCGTGGAGGAGCGACGCGGCGTTTACTGGTCGCGGTCGCGACAGGCGCTGTGGGTGAAAGGGGAGACGTCGGGCAACACGCAGCAGCTGCTGCGCGTGGACCTCGACTGCGACCGCGATGCGCTACGCTTCAGCGTGCGGCAACACGGCGCCGGGTTCTGTCACCTCGAGCGGCCGGCGTGCTGGCCGGCTGAGTTCGCCCTGGACGACCTCGAGCGCACCATAGTCACACGAGCGGCCTCCTCTGATCCCGACTCGCGTACCAGCAAGCTGCTGGGAGACCCGGCGCTGCTCGCGGCGAAGCTGCGCGAGGAAGCCGCCGAGCTGGCGAAGGCGGAAACTCCCGGCGAGGTGGTGCACGAGACGGCCGACCTGTTGTACATGGCGCTCGTCGCCCTGGTCGGCGGCGGCGGCTCGCTCGCGGAGGTGCGGGCCGAGCTGGCACGCCGTCACGCGGGGGTAACGCGGCGACCGATGACGGCGAAGGCGCCCGCGGACGCGCCATGAAGGCGACACCGCTGCTGCCCCGTCGCACGGTTGCCGAGCTGGCCCGTCGCGGTGCAGGCCTCGACGCCAAAACGCTCGCGGCCGCAGCGCGCATCGTCGAGGCCGTCCGGAAACGGGGCGAGGTCGCCTTGCGCAAGCACGCCGAGCGGTTCGGAGACATGTCGCCGGGCGGGCCGTTGTATCACAACCGCGCCGATCTGGCGCGGGCGCTGGCGGGCCTTTCCCCCGAGGAGCGCACTCGGCTCGAGCGCGTCGCGGCGCGGATCCGGGCGTTCGCGGTGGCGCAACGAGGCGCCCTCGGTCCGGTGCGCGTCCCGGTCCCGGGCGGGATCGCGGAGCACCGCATCGCCCCGATCGAGCGCGCGGGGTGCTACGCGCCGGGAGGGCGCTATCCGCTGCCCTCGTCGGTGCTGATGACGGTGGTGACGGCCCGTGTGGCGGGCGTGCGAAACGTGTGGGTGGCAAGCCCAAAGCCCCAAGCCGTAAGCCTCGCCGCCGCGGCAATCGCGGGCGCGGACGGGGTGCTCGCCGTCGGAGGGGCGCAGGCGATCGCGGCGCTCGCCTACGGTGCGGGTCCCATCGCGCCGCGCGACGTGATCGTCGGGCCCGGCAGCCGCTGGGTGGCCGCGGCGAAGCAGCTCGTCGCCGGAACCGTGGCGATCGACATGCTCGCAGGCCCCTCCGAGCTGATCGTGTTTGCGGACGAGAGCGCCGACCCCGCGACCGTGGCGGCGGACCTGCTCGCCCAGGCCGAGCACGACCCCGACGCCTTGCCGGTGCTCGTGACGGTCGATGCGACCCTGGTCGAGCGGGTGGAGCAAGAGCTCGCGTGTCGCCTGGGGGACCTGCCGACCGCGGACGTGGCGAGGGCGGCCCTGACGCACGGCGGCGCCATCGTCGTGTCGAGCGTGGCGGACGGCGTCGCGGCGTGCGACGCCATTGCCCCTGAGCACCTCCAGCTCGAGCTGCGGGACGCCGACGCGGTCGCGCCTCGTCTCGCCCACTACGGCGCGCTGTTCATAGGCGCGGGGAGCGCGGAGGTGCTGGGCGACTACGGGGCAGGGCCTCTCGGTGTACACGTTCCTGCGGGTGCGGACCTGGCTGCGCATCGTCGACAGCGGGGCGGCGCGGCCGCTCGTTGAGGACGCCGTCTGGCTGGGCCGGGCGGAGGGGCTCGAGGCGCACGCGCGCGCCGCGGAGCGGCGGCTGGGGGGTCAGATCCCTCGCCCTTGAGAAGGTGATCCGTCGCGCCCTAGAAGCAGGTCCTTCGCGCCTGCGGCGCTCAGGATGACATGCTTCGCTCGCTTTGTAGAAGAGGAGGGGAAACCACGCTTCCCTTGTCTTCTTCTTCCGTAGACAAGCGGCGCTGTCATCCTGAGCGAGCGCGCGGAACGCGCGCGAGCGAAGGATCTGCTTCGCGGTACCTTTGCCGTTGAAACAACCTCAGGAGGGGTACCATGGAAATAAGGTCTGCTACAGCCGGCCGTCGGCCCGCAGCCGCAAGGTGATGGGCGAGCTCGTCATCGAGTGGGAGAGCGCGCGGGTTCGCATCCCGATTCGGCGGGTGTCCGGTTGACACGCGCCGTGCGTCGCCCTAGGTTGCGCGTCCACATGCACACCACGCCGCTGTGCCGTCCGATGTGTTGTTGTAACCGGCCCCCCCACCCCGAGGGTTGGACGGACAGCTAACTCGCTCGCCATTTCGCTTTCTTGAACGGCTCCGAGGCCCGGCCACCCCAAGCGTGCGCCGGGTTTTCATGCATGTGACGTCGAGCGCGCTCGTTCTGATCCTGATCACCCTCCTCGCCGCCACCGTCAACGGCGCGCTCGGTTACGGCTTCTCCTCGATCACCGTGCCGGTAGCCCTGCTGTTCTACACAAACCGGGTACTCAATCCGGCGCTGGTGTGGATCGAGGTGGTGCTCAACGCGTACGTCCTCTGGGTCAATCGGGCGAGCGTGCCGCGCGTGTGGCGCCGCGTTGGGCCGATCATGTTTGGGCTGGCACCGGGCGTGGTGCTGGGAACGGCCCTGGTACACCGAGTACAGCCGGGCTGGCTCAAGCTCGCTACGTTCGTCGTGCTGCTGCCGCTGATTCTGCTGCAGGCCGCGGGCGTTCGCAGGCCCATCAAAGCCGAGCGCCCCGTCGGCCTGGCGTTCGGCGGGGCGCTCGGCGTGCTGTATTCCGTCACCACCATCTCCGGTCCACCTCTGGCTCTCATGTTGAGCAACCAGGGGTTTACCAAGCAAGACTTCCGCGCCGGACTCGGGCTCGTGCGGCTTGCCGAATCGACGTTTACCGCGACGGCCTACTACTTCGCCGGGATGTTCGTGACCGAGAGCGTCGGCTTGTTTCCATACATTCTCCCGAGCCTGGTCGTGGGAATTCCCCTCGGGGTGCGGATCATTCGCCACGTGCGGCCCGAGACGTTCCGGCGCGTCTGCATGAGTTTCGACGTCTGGGTGGTTGGATACGGCATCTCGACACTGTTGCAACAGCTCGCCTTGGTCGAGGGCGCGCCGGCGTTTTCTGTACTCACCACGGTAGGCCTGGTGGACGCGTGGCTGCTGTACCGGTTCTTCGGGAACCGCAGGGTCGAGGCACTGGCGATGGCGACGCGTGCCGGTGCCTCGACCCTCGTTGTCAGTACAGGTACGCCACACCCAGAGCGACTGTGACCTGGTCCTTGTTGAGGTTGAACGTTGCCAACGTCGACCGGTCGTAGCGCACTTCCGGCCTCACGACGGCATTGGGCCAGGCGCGGATATTCAAGGTCGCGGTGCCGCTCCCGAACTTCTGCCCCGTGTTCGGGGAGAAGCCGAACAGCCCGCTGGTGCGGGCGCCGTTCTGGTCGTTGACGTAGTCGCCCCGCAGGGCCAAGCCGGCCGTCGGACTGAAGTCATATGTGACCCAGGCACCGAGCGCCCACCACTTCGCGTCCTGCGTCGGATCGGGCAGTGCGGCGTTGGCCTGTTCTTGACCGTAGTCACCCTGCACCCACACGTTCGTCTTGCCGACCTTCCGCCAGAGGACCGCGTTGACGCCGTACCGGTTGGCGGTGTTGTTGCTCGCCTCCTCGGGCCCCCAGTATCCGACTAGGCTGAGCGAGCTGAGCGCGTCGGGATAGATTCCGACGCGTCCCATCAGCGACTTCCGATTGTTGTTGTCCGACACCTGGTCCCACCCGTTGATAACGCGAAACTGCGCGTCGACGTGATCACTGAATTTTGTCTCCACGCTCACGCCGGTCCCCGTAAAGTTCTCCACGTAGATGAACTGGTTCGCCTCCGACCAATTGGGGTTGGCGATAGTCTCGATCACCTCGACGCCCATCAGGGTCACCATACGCCCCACTTTGAATTGAAGGCCATTCCCGCTCGAGGTCGGGACGTTCAGAGTGACGTACAGGTGCGGGATGTCGCCCTGTGGTCCGAGATTGAACGTCCCGCCGTCCGATTGGATGACCGTCGCGTCCTGGCCTATCAGCACCTCGGTGTGAAATCCCGCGCTGAACTTTGTTGCGTCGTAGGGCTTGTCCAACACGACCGCGAGGGCATTGAGCATGAAACGGTTCTGCAGCCGGTCGTAGAGCCGCCCGACGATGGTGGACCCACCGATGCTGTGGCCGGAATACGAGTACGACCCCTCGGCGAAGCCCGTGAGCTTGAACCCGGCCAGCGTGGTTTCCAGATGGTTGACCGGGGGCGCCGGTGGGTCGGGTTTTTTGGCCGCCGCCGTGTCCTTTGGCGTGGAGGATCCGCCCTGCGCGAACAAGACACCGGGGGCAACGAGCCAAACGGCAAGCAATACGGCTCTCATGTTGTGACCTCCTTCAGGGCCTTGCGCTGAACCGCATCCGCGGTTACCGCCGTGACGGCAGCGGTGTCCACTTCGCCCGTGCGGATCCGGATCACGCGCTCGAGCGGCTGGACGAAGATCTTCCCGTCGCCGACGTTACCGGTGCGGGCAGATGTCAGAATCGCCTTGATCGTGGGCTCCACGAACGGCTCCGACACGGCCATCTCGAGCCGGACTTTCTCACGGAATTCGAGCACCACAGTCCTGCCGCGATAGTGCTCCAGCATCTCGTGCTCGCCGCCGTGCCCGCTCACGCGATTGATCGTGATGCCGGTGACGCCGGCCCGGAACAGCGCGGCCTTCACTTGCGGCAGCCGCTCGGGGCGGACCACCGCGGTGATGAGTTTCATCTGGCTAGCTCCTCTGAAGTAGGGGCGCAGCATGCTGCGCCCCTACGGTTAGATCGCTTCCGGCTCCGGCTCGAGCTGCCCCGCCCCAAACGACACGGCGGCCGACTCGCTGAGAATCACCGCCGAAGAGACTTCCGGCGTGTCGGGGTAGGCCAACGCGCCCATCTCGGGCAGGTCGAGGCCGAGCTCTTCCACCTCGGCCGAGACACGGTGACCACCCACGACGAGGTCCGTGACCTTGTATGCGGCGTACGCCATCACACCGACGGCGACGAAGTTCGTCAGGCCGCCGACCAGCTGCGCCACGAACTGGCTCGCGTCACCATACAGCAACCCGCGCACAGCGCCCGGGACCCCGTTCCACCCGTCGCCGTACGTGCCGTCCGCCAAGAGCCCGAGCGAGAGAATGCCCCACAACCCGTTGACCCCGTGCACGGAGATCGCGCCCACGGGATCGTCGATCCGCAGCTTGGCGTCGATGAAGAACACGGAAACGCACACCAGCACACCGGCGATACCGCCGATGAGCACCGCCGAGGGCGCCGTGACGAACGCGCACGGCGCCGTGATGGCCACGAGCCCCGCCAGTGCGCCGTTTGCCATCATGGATGGATCCGGCTTGCCGTACTTGCTCCACATGTAGAGCATCGCCGTGACACTTCCCGCCGCCCCAGCCAGCATCGTGTTTGTGGCGATCACACCGATGCGAAGATCCGACCCCGCCAGCGTCGAGCCGGGGTTGAAGCCGAACCATCCGAAGCACAGGATGAACGTGCCGACCAGCGCCATGGGGATGTTGTGACCCGGGATCGCGTTCGGCGTCCCGTCGGCGTTGTACTTGCCACGCCGCGGGCCGAGCAGCCAGGCGCCGACCAGCGCGATCACGCCGCCCGTCATGTGCACCACCGATGAGCCCGCGAAATCGACGTGCCCATGGCCGAGGCCCAGGTTCGTCCCGAGCTGCGACAACCAGCCACCGCCCCAGGTCCAGTTGCCGAACAGGGGATAGATGACCGCGCCGACGAAGATGCTGAACACCGCGAACGCCGAGAACTTCCAGCGCTCGGCCATGGCGCCGGTCGGAATCGTCGCCGCCGTGTCCATGAACACCATCTGGAACAGGAAGTAGGTGAACACCGGCGCGGCGTACGCCACGCCCGACAGGAAGAAGCCGTTGTGACCGAACAACCCCCACGCCTTGCCGCCGAGCGTGAGCGCGAACTCCTGGTTCAGCTTGTCGAAGCCGCCCAGCGTCGCCAGCGGACCAACACCCCCCGCCTGGAGCGCGAACCCGATCGCCCAGTACGCCAGCATCCCGATGCCGTACACCATGAAGTTCATGGCGAACGTGTGGGCAGCGTTCTTGGCGCGCGTGAAGCCGGTCTCGACCATGGCGAACCCGGCCTGCATGAACATCACGAGGAACCCGGCCACCAGCGTCCACACGAAGTTGATGGCCACGGTGTTCGCCGCCGCGGCGGCGTTGGCGGCTTTCACCAGCGAATCGACCGGCAGCGCCGCCGGCGCCGTCGGGATGCCTTGCGCCGCCAGGACCAGCGGGCAGGCCACCGCCAGCGACAACCCAAGGCCGACCGAGCGCTTCATGCCCTCTCCCGTCATACGGTCTCCCAGTCAGGGGTGGAACGGTGCAGTGGTGTACGACGTTTCGCGCATAATATGCACGAATCATGCTACAGTGCGCTACTACCCATTGGTATAGATGTGCTATACTGTACTAAGGAATGTGCAAAATATGCACGTTTCTGTCGACACCTGTAGCAGTCGTGCCCCAGAGGAGGCCCGCCTTGCGCCGACCCGGCGGGCGCCTAAGTTTCGGCGTTCATCATGCCCACGCCCGCGTTCCTGAAGCGCCTCCCGTGTCGGGCTCCTTCTGCCGCCAAGCAGAAGAAGCCGGGCTCGGCGAGCGCGCGCGGGAGACGATCACTGTAGGGGGGCTCGAGCCCTCGGGCGTAAGAGACAGATCGGCCGCGACGCGCAACTCAGCCGTCGCGGCCGATCGTGCTTTTGGGAGACGTCATGCTACAGCCGCGGATCCTCAAGTTCGGAGGGACCTCGGTGGCCGACGCGGCCGCCGTGGAGCGCGTCACGGGCGTCGTCCGATCGCATGGCGGACCGCGGCCCGTGGTGGTCGTCTCCGCGCTCGCCGGCGCCACCGACGCCTTGCTCGCCGCGGCGGATGCGGCGGCGGACGGCGACCCGCGCGCGACCGCGCCCAGCCTCGACGCCCTGCTCGAACGGCATGCGCGCATCGCCAACCAGCTCGCGCGGCCGGAAGCAAGGAGGCTGCTGCTCGGGGAGCTGGCGGCGGCGCGGCGCGAGATCGCCCGGCTGCTCGACCGTGTCGAGCAGGAGCCGGACCGGCGAGCGGTATTGCGGGACGAGATTGCGTCGTACGGCGAGCGCCTCTCGGCGTCGCTCGTCGCGGCGGCGCTGACTGGGGCGGGCATGGCGGGGCGCTACGTCGACTCGCGCCACTGTCTCACCACCGATGCGACACATGGCCGCGCCAACCCGCTCCTGCCCGTCACGATCGAACGCACCCGCGCTGCGCTCACCCCGCTCCTCGAGGACGGCCTCGTCCCGGTGCTGGGCGGCTACATCGCCGCCACGGCCGACGGGATCACGACCACGCTCGGTCGCGGCGGGTCCGACTACTCCGCGGCCTTGGTGGGCGCGGCGCTCGACGCGCACGAGATCCAGATCTGGACGGACGTGAGCGGCGTGCTCACCGCCGACCCGCGCGTCGTGCCGGGCGCGCGCACCGTCTCCAGCTTATCGTACGCCGAGGCCGCGGAGCTCGCGTATTTCGGGGCCAAGGTGCTGCATCCCAAGACGATCCAGCCCGCGATGGAGCGTGACATCCCGGTCCGCATCTGCAACTCGCGCGCGCCCCGCGACGCGGGCACGGTCGTCACCGCCCAGGGAGAGGTGTCCCCCGGGGGAGTGAAGGCGATCGCGCACAAGTGTGGTGTGACGATCCTGCAGATCACATCGACCCGCATGCTCGGCGCCTATGGGTTCTTGCGCGCCCTGTTCGAGGTGTTCGATCGGCACCGGACGGCGGTGGACGTCGTGACCACGTCCGAGGTGAGCGTGTCGCTCACGGTCGAAGATACCGGATCGTTGGAGGCCATCCTTGCCGACCTGCGCGGGCTGGGTTCGGTGTCGCTCGAGCGGGACCGGGCCATCGTGTGCGTCGTGGGGGAAGGCCTGCGGGCGACGCCGGGGATCGCGGCCCGCGTGTTCGCCACCGTGCGCGACATCAACGTCTCGCTCATCTCCCAGGGCGCCTCCCGCGTCAACCTCACCTTCGTTGTGGAGGAGGCCCGGGTGGGTGAGGTGGTGTGCCGGCTGCACCAGGCGTTCTTCGAGCCGGCGCGGGGCGTCGCATGAAGTTGGCGCTGCTCGGTCACGGCCAGATGGCCCGCGTGGTCGAGGCCCAGGCGCGCGCGGCCGGGCACGACCTGGGCGCGGTGATCACCTCCCGCAATGCGGCCGACGCCGTCCGTCTCCTCCCCGGGCACACGGTGGCCATCGACTTTTCGGTGCCCGCCGCCGTGAAAGAGCACGTGACGGCCGCGGTCACGGCGGGCGTGCCCCTGGTGCAGGGCACGACCGGCTGGCAGCGCGACGAGCACGACGTGCGCCGGATCGTGGAGCAGGGCGGCGGCGCGCTGATCTACGGTGCGAATTTCTCGATCGGGGTCAACCTCTTCTACCGTCTCGTCGCGCACGCCGGGCAGTTGTTCCGCGGCGTCGCGGGATACGATCCATTCATCGAGGAGGCTCACCACGCCGGCAAGCGCGACGCCCCCTCAGGTACGGCCCTCGCGCTCCAGGCGATGCTCTCGCGCGAGCTCGGGGGCCGGAGCGTACCGGTCACGAGCACGCGGGCGGGTCACATTCCCGGTATCCACCGCGTGGGGCTGGACTCGGCGGCCGACCAGGTGCTGTTGATACACACGGCCCGCTCCCGGGCCGGGTTCGCCGCGGGCGCGCTGCTCGGCGCGCGCTGGATCGCCGGACGGCGGGGCATGTACGCCTTTGCCGACGTGCTCGACGACCTCCTCGCGCTGGCGCGGGAGACCGAAAGGAAGGCTCCATGACGCAGTACATACCCTGGCTGCGAGGCTGCGGGACCGCCCTCGTCACCCCCTTTACGGGAACCGGCGCGGTCGATGAGAAGCGATTCCGTGCACTGGTCGAGCGCCAGATCGCCGGGGGCGTGCGGCTGTTGGTCCCCTGCGGCACCACCGGAGAGGCCGCGACCCTCACGCCAGCCGAGCACGAGCGGCTCATCGCGTGGACGGTCGAGACGGCGCGCGGCCGCGCCAAGGTGCTCGCCGGGGCGGGGAGCAACGCCACGGCCGCGACCATCGACCGCGCCCGCGCCGCCCGCGCCGCCGGTGCCGACGCGCTGCTCCTCGTGGCACCCTACTACAACAAGCCCACTCAGCCGGGGCTCGCCGCCCATTTCCGGGCCGTGGCGCAAGCCGTGGGCGAGAGTCCGGTGGTGCTGTACAACGTGCCCGGCCGGACGGCGTCCAACCTCGCCGCCGCGACGACGCTCGCCCTGGCGCGCGAGGTCGACAACATCGTGGGCGTGAAGGAGGCATCGGGTGACCTGGCGCAGATCATGGCGATCCTGCGCGACCGGCCGGCGGGCTTCCGCGTGCTGTCGGGCGATGACGCCATGACCCTGCCCCTCATCGCCCTCGGCGCCGACGGCATCGTATCCGTGGTATCGAACGAGACACCCGACCTGATGAGCAACCTGGCCGAGAGCGCCTTGCGGGGCGAGTGGGAAACGGCGCGCGAGCTGCACTACCGGCTCCTGCCGCTCATGGAGGCGAACTTCCTCGAATCGAACCCCGGCCCCGTCAAGGCCGCGCTGGCGGCGATGGGCCTGCTGGAAGAGCACGTCCGCCTGCCGCTCGTCCCGGTCCAGGAGCAGACCCGCGCCCGCATGCGGGCGGTGCTGGGAGCGCTTGGCATCTTGCCGGGCGCCGCACATGTCGCTGCGTGAGCGGGTCGAGGCGCTCGCCGCCGAACGGCGCGACCGCTACCACGAGGCCGACCGCGCCCTGTTCGCGGAATTCCGCGCCGCGCTCGCCCGGGGTGAGATCCGCGCGGCCGAGCGCCGCTCCGACGGCGCCTGGTGCGTCAACGCCTGGGTCAAGCGGGGAATCCTGCTCGGCTTCCGCATGGGTGCGCTGGTCGACATGTCGGCCCACGCCAGCCTGCGGTTCTTCGACAAGGACACGTATCCCGTGCGCCCCACCACGCTCGCAGAGGGCGTGCGCATCGTGCCGGGGGGATCGAGCATCCGCGATGGGGCCTACGTCGCGCCGGGGGTGATCTGCATGCCGCCGATGTACGTCAACGTCGGCGCCTACGTCGACGCCGGCACGATGATCGACAGCCACGCGCTGGTCGGCTCATGCGCGCAAATCGGCAGGCGAGTGCACCTCTCCGCCGCCGCCCAGATCGGCGGTGTGCTCGAGCCGGTGGGGGCGTTGCCCGTGATCGTCGAAGACGACGTGCTGGTCGGCGGTGGCTGCGGGATCTACGAGGGCACGATCGTGCGCGAGGGCGCCGTGCTCGCGCCCGGGACGACGCTCACGGGCTCCACGCCCGTCCACGACCTGGTGCGGGACGCGGTGTACCGGCGTGACGACGACCGGCCGCTTGAGATCCCCGCGGGCGCCGTGGTGGTGCCGGGAGCCCGCGCCGCGCCTGGCGCCGCCGCCGCGCGGTGGGGCATCTCCCTGTACGCGCCGGTGGTCGTGAAGTACCGCGACGCGAAGACCGACGCGGCAACCGCGCTCGAGGACTATCTGCGATGAAACGCCAACGCGTGGCGGTCCTGGGACTGGGGAAGATCGGCAGCATCCTGCTCGACGGCTTGCTGAAAGCCGGCCTCCCGCCCGAGAACGCGGTCGCGACCGTGCGGCACGCCGAGCGCGCGCAGGCACTCGCCGCCAAACGACCCGTGCCGGTGGGAACGGACAACCGCGCTGCGGTGCGCCGGGCCGACGTGATCCTCATCGCCGTGAAGCCGCAGAACGTGCGCGATTTGTTGGCCGAAATCCGTCCGGACGTCACTCCGGCGCAGGTCGTGATCTCCGCTGCCGCCTCGGTGCCCACGGGCTTCATCGAGGACGCGCTGGGCGCACCCATCCCCGTGGTGCGGGCGATGCCGAACACGCCTTGCCAGGTTGGGGCCGGCATGACCGGCATCTGCCGGGGGAAGCACGCCGGCGAGGCGCACCTCGAGGTCGCGCGCCACATGTTCGACACGGTCGGCCGCACGGTGGTGGTGGACGAGAAGCACATGGACGCCGTGACGGGCCTCTCCGCGAGCGGCCCGGCGTTCGTGTACATCATTCTCGAGTCGCTGGCCGAGGCGGGCGTGAAGGTCGGACTCCCGCGGGACGTGGCGACCACGCTCGCGGCCCAGACCCTGCTCGGCGCGGCCAAGGTCGCGCTCGACACCGGCGATCACCCGGCGCTGCTCAAAGACGCCGTGACCACGCCGGCGGGCTGCACCATCGACGGCATCCTGGAGCTGGAGGAGGGCAAGCTGCGGGTGACGTTGATCAAAGCCGTGGTCAAGGCCACGCAGCGCGCCAAGGAGCTGATGTTCGAGCAGTAGCGGCTACTGGTAGTCCTGGAACGGCTCCGTCATGAGCCGCGCTCCCGTCGGCTTGTGGCGGAATACGTGGGTGAGGCGAACCGCGTCGCCCACGCGCTCCACCCGCGTCTCGAGCAGCTCCAGGTCCGCTGCGTCTCCCAGGCCCAGGTGATTGAGACGCTCCGCTTCCCCCTTGCAGACGTCGCCGGGCGTGGGTTTGGGATTGGGGTACGCATCCTCGTGGTGGCGGCGCAGCGCGTCCCAATGCTCGTCGCCGGCGCGCTCGACCGAGTCACGGATGTCGTCGCGCGTGAGCGGCATCGGCTCCCCCTCCCTACCTCACGATCAGGGCCGGGATGTCCAGCTCGCGCACGGCCCGGTTGAACGCCGGCACGTCATTGTCGAGCATCGCGCGCAGGCGGTCGAGATAGCCCTGTAGCTCACCCGACAGGAGATCGAAGACCTGGTACGATGGCGCCGTAGGCGCGGCGTCGGCGCTTCCGACCGCGCCGCCGAGGGCGGCGAGCTTGTTGTTGACGCGGATCGGGAAGTTGAGCGGGTCCTCGGGCGCCTTGTTGCGCACCTGGTGGATCGCCTCCTGCACCGCGCCCAGCTTGGCCTTGAGCGAGTCCGCCTGGCGCGCGAGGGCGGCCGCCTTGCCGTCGGGCTGTTCCCGTGCGCGCTTCCCCACCGCATCGAGCTGATCCCGGAGGTCGCCGATCTTCTGGACGGCGTCGTTCGCCGCGCTCACGCGGTCACGGATGCGCATGAGCAGGTCGAACTGCTTCTGCAGGTCCTCGGACGTCGTCTTGACTCGCGGGTCTTTCGTCACGGTGAACGGTTTCGTCTCGGACCAGCCGCCGATGGTCAGTCGCGCCTTGTAGGCGCCCGGTACCGCGACCGGCCCGCGCGTGCCGCCGGCCCAGAACACCAGGCCCTTGAAGCGATGCGCGTCGGCGTAGCGCAGGTCCCACACGAAGCGGTTCAGCCCCGACTCGATCTTGAGCGAGTCTCGCTCGTCCTTTGGTCGGGTCGAGAAACGTCGTGCCACCGAGTCCCGCGCGTCCAGGATCTCGAGCGTCACTGCGGTATCGGGTTTGTCCTTCACGTAGAAGTAGATCATCGCCCCGTTGGGCGGGTTGCTGCCGACACCGCTGAGCGCTCGTTCCGGCACAAAACCGGGTCCACGAAACCGGACGGCGTCGCGCGGCATGAACAGATGGCGGTCGGTGCGGGCGAGCTCGTCGGACAGCTGCTCAAGCGGTGTGATGTCGTCCAGGATCCAGAAGGCGCGCCCGTGAGTGGCCGCCGCGAGGTCGTGATCCTTGAGCACGACATCGTGGACGGGGACCACCGGCAGATTCAATTGCAGGGGCTGCCAGTCCGCGCCGTCGTCGAACGAGACGTAGACGCCGAACTCCGTGCCGGCGAACAGCAGGCCGCGGCGCGCCGGGTCCTCCCGCACCACGCGCACGAAGTGGTCGGCGGGAATTCCGGTGACGATCTTCTTCCAGCTCTTGCCGTAATCGCTCGTCTTGTACGCGTAGGGCCGGAAGTCGTCGAGCTTGTACCGCGTGGCGGCGACGTAGGCGCTCGCCGCATCGTGGGGCGACGCCTCCACCATGCTCACCAGCGCGCCATCGGGAAGATCCCGGGGCGTCACGCTCTGCCACGTCTTGCCGCCGTCCCGCGTCACCTGCACGAGACCGTCGTCGGTCCCGACCCAGATGACCTGGGAGTCCCTGGGGCTCGGCGCGACGGTGAAAATGGTGTTGTAGTACTCGATGCTGGTGTTGTCCTTGGTGATCGGCCCGCCCGAGGGTCCCTGCTTCGACGTCTCGTTGCGCGTCAGGTCGGGACTGATCACCTGCCAGCTCAGCCCCTCGTCCACCGACTTGAACAGGACCTGCGCGCCGATGAACAGGTCCGCGGGGTTGAGCGGCGACAGCACGATGGGGAACGTCCATTGGAAGCGGTACTTGATGTCGCGCGCCCCCCAACCCATCGGGTTGTCGGGCCAGGCGTTCACCGCGCGCGCCTGGCTGGTGCGCCGATCGAAGCGGGTGATGTAGCCACCATAGCTCCCCGCGAACACGATGTCGGGATCGTCCTGACGTGCCGCGATCCACCCGCTCTCCCCTCCCCCCACGTCGTACCAATCCTTGTCGGTGATTCCCACCCCGTCGGTGCGACTCGCGATACAGACGGTGCTGTTGTCCTGCTGCGCCCCGCACAGACGGTACGGGAAATGGTTGGTGGCGATGACATGATAGAACTGTGCGGTGGACTGGTTGTCCTGGCTGGTCCAGGTCGTACCGCCGTTGACGCTCACGGTTGCGCCGCCGTCGTTGCCGTTGATCATGCGCTGGGCGTTGCGCGGATCGATCCAGAGCGCGTGGTGGTCGCCGTGCGGCGCGCGCAGGTTGGTGAATGTCTTGCCGCCATCCACCGACTTGAGGAGCGTCACGTTGAGGACGTAGACGCCGTCCACGCTCCCGGGATCGGCGCACACGTGCGTGAAGTACCAGGCGCGCTGGCGGATCTCGTTGTCGCCGCTCGTTCGGGTCCACGTCGCGCCGGCGTCGTCCGATCGAAACAAGCCCCCGGAGTCCGCCTCGACCAGTGCCCAGACCCGATCGTGGCTCAGCGGCGAGACCGCGAGCCCGATTTTCCCGATGATCCCCTGCGGCAACCCGCGGTTCCGCGTCATGTCGCGCCACGTGTCCCCGCCATCGGTCGACTTCCAGATGCCGCTCCCCGCGCCACCCGAAACGAGCTCCCAAGGCCGGCGGACGGCCTGCCACAACCCGGCGTACAGGACGCGTGGATTGGTGGGATCCATCGCGAGCTCGATCGCCCCGGTACTGTCGTTCTTGAAGAGCACTTTGTCCCACGTCCGACCGCCGTCCTTGGAGCGGAAGACGCCCCGTGTGGCATTGGGCGCGAACGCATGCCCCAGGACAGCGACGTACACGAGGTCGGAGTTCTCGGGATGCACGGCGATGTGGGCGATCTGGCCCGCGTCCGCGAGCCCGATCTTCGCCCAGGTCTTTCCGGCGTCGGTCGAGCGATACATTCCGTCGCCGGGCGACAGGTTGCCGCGGATCGGCGATTCCCCGGTACCGACGTAGACGACGTTCGGGTCCGACGGAGCAACCGCGATCGCGCCGATCGATCCAGCGGTCAGGTATTTGTCCGACGCCGGCTGCCAGATGAGACCACCGTCGACGGTCTTCCACACGCCGCCCCCCGTCGCCCCCAGGTAGTAGACCAGCGGCTGCTCCACCACGCCGGCGACCGCGGTGACACGCCCTCCCCGGAACGGACCGACCGGCCGCCAGGCGAGCGCGCGAAACAGACTGGTGTCGTAGCGGGCGGGCGTCTGGGCCCGCAGCGACACGGGGACCATCAGGGCGAGGAACGCCACACGGGCGAGTCGGGGCATGGGCCGGGAAACTACCGCTCCTCAGCGCGCCGGCAACTCGACGTGGAGATGGTCCGCGGTGCCCACGTGTCGCAGCGTGTCGAACCCCATGCTCCAGAAGTACGCCTGCACCAGCCGGTTCCTCACGAAGCCGCGGCCCGCGGTGCGGAGATCGATGGCGTGGACGTAGCCGTCCGGCTGGAGGTAGTGCAACGAGCCGTCGTTCGGACGAAGCCTCATCGCCTGATAGTCCGCCGGTCGGCGGGCGAGATCCGTCACCATCAGATCGCGGTCGACGAGAATGACGGTCGACAGCGCCACGCGGAGCAGCGGGTGCAGCGACGCATAATAGGCCCGCACCTGAGGCGACTTGGCGTTGCCGGCCGAAAGGTAGACCAGCGCATACGCGCTGTACGCGGCCACGAGCGGCAGCGCCACGCGGCGCACCACGAGCGCGAGCCGGACGCGGCCCGTGAAGCGATGCCACGCCCAAGCCGCGTACGCCGTGACGACGACGGTGGTGCAGGCCACGCCACCGGCGAGCGCGAGGGCCGTGGGAAACCCTCCGCGCTCGTACAGTACCACCGCCACTTTCACGAGGGCGAGGAACGGCAACGACGCGACCAGCAAGGCCCATGCGGTAAGGCGGGTCGCGCGGAGGAGCCACGCCCTCCATGGTCTCACACCTCGCGCGGCGTCGGCCGCCGCGGGCTCGCCGGCGAACCGCTCCCACTGGGTTAGCGCGCTCGAGTCGAGTCGCTGGCGTGTCACGCGCGACCTTACGGGATGCCCGGCCCGTGGGTTCCGCGCACGATACCGAAGTCCACCGGCATCGTCACCACCTTCCCGACGGCCTTGCGACCCACCCGGGCCGGCGCGAAGCGGCAGCCGACAGCCATGGTGATCGCCGCCTGAGCGAGCCCCGGGTGAGGAGTCTCCCGTACAACGATGCGATCCCGCGGCACGCGCCCCAGGGTATCCACGACCACCTCGAGCACCACATGCCCGCCGATGGCACGCCGCTTCAGCGAGTCGGGATACTGGGTCGCGGGGCAGGA
>WNGG01000428.1_pt1 | contig 55805 bp, 47 predicted proteins | sample 5400661 | NCBI WGS metagenome assembly WNGG01 (sample SAMN13153372, study PRJNA577476) | soil metagenome | isolation source: 100 cm soil or saprolite under Garry oak tree replicate 1 | place: USA:California | collected 2016-06-15 | reverse complement strand
CTCGCCAGCCGCGGAATCACCATCGAGCCCGCACCGGCCAGGCTCCGCACCATCGCCGGCTTCTGCCACTACGCCAAAGCCGCCGGAATCGACCTCCCCGTCACCACCAAACCAACGGGTTAATAATCTGCGAGCACATCACCGGCACGATGTGACATAGAGCCGGCTGGATCGGGCTGGCAGCGGGCTGGATCGGGCTGGCAGCGGACTGGATCGGGCCGGATCGGGCTGGCAGCGGGCCAGATCCGGGCGCCGGAGCGCCCGCACGCTCAGCACCTGACGCGGCCACTAGCATGAGGGGATGCCGGGTTCCGCGGGCGTGGTGCTGGCCGGCGGGCGGTCGTCCCGGATGGGCACGCCCAAGGCGGCGCTGGAGTGGCACGGGTCGACGCTGCTGCGCCGGACCGTCGGCATCCTCGCCCGGGCGACCGGCGGGCCGGTCGTCGTCGTCCGCGCGCCGGGCCAGGACCTTCCCGCGCTGCCCCCGGACATAGAGGTAATAACCGACCCGCGCGAGGGCAAGGGCCCGGTGCAGGGCCTGGCCGCCGGCCTGGGTGCCCTCGTGGACCGCGCGGAGGTGGCCTTCGTCAGCTCCACCGACATGCCGTTCCTGCACCCGGCCTTCGTCCGGCGGGTGCTGCGCGCGGTGCACGAGGGCGCCGACGTGGGGCTGCCGGTGGCGCGCGGCTACCCGCAGCCGCTGGCCGCCGCCTACCGCACCAAGCTCGCGACACTAGCCGAACGGCTCGTACTGCAAGAACGCCTCCGGCCGGCCTTCCTCTTCGAGCAGTGCACGGTGACCAGGCTGGACGAACAATCCCTGACGGACGACCCGGTGCTGGCGGCGCTCGACCCCGGCCTGGACTCGGTGCTCAACCTCAACGGGCCGGACGAGTACCGGAGGGCCCGCGCCCGGCCCGGCCCCGAGGTCACCGTGCGGCGGTTCGGCGTGCTGGCCGACGGTCACCGGGCCCCGGAGATAGTCCAGGCGGCCACGGTGGCCGAGGCCGCCGCGGCGGCCGGCGTCGACTTCGGCGCGCACGTGACCGTGGCGCTCAACGGGGACCAGATCACCCGGGACGGCCAGACCCCGCTGGCCGCGGGGGACACCGTCTTCTTCCTGTCCGCCGACGCCGGGGGCTGAGGCGAGCCGTATTCCATCCGCGCCGTAAGTCTTCCTCACCCGCAACGTGCAGCGCGACCGTGATGCCTTCGGGCACGGTGTGAACCTGGCGTCCGCGTGCGGTGAGGGCGCGGGCGAGATGGGCCTGCCACTTCTCCATGATCCCGTGGAACCCGTACTCCACACCGTCCGCCGTCGTCACGGCGAGGACCCGGTATCCCCACCAGCCGCCGATCCCCGCGGGCTTCCTGGTCCGGACGCCGGTGACCTGGTCGAGCGGAATGACGGTCACGCCGTCGCCGCCGGCCGCCGCCTTCCTGATCGCCCGCCGCTTGAGGATGGCATTCCCGGCCCCCCCGCCGATCGCGGATCCGGCCGCTATTCCCAGCCACCCGATCGTGTGGAACAAAGGGAGGGCGACGGCAGCGTAGATGGCGGGCCCCACGAGGTAGCCGAAGGTGTCCGTCGGGGTGATCACGGCAGCCAGCCTGTCCGGGTAGAGCAGCACCATGCCCCGCCCGCGGCTGGCCCCGCCGGCCGAGAACCTGGCCGCCTGGCTGCGAATCGAGATCCCGCTGTCCGTCATTTCTCTCTTCCCTCGCCCAGTCAATGTCCGGAGATTGCAGGCGCCGTCCTCGCCGTTATCCTGAAGAGGGCCCGGGGCCGCCGCAGATACGCCGCAATCGGTGTATCTGAGGGCCGCGGCGGCGCTCCGTGGGGAGGAAAAGGACCCGCCCGAGAGGAGCAGTTTGTGGACTGGAGCCTGTTCGGCTGTGCCCGCAAGGGACACGTGACGTACGCCCCGGACGAACCGGAGCTACGGGACCGGCTGATGGCGCCGACAGCGGGCGGAACGGCCTGGCGCTGCCTGCGCTGCGGCGCGTTCGTCACCGGCGGCCAGCACGGCAACGTCCAGCATGGCAGCGGTCCGGCCGCGGCGGCGCCGCTGCTCCGCCGGGGCAAGGAGCTGCGCGACGAGCTGATCCTGCGGGTTTTCGCGGTGGAGCGGTTCGTCCGCTTCGTGATCTTCGGCGGCGCGGCCTACGGGGTGTGGCGGTTCAGGTACGACCGGGCCGGCATCCAGCGGGCGTTCAACAACGACCTGCCGGCCATCCGGGCGCTGTACCGGGATCTCGGCTTCAACGTCGACCATTCCAAGTTGCTCGGGCTGATCCAGCACTCGTTCACGCTCGACTCGCGCACCCTCACCTACCTGGCGGCCGGGCTGGCCGTCTACGCCCTCATCGAGCTGCTTGAAGGCATCGGGCTGTGGCTGGGCAAGCGGTGGGGCGAGTACTTCGCCATGGTGGCGACCTCGGTCTTCCTGCCGTATGAGGTGTATGACCTGACCGTGAAGATCACCTGGCTGCGGGTCGGGGCGCTGGTGATCAACCTGCTGCTCGTCGTCTACCTGGTCTGGACCAAGCGGCTGTTCGGCGTCCGCGGCGGCAGGAAAGCCTACGAAGCCAGGCTGCGCAGCGAGTCCTACATCGAGGTGGAGCAGGCCGCGCTCAGTGCGGCAGCACCGTGAAGGACTGCATCATGTCGTTGTCCTCGTGCTCCACGATGTGGCAGTGGTACACGTACGACTGCGGCGCCCGCACGCCGCTGGGCAGCTCGACCCGGGCCCGGATGATCGTGAAGGACCCGGGGTTGACCTTCGTGGTGTCCTTGAAACCGCGCTCGTCCGGGGTGGGCGGCCGCATCGGGCCGGTCGCGAACGGCCGCGGGTCGATGCCGCCGGGCACCCCGTCCGGCCCGCCGTGCGCCTTCTCGTAGGCCTCGGCGTCGAACGGCACCCGGCCGACCACCTGGTGGGTGAACAGGTGGGTGTGCATCGGGTGGGTGTCCATGGTCATGTTGACGAAGACCCAGTCCTCCACGGTCCCGGCCCGCGGATGCTCGGGCGCCCGGCCGAAGTGCGCGGCGTTCAGGTTCAGGAACCAGGCCGCCGTCTCGGGCTCGACCTCGTTCAGGGTGATGAACCTGGTGGTGTCGGGCCGCCGCAGCCGCGCGGCCTGACCGGGCAGGTGGCGCGGGATGTCGCGCGGCCCGCGGTGCGTCACCGAGGTGCCGACCCGGAGCTGCATGACCGTCGGCAGCGGCGGGGCGGGCGTCGACACCGGCGGGGCGGGCGTGATGTTGCGCACGACCAGCGTGCGTCCCTCGAAGCCGCGGAAGTCGGCGATCACGTCAGCCCGTTCGGCCGGCGCGAGCACCAGCCGGCGCATCGGCACCGGACGGTCCCACAGGCCGCCCTCGGCGCCGATCTGCCACATCGGGGCGCCGCCCAGGTCCAGGCTCATGATGCGCGCGTTGCAGCCGTTGAGCACGCGGAACCGGTACAGCCGCGGCTCGACGTGCAGGTACGGCCAGACCTTGCCGTTGACCAGCATGTGGTCACCGAAGTACTCGCCGATCCAGGTGACGCCGGGGATGGTGCTGACCGGGTAGCCGAAGGTGCCGTCCGGGTTGAACAGGCGGTCCTGGATGACCAGCGGGATCTCGTAGGCGCCGCCGGGGACGCCGATCGGGTTGGGTTCGGTGCCCGTGTCGTGCTCGTCCCGCAGGATGTAGGCGCCGGCCAGCCCGGCGAACACGTTGAGCCGGGTGGCGCCCATGGCGTGATCGTGGAACCACATCAGCCGGGCGGACTGCTGCGGCGCCTCGTTTGGGTACAGGACGGTCTGCGTCTCCCCGGGACCGAACCCGTCCGGGGTCACCGCCGGGTTGCCGTCGTCGGCGCCGGCCACGAACGCGCCGTGCAGGTGCGCCATCATCCGCACCTGGCGGCCCAGGGGCGTGAGCCGGGTGTCGACCGGTATCCAGGAAGGGTAGCTCGCGGGCAGCCGGTGAGTGTAGCTGACCTGGACCGGGGTTCCGGTCTGCGCCGCGATGGCCATGCCGAACGAGCCGGCCTGCCCGCCCAGGCCGGAACCGTCGTCGTACGCCCAGACCGGCGTCTTCGGCAACTGGGGGTGCAGGCGGCGGTGGATCTGCCTGAGCGTGAAGCGGTACTCGCCGGGGGCCGCCGGGGTGGCCACCACGATGCCGGCGCCGGGCACCGGCAGCGGCTCGGCGAACGGCCGCAGGCGCACCGCCCGGCCAGCCGGCCGCGCGGTGGTGACGGCCGCCGCCGCCGCGCCGGGACGAGCGGCGGTGACGCTCAGCGCCGCGCCCGCGAGCCCGTACTTGAGGAATCCGCGCCGGGTGGTGTCGGTCATGGCAGGTCCGTTTCGGTAAGAAACTGTTCGATCTTCTGGATTGGATCTTGCCTCCTTCAGACTGGGAAGCGGACCAAGGTCTCCCTCCCTAGGGCCGTAAGCCCTATCGGCCGCAACGCCAGGTTCGGCAGGGCGCATGGTCATCACCAGTCACGCAATCACGGGGAGGGTGCCTGCCGCCGGCATGTTGGCGAAACGTGTCCGACTTAGACCGAACCTGGGGTGTATTGTGTGCCGAACTGGCCGCCTGGCTGCAGGCGGCCGGTGCCATGAGGATGGAAGGGCCTGGTCATGCTCCGGAGATTTTCCGCCATCGCCGGGCGCAACGGCGTCCTGTACCTGACGTGGGACTACGGGCCGAATGCGGACCTGGTGCAGTTCATCTGCGCGGCCAACGGCAGCTGCGCGTTCGCCACCGGCGACCTCAACGTGGTCATCCAGGAGTCGACCGACCACGGCCGGACCTGGGGCCCGATGGTCCACGTGAGCCCGGGCTTCCCGGCCAGCGGCGGCGACAGCGCGCCGATGGTGGTCGAGCCCGGCGGCCGGATCGACATGTCCTACCAGGGCTACAACATCTACAACCTCAAGACCTACGCGATGAGCCCGGCCTACACGTACTTCACGTCCTCCGCCGACGGCGGGCACACCTGGTCCCCGCCCGTCCAGGTCGGTCCGTCGGCCGGCACGATGTCGCTGGCCGAGTGGTGGATCGACGGCGCGATCGCCCGTGACACGGCGGGAAACCTGTACATCACCTGGGACACGCAAGGCGTCAGGACCGACGTCGGCTGGCTGTCCTACTCCGCCGACCACGGCCGCACCTGGTCCGCGCCGATCCGGGTGACGCCCGACAACGACAACGCGACGCACATCGTCGAGGTCGCGGGCGGCGGCCCCGGTGTCGCGTACGCGGGCTGGCTCGCCGACAGTTCCCCGCGCGGCTACGCGCAGTACCTGCGGACGTTCTCGATCACGCGCGGCTGGCTGTCCGGCCCGCGGCGGATTTCCGCCCGGTACGGCAGCACGGCCATCTGGCCGGGCGACACCTTCGGCATCTCGGCCGTCCGGGACCGTCACACGGTCATGCTGAGCTGGGGCAGCGCGGTGGGAGGCTCGCCCAACTCGGAGATCTTCGCCACGCCCGTGGCGGTCTCCGGGTAAGCGTCGGCCGCCGGCCTGAGCGCCGGGTGCGGTCACCTCTTGACGCCGGCGGCGCACCGGACGTAGAGCCCGCGGTCCAACCCCACCATGGCTGGCCGCCGGCGCCGGGACCGTGACACCCGGACCGTTCGGGGTCATCTTGATAATCCCGAACGGACCCGGTATCCGCCTCCCCGCCCGCCCCGCGCCTCACTTCTCCACGTCGGCCGTCCACCGGGCCTCGACGCGGCCGAACCGCCAGTAGGCCAGCGCGGCCACCCAGATGACGACGAACAGGCCGGCGATGCAGAACCCGGCGGTGTTGATGTCGAAGTTGCCCACGACGGACCACAAGCCGCCGTCCAGGTGCAGCTCGTCGGTCAGCACGCCGAGGATCTCGATGGTGCCGATGATGAACGCCGCGCCAATGGACAGCCCGGTGATGACCAGGTTGTAGTAGACCTTGCGGACCGGCTTGGCGAACGCCCAGCCGTAGGCGAAGTTCATGAACAGCCCGTCCAGCGTGTCGAACAGCATCAGGCCGCCGCCGAACAGGAACGGCAGCGCGAGCACGGCGTAGTACGGCAGGCCCTGGATCGCGGCGTAAGCGGTGGCGGCGAGCAGCACCACCTCGGTGGTGGTGTCGAAGCCCACGCCGAAGATCAGCCCGACGAAGTACAGCTGCCAGGTGTGCTTGATGGAGCGCATGAACCGGCCGAAGAACCGGTACATCAGCCCGCGGGCCTGCAGCTGGTTCTCGAGTTCGGCCTCGTCGTAGGCGCCGCGGCGCATGTCGCGGAAGACCTTGACGATGCCGGCCAGCACGATGAGGTTGAGCAGCGCGATCAGGTACAGGAAGCCGGCCGAGACCAGCGTCCCGGCCATCCCGCCGGCCGTCTCGAAGGCCGAGTCCGGGTTGACCACCGCGCCGAACACCGCCCGGGCCGCGACGACGATGCCCGCCCCGACCGCTATCACCACGCTGGCGTGGCCGAGGGAGAAGAAGAACCCGGAGGCCAGCGGCCGCTGGCCGTCGGCCATCAGCTTGCGGGTGGTGTTGTCGATGGCCGAGATGTGGTCGGCGTCGAAGGCGTGCCTGAACCCGAGGAACCACGCGGTGACCGCGACGCCGAGGCCGACGCCCAGGCCATGGCTGCTGCCCTCGCCCCGGTAGTCGAAGTGGTGCGGCATCACCACCAGGAGGTAGATGCCCCAGCCCGCGGCGTTCAGCGCCAGGATGAACCCGAACATCGCGGCGAGCCGGCCCCGCTCACGGCCGGACAGATCGGCGCCCATCCGGTGCAGCCGTCCCTTGCCTGGCATGCGTTCCGCCCTTCGCCCGAGGACTGGTGTGCGCGGGCAGGCCGGGCCAGGCGACCGGACTCGTCCCCTTGCGGGGCTTCACCGTTGCGGGACAGTGCCGGGTTCTCCAGATTTTCGCTGGCCGGACTTCGCTGGACGGGCTGCCGCTCCCGGGCGGGCCGGGAGCACGGCCAACGTAACGGGTGGCCTCGCGCGTCGTCAAGGTTGATCAGATGATCAGCTTTTAGCGGCGGCGCGCGCGGTTATGGAATGCTGATGCGGTGCACCTGCTGCCCGCGGACCGGTCCGATCACCGGGTCATCGACGCCGAGCGGATCTGCCAGGCCATCGCCGCCCTGGACAGCCCCGAGGCGATCCAGGCCCGGGCCCGGCAGTTCGCCGTGCTCGCCGATCCCACCCGGCTCACGCTGCTGACCTGCATCAGGGCGGCCGGCCCGATCAGCGTCTCGGACCTGGCCGCGGCGACCGGGATCAACGGCGCCACGGTGTCCCAGACGCTGCGCTACCTGCGCGCCAGCCAGACGGTCATCGCCGAGCGCGACGGCCGGGTCGTCCGCTACCGGCTCGCCAGCACCCCCATCACGGCGCTGCTGGCCGGCCAGTAGGCCGGGGACGCCCGTGACGGACCTGCTGCTGGTCAACGCCAACGTGCTGACCATGAACCCGGACCCCTCGGCCTCGCCGCGGGCCTCGGCGGTGGCCATCGCGGCCGGCCGGATCGAGGCCCTGGACGCCAGGGCCGGGGTCTCGGCGGGCCCGGACCGGGTGGTCGACCTGCGCGGCGCGACGGTGCTGCCCGGGTTTCACGACGCGCACAACCACATGATCGGGTTCGGCATGTCGCTGGCCGAGGTCGACCTGCGCGCGGCCGCGGCGGGCACGCTCGACGAGCTGTACGCGGCGATCTCCCGCCGCGCCGGGACGACCGCCCCGGGGGAGTGGGTGGTCGGCTCCGGTTACGACCAGAACAAGCTCGGCGGCCACCCGCACCGGGACGCCCTGGACCGGGCCGCGCCCGGGCGCCGGGTCTGGCTGCGGCACACCTCCGGGCACATGTGCGTGGTGAACAGCCTGGTCCTGGCCGACCTCGGTCTCGACGCGGCCGCCACCGAGCTGCCCGGCGGCCGGGTCGCCACCGACCACGGCGGCCGCCCGACCGGCCTGCTCGAGGAACGCGCCCAGCTCCTGGTGGGCAGCCTGGTCTACCCCTACCCGCTGGCCGAGCTCACCGAGGCGATCGCCCGGGCCGCCGGCCAGTACCTGAAGGAGGGCGTCACCAGCTGCACCGAGGCCGGCATCGGCGGCGGCTGGGTCGCGCACAGCCCGGCCGAGCTCGCCGCCTATGCCGCGGCCCGGGACCAGGGCAGGCTCGGCGTCCGGGTCGAGCTGATGACGGCAGGCGAGGTGCTGCACCCGCTCGGCGCGCACCCCGGCGACGGCCTGGTGGCCGGGCTCGACCTGGGCATCAGGACCGGCTTCGGCGACGACTGGCTCCGGCTCGGCCCGGTGAAGATCTTCGCCGACGGGTCCCTGGTCGGCCGGACCGCCGCGCTGCACGATCCCTACGCCGCAGACGCGCCCGGGAACGGACAGGGGCGCGGTTACCTGCAGGCGGACGCGGCCGAGCTTCAGGCCGCGATCATCGCCGCGCACCGCTCCGGCTGGCAGGTGGCCACTCACGCGATCGGCGACCTGGCCATCGACGTGGTGCTCGACGCCTATGCCCGCGCGCTTGAGCAGTACCCGCGGCGCGACCCGCGGCACCGCATCGAGCACTTCGGCGTGGTCCGGCCGCGGCAGGTCGTCCGGGCCGCCGAGCTCGGCGTGATCGCCGTGCCGCAGGGCCGGTTCGCCACCGAGCTCGGCGACGGCATGCTGGCCGCGGTCGGCCCGGCCCGGCACGGCTGGCTGTACCCGCAGCGATCGCTGCTGGCCGCGGGCATGGTGCTCCCGGGCAGCTCCGACCGCCCGGTGGTGGCCGGGGCGCCGCTGCTCGGCATCGCCGACATGGTGAACCGGCGCACCGGCTCCGGCGCGCCGTTCAACCCGGCCGAGGCGATCACCGCGGAGCAGGCGCTGCGCGCCTGGACCTGGGGTTCGGCCTACGCCAGCCGCCAGGAGCAGGTCAGGGGCTCGATCGCCCCCGGCATGCTCGCCGACCTGGTGGTGCTGTCCGAGGATCCCACCGCCGTCAGCCCGGAGCGCATCGCCGGCCTGGAGGTGCTCGCCACCGTCGTCGGCGGCCAGGTCCGTTACGACGCCGGCGCCCTGGACGGCCTCAGCTAGCTAGGACCACAGCCGGGCGGTGGCCCGGCGGGCGCCCTCGGCCAGCGACTCGAACTTGGCCCACACGATAGACGGGTGGATCTCCGGGCGGTACGTGGCCTGCGAGGAGAAGCCGCAGTCGGCGCTGGCCACCACGTTCTCCCGGCCGACCAGCTCGGCGAACCGAACGATCCGGTCGGCGATCGTGTCGGGATGCTCCACGATGTTGGTGGCGTGGCTGATGACCCCGGGCAGCAGCACCGCGTCCCGTGGCGGCTTGACCGACTCGAACACGTGGTACACGTGCTCGTGCCGGGGGTTGGCGGCCTCGAAGGAGAACGCCCCCGCCTGGATCGTGAACAGCGTGTCGATCATCTCGGCCAGCGGCGCGTCGTGCACCCGGGGACCCTCGTTGATGCCGTCTATAACCCCCGAAAGCGCAGACAAAGCCGGTGGCCGCCTCCCACGCGGGCGGCTAGCCTGGCAACTGCCGTGGGGGGCCGCCGCCGACGGAGGATGCCGTGCCGCTGCCAAAGCAGGTCGATACCTCGCAGATCGACACGTCCCGGCCGCACGCGGCCAGGATCTATGACTACCTGCTCGGCGGCAAGGACCACTTCCCGGCTGACGCGCAGACGGCCGAGCAGGCCATGCTGGCGATCCCGACGGCCCGCACCTCCGCCCTCCAGAACCGGGCCTTCCTCGGCCGGGCCGTGCGCTTCCTGGCCGGCGCGGGCATCAGGCAGTTCCTCGAGGTCGGGATCATCGGCGCGGTCGCCAGGAAACCGTGACCGCGCGGCGGCCGGAAACGTGACCGGCGTACCGCTGGACTGGCTCGCGGCGGTGACCGAGGCGGCCGGGGGCAGCAGCGCCGCGCTGGCCGCCGCGGCGGCACGGGCCAGGAGCGATCCGGGCGCCTGCACGGTGGTGCTGGTGGAGGGCATGAGCGACCAGGCCGCGGTGGCGACGCTGGCCGCCCGCCGCGGCCGTGACCTGCGCGGCGAGGGCGTCTTCGTGGTGCCGATGGGCGGCGCGACCAACATCGGGCACTTCCTCGGGCTATTCGGCCCGCAGGGGTTCGGCGTCCGGCTGGCGGGCCTGTGCGACGAGGGGGAGGAGCGCGATTTCCGCCGCAGCCTGGCGCGGGCCGGGCTCGGGGCCGGCCCGGACCAGGCTCCCCTGGACCGGGCCGGCCTGGCCGGGCTCGGTTTCTTCGTCTGCGTCGCCGACCTGGAGGACGAGCTGATCCGCGCGCTCGGCGCCGGCCGGGTGCAGGAGCTGATCGAGGCGGAGGGCGAACTCGGGCCGTTCCAGACCTTCACCAGGCAGCCCGCCCAGCGGGACCGGCCCCGCGAGCAGCAGCTGCGCCGCTTCCTTGGCACCCGCTCCGGCCGCAAGATCCGCTACGGCCACGTGCTCGCCGCGGCACTCGACCTGACCCGGGTGCCGGGCCCGCTGGCCGCCGTGCTGTCCCGGGTGTGAGCTCGCTGGCCGCGCTTGTCCTGTTTTGCAGGGCGATTGCCGGTTCATTTCCGCCCCTTCGCCGCCTCAGAATGGGAGGCCGTCGGTCCGGTGTGACGCAGGCCGGCTGACGGTCAGCGACGAGGAGGCCGATGAGATGGCGCGGCGCGTGCCCGGGACGCCGGCCCGCGGGACAGCCGGCCCGGCCCGGTGACGGGTGAGCCCGGCGAACTGGCGGTGCTGCGGGAGGCCTTCCCCGGCTACCGGTTCCGGCGGCGGGACTTCCGGGGCGTGCCGTGTTACCTGGCCGAGGCCCGGCACGCCGCCGATGCGCCGCTGGCGGCCGCCTGGAGCCCCGAGGTCCTGGCGGACATGCTCGCCGCGGCGGCGGGACGGCCGGTGCGGCTGCGCCCCGCCGCCGTGGCCGCCGCCTACCGTGACCGGCTGATGACGGTGCAGCAGTGCGCCGCGATGTTCGGGGTGTCCCGGACGACGATCATGAAGTTCCTGGCCGCCGAGGGGGTCGCCCTGCGCCGACCGGGCGCCGATGTCGATGACCAGGCCGTGGTGACCGCCTACCGGGACGAGAGGCTGAGCCTGCACGACTGCGCCGCGCGTTTCGGGATCAGCCAGCGCCGGGTCGCCGCGGTGCTGGACCGGCACGGCGTGCCCCGCCGGCCGGTGGGCCGGCCCCCGCGGCCGCCCGCCGGCTAGCTCTGTTCGACGATCTCCATGCCGTTGCCGTCGGGGTCGCGGAAGGCGAACATGGGCGGCACGCCGGGCCAGCGCAGCACGTCGCCGACGTCCACGCCGCTGGCCCGCATCGCGGCGTGCACCTCGTCCGCGTCGGGAGCCACGAACCTGATGCCGGTCTCGACCCCAGCCGGCAGCGAACGGGATCCTGCCAGGACAGACGGCGGGGCCCGGCCGAGATCATCGGTGCGTCACGAATCCAGGGCGAGCAGCTTGGCCGCGACCTCGGTCAGGTCCTCGCCCACCACATCGGCTGGCTCGAACGGCGCGCCGTAGCCGCCGGACTTGCGGCTCACCCAGCCGGTCGTCAGCCCGGCCCGCTTGGCGCCGTGGCAGTCCCAGTCGTGCGCCGCGACCAGCGCCAGCCACTGCGGCGGGACGTCAAGCACCTCGGCGGCGTACAGGTACACCATCTGCGACGGCTTCCACCGGTACACCTCACCGACCGAGATCACCCGGTCCACCAGGGAACCGAGCCCGGTGCGGTTGAGGAAGGACGAGGTGAGGTACGCGGACCCGTTGGTCAGGCAGGCCACCCGCACGCCGGATTCGGTGAGGGTGGTCATCGCGGGCAGCGCGTCGGGGAACGCCGGCAGCTCGCCGAACCCGGCCATGACCTGCGCCACCTGATCGTCGCTGACGGTGTAGCCGGTGACCCCGCGCAGCGCGGTCTCGGCGACGTCGGCGAAGGGCACGAAGTCCCCGGTCGCGGACAGCGCCATGCCGTCCCGCAGCGTGCGGGTGTACCACGCCTCGAGCAGGTGCGGAGGCTGGCCGGCCGCGGTGAGCCGCGCACGCAGCGGCTCCAGCGACATCAGCGTCTCGATCACGTCGAAGGCGACCACGGCCGGGCGGTGTGTCATGACGGGCCGAGTTTCTTGATCGCGTCCTCGATGGCGCGGTGGAACGTCGGGTACGCGTACGGCATGTTGCGCAGGGTGGCCAGCGGCACCTCGGCCCGGACCGCGACCTGCAGGGCGCTGAGGACTTCACCCCCGCAGGGGCCGGCTGAGGTGGCGCCCACCAGCACGGACCGGTCGGCATCCGCGATGACCTTGATGAGGCCGTCGTTGCCCGCCTTGTGGATCCAGCCCCGGGCCGAGTAGGGCACCTGGGTCGTCCCCGTGCGCACCCGCAGGCCGGCCGCCCTGGCTTGTTCCTCGGTCAGGCCGACGCTGGCGATCTCCGGGTCGGTGAAGGTGACCCGGGGCACCGCGCGGTAGTCGGCGGGCTCGCCGCCCTGGCCCAGGATGTCCCGCACCGCGATGTCCGCCTGGTACATGGACATGTGCGTAAAGGCGCCCTTCCCGGTCACGTCGCCGATGACCCACACCCCGTCCGCGGCGCGCATCCAGCCGTCCGTCGGGATCGTGCGCGCGGTGTCGTCCAGGCCGACCGCGGCCACGCCGAGCGCGGCCAGGTCCACCCGGCGCCCGGTGCAGACCAGCAGCCGCTCGGCGGTGTGAGTGCTCATGCCCAGGTGAACCGTGAAGTGGGTGCCGTTGTGGCTGACCCGCTCGGCCGGAGCGTCGGTGCAGACCTTGATGCCCTCGGCGGCGAAGATCCGCTCGATCAGCTCACTGGCCTCGGGCTCCTCGAACGACAGCAGCCGCGGCAGGGCTTCGACCACGGTGACGGCGGTGCCGAAGCGGGCGAAGACCTGGGTGAGTTCGGCGCCGATGGCCCCGCCGCCCAGCACGATCAGCGACTCCGGTACCTGCTCGGCCTGGACGATTTCCCGGTTGGTCCAGTACGGGGTGCCGGACAGGCCGTGGATCGGCGGGATGGCGGGATCGGTCCCGGTGTTGATCACGATGCCCCGGCTGGCTTGGAAGACCCGGGTTCCCTCGGCGCCGCTGACCGTCACCTGGCCGGGGCCGGTGATCTTCCCGCACCCCCGGACCAGATGGCCGCCCTTGCCGGTGAACCGGTCGGCCGCCACCTTGTCGTTCCAGCCGTCGGTGGCCTCTTCCCGGATCCGCCGCGCCACCGGTGACCAGTCGGGGCTGACGGCCGCGGTGCCGGCCATGCCGGGTACCCGCCTGCTCTCGGCAATCAGATTGGCGGCGCGAATCATCATCTTGGAAGGCACGCACCCGTAGTAGGGACATTCCCCGCCGACCAGACGAGATTCCACCCCGGTTACGTGCAGTCCCGCTTCGGCCAGCGTCCCGGCTAGGTATTCACCGCCTGGACCGAGGCCGATCACGACCACGTCTGTATGCTCTGGTTGGTCCATGCCCGACTCCTGCCCTGTGTGGCTTCCCATCATGCGGCCCCGGCCCGGTCAGGCATACCTTTTCGCGGTAATTCAGGCGAGGGGCGGAGAGGCGGGGCCGGCAATCCCGGGCGGGGTTATTTCCATGATCACGCGCGCTTGGCGCCTTTTGCCGCCCTGATTTCCGTCAAGTTATCGCAAGGCAAGATTTACCCCACCATGGAGTGGGCAGGCCGCTTCGCGGAGTGATTGTCCGGGTCAGCCGCTGTCGCCCTCGTGCTCCGGGCCTGAGTTCTCCGGGCCTGAGTTCTCCGGGCCTGAGTTCTCCGGGCCTGAGTTCTCCAGGTCCGAGATATCCAGTTCGGGCTGGCCGTGCACGAACGTGTCCGGGTTCTCCAGGTCGTCGGCCGCGGGCAGCAGGTCCGGGTGAGCCCACAGCGCGTCCCGGCCGTCGGTTCCCCGCGCCTCGGTGAGGCCCTGCCAGATGCTCGCCGCCTCGCGCAGCCGGCGCGGGCGCAGTTCCAGGCCGACCAGGGTGGCGAAGGTGCGCTCGGCGGGTCCGCCGGTGGCCCGGCGGCGCCTGATCGCCTCGGCCAGTCCGTCGGCGTGCGTGAGGCGGTCCCGCGCGGCCGCGCTGACCACCGTCGCGACCCACCCCTCCACCAGCGCCAGCGCGGTCTCGAGCCGGGACAGCGCGGCCTTCTGGGCGGGCGTGTCCTCCGGCCGGAACAGGCCCTCGCCGGCCAGCGCGTCGCGCAGCGCCTCGGGGTTGGTGATGTCGACCTCGGGCATGGCCTCCTGCAGCCGGGCCATGTCGACGGTGATGCCGCTGGCGTACTGCTCGACCGCGCCGAGCAGGTGCGCGCGCAGCCACGGCACGTGCGAGAACAGCCGCTGGTGCGCGGCCTCGCGCAAGGCGAGGAAGAGCCGGACCTCGCCGGCGTCGACGGACAGCCCCTGGCCGAACTCCGCCACGCCCGCGGGCAGCAGCGCGGCCGTGCCCTCCGGGCCGAGCGGCAGCCCGATGTCGGCGGAACCGACCACCTCGCGAGCGAGCTCGCCGACCGCCGTCCCGGTCTGGCCGCCGATCATCGCGCCGCCCAGCTGGCGCATCATGGCCGCCAGCCCGCCCAGGCCGCCGAGACCGCCCGGGCCGCCGCCGAGGGCACCGAGCGCCTGGCGCACCTCCTCGGGCACCTCCTCGCCGAGCTGCGCGGGATCGGCGCTGAACATGCCGCTCATCGCCTCGACGCCCTTGGCCGCGATCGGGTCGCAGAGCTTCGCCCAGATCGGGAACGTCGCCTCCAGCCACTCCGACCGGCTCCAGGCCTCGATCTTGCGGATGCCCGAGGGGAACGACGTGGCCTCGTCCAGCCACAGGTCGGCCAGCCGGACCGCCTCGGTGATCTCCCGGCGCTGCGCGTCCAGGACGCTCGGGTCGCCCGCCGCCACGATCGCGTGCCTGGCCACGTTCTTGGCCAGGTCCCAGTTGACCGGGCCGCCGCGGTAGGACAGCATGTCGGCGAACTGGCGCAGCGCGTCGGCGAACTGCTGCGGGTCGCCCATCGCCCCGAAGGGTCCCTGGGGTCCCAGCGGCCCGCCCGGGCCCGCGGGTCCCTGGTCTCCGCCGGCGCCAGAACCTGAGCCGGACCCCTGGCCGCCCTGGTCTTCCGGATTGTCGGGCAGTCCGAAGCCGAACGGGCGATCAGCCATCGTTGGCTCTGCGGCAGGATGGAAGGGTCATGACCGTCACGTTATCTCGGGAGAAGCGCACTGTGACAAACGCCCGGCGGCCGGTTCGCCACGAGCGCAGCGACCACCAGCGAAGTGATACACAGGACCAGCCTATGCCCGTCGTGGCGGTTACTGGGGCGGCTCGCGGCATCGGGCGGGCCCTGACCATGCGGCTGGCCGCGTCGCCGGACGTCAAGAAGGTCATCGCGATCGACAGCGACCGGGGCGACATCGCCGGCGTGACCTGGCGCGTGGCCGACGTGCGGGACCCGGCCCTGGCCGGGCGGCTGGGCGGGGTCGACGTGGTGGTGCACGCCGACTACGACCTGACCCCCGACTCCGACGCCCGGCCGCGCCGCGCCTTCAACGTCCGCGGGGCGCAGACCGTGCTCACCTCGGCCGCCGCCGGGCGGGTCGGGCGGGTGGTGCTGGTGACCAGCGCGATGGTCTACGGCGCCCGGCCGGACAACCCGGTGCCGCTGGCCGAGGACGCCCCGCTCGCCGCGGACACGGACAGCAGCGTGGCCGGGGACCTGCTGGAGATCGAGCAGCTGGCCCGCCGCTCGCCGCGGGCCAACCCGGGCATGGCGGTGACGGTGGTCCGGCCCGCGGCCCTGGTCGGGGCGGACCCGTACCCGGTGGACACGCTGGTGACCAGGCATTTCGAGGCGCCGCGGCTGCTCACCGTGAAGGGCTGCGCGCCCCGCTGGCAGTTCTGCCACGTCGATGACCTGGTGTCCGCGCTGGAGTTCACCGTGCGCGGCGGGATCGACGGTGAGTTCGCGGTGGGCTGCGACGGCTGGCTCGAGCAGGAGGAGGTCGAGCGGATCAGCGGGCTGAAGAGCATCGAGCTGCCGGCCCGGCTGACGTTCGGCACCGCGCAGCGGCTGCACCGGGTCGGGGTGACCCCGGCGCCGGCCATGGACCTGCGGTACGTGGTCTACCCCTGGGTGGTGGACGGCACCGCGCTCCGCGCGGCCGGCTGGCGCCCCGGCTACGGCAACGAGGAGGTGCTGCGCGTCCTGCTCGACCAGCGGAAGGGCAGGCACGCGCTGGCCGGCCGCCGGATCGCCCGCAAGGAGGCCACGATCACCGCGGCCGGCGCGACGGTCGCCGTGGTCGGTACCGCCGCCATCGTCCGCCGCGCCCGCCGCCGCCACCGCACTGACCCCTGATCCCGTACGCCGACCCCCAATCCCGTACGAGGTACCGTTGCATTGCGAGCGAGCCAAAGGGGCGTATGTGAGCGAGCCAAAGGGGCGCGGTGCTACCGCGAGCCAAAGGGGCGCGGCGCCGCCTGGACTGAGGAGCGAGGAACGAGCGACGAGGGAAGGCGGCGCCTTGAAAGCGCCCCGGAGGCGAGCAGAAAACACAGTTCGCCTGATCGCCGTGCGGGAGTCCGAGCTGTCCGTGGATGAGGTCCGGGCCGCGGTGGCGGACCCCGCGGCCGGCGGCATCGCGCTGTTCGCCGGGGCGGTCCGGGACTCCGATCACGACCGGGGGGTCACCGGGCTGTCGTACAGCGCGCACCCGTCGGCGGCGGACGAACTCCGGCAGGTCGCCGAGGCGGTCGCGGGGAAGTTCCCCGTCCTGGGGATCGCGGCCGTGCACCGGGTGGGCGACCTGGCCATCGGCGACCTGGCGGTGGTGGTGGCCGTGGCCTGCCCGCACCGGGCCGAGGCGTTCGATGCCTGCCGCGCGCTGATCGACGAGCTGAAGGCCTCGGTGCCGATCTGGAAGCACCAGCGGTTCGCCGACGGCACGAACGAGTGGGTAGGCAGCGCGTGAACCTAAGGTTTCGCGCGTAGTCTTCGCACCATGTCCCGACGCTCCCTGACGCTGCTCATTGCCTCCGTCGGTACGGCCGTGGCGATCGCGGTCAGCGTGCTCGTGCCGGTGCCCTATGTCATCCTCGGGCCCGGCCCCACGCTGAACACGCTGGGCAAGGACTCCTCCGGGCACCCGCTGATCACGGTCTCCGGTCACGCGTCCTATCCCACCAGCGGACACCTGAACATGGTGACGGTGAGCTATCAGGGGTGCCAGGGCGACCGCTTCAACGTCTTCACCGCCCTGGTGGCCTGGCTGAACCCGCACGAGGCGGTCGTCCCGGAAACCGAGATCTGCCCCGCCGGGCAGACCCAGAAGCAGACGCAGGAGCAGGACACGCAGCAGATGACCAGCTCGCAGCAGACCGCGACCGCCGCCGCGCTGACCGAGCTGGACATCCCCTACTCCACCCAGGTGGTCGTGGCCCAGGCGGAGAAGGGCTTCCCCGCCTACGGCGTGCTCAAGGCCGGGGACGTGATCACCGCCGTGGACGGCAAGCCGGTGGCCAGCGAGACCTCCCTGACCAGCCTGATCCGGGCGCATCCGGCGGGCAGCACGCTGACCGTGAGCATCACCAGGAACGGCCAGCGCCAGCAGGTCCAGGTCAGGACCCGGGCATCGGGCGGCCGTCCGGTGATGGGCGTGGAGATCCAGGGGACGTACAAGTTCCCGTTCACGGTGAAGATCAGCGTGGGCGACATCGGCGGCCCGAGCGCGGGCATGATGTTCGCCCTCGGCATCATCGACAAGCTGACCAGTTCCGACCTGACCGGCGGCAAGTTCATCGCCGGGACGGGGGAGATCGAGGCCAGCGGGAAGGTCGATGCCATCGGCGGCATCCAGCAGAAGATGATCGGCGCGCGCAACGCGGGCGCGACCGTCTTCCTGACCCCCGCGTCGAACTGCGCGGACGCCAAGGGCGCCGTGCCCGCGGGCCTGCGCCTGGTCAAGGTGAGCACGCTGACCCAGGCCGTGACCTACCTGGAAGACCTCAAATCCGGCCAGCCCGTCCCGTCCTGCTGAGCCCCTTTCATGATCGTGAACAGTTCGGGGCAAATCGCGCCCGAAACTGTTCACGATCATGGAACGCCCCCCGGGGAGGCACCCCGGGGGGAGAGGCAGGGCGCGTACGGGCGGGAGGGGCACGCGCCCGGTCCGTTCGGCTAATAGATTTTGTCCCATGAAGGTTGCTGACGCGGTGGCGGTGGCCGGGCACGAGGTGCACGTGTGCCGCTACCGTGAGGCCCGCACGCTGCTGCGCTGGCTCGGCGAGGACCTGCGGGGCCTGCGGGTCCTCGACGTGGCGGGCGGCGACGGGTACTGGGCGGGCCGGGCGCGCGGGCGCGGGGCGCGGGCGGTCGCGCTCGACCTCGCCGACGCCAAGCTGCGCTACGGCCGCCAGCTCAGCGCCCGGCCGGCGCTCGTCAAGGGCGACGCACTCGAGCTGCCGTTCGCCGACGCCAGCTTCGACCGGATCATGTCCATCTGCGCGATCGAGCACTTCGACGACGGCGGCCGGGCGCTGGATGAGATGGCCCGGGTGCTCGCCCCCGGCGGCGAGCTGGTCATGTCGGCCGACGCCCTGACACTGGCAGAAAACTGGCCGCGGCTGTACCAGGCGCACTGCGAGCGGTACCACGTGCAGCGGACCTACTCCCACGCCGAGCTGGCCGCGCTGCTCGCCGCCCGCGGGCTCGACGTGATCGCGCATCAGTACCAGTTCCGGAGCCGCTGGGCGCAGCGGATGTACCTCGGCCTGTCGGCGCACGGGGGTAAGTTCGGGTTCAACGCGGCGGCGCCGGCCACACCGCTGGTCGCTGCCTCCGACCGTGCCGCGCGCGGCGGCGGGGGGGCGATCGTGCTCGTCCGGGCCCGCCGCGCGGGACCGCCCCCCGGCCAGATCACGGCCAGATCGCAGAAAGATCGCAGCCAGACTGCGGCCGACCAGGGGGGAACTGCTAACCGGTGACTCGGCGCAGGGCGTAGGCTTCGTAGTTGACGGGACATCCACGAAGGCGTGCCGGGGCCGTGCGGTTGACGCGAGCTCTGCGTTGCCAGCCTGCCCGGGTGGCCCAGGGAAGGAGCAAGTACGGTCGTGGCACCTCGCGTACTAGTCGATGCGACCGACGTGCCAGCCGACCGGGGGGCGCTCGGCCGGTACGTTGACGGGCTGATCGGCGCGCTCGACGCCGCAGGCGCGGACCTGGCCATCGTCTGCCAGCGCGCCGACGAGGAACGGTACGAGCGGCTCGCCCCCGGGGCGCGCGTGGTCGCAGGCCCGACGGCGCTCTCGCACCGGTCCGCCCGGCTGGCCTGGGAGCAGAGCGGGCTGCCGGTGGTGGCCCAGCAGGTCAACGCCGACGTCATTCACGTGCCGTATTACTCGATGCCGCTGCGGCCGGGCCGGCCCACCGTGGTAACCGTGCACGACGTCACGTTCTTCACCGAGCCCGAGCTCTACAGCTCGGTCGGCGCGATGTTCTTCAAGTCCGCGATCCGGACGGCGGCGCGCCGCGCGGCGCGGCTCATCGTGCCGTCCAAGGCGACCAAGGACGAGCTTGAGCGCGTCCTCGGCGCCGATCCGACCAAGATCGACGTCGCCTACCACGGCGTGGACCACCGGCTCTTCCACCGGCCCGACCCGCAGCAGGTCCTGCAGGTGTCCAACCGGCTGGGCCTGCACAACAAGCCGTACGTGGCGTTCCTCGGCCTGCTCGAGCCGCGCAAGAACGTCGCCTCGCTGATCAGCGGCTGGGCCGGGGCGGTGGCCGACCTGGAGAACCCGCCCGCGCTGGTGCTCGGCGGCGGCGGGGGCTGGAGCGAGGAAGTGGACGCGGCGGTGGCCTCGGTGCCGCCGCACCTGCGCCTGATCCGCCCCGGCTACCTGCGTTTCTCCGATCTGCCCGGCTTCCTCGGCGGGGCGACGGTGGTGGCGTTCCCGAGCCGCGGGGAGGGGTTCGGGCTGCCGGTGCTCGAGGCGATGGCCTGCGGGGCCCCGGTCCTGACCACGCACTGCACCTCGCTGCCCGAGGTGGGTGGCGAGGCCGTCGCCTACACCGAGCCCGACTCCGACAGCATCCGCGACTCGCTCCGCGCCCTGCTCGAGGACGCCGAGCGGCGGGATGCGCTGGGCACGGCCGGCTACAACCGGTCCCAGGAGTTCACCTGGGCGGCCTCGGCCGAGGCGCACCTGGCGAGTTACCGGCGCGCGGCCGAACAGACCGCTGCTGACGTAAGTGCCGTGTAACCTCATCTCTCATGTCGCGTGAACAACTTGAGGCGATTGTGCTTGTCGGGGGTCAGGGGACCCGGCTGCGACCGCTGACGCTGTCCGCGCCGAAGCCCCTGCTGCCCACGGCGGGCGTCCCCTTCCTGGCTCACCTGCTGGCCCGGGCGGCGGCGGGCGGCGTCACCCACATGGTCCTCGCGACCTGCTACAAGGCGGAGATGTTCGCCTCGGTCCTGGGCGACGGCGCGGAGTTCGGGCTGTCCATCGACTACGTCACAGAAGAGGTGCCGCTGGACACGGCGGGCGGCATCCGCAACGCGGCCCGGGCGCTGCGCGGCACCGGCGCCGCCGACCCGGTGGTCGTGCTGAACTGCGACATCTTGTCCGGCCACGACCTGGCCGCGCAGGTCGACCGGCACCTCAAGACCGATGCCGCGGTGACGCTGCACCTGGTGGAGGTGCCGGACCCGTCCCGGTTCGGCTGCGTGCCGACCGACGAGTCCGGCCGGGTGACCGCGTTCCTGGAGAAGACGCCGGACCCGGTGACCAACCGGATCAACGCCGGCTGTTACGTGTTCCGGCGCGACGTCATCGGCCAGATCCCGGCCGGACGCCGGGTGTCGGTGGAGCGGGAGACGTTCCCCGGGCTGATCGAGGCCGGGGAACTCGTCATGGGCTACCCCGAGACGGCGTACTGGCTCGACGTCGGGACACCGCAGGCCTTCGTGCGCGGCTCCTGCGACCTGGTGCTCGGGCGGCTGCCCGCCCCGGCGGTGCCCGGCCCGCCCGGGCCCTCGCTGGTGCTGGCCGGGGCGACCGTGGCCGCCGGCGCCGACGTGTCCGGCGGCACCGTGGTGGGCGAGGGCGCGAGCATCGGCGCCGGGGCGACGGTCTTCGGCAGCGTGCTCTTCGGCTCCGCCGCCGTCGGCGAGGGCGCCGTGGTGCGGGACTCGATCCTGGGCCGCGGCGCCGTGGTGGCGCCGGGCGCCGTGCTCGACGAGGCGGTGGTCGGCGACGGCGCGTACATCGGCGCGGGCAACGAGCTGGCCCGCGGCATCCGGATCTGGCCGGGCACCCGGCTCGAGCCGACCTCGGTCCGCTTCTCCTCCGACGTGTGACGCCGTGACCGCCAGCCTGGATTCCGGCCCGGGCGCTGCCGGCCCGGGTACTGCCGGCCCGGGTACTGCCGGCCCGGGTACTGCCGGCCCGGGTACTGCCGGCCCTGGCGCTGCCGGCCTGGGCGCTGCCGGCCTGGGCGGGGGGCTGAGCGGCGAGTGGCTGGCCCCGTTCCCTGTCGACGTCCCCCTCACCTTGTCGGTGCACCGGCATGGCGGCGGCGACCCCGCCTACGCCGCCGACGCGGCCGGCGCCGTCTGGCGCACGTCGCTGACCCCGGACGGTCCGGGCACGCTGCGCGTCCGGGCCCGCGGCGCGGCGGTGACCGCCCGGGCCTGGGGACCCGGCGCGGGCTGGCTGCTGGACCGGCTGCCCGCCCAGCTCGGCTTCCACGACGACCGAACGGGCTTCACCGCCCGCCATCCGATCGTCAGCGAGCTGGCGCTGCGGTATCAGGGGCTGCGGGTCGGGCGCGGCGGGCGCGTTTTCGAGGCGCTCGTGCCCGCGGTCCTTGAGCAGAAGGTGGTGGGCCGCGAGGCCCACCGCGCCTGGCGGTTCCTGCTGCTCAAGCACGGCGAGGCGGCGCCGGGCCCGGCCCCGGCCGGGATGCGCGTGGTCCCGGCGCCCCGGACCTGGGCGCGGATACCCTCCTGGGACTGGCACCGGGCCGGCGTCGAGGGCGTGCGCGCCCGGACGATCATCGCCGCCGCGGCGGTCGCGGCCCGGCTCGAGGAGGCGGCCGGGGCGGACCCGGCCGAGGCGGACCGCCGCCTGCGCTCCCTGCCCGGCATAGGCGCCTGGACCTCAGCCGAAATCAGGCAGCGGGCCATGGGCGACCCCGACGCCGTCTCGGTGGGAGACTACCACCTGCCGAACGCGGTCGGCTGGAGCCTGGCCGGCCGGAAGACCGACGACGCGGGCATGCTCGAGCTCCTCGCGCCCTACGCCGGGCACCGCTACCGGGTGACCAGGCTCATCGAGCTGGGCGGCAGCCGCCCCCCGCGCCACGGCCCCCGCATGCCCGTCCGCGACTACCGCGCCTTCTGATCCATCATTGTGGATCGCTGTACTCGCTATGGCAGGAGTTTCGATCCGCGATCCTGGTCTGCGGTGCCAGGGGGCAGCGCGAGCGGGAGAAGTTTGCCGCGTAAAGTGCGAGCATGAGTGTTTTCCGCGGCGACTCTGGTAACGGTGAGGTCAAAAGGCCGGGAGAGGCCAGCGAAGCCAACGGGACCAGAGAAGCCAGAGAAGCCAACGGGACCAGAGAAGCCAGCGAGATCAGAGAAGCCAGCGAGGCTAACGGAACAACCACCAGGACGGCTGGCATGCCCACCGCGTCGGCCATGCGCCGGGCGCTGGCCCGGGCCAGGGACGGCAAGCCGCTCGACGTGGACGAGGCGGCGCTGCTGCTGCACGCTCGCGGCGAGGACCTGCAGACCCTGCTGGGCTACGCGAGCCGCGCCCGGGACGCCGGCCTCGAGGCCGCCGGCAGGCCGGACGTCATCACCTACTCGCGCAAGGTGTTCATCCCGCTGACCAGGCTGTGCCAGGACCGCTGCGGCTACTGCACGTTCGCCACGGTCCCGCACCGGCTGCAGAGCATGTACCTGGAACCCGACGAGGTGCTCGCCATCGCCCGCCAGGGCGCCGAACTCGGCTGCAAGGAAGCCCTGTTCACGCTGGGGGACAAGCCCGAGCGGCGCTGGCACCAGGCGAAAGAGTGGCTGGACGCGCACGGGTACGACGACACCCTGTCCTACGTGCGGGCGATGGCGATCCGCGTGCTCGAGGAAACCGGCCTGCTGCCGCACCTCAACCCCGGCGTGCTGTCCTGGCAGGACTTCCAGCGCCTCAAGCCGGTCGCCCCGTCCATGGGCATGATGCTGGAGACCACGGCGCGCCGGCTGTACACCGAGAAGGGCGGCCCGCACTTCGGCAGCCCGGACAAGGACCCGGCGGTCAGGCTCCGGGTGCTGGAAGACGCCGGCCGCAGCAACGTCCCGTTCACCACGGGAATCCTCATCGGCATCGGCGAAACCCTGGCCGAGCGCGCCGAATCCGTCTTCGCCATCCGGAAGGTCGCCCGGGAATACGGCGGCATCCAGGAAGTCATCGTGCAGAACTTCCGGGCCAAGCCGGACACCAAGATGCGCGACGCCCCGGATGCCGAACTCGACGACCTGGCCGCCACGATCGCCGTGACCAGGCTCATCCTCGGCGCCAAGGCCCGCATCCAGGCTCCGCCGAACCTGGTCGGCGCGCAGTACGACCTGATCCTGCGGGCCGGCATCGACGACTGGGGCGGCGTCTCCCCGCTGACCCCGGACCACGTCAACCCGGAGCGCCCGTGGCCGGACATCGACGAGCTCGCGGCGCACACCGCCCGGGCTGGTTTCACGCTGCGCGAGCGGCTGACCATCTACCCGCCCTACCTGCGCGAGCCGTGGCTGGACCCGCGGCTGGCCCGGCACGTGGCCGCGCTGGCCGACCCGGCGACCGGCCTGGCCGCCGACCGCGCCCTGCCCCGCGGCCTGCCCTGGCAGGAGCCCGACGGCGGCTGGGGCCAAGGGGGTGGATCCGGCCGGACCGACCTGCACGTCACCATCGACACCACCGGCCGCACCCATGACCGCCGGGAGGACTTCGCCGAGGTCTACGGGGACTGGAGGGAGATAGCCGAACGGACCGGGTTGCCCGCCCCGGCCCGGTCCCCGCGCCCAGCCGCGCCGGGTGCCCCGGTGCTGGCCGCGGGCGAGGTCGCCGCCGCGCTCCGCCAGGCCGAACGTGACCCGGCGGCCCTCACCGACGGCCAGGCCGTCGCCCTGCTGTCCGCGGACGGACCCGAGCTCGAGGCGCTGGCGGGCCTGGCCGACGCGCTGCGCCACGAGGTGAAGGGGGACGACGTCACCTACGTCGTCACCCGCAACATCAACTTCACCAACATCTGCTATACCGGCTGCCGGTTCTGCGCGTTCGCGCAGCGCCGGACCGACGCCGACGCGTACACGCTGTCGCTGCAGCAGATCGGCGACCGGGCCGCCGAGGCCTGGGACGCCGGGGCCACCGAGGTGTGCATGCAGGGCGGCATCCATCCCGATCTGCCAGGGACAGCATATTTCGAAATCGCTTCCGAAGTCAAGCGGCGGCGCCCTGATATTCACGTACATGCGTTCTCGCCTATGGAGGTGGTGAACGGGGCCTCCCGGACCGGCCTGACGATCAGGGAATGGCTGGTCCGGGCCAAGGAGGCGGGCGTCAGCTCGCTGCCGGGGACGGCGGCGGAGATCCTCGACGACGAGGTGCGCTGGGTGCTGACCAAGGGCAAGCTGCCCGCCTCGGTGTGGATCGAGGTGATCACCACCGCGCACGAGCTCGGCCTGCCGACCTCGGCCACGATGATGTACGGGCACGTCGACACGCCCGCTCACTGGGTCGGGCACCTGCGGGTGATCCGGTCCATCCAGGAGCGCACCGGCGGATTCACCGAGTTCGTGCTGCTGCCGTTCATCCACGAGAACGCCCCCATCTACCTGGCCGGCCTGGCCCGGCCCGGGCCGACCCGGCGGGAGAACCGGGCCGTGCACGCGGTGTCCCGGCTGCTGCTGCACGGGGCGATCGACTCGATCCAGTGCTCCTGGGTCAAGCTCGGCGACGAGGGATGCCGCGACGTGCTCCAGGGCGGCGTCAACGACCTGGGCGGCACGCTGATGGAGGAGACCATCAGCCGGATGGCGGGGGCGGATCACGGCTCCTACAAGACGATCAGCGGGCTCCGCGCGATCGCCGCGCCGCTCGGCCGCCCGCTGCGCCAGCGCACCACCACCTACGGCGAGGTCCCGGAGGAACGGCAAGCCGCCGCGGCCGCCTCGGACGGCGTCTGCACCTCGGTCCGGGGCAAACTGCCGATCCTCAGCGGGTAAGCCAGCCTCAGCGGGTCAGGATGAAATCGCCGGGGTCGCGCGGCGGACGGGGCCTGGCCTGCTCGGCGGGGTGTCCCACGGCGATCGCGCCGATCGGCCGCCAGCCGTCCGGCAGGTCCATCGCCCGGGCGGCGACGTCCTGGCAGAACAGGGTGCTCGAGATCCAGGCCGAGCCGAGCCCCTCGACGGCCAGCGCGACGAGCAGGTTCTGCACGGCCGCGCCCATCGACACGGTGAACATGGCCTGCTCCGACTGGCTCCGCCGCTCGTCGGGATAGTCGTGCGCCGCGTCGGTGACCAGGCACGGCACGATGATCAGCGGCGCGAGCCGCAGCACGTCCCCGCGGCGCAGCCTGCGCGTTATCTGCTCCTGGGTGAACCCGTCGCGGCGCAGGTCGGCGATCCAGGCCGCGCGCATCGCGTCGGTCAGCTGCGTCCGGGCCGCGGCCGTCTCCAGGAGCACGAACCGCCACGGCTCGCTGTGGTGCGGCGCGGGCGCGGTCAGCGCGGTGGCGACGGCCCGGCGGACCGCCCCGGCGTCGACGGGCCCGGCGGTGAACGCGCGGATGGTCCGGCGGGCCAGCGGCACGTCGGCCGAGCCGAACCGGAACATGTCCTCGTCGGCGGGCCTGATGACGGCGCGGGCGCCCGGGCCGTCCGGCTCGGTGACGAGCCCGGCCAGGCCGCGCACCACCGCCACGGGGACGTGCCGCGACTTGCCCTTGACCAGGTCCGCGGCGGAGGCGATCTCGTCGGCGACGGCGGCGACGGTGACCTCCAGGATGTTGCCGAACGTGTCGGGCTCACCGCGGTGGTCCCGCAGCGGGCTCACCCCGGCCGCGCCGATGGCGTTGTCGGTCTGCCCGGCCCGCCACGGCCGGCCCATCGTGTCGGTGACGAGCACGCCGAGGCTGAGGCCGGTGCGGTGGTGCAGCGCCTTGCGGATCCGGCGGGCGGACTCGTCCGGGTCCTCGGGCAGCAGCACGACGGTCCCCGGGGCGGTGTTGGACTCGTCCACCCCGGCCGCGGCCAGGACCAGGCCGTGCCGGGTCTGCGCGATGGTGGTCGGGCCGCGGCGGGCCACCACCCGCACCGTCTCCGCCTCGATGGCCTGCTCCCGTGGGGCGGTGACCACCCGGCCCTCGGCCTTGCTCACGACCTTAGAGGTGACCACGAGGATGTCGCCGTCGCGCAGGTCGGCCGCGTCGGCGATGAGCGCCGCCAGGTCGCTGCCCGCGGTGATCTCGGGCAGCCCGGTCACGCCGATGACGGTGACCGGGGCAACGGTGACCGGCCCGCTGGCCGCCGCGGCCGCCGTCACCTCAGCTCCTGGGCCAGGTCCAGCGCGGCACGGGCTATCGCCGTGGTGGCCGGCAGGTCGCGCATGTAGAGCGGGAGGGCGCGCACCTCGATCCCGGCCAGCGCCGGGTCGTCGCCGAGAATGTGCACCGTCGCCTTGTCCTGGTCGTCGACGAGCCAGCCGCCGATCAGCCCGGGGCCGTAGTGCGCGGCGACCGCGGCGGCCGAGGTGTCCACGCCGATCGCGGCCAGGCAGGCGTCGGCCATCCCCCGCACCGGCGCGCCGCCGATGATGGGCGACACGCCGACCACGGGCCTGGCCGCGACCGCGGACCTGATGCCGGGCACGGCCAGGATGGTGCCGATGCTGACCACGGGGTTGGACGGCGGGAACAGGACCACGTCGGCCGCGCCGATGGCGTCGAGCACGCCGGGGGCCGGCCGGGCCTGCGCGGCGCCGACCGCGGTGATCTGCGCCGCGGGCGTCGCGGCGTGCATGCGCACCCACCACTCCTGGAAGTGGACGACGCGCCGCTCGCCAGGTTCCTGCTGGCTCGTTCTCTCCCGGGGGGACCCATCCCCCCGGACCCCCCTTGGGGAAGGACGACCCCCCCGATCCCCCCCGGGCTCCTGGAGCACGACGTGGGTCTCGACCGGGTCGTCGGACATCGGCAGCAGCCGCACGCCGGGCTGCCACCGCCGGCAGAGCACCTCGGTGACGGCGGACAGCGGCTGGCCGTCCGCCAGCAGCTGGCTGCGCAGGATGTGCGTGGCGAAGTCGCGGTCGCCGAGCGTGAACCAGTCCGGGCTGGCGCCGTAGGCGGCGAGCTCGGCCCGGATGCTGAACGTCTCGCCGTCCCGCCCCCAGCCCTGGTCCTCGTTGATGCCGCCGCCCAGCGTGTACATCACGGTGTCCAGGTCCGGGCAGACCCGCAGGCCGAACAGCGTGATGTCGTCGCCGGTGTTCCCGATGACGGTGATCTCGGCGTCGGGCGCGGCCTGCCGCAGCCCGCGGAGAAAGCGGGCGGCGCCCACGCCGCCCGCGAGCACGGTGATGCGCATAACAGTAAAGTGTGGCAGGTTCCCCGGGGGGCCCGGTCCGCGGACCGGCGGCCGGAGGCAGCCCGCCCGGTCCGTTTCCGGGGCTGGGATCACCTAAGCCGGGAGTGACTGACGGTGCCGGTGCGTCATAAGCCACGTAACGATCCGTAGTCACTATGTTTCTCTGAGTAATTTATCTCGCATCTCGGACAACGGGGGGACCATTATCACCTTTTCCGCTTGACTAGAAGCAAGACACGCGCGTGTAATTTCATTGGTGTGATTCTCGTTCTGCAGGGGAGTGAGGAACGAGACCGGGGGCTCCGAGTGGGGAGGAGGACGCGCTGTGACTGAGGTCATCGTCCCGCTGGCGCAGGTCTTCGTCAGTCCAGATGACGAGGATGAGCTGGGCTGGCAGGATCAGGCGCTGTGCGCGCAGACAGATCCGGAGGCGTTCTTCCCGGAAAAGGGAGGATCGACCCGGGAGGCCAAGCGGGTGTGCCGCAGCTGCGAGGTCCGGGCCGAGTGCCTGGAGTACGCGCTCGAGCATGACGAGCGGTTCGGCATCTGGGGCGGCATGTCCGAACGCGAGCGGCGCCGGCTGAAGCGCCAGGCCGTTTAGCGGAGCGCCAGGCCGTTTAGCGGAGGGTCCGGGGCCGTCCCCCGGGCCAGCGCCGCCGGCCGGACATCGTGCGTTCGCCTCACTGCGTGAGGCTGTGCTGTGTATGTTTAGTCCTGCGTGAACGCTGGGGGCAGCGGTTCGCGTATGTCCACGCGCTCTTGCCGGGCGGGTAGCCGTGCGGGGCGCCGTCGCCCAGGCCACCAGACAGGACCCTTGTCACAGAACGCAGCGCACCCCCGTCACGTCGTCACCGCCGTGGTCGTGGCACACGACGCCGCCCGGCTGCTGCCGGGACTCATCCGCGCCGTGCGCGAGCAGACGCATCCGGTGCAGCGCGTGGTCGGGGTGGACACCGGCAGCCAGGACCGCAGCGGGGCGGCGCTGACCGAGCTGCTCGGCCAGGACGCGGTCTTCGGCATGGAGGCGGACACGGGTTACGGCACCGCCGTCGCCCGCGCCCTGCAGCACCCCACGGCCCGCAGGCCCGCCACCGGATCCCCGGGCGGCCAGGCCCCGGGAACGACCGAGTGGGTCTGGTTGCTGCACGACGACTGCGAGCCGGCCGCCGACGCCCTCGAACAGCTGCTCGCCGCGGCCAGCCGCGGCCGGTCCGCGGCGGTCCTCGGCCCTAAGCTGAAGGACCTGTCGGACCGGCGCGTGGTGCGCGAGGCGGGCATCACCACCGACCGGGCCGGGCGGCGTCTGACCGGGGTCGAGCCGGGCGAGATCGACCAGGGCCAGCACGACGGCAGCCGGGCCGTGCTGGCGGTCAGCTCGGCGGGCATGCTGGTCCGCCGTGACGTCTGGGACCAGCTCGGCGGCTTCGACGCCAACCTGCCCCTGTTCCGCGACGACATCGACTTCTGCTGGCGGGCGCACGCGGCGGGCTACGAGGTCCGGGTGATCACCGACGCGGTGGTGTACCACCGCGAGCTCTCGGCCCGGCAGGTCCGCAAGACGCCCGCGACCGGCGGCCATCCGCGCATGCTCGACCGGCGCAGCGCGCTGTACGTGTTCGCGGTCAACCTGCCGCTGTGGCCCATGCTCGGGGTGATGAGCGGCTGCGTCGCCGGGTCGCTGGTGCGCGCGGCCTACTTCCTCCTCACCAAGCAGCAGCGCAAGGCGGCGGCTCACCTCGGCGCGGTGGCCTGGCTGCTGCGGCACCCGCTGCTGCTCTGGCGCGAGCGCCGCCGCCGCGCCGCCGACCGCAGGCACGGCTACGCGGTGCTGCGCGGCCAGCTGCCCCGCGGCCGGACGCTGGGCCGGCTCGCCGAGTCGATCGCGGGCGTGCTGACCCGCGGATCGGGCTACGACAGCGGCGGCCTGCACCACGCCGTGGTGGACGAGCCCGCGGACGACCTGCCGCTGCCCGCCACCGATTCGCTCCTCAAGCGCGTGCTCACCAGCCCGGGCGTCGTGCTGTTCACGGGCCTGGCCGTGGTCGCGCTGGTCGCGGAGCGGTCACTGACCGGCTCGGTGCTGTCGGGATCGGCCACGCTGGGCGGCGGGGCGCTGGTGCCGCCCTGGGGCGGCGCGGGCGGCCTGTGGCACGAGTACCTGGCCGGCTATCACGACACGGGCATCGGCTCGGCCGCCAGCACGCCGGGCTACGTCGGCGTGCTGGCCGCCCTGGCCACCCTGTTCGGCGGCAAGCCATGGCTGGCCACGGACGTGCTGCTGCTCGGCTGCGTGCCGCTGGCCGGGATGACGGCCTTCCTCGCCACCCGGCGCCTCACGGCCGTGCTGGCCGCGCGGATCTGGATCGCAGCCAGCTACGCCCTGCTCCCGGTGGCGACGGGGGCAGTGGCGGCCGGCCGGATCGGCACCGTGGTCGCCTTCGTGCTGCTCCCGCTGATCGGCCTGATGGCCGGCCGGGTGCTGGCCGCGCCGCCGCGGGCGGCGCGCCGCGCCGCCTGGGCGGCCGGCCTGCTGACCGCGATCGCGGCGGCCTTCGTGCCGCTGGCCTGGCCGGTCGCGGTGATCGCGGCGGTCGCGGCGGCGGCGGCCTGGTCCTGGCTCGGGCCGCGGACGGTGATCAACGCCGCCATCGTCGCCGTGCTGCCCGCCGTCCTGCTCATACCGTGGACCTGGCGCCTGGTCAACAGCCCGTCCGCGTTCTTCGGCGAGGCGGGCCCGGCCCGGCCCGGGCTCGCCGCCGCCGGCCTGCGGCCGGGGTCGTTGCTGCTGCTCAGCCCGGGAGGTCCCGGCCTCCCGCCGGCCTGGGTCACCGCCGGGCTGGTGCTGCCCGCGTTCGCCGCGCTGCTCACCCGCCGCCGTACCGTCCTGGTGTACGCCGGATGGGGCATCGCGCTGGGCGGCCTGGTCCTGGCCCTGGTGGTGAGCCGGGCCCGGATCACGCCGCCGCAAGGCGGCACCGCCGTCAGCGCGTGGCCCGGCCTGGCCATCGCCATCGCCGCGGCCGGCCTGCTGCTGGCGGCCACGCCGCTGCTCGAGACGGTCGGCCGCACCCTGGCCGGGACCGCGGAGCCCGGTGCCGGGCGGCCGCCGCGGCGGGGCTCGGACTGGCGCTTCCTCGCCACCGTGGCCGGCCTGGCCGCGGCGGTCTCGGCGCCGGCCCTGGCGGCCGGGTACTGGCTGGCCGGCGGCCTGGCCGGGCCCGTGGCCGCGGCCCCGCCGCCGATCCTGCCCGCCTTCGTGGGCGCCTCGTCCTCCGGACCGGACCGGACCAGGACGCTGGTGCTCCGCCAGGATGACGGGGGGACGCTGTCCTACGCCGTCCTGCGCGCCGCCGACCCGCTGCCCGGCGAGCCCGAACTGGCCGAGACCGCGTCCTCCATGCACGCCCTGGAGGGCATCGTGGCCTCGCTGACCGCCGCGGGCGGCGGCGACGCCGGTGACACCGGGCGGGCGCTGAGCCAGTTCGACATCGGCTACGTCCTGCTGCCCGCCCCGATCGACCAGGCGCTGGCGCGCCAGCTCAACGCGGCGGCCGGGCTGCAGCCGCTGACCACGGCGCCCTCCTACGACCTGTGGCAGGTGTCCGGGCCGGTGGCGCGCGTCCGCGTCCTGACCCCGGGCGGCGCCGCCGTCCCCGTCCCGTCCGGGCCGGTCGGCGCGACCGCCGCCGTCGCCCCTGGCACCTCGGGCACGCTGGTGCTGGCGGAGGCGGCTGGCGGCTGGTCCGCGACCCTCGGCGGCAGGCCGCTGACGACGCTGGCGCCGGTGGACGGCTGGGCGCAGGGCTTCGTGCTCCCCGCGGGCGGCGGGCGCCTGGTCATCACGCGCAACGAGACGGCCAGGAACCTCAGCCTCGGCGGTGAGGCCGCCGCCCTGCTCGCCGCCTTCGTGCTCGCCCTGCCCGGCTCCAGGTCCCCGGTTCCGGCGCCCGCCGCCGCCGGGGCGGTCCCCGACACCGGGGCCGTCCCCGCGGCCGGGCGCCGCCGGGCCCGCGCCGAAGGCGCCCGCGGGGACCGCGCCGAGGGAGCCCGGCCGGCCCGCCGCAAGCGGCGGCCGCAGGTCGTGCTGTCCGGGGTGAACGCCGGCGGCGCTCGCGCCGAGGACGGCGACGAGGTCCGGGCCGGCTCCGTGGCGGCGGCCGGGGCAGCCGGGCACCCGTTCGGCTCCGATCCTGACCCCGGGTACGGCGCCGCCAGCGATCCCCGGTACGACTCCGGCCTCGCCCCGCCTGCCGAGCGCCAGGCCCTGGCCGGGGCGGCGCGTCCCGAGCTCCGGACCCCGGTCGGGGCGGCGCGCGGGTATGGCCAGGAGCCCGCGCTGGGGGCCGCGCCGCACCTGGACGAGGAACCCGCGCCCTGGGCCGGCCTGGTCCCGAAAGCCCCGGCAGGCCCGGGCACCCGGGAGACCACGGGAACCCGGGAGACCACGGGAACCTCAGAGACCACGGGAACCTCAGAGACCACGGGAACCTCAGAGACCACGGGAACCTCAGAGACCACGGGAACCCCGGAGACCACGGGAACCCGGGAAGCCGCAGGCGCCCCCTGGGAGGTCTTCCCCGCGGCCCGGCCTGACCCCGTGCCCGCGCCGGTGTCCGCGGCGCCCCGCCGCGGGCGCGGCGGCCAGCACGCGGCGCGGCACGGCAAGCCGCCGCGGCGCCGGCGGGGCGCACCCGGGGATGACGGTGACTCCGCATGAGGGTCGTCCGGCTGCTGCCCGCCGGGGTGGTCCTGGTGGCGCTCGGCGCCATCGGCGGCGTCGCGCAGCTTGGTCATCCCGCGGCCCCCGGTCCTGGCTCGCCCTCCGCCGCGGCCCGGCAGGTGGCGGTCACCTCCGCCGCCCGCGCCTGCCCGCCCGCGCTGGGCGGCGGCTCGGCCCCGGTGGCGCTGCTGGCCGGACCCGCCGTCCCGGCCGCCGCCGCGGGAGCCAGCCATCCGGGCGCGAGGGGCCAGGTCGAGCTGACCGCGCTGCCGCCTGCCGGCCTGCCGCTGCACCCGGCCGGGCCGGTCCTCGCCCAGAGCCCCGGCGTGTTCTCGCTGCTGACGCTGCCCGCCGGGCCGAGCACCGGCAGCAAGGGCGCCCCGGCGGCTCAGGGCTGGTCGGTGTCCGCGACCGGCGCCATGGCCGGGGCCATCGAGGCCGAGCTGGCGGGCAGTTCCGGCCTGGGCGCCGTCCGCTGCGGCGAGCCCGGCTCTGACCTGTGGTTCGTCGGCCCTGGCCAGCTCAACGGCGGGTCACGGGTCCAGCTCGACCTGATGAACGTCGACTCGCTGGCCGCGAGCGTGGACGTCACCGTCATCACCGACGCGGGCCAGGCCCAGGCGGGCAACGACGCCGGGATCACGGTCCCGCCGCACCAGACCGTGACCGAATCCCTGTCCCCCGTGGCCCACGCGTCCGCCGTGGTCGCCATCGAGGTGCACACCAGCATCGGCCGGGTGGCGGCCGACGTCTCCGAGGGGCCGTCGGCAGGCACGGCCAGCTGGCTGCCCGGCGCCGCCCCGCCGTCCACCCGGCTGGTGATCCCGGGGGTGTCGCCGTCCGACAGCGCCGCCGGGCTCTTCATCGCCGACCCCGGGACCTCCACCGCCAAGGTGACCGTGGCCGCCATCACCCCGCAGGGGCACTACCGCCCGTTCGGCTCGCAGTCGGTCGACCTGCCGGGCCAATCGGCCTCCTACGTGGCCCTCACGCCGCTCGGCGGCACCACGGCCGCGCTGCAGATCACCTCGAACGTGCCGGTCGTCGCCGGGGTGCTGGTGCCCGGCAGCGGCGCGGGCGCCCTCACCGCCGCCACGGCGCCGATCAGCGAGCAGGCCGTCGTCGCCGGCAGCACGAGCGGCTCCGGCCTGGCCGCGTCGGTCGTGCTGTCCGCCCCGGCCGCCGCGGCGCGGGTCCGCCTCACCGAGATCGCCCCGGCCAGCCGGGGCGGCACGAGCGTGACCGGCAGCCAGGTGGTGTCGGTCAAGGCGGGCCGCACGCTGGTCGCGCCGGTCACGGCGCCGCACGGGGCCAAGCGCGGATCCGCGTTCTCCGTCGTCATCACGCCGCTGCCCGGATCCGGGCCGCTCTACGCCGCCCGGGTGGAAACGCAGGGCCAGAACACCGTCGTCTCGATCATCCCGGCCGCCAGCGCCCTGACCACGCTGAGCCTGCCCCCGGTCCGCGACTCCTACGACGCGGTCTCGGCCCGGGGCTAGCTCACCCGTAACCGGGGTCGATGACCTCCGGGTCCACCCCGAGGATCTCGGCGAACTCCTCGACGACCACGTCGAAGACCAGCTCGCTGAGCTCATCCTCGTCTTCGGCCCGGGCGAGCAGCGGCCGCCGGAACAGCACGATGCGCGGCCCGGTGGCCGGATGCCCCGGGTCGCTGGTGTCCGCCGAGCCGCGCACGATGCGGGCCAGCGGCACGCCGTCATCGCCGTCGTCGCTGTCCGCGTCGGGAACCTCCTGGACCGCGAATTCCACGTCGGAAAGCTCGGTCTCCCAGCGCGGCTCGAGCCGGGCTACCGCCTCGAGCACCAGGTCGTCGAACTGCTGGGACCGGCTCCTGTACAGCGGGACGCCGGGCGGCACCAGCCGGCCGCGCAGCCCGCGCCCGTGCCGGTCGCGTCGCCGCGGCCGGGGGCCAGCGGGCCCGGAGCCGCCGGCGCCCGGTCCCGAGCCCGGACCAGGCCCGGACCCTGAACCTGGCCTCGAGCCGCCTTCACCGGTCTGCACAGTCACCGAGCGTATCCGATGACGACGCACGGCGGATAGCCATGCCGACCGGGACCGACCCGGGGCAAGCCGCGCAAAGCACGACACGATCACGGCGTGAGGCGCGGGTGGTGGCGTAACCGGCCGCGGGCAGATACCGTCACGGGTGTATCCGACGCTGTCCCTGGTTCCGGGGCACGGGTCCCCAGGGTGATGTGAGCGAGGTGGGCTGGTGCGTTCTCGTTGCTGCTCACGCACCGCGTGCAAGCATCCTCCGGTCTATACGCTGACGTACGTGTACCGGGACTCCACCGCGGTCCTCGGCCCGCTGGCGGCCTACGTCGAGCCGCACTGCTACGACCTGTGCGAGAAGCACGCCGCCCGGCTGACCGCGCCGCGCGGCTGGGACGTGGTGCGGCTGCCGGTGGAACCGGTCCAGGACCGCGCCGACGACCTGGAAGCGCTCGCGAACGCGGTGATGGAGAACCAGCCCCGGCCGCGGGCCGAGAAGGAGCCCGTCGGCCAGGGCGTCGAGGTCAGCCGCCGGGGCCACCTGCGGGTGCTGCGCTCCGGGCCGCCCCAGGACCGATAGGCTCGGCAGTGCCGCCCGCACCACGCGGGGCGGTACCGGTCGTGTCACGGGAGGGCAGGTCCCGCTTTGGGTGATCTTGCGAGCATCGTCAAGGCGTACGACATCAGGGGAGTCGTACCCGACCAGCTTGACGAGGGCGTAGCGGAGGCGGTCGGCGCGGCGTTCGCCCGGATGACCGGCGCCGGGGCGATCGTCATCATGCACGACATGCGCGCCTCCTCGGGCCCGCTGGCGGACGCGTTCGGCCGCGGCGTGACCGCGCAGGGGGCCGACGTGGTGGCCGGCGGCCTGGGCTCGACCGACATGCTCTACTACGCCAGCGGTGACCTCGGCGTCCCCGGCGCGATGATCACGGCCAGTCACAACCCGTCCCGGTACAACGGCATCAAGCTGTGCCGCGCCGGGGCCAGGCCGGTGGGCATCCAGACGGGCCTCAAAGACATCAAAGATCTGGCCGAACGGTCCTTGGCACCCGCCCCGGCGCCCGGCACCGTCACCCGGCGGGACCTGCTCCCCGGGTACGCCGACCACCTGAGGAAGCTGGTCGACATCTCCTCGGTCCGGCCGCTGACGGTGGCGGTGGACGCCGGCAACGGGATGGCGGGCCATACCGTGCCGAAGGTCTTCGACGGGCTGCCGGTCACGCTGATCCCGCTCTACTTCACCCTCGACGGTACGTTCCCGAACCACGAGGCCAACCCCATCGAGCCGGAGAACCTGCGTGACCTGCAGCGCGCGGTGACCGAGCACCACGCCGACATCGGGCTCGCCTTCGACGGCGACGCCGACCGGTGCTTCGTGGTGGACGAGCGCGGCGAAGTCGTCTCGCCGTCGGTGCTCACCGCGCTGATCGCCACCAGGGAACTGGCCCGCGAGCCGGGCGCGACGGTCATCCACAACCTGATCACGTCCCGCGCCGTGCCGGAGATCGTCACGGACGCCGGCGGCGTCCCGGTCCGCACCCGGGTCGGCCACTCGTTCATCAAGGCCGAGATGGCCCGGACCGGAGCGGTATTCGGCGGTGAGCACTCGGGGCACTTCTACTTCAGGGACTTCTGGTACGCCGACTCGGGCATGCTCGCCGCTCTGCACACGCTGGCCGCGCTCGGGGAGCAGCCGCTGCCGCTGTCCCGGCTGCTGTCCAGGTACGCCAGGTACGTCGCCAGCGGGGAGATCAACTCCGAAGTGGCGGACCAGGCCGCCTCGACCGAACTGGTCAGGCAGGCGTTCGCCGGCCGGCCCGGGGCCGGCACCGACGAGCTCGACGGGCTCACCGTCAGCACCAGCGCCTGGTGGTTCAACCTGCGGCCGTCCAACACCGAGCCGATGCTCCGGCTCAACGTCGAGGCGGACACGCAAGCCACCATGACCGCCGTGCGGGATGAGGTGCTCGGCCTGGTCAGGGGAACCGCAGACCGTTCCGAATAGGGAGAATCCCATGCAGATCGACGGCTGGCTGCTCGACATCCTGGCCTGCCCGGAATGTCACGCGCCGCTGCGGGTCGACGAGGACGCCAGCGAGCTCGTGTGCACCAGCGCCACCTGCGGCCTGGCCTACCCGGTGCGCGACGACATACCGGTCCTGCTGGTCGAGGAGGCCAGGCGGCCGGGTAGCGCGGCGTGAGCGACGACCTGGACGGCTGGGGCGGAGCCGAGTTCGTCCTGGCCGCGGACCGGCTGGACACGCCCGACGTGGTCGAGGCGGCGGATCCGGGGGACATGCTGCGGCAGGTGGCCTCGGCGGCGGCCCAGGTGCGCACCGCGCTGCGGTCGTGCGCGGAGGCCGACCTGTCGGCCTTCAGCACGGATACCAGGCCGCGCGCCATCGTCGTGGCGGGCATGGGCGGCTCGGGCCTGGCGGGCGAGATGCTCAACGCCATGACCGGGCTCAGCAGCCCGGTCCAGGTGGTGATGTCACAGGCCGGGCGGCTGCCGGGCTGGGTCGGCGCGGCCGACGCGGTCCTCGCGGTGTCCTGCTCCGGCACCACCCCGGAGACGCTGGCCGTCGCGACCGAGGCGGCCAGGCGCGGCTGCCGCCTGGCCTGCGTCGGCGCCGAGGGGTCCCTGCTGCACCGGATCGCCGAGCAGGCCCGCGCGCCGTTCGTCCCGGTCGTCCCGGCCGGCCTGCCGCGGGGGGGCACGGGCCCGCCGCCGCAGGCGGCAAGGCCGGCCGGGTCGTCCCCCCCGGAGCCGACCCTGCCGCGGGGGGGCACGGCCGGGTCGTCCCCCCCGGAGCCGACCCTGCCGCGGTCGATGCTGTGGGCGGTGGCCATCCCGCTGCTGGTGATCGCCGAGCGGCTGGGCGTGACCCGGATCGGCCCGGACGTCTACGAGCTGGCGGCGACCCGGCTTGAGGAGGTGTCGCACCAGTGCCGCCCGGCCAGCGAGTCGTTCGTCAACCCGGGTAAGTCACTGGCCCTGGACCTGGTCGGAGCGCTGCCGATGGTCTGGGGCACCTCGGTGCTGAGCGAGGTCGCGGCGCGGCGGTTCGCCAGCCAGCTGTTCCAGAACGCCAAGTATCCGGCGATCGCCGGGGTGCTGCCGGAGGCGGCGCACAGCCAGGTCGCCGCGTTCGACGGGCCGTTCGCCCCGCGCTCCTCCCGGCTCTCCGCGCCCGGCTCCCAGGAGGCAGGCGCGCCGCTGGCCAGCCCGGACGACATGGCCGAGATCCCCGGCTGGGACCTGGACTACGAGGATCCCGAACAGGCCAGCGGCTTCACCGCGCTGCGGCTGGTGCTGATCGCCGACCCGGATGAGGACCAGCGGGTCGGGGCGCAGCGGGCGGCGGTCACCGAGCTCGCCGGGCAGCGCGGGGTCGGGATGTCCGAGCTGGCCATGGACGGGGAGCACCCGCTGGTGCGGCTGGCCGGCGTCATCCAGCTGACCGATTACGCGAGCGTCTACCTGGCCATCGCGTCCGGCATCGACCCCGGCCAGACCGTGGCGATCCGGGACCTGCGGACCAGGATCGAGTAGCGTGCGGGTCTCCTGGCTCGAGATGCGCGCAGTGGTCGCCGCCTTTGCCGCCAACCTCGGCATCGCGGTGATCAAGTTCGTCGCCGCCCTGGTCACCGGGTCCGCGTCGCTGCTGGCCGAGTCGGTGCACTCCGCCGCCGACACGGGCAACGAGGTGCTGCTGCTGGTGGGGCGCGGGCGGGCCAACCGGCCGGCGTCGGACGACCACCCGTTCGGCTTCGGCCGCGAGCGGTACTTCTACGGCTTCGTGGTGTCGGTCATGCTGTTCACCGTCGGCGCGGTCTACTCCGTGTACGAGGGCGCGCACAAGATGCTGCACCCGGAGGCCATCCACTCGTCCCTGGTCGCGTTCATCGTGCTGGCCCTGTCCGCGGTGCTGGAGGGGTTCTCGCTGCGCACCGCCATCAGGGAGGCGAACAAGGTGCGCGGCAACCGGAGCTGGGGCACCTTCATCCGGCGGACCAAGGCCCCTGAGCTGCCGGTGGTCCTGCTGGAGGACCTGGCCGCCCTGATCGGGCTGACGTTCGCGTTCGCCGGGGTGGCCCTGGCCGTGCTGACCGGCAACGGCCGGTGGGACGGCGGGGGCTCGCTGGCCATCGGCGCGCTGCTCGCCACGGCCGCCGCCATCCTGGCCGTGGAGATGAAGAGCCTGCTGATCGGCGAGTCCGCCAGCCCCGAGGTCCAGCGGATGGTCGTGGCCGCGATCGAGGACGGCCCGGAGCTCGCCCGGGTCATCCACATGCGGACCGTGCACATGAGCCCGGACGCGATCCTGGTCGCCGCGAAGGTCGCGGTCCGCGATACCGATTCCGCCGCGCAGATCGCGGCGGGCATCGATGCCGCCGAACGCCGCATCCGCACCTCCGTGCCCATCGCCAAGACGATCTACCTCGAGCCCGACATCTACCGCCCGCGCGAGCCCGACCACGCCGACCCCTCGATTCGCGCCGTCCAGCGCAGCCGCTCACCCGCCCCGCCAGACGGCGACGCCGGCCCCAGGAAGCCCGGCAACCCCGAGAACCCCGCCCCCGCCCCGGGCCCGGCCCGGGAGGAGCCCAGGCGCCCGCCCCGGCAAAGCTGAGGTCCCTGGCCCGGAAACGCCCAGGGACCTCGGTGCCCGATGTGACTAGCGAGTCATGCGAGGTCCGCATGCCCGGCGCGAGCCAGTTCCGCGCCGTGAGCCGCACCCGCCCAGTGCCCCAGCATGCCTGCCCATGCCTCTCCTTGCACAATAAACACAATGTCACCAAATATCGGGGTGGATTCGGGCTTGCGGGTGATTTTTGTGCACCATAGACCCCTAATCCACCCGGAAGCCCGAAAACACCCAGGAAGGCCATCAGCTGATGAGGGGAGAGCGCTGTGGACGTCGGACTGATGTGATTCAGGTGGGTCTTGGTGCAGTGTGGGCTGGCCCGTCACGGAGGCCGTTCAGCCACGGGAGAGCAGGCGCAGGGCGCGCTCCTTCTCGAAGTCCAGGGCGCGGCCCGGGGTGGCGGGGATGCGGCTGAGGCGGCGGCCGAGATCGGCGACGGCCGCCCGGACCGGCGGCTCGGCCAGCACCCGCAGGCCGAACGCCAGCGACGCGGGGCTGATGTCGTACCGGCGCTCGAGTTCGAGCGCGGCGGCCACCGCCTCCAGGTCCGCCTCGCTGAACTGCCGGTGTGACGGCCCATGCGGGCCGCGCGGCCCCGGAGCCCAGGACGGCCCGGGCAACTGGTCGCGGACCTGGGGCAGGAGGCCGAGGTCTTCGCGGTAGCGGAGCATGCGAGCCGACGTGCCGAGCCGCCGGGCGGCCTCCGAGATGCGCATAGCGCCAATCCTAACAATTTTGCGTCAAGAACCCGCTCTAGAAAGTGCGGCCAGGCCCCGGGCTCCCGTAGCGTGTGACCAGACACCAGCCGACTGAGGGAGAATGCATGTCCGCGGATCAGCTTCCGTACCAGGTTGCCGACCTTTCGCTCGCCGCCTTCGGGCGCAAGGAGATCCAGCTGGCCGAGCACGAGATGCCCGGGCTGATGGCGGTGCGCGAGGAGTATGCGCCGAGCCAGCCGCTGCGCGGGGCGAAGATCACGGGAAGCCTGCACATGACGATCCAGACGGCGGTGCTGATCGAGACGCTGACCGCACTCGGCGCGCAGGTCCGCTGGGCCAGCTGTAACATCTTCTCCACCCAGGACCACGCCGCCGCCGCGGTCGCCGTCGGCCCGGACGGCACCCCCGATGACCCGAAGGGCATCCCGGTCTTCGCCTGGAAGGGCGAGACGCTCGAGGAGTACTGGCGCTGCACCGAGCTGGCGCTGACCTGGCCCGGCGGCGATGGCCCGAACATGATCCTGGACGACGGCGGCGACGCGACGCTGTTCGTGCACAAGGGCGCCGAGTACGAGCAGGCGGGCGGCGTCCCGAGCCCGAGCAGCGACGACCCCGAGGAATGGGTGATCATCCTCGACCGCCTCCGCAACTCGCTCGCCGACCACCCGGGCAGGTGGACGCGGGCCGCGCAGGCCATCAAGGGCGTCACCGAGGAGACCACCACCGGCGTGCACCGGCTGTACGAGATGGCCCGGGCCGGCACGCTGCTGTTCCCGGCCATCAACGTCAACGACTCGGTGACCAAGTCCAAGTTCGACAACAAGTACGGCTGCCGCCACTCGCTCATCGACGGCATCAAGCGGGGGACCGACGTGCTGATCGGCGGCAAGGTCGCGGTGGTGTGCGGCTACGGCGATGTCGGCAAGGGCTGCGCGGAGAGCCTCCGCGGCCAGGGCGCCCGGGTGATCGTCACCGAGATCGACCCGATCTGCGCGCTGCAGGCGGCGATGGACGGCTACCAGGTGACCACCCTCGATGACGTCATCAGCACGGCGGACATCTTCGTCACCGCGACCGGCAACCGCGACGTGGTCACCGCCGAGCAGATGAGCCGGATGAAGCACCAGGCGATCGTGGGCAACATCGGCCACTTCGACAACGAGATCGACATGGCCGGGCTGGCGAAGTGGCCGGGCATCCGCCACATCAACATCAAGCCGCAGGTCGACGAGTGGACCTTCTCCGGCGGGCACGGCATCATCGTGCTATCCGAAGGCCGCCTGCTGAACCTGGGCAACGCCACCGGGCACCCCAGCTTCGTCATGTCCAACAGCTTCACCAACCAGGTGATTGCCCAGGTCGAGCTGTTCACCAAGAACGACGAATACAAGATCGGCGTGCACACGCTGCCCAAGCACCTGGACGAGAAGGTGGCCCGGCTGCACCTGGACGCGCTGGGCGTCCGGCTCAGCCAGCTGACCAAGGAGCAGGCGGATTACATCGGCGTCCCCGTCGACGGCCCGTACAAGCCGGAGCACTACCGTTACTGACATCGCCGACCCGGGACTCGCGGCCGCGGGCGACGCCCGCATCCGCTACGCCGAACGGGTTATGCCGCTGCTGGCCGCCCTGCACGAGCGATTCGTCAGGGAACGGCCCTTCGAGGGGCTCGGCATCGCCGCCTGCCTGCACATCACGGCCGAGACCGCGATGCTGGTCCGGCTGCTGCGGGCGGGCGGCGCGGCGGTCTCGCTGGCGGCGTCCAACCCGCTGTCCACTCAGGACGACATCGCGGCGGCGCTCGCCGTCAGGTACGAGGTGGCGGTCTTCGCCCGGGCCGGGGTGGACAGGCGCGGTTACTACCGCCACATCGAGCTGGCCCTGAACGAGCCGCCGCAGGGGCCTGACCTGGTCATCGACGACGGCGGCGACCTGGTCAACACGCTGCACACGCGGGCCGCCGCGCTGCTCCCCGGCGTGAGAGGCGGCTGCGAGTCGACCACCACGGGCGTGATCAGGCTGCGCCGGATGGCCGCCGAGGGCGCGCTCGCCTTCCCGGTGATCGCGGCCAACGACACCGCGACCAAGCGGATGGTGGACAACACCTGCGGGACCGGGCAGTCCGCGATCGACGGCATCCTGCGCGCCACCAACACCCTGCTGGCGGGCAAGACCGTGGTCGTGGCCGGGTTCGGGGCCAGCGGGCGCGGGGTGGCCGAACGGGCCCGCGGCTTCGGCGCCCAGGTCATCGTCACGGAGGTCGACCCGGTAAGGGCGCTGGACGCGTCGCTGCGCGGCTTCCGCGTGCTGCCGATGGCCCAGGCCGCGCCGCTGGGCGAGGTCTTCGTCACCGCGACCGGCTCGGTCGACGTCATCCACGCGGACCACCTCGCCGTCATGCGTGACGGCGCGATCCTGGCCAACGCCGGGCACTTCGACGTGGAGATCGACGTGCGCGCGCTGACGAAACTCGCCGTATCGGTGCACCGCGACGTGCGGCCGCACGTGGACGCCTACGAGCTCGGCGACGGCCGCACCCTGCTGCTGCTGGCCGAGGGCCGGGTGGTCAACCTGGTCGCGGCCGAGGGGCATCCGGCCGAGGTGATGGACCTGGCGTTCGGCATCGAGGCGCTGGCCCTGGCCTGGCTGGCCCGCACGGTGCTAGCCGGCCACAAGGACAAGCTCCCGGCCGGGGTACACGAGGTGCCCGCCGACATCGACGCCGAAGCCGCCAGCCTGGTGCTCGCCACCACCGGCACGTCGATCGACGCGCTCACCCCGGCGCAGCTGTCCTACCTGGCGTCCTGGCGCATCGGCTCGTTATCTCGCGGAAGCAGTCAGGCTCGGCTCTCCGGCCTGCGCCGGGACGGTGACGGCTGCGGTGCCTGGGGCCGGCGGCCTGGTCAGGACCATCCATCCGATCAGCCCGATCGGGTAGACGAAGTACCCCCACCGGGTGGCCGGCGCCAGCGTGAACATCACCGCGAGCCCGAGCGCGAGACGCCAGGCCACGGCCCGCCCGTCGGCCGGCGGCCGGATGATGAGCGAGACGGCGAAGCCGAGCCCGGCCGCGATCAGCAGGCCGACCGCGACCCAGTGGCCCGCCATTCCGGTCATGGCCAGCAGGTGCCCGGGCAGCGGGCTGGCCGCCGGCGTCTTGTGGCTGGTCAGGCCCAGCGGGAAGAGCACGGTGTTCTGCAGGAACGCGTACGGGTCCAGCAGCGCCGCAGGCGCCAGCGCCACGGCCAGCGCGCCGGCCACCAGGATCGCGAGCCCGACGAAGCGCCAGGCGGACCGGGTGCCATACCGGGCGGCCACCGCCGCGGCGAACACCGGGACCGCGGGCCAGGCGGTCGCCTTCATCGCGCACGCGACCCCGAGGGCCATGGCCGCGCGGAGCAGCCCCGACGGGCGGGCGATCAGCGCCAGGGTAAGGAACACCAGCGCGATGACCGGCGGGTCGGTGATGCCGACCGCCAGCGGGAACGCGATCACCGGGGACGCGGCGAAGAAGACGGTGGACAGGGTGGTGTTGTGCCGGCACGAGTCGCAGCGCCGGTGCGGCGCCGCGACCGTGAACGCCGCCCAGATCAGCGCGATGGATACGGCGGTGAGCCACAGCCGGGGATCGGCGAACAGGCCGGACGCGCCCAGCGCCCTCGGCAGGCCGAACACCGCCATGACCGGCAGGTACGGGTTGTAGGACAGCCAGGTGTCCAGCTGTCCCTGCGGCAGGTACGGGGTGCCGTGCTGCAGCAGCAGCACCGCCGACCGCGAGATGACCTGCACCTCAGGCGTGGGCGCCACCCGGGTGACGAGCCAGGTCACGGGCGCGGCCAGCGCCCCGGCCAGGGAGACCAGCATCGGCCAGATGACCGGCACGTTCTTGTGCCGGGTCAGCCAGATGAGGAGGGTCGTCACTCCGTAGCCGACCGCTGCCCAGATGGCCCAGGTGCGGTCGGCGTGACCAGTGTCGATCGCCAGCGCGGTGGCGTAGACGGTGAATGCCCCGTTCGCGGCCAGGAGCCGGTTCCTGCTCAGCCAGTGCCGGTGGGTTAGCGCTGGGTGTTGGTCGTCTATCTGCGTACGTTCCTTCTGTTTCTGCCTGCGTTCCACAGTGCCGGTACCCGCCCGTCGACGCGATATTCCCCTGTTGTTAGTCCAGCTGTGGTCATTGAAGACCGGTAGAACTGCCCCCGAAAGCAGGTAAATCAGACTATCACCAGGTGTTAACGAGCTGCCTTTCTGGTTGCTCTCAGGTTGCCGTGGCTACGGCAGCTTCCAGTCGACCGGCTCGGCGCCGCGCTGCTCGAGGAGCTGATTAGCCCGGCTGAACGGACGCGAACCGAAAAATCCGCTGTTGGCCGAATATGGGCTCGGGTGGGCCGATTCGATGCAGCCGATGCTCGTGCCGCCGGCCGGGGCGAGCAGCGGCGCCAGCGTCCGCGCGTCGCGGCCCCACAAGATCGCCACCAGAGCTCCCGCCCGCTGTTCCCCCTGGCCCTCCCTTCCCCGGGCGGCCAGCGCCCGGATGGCCTGCTCGGTCACCTGTTCCCAGCCCTTGCCCCGGTGCGAGCCCGGCTTGCCCGGCTGGACGGTGAGCACCCGGTTCAGCAGCAGCACGCCGCGCTCGGTCCACGGGGTCAGGTCCCCGTTCACCGGCGTCGGGTAGCCGAGGTCCGCGGAGTACTCGGTGAAGATGTTGACCAGGCTCGGCGGCAGCCGCCGCACCTCGGGCGCGACCGAGAAGCTCAGCCCGACCGGATTCCCGGGCGTGGGGTACGGGTCCTGGCCGACGATGAGCACGCGCACGTCGGCGAACGGCTGCCTGAACGCCCGCAGCACGTTCTCCCCGGCAGGCAGGTACCGGCGCCCGGCGGCGATCTCGGCCCGCAGGAACTCGCCCATCGCGGCGATCCGGTCCGCGACCGGCTCGAGCACCTCGGCCCAACCCGCGTCCATGATGTTGCGCAACGGCTCCGCCATGGGCAGCACTCTAGCCGCGGCTACCGACAAAACCACCCGACAAAACCACAGATCAAAATCATAGGACCGAACGGCCCGGCATCACGCCCCGGTCCCGGCCACTGCGCGGCCCTGGTCACGGCGCCCTCCTGGTCACTGCGCGGCCCTGGTCACGGCGCGGCCCTGGTCACGGCGCGGCCCTGGCGGGCGACGGCGGCGGCGAAGCTCGCCGCGTCGCGAGGCGCCGCGCCGCCCTGGTCGTTGTTGAAGTAGACGTACACGTCCAGGCCCTCGGCCCAGGTCGCCGCGATCCGGTCCGTCCAGGCGCGCAGCGACGACTCGCGGTAGCGCGGCCAGGGGTCGCCGTCGCCCTCGTGGCACCGCAGGTACCCCCAGTCGGCCGTGCGCCACAGCGGCGTGACCGCCGTCCCGGTCCGGTCCGCCCAGCACAGCGCCGCGTTCCTGGCCGCCAGGACGTCCCGTACCTCGCCGGTCCACCACGACTCGTGCCTGGGCTCGACCGCGACGCGGATCTCCGCCGGGAAACAGCCGAGGCACTCGTCCAGCAGCCGCGGGGCGGCCCGCAGGTCCGGCGGGAGTTGCAGGAGCAGCGGCCCGGCCCAGGGACGCCGGCCGCCGAGCCCGGCCGCCGCGTCGAGCAGCCTGCGCACCGGTTCGGCCGGGTCCCGCAGCCGCCGGACGTGAGTGAGGTAGCGGCTCGCCTTGACGGTCATCACGAAGTCCGCGCCGGTCCTGTCCCGCCAGCCGGCGAAGGTCTCCCGCGGCGGCAGCCGGTAGAAGGTCCCGTTGTTCTCGACCGTGGCGAACTGGCTCGCGTAGTACTCGAGCCAGCGCCGCTGCGGGACGCCCGGCGGGTAGAACGTGTCCCGCCAGTCCCGGTACTGCCAGCCGGAGGTACCGACCAGAACGCTCATGTGTTCTCCTCGGGGGGACGACCCCCCAGACCCTCCTTGGGAGGGACCCATCCCCCCAGACCCTCCTTGGGGGGCACGCCCCCCATACCCGCGCCCACTGCCCGCCGCTCCAGCCTGCGGGTCCCGGGCCTTCGCTCCAGCCTGCGGGTCCCGGGCCTTCGCTCCAGCCTGCGGGTCCCGGGCCTTCGCTCCAGCCTGCGGGTCCTGGGGCGCCGCTCCAGCGTGCCGGTCCCGGGCTACTGGCCCAGCGTGCCGGTTCCCGGCTGCCGCTCCGGCGTGCCGGTCCCGGGCTGCCGCTCCAGCGTGCCGGTCCCTGGGCGCCGGCCCAGCGTGCGGGTCCGGGCGGTCCGTTCCCGGGGGGCGCCGCGGGTACATCCCCCGGGACTCGCCGCGGACGATTTGAGTTTGATTTACCCGATTGCCGGAAAAGCTATCCCTGAACCGGTGTCGCGTAGCTGGTAAATGGGGGTAGCCTGCGTCCACGCAGAGTCAATCACATGGAACGATGGGGCCCATGAAAGGTCGTGTTCTTGTCGTCGATGACGACGCCGCCCTCGCCGAGATGCTCGGTATCGTGCTTCGCGGTGAGGGGTTCGAGCCGACTTTCGTCTCTGATGGCGACAAGGCGGTCGAGGTTTTCCGGGAATCCCGCCCCGACCTGGTCCTTCTTGACCTGATGTTGCCGGGCTCCGACGGAATCGACGTGTGCCGTCAGATCCGCGCCGAGTCCGGCGTGCCGATCGTGATGCTGACGGCGAAGACCGACACGGTGGATGTGGTCCTCGGCCTCGAGTCCGGCGCCGACGACTACATCATGAAGCCGTTCAAGTCCAAGGAACTGGTCGCCCGGGTCCGGGCCCGGTTGCGCCGGACTGACGAGCCTGCGCCCGAGATGCTCCAGATCGGTGACATCGTCATCGATGTGGCCGGCCATTCGGTGAAACGCGAGGGGGAGACGCTCAACCTCACCCCGCTCGAGTTCGACCTGCTGGTCGCGCTGGCCCGCAAGCCGCGGCAGGTCTTCACCCGGGAGGTCCTGCTCGAGCAGGTCTGGGGTTACCGGCATGCCGCCGACACCCGGCTGGTCAACGTGCACGTGCAGCGGCTGCGCGCGAAGATCGAGAAGGACCCCGAGCATCCCGAGATCGTCGTGACGGTCCGCGGTGTCGGCTACAAGGCGGGACCTGGCTGAGTCCAGGTTGCTGAAGGTGACATCGGCACGCGCGGGCAGGCAGCGGAACTGGGTGCTCGCCTTCCGCCGGTCAGCCTTCGGCCGGGCCATCATCCGGCGGTTGCCCGGCCGGGTCAAGCGCTGGCTGCGGGTCGGCCGCCGCTGGCAGCGCCGCGCCGTCGCGCAGGTCCGGGTGCGCTGGCACCGTTCGCTGCAACTGCGGGTGGTCTCCACCACGCTGGTCCTTTCTGTCCTGGTCATCGCGGTGCTCGGCTTCTTCCTGGTCCAGTCGGTCGCGGCCGGGCTGCTCAGCAACGAGGAGACCACCGCGCTGTCCCTGGTCAAGAACGGCCGGACCAGCGCGATCGGGCAGTCCACCGTGAACGTGCTCGACCCGAGACAGGCCAACGACGCGGAGGCCCCGGTCAGCGTGGCCAGGACCACCGCGCGCGCCCTGCAGCAGGCGAGTGGCAGCACCGGCAGCTACCTGATCTTCATCCAGCTGACGAACCTCAACCCCGCCACCGTGCACTGGGTTGGCAATACCGACGTGGACATCCCGGTCACCATCCCGGCGACCCTGATCAGCCGCGTGAACGGTGACCAGCGGAACGAGCTCTTCGACAACCAGAACACCGTGCCGATCACCTACGAGCCGACCACGCTGGTCTACAACTCCGGGCCGGGCGTCTCGGTGCCCGCGCTCGCCGTCGGCGTGCCGCTCAGCACCTACTACCAGCTGTACTACGTGTTCCCGTTCACCCAGCAGCAGGCCACCCTGGCGCTGGTGCAGCGCATCCTGGTCGGCGTGGGCCTGGCCGTCGTCGTGCTGCTGGCCGCGATCGCGTCGCTGGTGACCCGGTGGGTGGTGCTGCCGGTCCGGCACGCCGCCCAGGCCGCCCAGCGCGTGTCGGACGGGCACCTGGGAGAGCGCATGCAGGTGCGCGGCGTGGATGATCTCGCGGCGCTGGCGACCTCCTTCAACGGGATGGCGGCCAGCCTGCAGGGCAAGCTCCGTGAGCTCGAGGAGCTCTCCAACGTGCAGCGGCAGTTCGTCTCGGACGTGTCGCACGAGCTCCGGACGCCGCTCTCGACCATCAAGATGGCCGCCGACCTGCTCTTCGAGGCACGCGCCGACCTCGACGCGGCGGCCGGCCGGTCCGCGGAGCTGCTGCAGAGCCAGCTGGAGCGGTTCGAGTCGCTGCTCGTCGACCTGCTCGAGATCAGCCGGTTCGACGCGGGCGCGGCCACCCTGGACACCGAACTCGTGGACGTCTGCGACCTAGTCCGGCGCTCGGCCGACGACGCGCAGCAGCTGGCCGAGCGCAAGGGCAGCCGGATCGAGTTCAGGCTGCCCGCGACCGGGTGCTTCGCCGAGGCGGACCGCCGCCGGGTGGAACGCATCCTGCGCAACATCCTGGTGAACGCGGTCGAGCACGGCGAGAGCAAGGACGTGGTGGTCACCACCGCCATGGACAGCGACGCGGTCGCCGTCTCGGTCAGGGACTACGGCGTGGGGCTGCGGCCGGGCGAGGAGCAGAAGGTCTTCGACCGGTTCTGGCGGGCCGACCCGGCGCGCGCCCGCACCACCGGTGGCACCGGCCTGGGCCTGGCCATCTCGCTCGAGGACGCGCGGCTGCACGGCGGCTGGCTGCAGGCCTGGGGCGAACGCGGCAAGGGCTCGGTGTTCCGGCTGACCCTGCCGCGGGTCGCCGGGCAGGAGATTCCGGGCTCGCCGCTGCCGCTCGGCCCGGACGAGGCGGAGATCACCACCCTGAGCACCGGCCCCTTTCCCGTGACCGAGATCACTGGGGTGACCTCGCATGGCTAGTGCCGGCCCGTGGCGGCGGCTGGCCAGGGTACGCCGGGCGTGCGTGCTGGCCGCCCTGGCCGCCTCGGTGACGGGCTGCGTGGGCATGCCCAACAGCGGCTCGCCCGGCACGTTCAGCGCCACCCCGCAGGACACCACGCCGGATTCCGACTTCATCGGGGCGCTGCCGGCCGGACCCGCGGCGAGCTGGACCCCGACCGAGATCGTGACGGGATTCCTGAACGCGAGCGCCAGCTATCCGGTCTATTCGGCGGTCGCCCGGGAGTACCTGGTCGGCGCGGCCAGCAAGGCATGGGACCCGAACTGGTCGGTCCAGGTGGTCGACCGGGTCAACGTGCCCCCGCGCGCTGACTACAGCCCGGCCGGGCGGCAGGCCACGGTGGACGTCACGGGGACGGTGCGGGCGTCGTTCAACGGGTCCGGCCAGTACGTCGGGGCGCAGCAGAACCACGGCGGGTCGGTGACCACGGACTGGCCGTTCAAGCTGGTCAAGGTGAACGGCCAGTGGCGGATCACCAACCCGCCCAAGTTCCGGATGCTGACCGAGCCCGATTTCTCCCAGGTATACAAGCCGCAGGACCTGTACTTCTTCGACTCCACCGGTCAGGTGCTCGTGCCCGACTCGGTGTTCGTCCCGGCCGGGACCTCGCCGACGGCACTGGTGAGCAACCTGGTCGGAGCGTTGCTCAAGAACCCGCAGACCCCCTGGCTGCAGAACGGGACCAACCCCACGCCCCCCGCGGTCACGGCGTTTCCCCGCGGAACCACGATGAGCCCGGTGGCTGTCGACGGCACCACCGCGACGATCAATCTCGGCGGGGCGGCGGCGAGCGCCACTCCCACCGCCCGCGAGCAGATCGCCGCGCAGCTGGTCTGGACCCTGACCGGGCCGCAGACCGGGCAGCAGACCGGGCCGCCGAACATCCAGGCGATCCAGCTGGAGATCAACGGCAAGCCGTGGGCACCACAGACTTCGCCGTGCCCGGGCGTCAGCGGTCAGAGCCCGGCCCAGAAGCTGGCCATGTACAGCTGCAAGAACCCGTATCCGCTCGCGACGTCGTCGGCGTTCTACTACGTCGGCAACGGGCAGGCCTGGTCACGGTGCGCTTCGGAGTCTCAGGTGAATACCGGCTTCATCGGCTCGGTCCTCCCCGTCTTCGGCCGGACCAGAGTGTCCGCGCTCGGCCAGACCTGCGGCTCGCCGGTACCGGCCAGCAGCTCTCCGGCCGTGCCGCCGGCTCAGCCGCACGGCGTGCCCCCGTTGTCCATGGTCGCGGTGTCACCTGACGGCAAGTACGCGGCCGGCGTCTCCGCGGACGGGCGCGCCGTGGACGTGTGGGCCGCCGGTGCCAGCAAGCCCTCGAGCACCCTGGCCACATCGGGCGTCACCGCGATCGGCTGGGATCGCCGGGACTACCTCTGGGTAACCCAGAACGACGACACCACGACGCTGGTCGTGCAGACCAATAACAACAGCGACCACGGCCAGATCCCCAACTCCTTCCAGGGGAAGATCACCGGCTTGAGCATCGCACCCGACGGGGTCCGGGTCGCCGCCATCGTGCAGACCCAGTCGGGTCCCCAGCTCCAGCTCGCCGCGATCGACAGCGGCGCGCCTGCTCCCGGCCAGCCGAGCAGCCCCTTCGTCCGCACGTCCATCGGGCCGACGGTGCAGCTGGGGCCCAACGTCCTCCGTCCGATCGCGCTTACCTGGTACGACGCCGACGACCTGCTCGTGCTCGCCGGCGCGGGTAGCCAGACCACGCTGTGGGAGGTCCCGGTGGACGGGCAGCCGGCCGCCAAGCTGCCGGGCGCGCTGCCTGGCGCGGTCTCCATCACCGCCAACAGCGCCCACAACGCCCTGGTGGTCGGGCTGACGGGCAACCGGATGGAGGTCTCGGCCAGCCTCGTGGGGCCCTGGCAGTCGCTCGGCGGCGGCGGCCAGAACCCAGCCTTCCCGATCCCCGTGGTCCCGGTCGCGGCGTCGTCCTGACCGTCGCCGTACACCAACTTCCACGTTATGCAGTCGTTATGTGACTATTTGTGTTTGATCGTCTACAAGTCCCACCTGACATTCACGCTCCGGCGAGCTAGCGTTCAGACATGGCACTCGCCCGGGCCCGTGGTTGCGCCGGGCGTGGTTCCCCTCCGGGGCGCCACGCCGGGCAAGCCGATGCCAGCCGCAGGCGAAACGGCCCACGTAAGGCGACTTCTCGTCGACTGATCACGGTGCGGCTTAGAAGTAAGTCCTGCCTCGACGGGAGATACCGAGTCTCCCGGATAGGGAGAAGGGCAGTAGTGGCACCAGAGTGGCCGCGAACCCCTCAGCAGGCGAATGTGGGGTCGAAGACCAGGTCGGCCGGGCGAGTGCCGCTCACCTCATGCAGGCATTGCTCAATCGGGTCAAGCTCCAATGGATTGAGCGACATCGGACTGGAAGGGGGATCAAGATGGAAGTCATAGTCAGGGGACGCCACATCACCGTCCCGGCACGATTCCGTCAGCACGCCGCCGCCAAGCTAGCCAAGCTGGAGAAGCTTGACCAGAAGGCGGTACGAATCGACGTGGAGGTCTCCGAAGAACGCAACCCTAGGCAGTCTGACCGCCGCGAGCGCGTCGAGCTGACGATACGATCCCGCGGCCCTGCGATCAGGGCCGAGGCGGCCGCGGACGACAGGTACACCGCGCTCGACCTCGCCTTCGCCAAGCTCGAGTCCCGGCTGCGCCGGGCCGCCGACCGGCGCAAGTTCAAGGACACCGTCTCGGTCCGCTCGCCAGGTGTGCTGACCGCCGCGGAGTCAGAGGCGGCGTCCGCGCCGCCGGCCCCGGCCCCGGCCGCCGCGCCGGCGCCGGTCGCCTCCGCCGTGAACGGCGAGCACCGGGCCGAGCCCGAGAGCGGCCTGATCCCGATCCAGATGGAGGGCGACGGCCCGCTGATCCTGCGCGAGAAGATGCACGCGGCGCGCCCGATGACGATCGACCAGGCCCTGCTCGAGATGGAACTCGTCGGTCACGACTTCTACCTGTTCCACGACCGTGAATGCGACCGCTTCAGCGTCGTCTACCGCCGTCGTGGCTACGACTACGGGGTGATCCGCCTGGTCGAGGAGTAATTCCCAGCCGTCCGGGGCTAGATTTCCCTGACGCGATCCCACGATGCACGCCGGGCCCGGTTTGATGGGAAGGGGCCCGGCTTGCATCATGGCCCAAGGTCGGTAAGAGTCAGATCACATGACGTTCGTGCCGATCGAGGTTTGCCTGGATGCCTGGTGCGGCGGGTGTGGGCGGTGTTCCCCTAGGGAGGCAACGAAGTGAGCGCCATGAGCGACAGGCCGGTGACTGCTGCTCTGCGGCCGGCGAAGGGGGGTGGGGAGGTGGGTAGGAGGCGCCCGGATCCCATCCGCGTGCTGATCGCGGATGATCATGCGTTGTTCCGCCGCGGCCTGGAAATGGTTCTCGCCGAAGAGGACGACATCGACATCGTCGGGCAGGCGAGCGACGGAACCGAGGCGGTGGCGGTGGCCGGCGAGTCCCTGCCCGATGTCGTGCTCATGGACATCCGGATGCCGAAGAGCAGCGGCATCGAGGCGTGCCGGGCGACCAAGGAGGTCGCGCCGAGCGCGAAGATCGTGATGCTGACGATCAGCGACGAGGAAGAGGACCTGTTCGAGGCGATCCGGGCCGGCGCCAGCGGTTACCTGCTGAAGGACATCCCGCTGGACGAGGTGGCCGACGCCGTCCGGGCGGTGCATGGCGGCCAGTCATTGATCAACCCCTCGATGGCGGGCAAGCTGCTCAGCGAGTTCGCGACGCTGGCCAAGCGCGACACCGAGGAAGAGGAGGCGCAGCACGTCGCCCCGCCCAAGCTCACCGACCGCGAGATGGAGGTACTCAAGCTGGTCGCGCGCGGCATGAACAACCGCGACATCGCCAAGGAGCTGTTCATCTCGGAGAACACGGTCAAGAACCACGTCAGGAACATCCTGGAGAAACTGCAGATCCACTCCCGGATGGAAGCCGTGATGATCGCCGTCCGGCAGAAGCTGATCGAGTTCAGTTAATCGCCCCGTCCGCACGCTTTGTCTGCGATTTTGGGTGCTATAACCCCCATGACTGCAGACAAAGCCGGGGGCGGCGGGGTGCGCCGCTCAGGTCACCTGGGCTAGGGCGGCGGCTAGGCGGGGGGCGTGCTGGGCGGGCTCGACCTGCTCTAGGCGGACGGCGTCGCAGCCGACCCAGGCTGCCGCTTCGCGCAGGGCCTCGGCCATCGGTTCGGCCGCGGCGGCGCGTTCCAGTGACACCTTGCGCGCGATCAGGGTGGTGCCCTGCCGGGCCGGGTCGGCCCGGCCGGCCAGCCGGCCGCCCGCGAGCAGCGGCATGGTGTAGTAGCCGTGGACCCGCTTGGGCTTGGGCACGTACGCCTCGAGGCTGTGCTCGAAGCCGAACATCTGCCGGGTCCGCTTGCGGTCCCAGATCAGTGAGTCGAACGGCGAGAGCAGCGTCACGCGGTGCCGCCCGCGGAGTCCGGCCGACGCCTCGGCCAGCGCCGCCGGATCAGCCCAGCCCCGAGAACTCCGGGAGCCCCGGGAGCTTGGCGTGACTGCGGGCCGGGCCGCGCGGGCGGGACCCGCGAGCGTCACCGGGATCAGGCCGGCTGCCAGCGCGGCGTCGGAAACCAGCTCTGTGTGCTGGGCCTTCTCGCTGGTCAGGTCGTTGAGGCGATGATATTCGACCAGGTCCGCCTGGGTGGCCACGCCGAGCGCCCGGGCGGTGACGCCGGCCAGGTAGGCGAGGCACTCGGAGTCGGACGGCTCGGCGCCGAGCAACTCGTCAGGCAGCACCCGCTCGGGCAGGTCGTAGACCCGCCGCCACCCGGACCGGCGCACGCAGATGACTTCGCCGGTATCGAGCAGCCATTCCACCGCGACCTTGACGTCCGACCAGTCCCACCACGGGCCGCCCGCCTTGGCCCCGCCCAATTGGGTCGCGGTCAGCGGGCCCTCGGCGCGCAGCCGGGCCAGCACCTTGTCGCAGGTCTCCTGGTGGACCCGATGCCAGCGGATGCCCCTGGCCCGCAGGGCGCGGCGGCGGAAGGCGAAGTACGGCCATTGCTCGATCGGCAGCACGCAGGCCGCGTGCGCCCAGTACTCGAAGGCGCCGGGCTGGCTGTCATGCCAGTAGGCCTGCTCGATCTGCTGCCGTGACACCGGCCCGAGCCGGGCGTAGGCGGCCAGCTCATGCGACCGCGCCAGCACGCTGATCGTGTCCAGTTGCACCGCGCCGACCTGGCGGAGCATGCCGGCGACCGCGGCACCCCGTGAACCCCGGGACCGAGGCCACGGCGTCGTGCCCAGGAACCCCTGCGCGCGCAGTGTCATCCGGCGGACCTCGTCGGGGGTGAGCGTCACCTCAGCCGCGGGCGCATCCATGATCCACAGCGTAGCCCGCGGCTACGACATTTCCCGCGGTGCGGAACCGCCCGGGCGGGACAGCGCGGAACCCTGGCTCCACGGTCTGGCCATAGGGGCGGGGATGGGTGAGCGAGAGGAAATACCCGGCCCGTTCGGGATAAATATCCCTTTTAGTACCAGTCGTCCAGGATGTGTGCGGACAGGGCGAAGATGCCGCCGATGACCACGACGGCGGCCGAGGTCCAGAACAGCCACCAGGACGGGCCGATGACCATCGCGATCCCGCCGACGACGAAGCCGACGATGATGATCGAGACCGCCACCCAGGAGGCCGGTCGGCCGTGGTGCGCCTCGTGCACCTGTGGCAGGCCGGTCTGCGCGTCCAGACCGTGGGCTCCGATATTTCCCGTGATCGTGCCTGATGCCGGCTGCTCGGCCACGCCTAGCTCCTCTCCTCGTTACCGCTCCTATTATTCTCCGGGAAGTGCGAGACTGATCACCAGCCGGCCCTGCCGTTGACCCTACGCGTTCGCGTCCGACTCGGTTTGGTGTCTCATCTCGCCTACGATGACATGTTGGGGCGATGGACGGGAACCGGTTGACGGTCACCGGCCATTTATGAGGTAAGACGATCCGCAAGGAGCGCGACGTACAGTGCCACCGATCATCGATAGCGTCCTTCGCGCCGGCGAAGGCAGGATCCTGCGCAAGCTGAAGCGGATCAGCGAGCAGATCAACTCCATCGAGGACGAGTTCGTCGCGATGAGCGACGCCGACCTTCGTGCTCTTACCGACGAGTTCCGGCAGCGGTACGCCGACGGGGAAACGCTCGACGACCTCCTGCCCGAAGCCTTCGCCGCCGTGCGCGAGGCGGCCAAGCGCACCCTCGGCCAGCGGGCGTTCGACGTCCAGCTGATGGGCAGCGCGGCGCTGCACCTGGGCAACATCGCGGAGATGAAGACCGGTGAGGGCAAGACGCTCACCGGCGTGTTCCCGGCCTACCTCAACGCGCTCACCGGCCAGGGCGTGCATGTCGTCACGGTCAACGACTACCTGGCCAAGCGCGACGCCGAGTGGATGGGGCGGGTGCACCGCTTCCTCGGCCTCGAGGTCGGCGTGATCCTCGGGGACATGGAGCCGACCGTACGCCGCAAGCAGTACGCCGCCGACATCACCTACGGCACCAACAACGAGTTCGGCTTCGACTACCTGCGTGACAACATGGCCTGGCAGCTCGAGGACTGCGTGCAGCGCGGCCACTACTACGCGATCGTCGACGAGGTCGACTCGATCCTGATCGACGAGGCGCGGACGCCGCTGATCATCAGCGGCCCGGCCGAGCAGAGCCCGCGCTGGTACCAGGAGTTCGCCAAGATCGCGCCCCGGCTGCGCCGCGGTGAGGACGGCGAGGGCGACTACGAGGTCGACGAGAAGAAGAAGACCGTCGGCATCCTCGAGCCCGGCGTCGAGAAGGTCGAGGACTGGCTCGGCATCGACAACCTCTACGACCCGGTCAACACGCCCCTGGTCAGCTTCCTGAACAACTCCATCAAGGCCAAGGAGCTGTACAAGAAGGACAAGGACTACGTCGTGATGAACGGCGAGATCCTGATCGTGGACGAGTTCACCGGCCGCATCCTGCACGGCAGGCGCTACAACGAGGGCATGCACCAGGCCATCGAGGCCAA